>Ga0209593_10000270_pt1 | contig 26776 bp, 31 predicted proteins | sample PPLLaktember2015_3_FD_187260 | JGI IMG/M metagenome (GOLD analysis project Ga0209593, IMG submission 187260) | Freshwater sediment microbial communities from Prairie Pothole Lake near Jamestown, North Dakota, USA - PPLs Lake P7 Core (6) Depth... | ecosystem: Environmental > Aquatic > Freshwater...
ATCTCGCCCTGCTCGATTTTGCTGACTATTGCCGTCAGCTCTTTTATCGCCTGCTCAAAAGTCAGTTTGCCAACATCATTTTTTACTTCTTCTTTCGCCATAGTTCTTGTGCCCTTTTGTACCTTTTTACTTTTTCCTTTTTACTTTCTACTTTTTTATGACCTTGCTTTCAATCAAATTTTCTGCCAGTTCCGTCACCAGCGTATCTCCCATTTGCGCCTGGGAGGCGTTTTTCAATACCATTCCGGTTTGTTTGAGCGTCGTTATCGAGTAACCGCGTTTCAAAACCGCTCTCGGATTTAACCCCGCGAGTCGATTCTCCTGTGCCGTAAGGAGCAATCCCGCCCTGCCTAATAATGCCGATACAGCCGCGTTTGCCCTGCTTGTTAGTTCATTAACCTCGACCATTTTTCTGCCTATCAACCGATGCGGCTCAAGACGCACCACCTGTTCATAATATCCATTCAGCCGCTCCCTTGCCCCTGTTATCATATCCCCAATCAATTCTTTGAGGTTGCCCCCCATCTCATCCAGTTGCTGCTGGCGGTTTCGCACCTGTAAAAGCGGGTTGCGAAACGCTGCGCTGGCACATATCGTTTGCAATCTTTGTTCCGCAAGCTCGATAACCGATTTCATATCACCTGTCAGCCGGCTTTGGGCTGACGACAACTTTTCCAGCACTTCCCTCGCATCAGGCACAGCAACCACTCCCGCTTTCGTAGGCGTCGATGCCCGCACATCCGCCACCAAATCCGCTATTGTTACATCCTCCTCATGCCCCACCGCGCTGATTATCGGTATCTTCGAATCGTAAATCGCCCGTGCCAATACCTCCTCGTTAAACGCCCACAAATCCTCCAGCGACCCGCCGCCCCTGCCCACAATCAAAATATCGAGCTTGAGCTTATCGTTTCGACGATTGACGTCCCTTATCGCCGAGGCGATTTTTTCAGCAGCTCCTTCGCCCTGCACAGGGACAGGATAAAGACACAACACACAGGGCCAGCGGTCAAAAATACTTTTCTTTATATCATCAACTGCCGCCCCCGATTCGCTCGTCAATACCCCTATCCGCCGCGGATACTTTGGCAGCGGTTTTTTATGCGCCTCATCGAACAATCCCTGCGCTGTCAGACGTTTTACCATTTGCTCAAACGCCAATTGCAGCGCACCCACCCCCGCCGGCTCCATCTTATCAACGTAAAACTGATATTTACCCTGCGGCTCGTAAATATCGATGTTGCCCGTCGCAAAAACCGCAAGCCCATTCTCCGGCCTGAATTTCACCTTCTTGAAATTGCTCCCCCACATCACACACGGCAACACCGCCCCCTCATCTTTCAGTGTAAAATAACAGTGGCCGTTTGAGTGCGGCCCCTTCCAGCCGCTTATCTCGCCTCTCACCGTTAATCGTCCCGGCAGACCATTCTCCAGCGTCGTCTTTATCAGCGTCGTTACCTGCCCGACGGTATAGAATTTCACCTGCTCATTTGCCATATCCGCCGATTATACCCCCTCCACGCGCAAAACAAAAGCTGCGGCCTCAATCAATCCGCAGCTTGTTTTCCGAAAATGCGGAGAATTTTACCGTTGAAAAAGGGTAGGGTTTGGGTGAGATTGGGGGAAAAGTAAAAAGTTAAAAAATAAATAATAGGTGGTTGTCTCCTGTTATTCCTCTTGAACGTGTTCCGAACACACATGCTGCCTTCTTAGTTCTGTTTATTATATATTGCTACCCTTCTGTTTTCCCTTAAATTTTTAGCCCTGGGAAAAGTGAACGTGGCATTTTTTTGAAGTAATGCGTCTCCAAATTCAAGCATCGTAGTATTGCCGAGCTTAGTTACATTCGGCGGCGTTATAAACAAATTGGCTATACACCCCTTGATACTACTGAAGAAACCCTCAGATTCTTCTGCGTCACTGATAGACGCTACTATTATTCCCATGCGGGGAGTCTTTTCGGTCTTTTTGAATACAAGGGAATTCACCCGGGCAACTATCCGGTTCGACCTGTTTTCGTACTTATATTGTCCGTCTTTTGGTTTAATATCATAAAGACCGATTGTTACGGGGCTTTTATGGCCTTTTGCGTTGAACTGCATGGCCACCTCGGTAACGGTCGGAGTAGAACCGGTCATAGTTCCCTTAATCTCGAGTCGGCCAAACCCTTCTCCGTCAAACTTGATATAATCAAGCATATCTGTCAGCGGCTCCCCTTTTTTCAACTCCTCGGTATGTGCCGCAATCATCCCCGCGAAATCAAATGTGTTCATATGAAAACCACTTCCCAATATTTCAAAATCGCATGCCAGATAGAAGGATTTTGAAGTGACTTTTTTTTCATACGAGATTATACCTACCTGCTGCGTATTATTGACACTTGATATATTGTCAACAAGCGTAGGAGCTATCAGCGGAACAAAATACATAAAAGAAGCTATGGGGTTTTTTACAAATTGCTTTTTACTATAACTCATTATCATAGTGGGGCCGTTGCTGTCCTTATAGGCGTCATTGCCGTCCGCCAAAGAGTTACTTCTGCTCATTTGACAGTTCTGGTCAGAACTCAACCCCACACAAGGCGTCAAAAGAAAAACGAAAATAAAGGTTACTGCAAATAAAGTGATTAGACGGTCTTTTCTTAAAAATACATCAAAATAACGGTTGTATGTAAGAAAAAACATTATATCCTCCCCGCTGTTCTTTTTGATATATACTGCGTTTGCGTAAATCGCCGAAACACTCTACACGCCGAAGACATCATCTTCGTGAAAGTTTCTAACGATTACTCCATTCATGGAACTATTTACTTAGAAGCCGCGGGGAATAATTCCCATCAGCAGCAGTATCAGCAGGATCACCAGTATCAGTCCCAATCCCCCGCTTGGGCCGTAACCCCACTCACGGCTGTAATTCCATCGAGGAAGCCCGCCGACAAGAAGTAAGATAACAATAATAAGTAATACCAATCCCATAAAATGCTCCTTTCAATTGTTTGAACAAGCAGGAAATCGCGGACCGTCTGATTCAACAGCCCGCGACCTTCTGCGATCTGGCCGACAATGCCGGCCAGTCCTCATTTTCATAATCCTATCCCAGCGAGTCCCTCATGGAGAAGGTGCTCGTCATGACAACTTCACGTCTTTCGTTCGTTGCGCAGCTCTTTTTCTGCCTGCTGCCAGTCCCGTTCAGATTGTCCCTGCCTGCGGCCATTCTTGAGATAGATTTCATACGCCCGCCCGGCAATCTCGTCGCGCGTAGGCCTTTGGGGTACTGTCTGTTCATGACGCCCATTACCATGTTTCTGCTGGGTTGGATACGTCTGTGCCGTTTTCGATTCAGTCATGAATGTCTTCATAAAATTCTCTTTTCGAAGCTTTCTGGTTTCATTTAGTGTAATAGACAAGACGTTTTCTTCACAGGTTCTTCCTTCTCAAAACATCCCTGGGGCAGGGCATCGCGAATTGGCCCTGTCCCTTAGAGATGCTTTGTTTGTTGGTTTACAATGTCCTGCGTCTGCGGAGCCATCCAAACGAGGCTCGTGCCGAAACGTTTTACCAATTAACGCCATGGCATCCGCTAATAAAAGCCGCCACCGCGAAAAGGACTACGGCCAAAACGTACTTGCAAATTGAGCTTACTTTCATATTAAATCTCCTTTTGATTAGCGTTATAATTGTAAATTAGTTTTAGTTTCATACATACGCTTTGCCGATTGTCAAACGTACTGTCATTCCAATAAGTAAATTTGACCTAAGGAGAGACAACCTTCACAGTGAATGCCGTCGAGGTCGATTGTCCGGTTTTTGGGATACCCTTAACGGAGACGCTATACTCGCCGATGGCGGCATTCTGAGCCGCAGCAATCCTGATTTGCGTATCAGGTATTTCGCTCGCCTTGATAATAACGCTGGTCGGCTCTACACTGATGCCCTTGGTCGCTTCGATTTGGAGCTTAACATCCTGCTTAAAATACTTACCTCTTTCCAGTGAGATGGTAAAGTTTTTGGTTTCACCCTGTTTGATCTCCGTGGCGAAGGTTGGGACAGCGACTTTGAATCCTTCGTCTGTGAGCACGCTGCCGCCTTGCGGGCTGCTCGATTGACAGCCCCACACGGTCGTCAGAACCAGCATCATCACTATAGCGATTGCAGTTTTCATCTTTTTTTCCTTTCTCAAAGTGAAAATACGTTTCAATCCTAATCCTTCAGGATCAGGCGTTAACTCTATTACAGCACAATTCAAAATTAGCGATCTTTTTCAAACTTGCCATTCAACAACTAACAACCGCCCGCTCACACGAACGGGCACTGGAACACACGGCCCGGGTTCTACGGAGCCACAACCTTCACGTTGAATTCCACTGAGGTCGATTCGCCGGTTGTCGGGGTTCCCTTCACAGAAACCTTATACTCACCGAGGGCAGCGTCCTTGGGCGCTGTAATCGTGAGCTGCATATCCGCTTTATCACTGACCTTGACGATAACTTTGGCCGGGTCGAAGGTAATGCCTTCGCCCTTGGATAGTTTAATTTCCAGCGTCACGTCCTGCTTGAAAGAATCGCCTCTCTCCAAAGAGATGCTGACGCTTTGAGTTTCACCCTGTTTCATCTTCGTGTCAAAGGTTGGGACGGCGATCTTGAATCCTTCGCCCTTGATTGCGCTGCCGCCTTTGGGGCTGTCCGATTTCATAGTGTAGCCGGCATCCGGAGCGACAACTTTCACTTTGAATTCCACTGAGGCCGGTTCGCCGGTTGTCGGGGTTCCCGTCACAGAGATATTATACTCACCGAGGGCAGCGTCCTTCGGCACTATAATCTTGATTTGCACATCCGGTTTATCACTGGCCTTGACGGTAACTTTGGCCGGGTCAACGCTGATACCTTCACCCTTGGATAATTTAATTTCCAGCTTAACATCCTGCTTGAAGGACTCGCCCCTCTCCAGTTTGATGGTAACGGCCTGGGTTTCACCCTGTTTGACCTTCGTGTCGAAGGATGGGACAGAGATATAGAACCCTTCGCCCTTGGCAATACTGCCGCCTTTAGGGCTGTCCGTGCCTCGTGAGACGGCTGCCAGAGCCAGCGTTAATACAATCGTAATCGCGATTACCTTTTTCATTTGCTCTTCCTTTCTTAAAAAATTAGATATGGAGTGATACAACACACTCCGTTAAGTACATATTCTCTATCAAAGCATTCAGACGCCCTTAGGTTTACCAAACGACAAGCCGCCCAGGCCGATAATTATCGCAACAATTCCGCCGAGCAGCATCCATATCGCTTTGTCGGTAGGCGAGCCGGTGAAAAATCGGGAAACGTCAGAACTGACTGACTCTGTCGCAGCAACACCAAAGACCACCAGCACGATGCCGCCGGCAAGAATTGCCAGTGAGGTTAGTTTATTCATTGAATTATCCTTCAAATTTTTATGTCTAACTCACGAAAGGTCACACGACTCTTCGTCCGCTAATGATTCTAAGCAGAACAAGCACAACGGCAATCACCAGGAGAGCGTGAATGAAACCGCCCATGGTGGTGGAAGTGATTAACCCCAGGAGCCACAATACAATCAGAACAACAGCTAACGTGTAAAGCATAACAATCCTAACCTTTCTTTTTTTGGGTTCGGTTTTCGCCACACCCGGCCACAAGCCGCCTGACGAACCAAATCCCCATATTCATTTTTCTATGCCGACTCGAAACCGTTTTTTATTGCCGGGACAGGTTAATTCTTCATTATTGCCCGGAGCGTTTTTTCCTTAAGTCCTCAAGATACCTTGCCGCAGCATCTTTACCGCCTAACCCAAAGGCAAGAGCCAAAGCAAGGACGATGCCGCCGAGGATGATATTGAAGGCAGTGCCCACCAGAAGCGGTGCGATACCAAGCTCTTCCATCGCAATAGTCACCGCGAAGATAACAATCGCCCATCGACTTATGCCTGCAATCAGCTCAGGCTTGGGCAGATTAGCGTTGCCGCAGGCCGTGCGAACTATTCCCGACACGAAACTGGCCAGAAACATAGCGACCACCAGAACAAGCAGGGCCACTATTACCTTGGGGACATAAGCGAATACGCTCGCAAGAATATCCGATGCCTTGGGCAGCCCCAGTGCGTCAACTGTCATAACTAAAACCATAATGATAACCAGCCAGTAAACCAGACCGCTTACAACCTGACTGGCGGTAATATTCAAATCGCCTTTCCTGAGAACTTCTGTTATACCCGTTTTGTTCGCCATCAAATCGAAGCGTATCGCCTTAAGCAGCAAATCAACACCCCGCCTGATTAGTCTGGCCACAATCCAGCCTACTATCAGGATTATTAACGCGCCGAGGAGGATTGGAAGATAGGCTAGTATCCTCGTCAGCATTTGGCGTACCGGGTCCGCTACAAGTTCATTCCAGTTCATTTTTTGTGCCTCCAATTAAGTTTGAATGTTTGCTTTTTTTGCCGTTTTGCGTTTTTGCCCTGTTTAGATACGCTTTTTATCTGCGGCCCTACAGAGTTCTATGTTTGAACACTCAATGATGCGCCGATTACTTTTATAGTATGATGTACCCATTATATCGACCTCGCAACAAATGTGGTTATTAGCGTATTGCCCAATTTTGACTTCGCAAATGCCTAATTTTGACTTCGCAAATGCCTAATTTGGGCTTCGCAAATGTCTGTATCGCAATCGCCAGACCAAATAAAACCAAACCCACTGAACAAATTGTAATTAAACGTTTCATTTTAGTTTTATCTTTTCCGCTTTTTGTTAATCACTGACCAATCTAAGAAGGAAGGGCCGGCACAAGACAGCATCCTGTGCCGGCTATTTATTAAATTTCTATTTTTTCCTGCGAATCACGCCCAAAACGCCAAGACCAAGCATACAAATTGTTGCCGTTTCCGGAACTTAGGAGGATTATCAAAAAACGCCTTTTCATACATATTATCCTCTTCCTTATTCTAGTTTTCTTGAGGCCGCCCTGCGGAGCACATAAAGCGCTCCGCATTGGGGGCCTCTCTTTTTTACTTATGCACTTTTCTTTCTTTTCACCAAGCTCAAAACACCGAAGCCAAGCAGCGCAATCGTCGCCGGCTCAGGTACTATCGACGTTGGCGTTGGTGTTGCCGACTCAGGCACTATCAACGTTGTCGGATTCACCGAAACTGTCGTCAGGTAAAACGCCAGGTCATCCCAATCTGTTAGAGAATTCCAACCTCCACCCACGGACGACGCCTGAACAGCGGCACCGTTCCAAGAGGTATTGGAATTGCACCATTCCCAAGGTGATGGTTTCGCAAAATCCTGGTCCACGACGATGCTCATCCAGTAAACCGTCTCCGGGATCTGCGCGAAGGGGGTGGGCAGTTTTGCGTCATACTGGTAAATGTTGGTTTTATCATTGGCAGAATAGCCATAGAGCGTCTCGTTACTGTAGTTATTAATGTGGGACTGATACAGCAAATCCCCGGGATGGCTAAATTCACCGGCAGAACTGGCCGGAACATCCGAGTAAAAACGGATGCTAAAGCCGTTAATCGACCGACATCCTCCCGACGGGGTCAAGTATGAACCCCACCAACGAACGTCGGTGATTGACTGAGAACTATTGCTGAGAAAATCATCCGCTGCAACGTGCGATCCATTCGTTGAACCCCCGTCAGTCATGTCCGGCCCCTGGTTCCATTTTGTTATGGGTGTCTCAGCAAACCCTAATACACAGTTCGCCAGACCAAATAAAACCAAACCCACTGAACAAATTGTAATTAAACGTTTCATTTTGGTTTTCTCTTTTCCACTTTTTGTTAATCACTTATCGTTTGAGGAAGAAGGGCCGGCACAAGACAGCATCCTATGCCGGCTATACCATCCTCGTTTAAGAAGAGAGAGAGAGAAGAGCCAACACAAGACAGCATCCTGTGCCGGCTATACTATCCTCGTTTATTAACTTTCTATTTTTTCCTGCGAATCAAACTCAACGCACCAAGACTTAGCAGACAAATCGTTGCCGGCTCGGGGTTAACAATAAAGGCGCTTGTTCCGGAAGCTGAATCCTTTGCGGACAAGGTAAAGTAAAAGTTGGATTCTATACTCGTAAGAGTATCGTTTATTGCGATCTTGCTGAATTCATTACCTTTTTCTTCATGATTAGTCTGCGTTCCGCTGCCAATCGAAAAACCACTGACCAGATTCGCGAATACTGTCGCACTATTGTATATGGCTTGATTTGTCTTTCCGCCCGCGAAAAGGCCGGTAATCATCGCACCTGAGGCGCCAAGTCTGTCGGTCAGCGTAATGCCGGCAGAGGCATATGCGCCTGGATTTGTTAAAGCGGCAAAAGTTTCCAAGCCCGAATTGACAATGAATGTCGTCGCTGAAGAGCCGGCCCTGAGGCCAAACTCAACACCTATCTCTGGATCAGCTTTACCGTAAAGGTTTAACTTTTCTATAAAGCCAATGCCGCCAAGACTAATCTGCTGACTTTCGTCGTTGGTATAGTCGAACCCGGGAATTTCGCCGGCATAAAGGACCGTCGAAGAATCTGTCCCATTCGTGGCCGTAATGCTAACCCAACATGCTTTCGCCCCAACAGGCACGATTAACACTGCCGCCAGCACAATTACTGAAATAATTAAATGTTTTGCTTTCATAATCTCTTTCCTTATCTTGTTAATCACTGATCGTTTGAGGAAGAAGGGCCGACACAAGACAGCATCCTGTGCCGGCTATACTACCCTCGTTTATTAACTTTCTATTTTTTCCTGCGAATCAAACTCAAAGCACCCAAACCAAGCAGAGACATCGTCGCTGGTTCAGGAATACAGTTTTCACCCGCCCAGATGTTTGTCACACCCGTCATCCCTGGTACGGTAAACGTCAGAGTCACGTATTCAGGCTGAGGGCGAATCTCGCCGCTCACCACATAGCTCCATATACCGGTGTCTTCTTGTATGTCCCACTTCTGTGAACCAGAAAATACTCCGCTGTCGGTGTTGAGAACAGTATTCACTGGCTCGGCGATACTGGCGGTTGTTCCAGTGATGTAAATGTAGATTTGCTTATAGAGGTCCTGACGAAACTCGTTACCCAGCTCGACTGAAATGGTTTGGTTAGTTATACCTATACTGGCCTTAAAATCGTCGTTGTCCAAGTAATTTGAAGCCCAGTGGCTGGCATTGTCCGGCGGCGAAACTTCAATGCCGCCCCCTATGATGTCAGCCGACCACCATGCATAGGCGTAAAGTCCGCTATCTTGATTCCACCAACTGGGGGCGCCTGGAGGAGGCAGGACCACACTTGCCCATGATACGGATGTTGAAATCAGCATTAAGCATAGTACCGCACAAATTGTAATTAACTTTTTCATAATCATTCTTCCTTCTCTAAATTTTGTTTGTTCTAAACTCATTTATTTAGCTTCTTCAATTCGTTTAATTAACTTCTTCATTCGTTCAACTAACTTCTTCATTTCTTTAATTAAGTTCTTCATTTCTTTAATTAACTTATTCGTTCATTTAATTAATTTTTTCGCACTAACACATTTTATTGCCCGGCCGTTATACCTCCTTTCTTTCGGTATATGCACAGGATGACAGTTTTATCCAAGCTGCCATTTATTTTTTTCTTCTAATGAAACTCAAAGCGCCGAAGCCAAGCAGACATAGCGTGGCGGGTTCCGGAATAGTGGCGAGTGGAACATTTATGTTTTCCGCGACGCTAATCGACACCAAACCGTTTACGGCCAGGGCCCGGCCGTCCAGGGAACCGCCGCCAAGGTTAATGCTCGTATTCGCGAGAATGTTTCCGGCGAAGGCGTTGGTGGCACCAAGGGTCAAGGTTGACCCAATCTGCCAGAACACATTGTCGGCCGAGGCGCCATTAATCAAGGACACCGCGGCGCTGGCGGGTGTCGTCAGGGCGCTGCCTATCTGGAAGATCCACTGCGCGGTGGGATCAAATTGACCATCCAGCGTCAGAGTGCCGGCCGTCCAAGGCGCAATCGCAGCATAGGTGTAAATCCCCGGAGTGAGGGTCGCTCCGCCCAGGTCCGCAGGTCCGGACACACCGCCCAGAGCGTTCGCTGCTGTAGTGTATGCGGTAATCAAGTCCGTGTGGGCCAAGGTCGTTGCGGGGTCGTCGGCGAGGTACAGGATACCGTTGACCATTACAGGCGTGAGTCCGGTTATCGTCGATGTCGGAGAACTGCCTACGTCGCCGGTAATAAAGGACGAGCCGGTATTGGTCACACCAGAGGCGCCCAGAACCGCAAAGTTCCCCGCCGTGCCCAGCGGCACTACCACTGCCTGGGCTTCAGCCCCGATGCAGGCGCAGGCCATGATGGCTGCGAACATACAAAATACTTGTTTTTTCATTCTACTTCTCCTTTTCAAATAAACAATTTATGTTTCCAAATTCGTTTAACCTTAAGATGACATTTTCTATATTCACTTGGCTACACAACCAGGACTTCAGCGTGACATCTCAATCCATGGTTTTTAATATAGCCCGATAATAACACAAACATAAATTATATTAAATCGGGGTAACATCTGTTTTTGTTGTGGGTAAAATACCTATTTTTTTTGACAGGGAAACCCCCTGTGTGAATGTCAGGGAGAATAGAGAACTACGTTAAGAGTCGAGAGCAGGTAACTGTCGCAAACCGCGACTACGCCCGGTTATACTTTACCCGAGCTGCCTGCCCACTTAATGGCATACTGGAGCAGTTCCGTCGCGTTATCGAGGTCCAGTTTTTCCTTGATGCGTGCGCAATAGGTCTCGACCGTTTTGACGCTGAGATGCATAGACTTGGCTATTCTGGAGGGTTTATGGCCTTGGCCAATCCAGCGAAAAACCTCTAATTCACGGTCGGTAAGGTTGTCTGTCGAAGCTTTAATTGTATCCACATTGTTACCGGCAAGTTTACGCAGCAATTTTCTTGTCATTATATCACTGACATATATCTCGCCGCCGAGAACCGTGCGAATCGCCGTTATAACTTTATCCGATACCGCGTCCTTCATAAGATAGGCCCTGGCGCCTGCGCAAAGAACTCGTTCGGCATAAACAGCTTCATCGTGCATTGAAAGAACAATCACAGGCAATCCCGGGTGTCGCACCTTAATATCTTTAGTCAGTTCAATACCATCTGAATCTCCGAGGGTGATATCTACAATAATGACATCCGGTTTGAGTTCGGCTATTGACTTGAGAACCAACCGTGCCTCGCCGGCTTCGCCGCATACGATAAGGTCGTTTTCGTGATTAATTAGTGCGGTAAGGCCGTCACGCACGACAGGATGGTCATCGACTATGAATACTTTTCTTTTGTTTCGTTCCTGTTTACGTAGCGATTCTTGTATGGTCATGCACTGCTCCATATGCCGGAATTACTGCTCTTGTGCGGGAATAGGCAGGTCACGATTGCCCCGCCGTTAGGACCTTTGCGAACATCAAGCGAAGCGCCTATCGACCTGGCGCGGTAATCCATAATTTTCAGCCCGAAACCTGCTTGTTTTGTCATAGCTTTCGGAAAACTCCTGCCGTCATTTTTAACCTTCAGGACAGTTTTTTTCTCGTCCGATGCAAGCTCTATTCTGACCTTCTTTGCTTTGCCGTGTTTGGCCGCATTATTAATAGCTTCCTGCGCAATGTGATAAAGGTGTGTTGCTGTTACAGTATCCTGGATTGGAGGTTCATTTCTGCATTTGACTTCACATGACACTTTCAAAAGACGCTCTGCGTTCGAGGCCAGAGTCCGCAAAGCTGACGCAAGACCGCCGACTTTAAGATCAACAGGCTGGAGGGCCCTGGCGAGGCGGCGGGTCTGTGCTATAAGCTCATTGGCAAGTTTGCATATTTCTGCCGCATCGGCAGACTCCTCCAATGACTTGCTATCGAGTTTTAACTCCATACTCTTGCTCTTAATGGCAATGCCCGTGAGTATTTGCCCCAAACTATCGTGCATCTCTCGGCCTATCTGCTCCCGTTCCCGCATGGGTATTTCCTGCATTTCCCTTTCAAGGCGTTTTCGTTCAGTGATGTCCCGCTCGGTAGTAGTAATGGCAATGGGCCTGCCTGCATCGTCAGTCAATGTCGTTATGGTGAGCCATATATCCAAAATTCGGCCATCTTTAGTTATGCGCTGCGTTTCAAACGATAGTATCTTTTCTTCTTTTCTCAACCTCTTGGCCAGGTCCAGCATTTCAGCTCGCCCGTCCTCAGGGACAAGCTGATAAATATTTATTTTAAAAGCTTCGGCCTTGCTATACCCGTAAATCCGTTCCGCCCCGGTGTTCCAGACCCTGATATTACCCTCAAAATCTTGCACTATGATGGCGTCGTTGGAGTCGCGCACGACCGCAGCCAACAGATGGCTCTTGTCCTCCCATTGCTTGTTTTTGGCAATGTCTTTTCTAACGGCCATTTTTGGGGTTCCGCTAATAGTTATAATATCAAAATGCAAACGTAATTATAGCCAGGATTAGATGGATTTGTCAATCACAAAACAAAACACCCGCAATGCCGTTACATCTCTAAAATTCCATCATTTGCCATATCCGCCGGTTATACCCCCCTCCGACCAGATAGTTTTACTCGATTCTCTTGCGATAAAGCCTGGTTTCCAGCGGCTTTTGCCAGCCGGTCCAGTTTGAATCGCCCGGCTCACCCTCAATCAATCGCGTAACCTGATTCATTTTCGCGTCAAGGTCATCGATATAGCAGACCATAAACGCCTCGGCTGTCGCGGGCAGCTTGGGCGAGCCGAACTCATATTCCCCATGATGCGACAAAATGATATGCCCCAGCGCATCCAGAATCGCCCCGTCAATCTGCACACCTTTGGCCGCCAATGCGTCCGCCTTTTTGTGCAGCATAATAATCGTCTTGGTTATGTGCCCGATGAGCTGTCCTGAATCCGTGTATGAAAAAGCCGTATCGTATGTAAGCTCCTCGGTTTTACCCATATCGTGAATAAAAATCCCCGCCAGCACCAAATCCGCCTGCACCTGCGGGTACAAAGGCAGTATCGCCGAAGCAGCCCTCAGCATATTCCAGGTATGCTCCAAAAGCCCCCCGATACAATCGTGGTGCATCGACATACCGCCCGGACAACGGCAAAAACTCTTCATCAGTTTTTCGTCGCCTAAAAACGCATCCACAATCGCCTTCAACTGCTTATTTTTCACCCCGCCCACAATACGCCTGATTTCCGCGAGCATCTTGTCCACGTCTTTGTCCGTATGAGCGAGATATTCCTCGATATTGACCTTGCTCGAATCTATCACGCTGATATTATTCACAACCACCTGCAGCGAACTCTGATATACCTCGCTCCTGCCCTTTATCCTCACAAACCCCGGCTTGGGCAGCTCGCCGTACATCGACTCGCTCGCCTGCCAGACCCGGCCGTTCAACTGGCCCGTCTTGTCGCAAAGAAACATCGCTATATACAAATCGCCCCGCGACGTGCTCCGCAAAATCGGCTCTTTCACGAGATAAATATCGTCAATCACCTCGCCCGGCGCTATCTCACTGATAAACCTGTGTGCCATCGCTTATTTCCTTTCCTTTTACCGCCTCGCTATACGCTATACGCTGAACGCTGATTTAAGATTATCAATCCTCCCCCTCCCATAATCAACCAAAAAAAACAAGGGCATATATCAATCAAGGTATATGCCCTTTAACTGCTGATTCAAAAGCCAACTTTTTCCTGCCGTTTATGTTACTGCGGCATCACACCCCAAACCGCGTTTTCCATCCACTTGCCATCAGCATTTCTGCATTCAGTTATCGCCCTGGTCAGGTAAGTGCCAAATGACGCCGGCGCACTGGAAAGTTTGCATAGTTCAAATGTCGTCGCACACACCCATGCATGATAATCGGCGTGGCCGTCGGCAAACCCGAAATTCGCCCCAGCGCCGTGCATAATATTGGGTATATCAGAATCCCAATACGCTTGGTTGCCAGAGGTAACATAAGGATACATAAAAGCATCGGGGGATATTCTCTTTTCTTCGAAAAACACTACCCTCTCAGACGATTTCTTTATCTGTCCCATTCTCTTGTTAATTTGCCCTTCGTTGTGATACGCTCCCGGATTGGGATACATAGATGCATTCATCGATTCGGGCATAATATACGTCCGGTGCATCTCTTTATCGGCCTCCGGGCAGCGATAGCTTTTTACGTTCTGGCAATATCTATAAAGAGCGCCTCTCTTCAGCAAACTTACCCTCTCTGCATAGGGTAAAGCCAAATCCCAGTCGAATCTTGTTGTTGAGCTATACGTGCCGGTCTCGTCGGTTAAAGGCACGGGCGGCATAGGCGTACACCAATATGGTTCCCTGGGGAACGGAACATTACTCGGAGGTTGTCCGCCGTTAACAAGTTTGCTGTCGGAGTTATCCGCGTATGCCATCCAGGCCGCAACAAGCTGCTTCATGTTGCTCAAACACACAATCCGCTTCGCCTGGGTCCTGGCCTTGTTCAGGGCCGGCAGCAAAACAGCCATCAATAACGCGATTATCGCGATAACGACCAAAAGCTCAACCAGCGTAAATCCTTTGCCTTTTGTTTTTACCCTTGCAACTTCTGCCTGCTGTCCTCTGTCTTCCGTCCTCTGCTCTCTGTCTTCTATCATCTGCGTTCTATCCTATGTTGTTTTTACGTGTGTTCTGCGACTAACAAATTATCAATCCTCCCGCTCCCATAATTAACCCAAAACCAAGGGCATACACCTTCACGATATATGCCCTTTGACTGCTGATTCGAAAGCCAATTTTTTCCTGTCGTTTATCTTACTCTCCCCACACAGCGTTCTTCAGCCACTTGTAATCTCCTTGTTTCCCTGTGACTGTCCCTCGAAAGCATGCATCTGTCATCGGTGGAGGACCACCTTTTGCCCATTCAATCGTTTTCTCACATTCGTATTTATGGTATTCAGAATGCCCATCGGCAAAACCGAAATTTCCCCCATCTCCATGCATAATGTTTACCGGATCGCAGAGCGCGGTCGCGGGAAAATCTATCGGAATCTGGAAGGCATCGGGGGTTATTCTCCTCTCTTCAAAAAACACAACCCTCTCTTTTGACTTTTTAATCTGCCCCAATCTTTTTGCCACCTTACTTATGGGGTAACCGCCTATACCTGTCGTCCCTCCAACTGCCGTCGTCCACGCCGCATTCATAGGAGTGGGTATAATATACGTCCGGTGCATATCTTTATCCCCCTCGGGACATTTATAACTTTTTAGGTTCTGACAATATTTATAAAGAGCGCCCTTCTTTAGCTTCTCTGTCCTCTGTTCATATGTCAATATCCCGCTATAATACACATCTGGCGTCCAGCTCCAGTCGTACCCCGGGTCTGCCGGCGTATTGTAAGACGTACACCAAAGCGGTTCTGCTCTTGTAATAGCCGCACCCGTAGGCATCGGGGCCTGTCCGCCGTTAACAAGTTTGCTGTCGGAGTTATCCGCATATACTATCCAGGCCGTCACAAGCTGCTTGAGGCCGTTCAAGCACACAATACGCTTCGCCTGGGTCCTGGCCTTGTTCAAAGCCGGCAGCAAAACAGCCATTAGTAACGCTATAATCGCTATGACCACTAACAGTTCCACTAATGTAAACCCACCACGGCGGGTAAATCCCGTAGTTTTCTTCTTTGAATTAGTGCGGGTCTTCATCAATATACTCTCCTTTTTGCCCTTTCGGGCGTCTCCATTTGCTCATTTTATCAGACAATAACCTTGCACGATAACCTTTATTTTGCGCAAAGATAACCTTTATATTGCGCAAATATACCACACCCATAACCAAAAAACAACAGCAAATTTCAGTATCGATACTGAAAATTATAGGACGAAATCGAACCTTGCCCCGTCAAAGGCGGGCCTCCCCGCCAAAGGCCCAATGGGTTTTACCCTTGCAACAACGAGGTTTTTGCATTATAAAGCCCGGTCTGACACGGAGTTTGTGTGTGTTGTCTCCGTGGTTAATAAAAATCCGTGTAATCTCGCCGAAAGGCGTCCCTTACGGGAGTGGTTAGAAAACTATGCGATACAGCAAAATGTTGATACCGACGGTCAAGGAAGCCCCCGCCGACGCGGAGATTCCCAGTCATAAACTTATGCTGCGTGCCGGGCTTATGCGAAAGCTTTCCAGCGGCACATATACCTACCTGCCCCTTGGCTGGCGATGCCTGCTCAAGGTGATAAGTATCGTCCGCGATGAGATGAACAAGGCGGGCGCACAGGAAATCTTAATGCCATCGGTTCAGCCGATTGAGCTTTGGCAGCAGACGGGCCGGGACGTCGATTACGGCAAAACGATGGCAATATTCAAGGATAGACACGACCATTTGAACGTGCTTGCCCCGACCGCTGAAGAGGTTGTTACGAGCGTGGCAGCGGGCGAAATCAAATCCTATAAGCAGCTGCCCATCAATCTCTACCAAATCAGTTTCAAATTCCGCGACGAGTTCCGTCCGCGTTTCGGCGTCCTGCGCAGTCGGGAATTCATTATGAAGGATTCCTACAGCTTCCACGCGACCCCGGAATGTTTAGACAAAGAATACTGGAATATGTACGAGACCTATAAGCGCATCTTCAAACGCTGCGGCCTTGATTACGTTATCGTCGAAGCCGAATCAGGCGAAATGGGCGGCACCGGCTCGCATCAGTTCACTATCCCCTGCCCATCAGGCGAAGATGTAATCGTATATACCGAAGACGGTTCTTACGCCGCAAACATCGAAAAAGCCGCCGTCGATCCCCCTCCTGTCATTCCGAGCGAGCGCAGCGAGTCGAGGAATCTATTAAAACCCGAAGAAATCCACACGCCAAATGTGGGTTCGATTGAAGCGGTCTGCGCATTTCTTAAAACAAAGCCCGCAGATATGATTAAAACCTTAATCTTCTCAGCGGATAAAGACATCATCGTTGCGCTGGTCCGAGGCGACCACGAAATCAATCCCGAAAAATTCACCCAAACCCTCGGTGGAAAACATAACGAACTCGCCACCCCCGAAACAATCGAAAAAATTACCGGCGCAAAGGTCGGCTTCGCCGGGCCAATGGGCCTTGCGGACAAGGTCTTTAAACTTATCATCGACCACGCAGTCGCCGCTATGACAATCGGCGTAACCGGCGCAAATAAAACCGATTACCACGTCAAAAATATCGTACCCGGCAGGGACTTCCCGTTATCAGGCGACAACGTCGTCGTCGCGGACATCCGAAACGCCATCGAAGGCGACACCCAAAACGGCAAAAAACTCCTCTTCAAACGCGGCATCGAAGTCGGCCAGGTCTTCAAACTCGGCACTAAATACTCATCGAAAATCGGCTGCAACTTCTTAGACGACTCCGGCAAGGAAAACCCCTGCCTGATGGGCTGCTACGGCATAGGCATCAACCGCATCGTCGCCTCGGCAATCGAGGCCGCCAACGACGACAACGGCATTATCTTCCCCATATCAATCGCCCCCTTCGAGGTCATCATCGTATCGGTCAATCAGGATGATGCTGAAGTTGTTGGGGCTGGCGAAAAAATTTATAACGAATTGAAAAGTAAGGGTATTGAAGTTTTACTCGACGACCGCGACGAACGCGCGGGTGTGAAATTCAAAGACGCCGATTTGATTGGCATCCCCGTCCGAATCACCGTCGGCAAAAAGGCGCTCGCCACCGGCAACGTCGAACTCAAACTCCGCACCGAGCCGAAGCCAACCCTCATCCCGGTCGATACCGCCATCGCCAAAACCGTGGAGTTGGTAAACTCTTTGAAACAAAAACTAAACTCCTAATAACTAAAAACTCAACACTTAAAACTCAAAACTACAAATGTGGGAATTACACGACCCCAAACCCGTCAAATTGATTATCGGCATATTAGCCGCGAATGAAACGGCACTTGCCGCGGCGGTAAAAGCAATAAGCAAATCCTTTGGCGTAATCGACCTGACAAGCGATGTCTGGCCCTTCACCCAGACCGACTATTATAAAGATGAACTTGGCTCAAACGCTCTGCGCCAATTTGTCACAATCGAAAAACTTATCGACCCCGGCAAACTTGCACAAATAAAGCACGATACCAATTCTCTCGAACAACAACTTGCCGAGAAGCTCGGCGGGGTAAACCCCGCCCGCCGTGAGGCGTCCTGCGGACTACAACTACCTCGGCCGGTAAATCTCGACCCGGGATTCATCGAGCCGTCAAAACTGATTCTCGCCTCAACAAAAAACTTCTCGCATCGCATCTACATCGGCAATAAAATGTTCGCGGAAGTTACGCTTATGTATGAAAAAGGCAGCTGGCGAAATTTTGATTACACATTCCCTGACTACAGAGAACCTCGTTACCATGGCTTTTTAACAAAAATCCGTTCCCGTTTACTGGAGCAACTGAAAACGTGACACTTTTATATCTGGCAATAATCCTGCTCGTAGCGTCATTCGTGGCATCGGCCATTCTTACCTGGCTTGTCAAAAATATCACCACCCGCGTCGGCTTTGTCGCCCGCCCCACCGAAGACAGATACCATCGCTCAACAATCGCTCTCGGCGGCGGCATATCAATCGTGGCAACAATCCTGTCGTTTCTCGTCGCAGGTATTTTAATCGTAAAATTAATAGTCGAACCAGGCAAACTTGCCCTCAATGAAGCCGGAACCATCCACGTAATCGGCTTCATCAGCAAAATAAATCAGCTCATCATCGTAATTTGCTGTATATTCGCATTGTTTGTCCTCGGCCTGTGGGACGACAAAAAACGCCTTGGCCCGTTTTTCAAACTCGCTGTTCAGTTCGCCGTCGCCTTCGCTGCCGCCTTTTTCGCTGATATCCGCCTCGAATTTTTCATCCACAGCAAGCTCGTCACCTCACTTATCTCCACCATCTGGATTGTCCTCATTATCAACGTGTTCAATTTCCTCGATAATATGGATGGCGCCGCGGCAGGCATCGCCTCAATCGTCGCCGCGATTCTTTTCACCGCCGCCGCCCTCAGCGGACAGGTCTTCATCGGTGCTTTTGCCTTGCTTTTCATCGGCACACTGCTGGGTTTCCTCGTTTTCAACTTCCCCCCAGCCAAAATTTTTATGGGTGACGCCGGCTCACTGCCCATCGGCTTTATCCTCGCCATCCTTACTCTGCGAACAACCTACTATCACCAGGCCGCCTCAGGTTCGTGGTATCCCGTCCTAATCCCCCTCATCTCAATGGCCGTTCCCCTCTATGATTTTATCACCGTTACCGCCTTGCGACTCAGCCAGGGTAAATCCCCATTCGTCGGCGACACACAGCACTTCTCTCATCGGCTCAGAAAACTCGGCCTCACCGACACCCAGACCGTCCTGACCCTCTATCTGGCCACCCTGACCACCGGCATCGGCGCGACTTTCCTCTACCAGGTCGACCTCACCGGCGCTATACTTATCTTCGTTCAGACAATTATGGTCCTGGCGATTATCGCGATACTGGAAACAACCGCCAAAATTGGCCCGCCGGAGGCGTAATGACGAACCCCAAAATCAAAACTGATAACTCAAAGAGCAAGACCGTATTGCTGCTTGAAAACATCCTCTTCATCTGCTGCATTGTCGTCATCGCCCTCCGCGCCACCAGTTCTGAATCCCCTGCTCCCCAGGCCTCGCCCATACAGACCCCGATAAACGACACCGTCTATTCACTGTGCCTCTCGGGGACGCTTATTTTCGCCTTCCTCCTCTGGTGCCTTGCCAAAATTTTCAGCGGACGCCCACCATTCAAAATTACGGTTATGGGTACAGGCCTGGCAATCCTCCTCACAGGGCTAATACTCGCCGCCTTCTGCGCCGCCAACAAACGCACCGCAATAACCTCTGCCGTAACCCTGATGGCCCCCATCCTTATGGCGGTAATGCTCGCACATCTCCTCGACTCCCACGCCAAAATCAAAATCCTTCTAATCGTCCTCGCCTCTCTCGGCATAGCCGCCGCATTCCAGTCCGCCGACCAGTTCTTTATCGAAAACGACCTCCTTGTTCAGCAGTACCAGGATGATCCCGACGCGATACTCCAGCCCCTCGGCATTACTCGAAACTCGTTCAATCATATCCTCCTCGAACACCGCATCTACTCAAAAGACGTCCGCGCCTTCTTTTCCACCAGCAACTCCGCCGGCTCATTCGCCATCCTTACGTCTTTCGCCGCCATTGCGATATTGGCCGAGCTGTTCAAAAATCGCAAATCCTTCCCATCACTGTCCGGCAACCGCGCTCTTGCCGCCATTATCGTCGCCGTTGTCCTTTTCGGTTTGTTTATAACCCGCAGCAAAGGCGCTGTCTGCGCCTTTCTCATCGCCGCCGCAATCTTCGCATATCTGCTGCGCAGCACCAGACCCAAACTATCCAAAAATATCATCCTTACCGCCTGCGTCATCGGCGCTATCGCCCTTGTCCCGCTCATCGCCTGGTTCGGCCTCAAATTCGGCCGACTCCCCGGCGGCAACGCGATGCTCACCCGCTGGCAATACTGGCATGCCTCGACGCAAATGTTCCTCGACCATCACCTCACCGGCGTAGGCGGTGGAAACTTCACGTCCTTTTATCCTCAATATAAACCTTCCGCCGCCCCCGAAACCATCTCCGACCCGCACTGCTTCGTCCTCAGCATCCTCACCCAGTTCGGCCCGCTTGCCCTCCTCGGTTTCCTCATAATCATTCTCTCGCCGCTTTGGCGGACCGCACTGGCTGGCCCCGAAACCCTCGAAACGCCGCCAAACCGCAAGTTCGCAAACCTCGCCACCCTCTGCGCCATCGTCACCGCTATGGTCATTATCATTCTTCGCCCCTTCATATCGCCCCAGAGCAACGCGGAAACTTTCGATGAAAAACTTTTCGTAATGTTTACTGCCTACATAGCTCCCGCCGCCGCCTTCGCTGTCGGCGTCTCGCTGTTTGTAAAAGCCCTGCAAACCTCTCCAAAAGAATACAACCTGCAAAACACACGCCTCACCGCCGCCGCCATCTTTTGCGGCATACTCGGCGTCATAATTCACAACCTCATCGACTTCGCCATTTTCGAGCCGGGTGTCCTGACCGCCTTCTTCGCCTCGCTCGCCTGCCTTATCGCTCTAAATACACAAACTCAAAATCAGCAGAAATCTCCGGCCTTCTCGCCCTTGTGGCTCAAATCCGCCGCTGTTATTGTTACCCTGGCAATAGGTTTCGCGTATTTCAACTACGCTCTCATTCCCGTCGCGAAAAGCACCGCCGAAATCGCCGCCTCCCGCCTTCCCATAGCTCTCAGTCAGGCCCAGCTCGCCCACAATTTCCTCGACGCCGCCACAGATGATGACCCCCTCAGCCCCGATGCCCCGGCTATGAATGGCCGGCTCTACATCCAGAACTTCTATCGCTCCGATATGCAGAAAGGGCAAATATTCAATAACGCCGAACAGGCGTTCTTTATCGCCGCACAGAGAAATCCCCAGGATTACAAAAATTTTGATGCCCTCGCCGAAGTGTATTCCCTCTACGCAAACCTCCAGCCCGAACAAAACGAAACACTGCTCAATAAAGCCCTCGAAAGTGCGTCCGCCGCCGTCTCGCTTTACCCCGGCGACGCCGACCTGCGCCTCCGCCTCGCTCAAATCGCCGAAGACCTCGGCCAGACAGATTTAGCCCTGCAAAATTACAAAACAGCCGTGCAGATTGAAGATGGCTTCCGCGAACAGTTCAAGCTGATGTACCCGGACAGGAAAGCCGTCAGCCGGCTTGATGAGAATAAATATTTCTTCGCGACCCGGCAAATAAAAGAACTCGAACAAAAACCCCCGCGATAACTACGACGAAAGCTTCGCCAGTATATCCCCCGGGATGTCAAAGTTGGCGTATGCGTTCTGAACGTCGTCGTGGTCCTCGAACTCATCCATCAACCCCACAATCTTCCTCGCCGTCTCCGAGTCGCTTATCGGAATCTCGTTGGTCGGTATCATCGAAACCTCCGCCATCTCCATCGGTATCGACTTTGCCTCCAGCGCCTTCTTTAACCCCTCAAACGCCACGGGTAAACAGGTTATCTCGTAAATCCCCCCAACGTTCCGCATATCTTCCGCACCGGCGCCCAGCGCTATCTCCATCAAATCGTCCTCTTTCACCGCCTCCGTCTTTACCGTAATAAGCCCCTTCTTGTGAAACATCCACCCGACGCACCCGGTCGCGCCGAGCGCACCGCCATGACGTTCGAAAATCTTCTTTATCTCCGAGGCGGTGCGGGCACGACTGTCCGTCAGCACGTCCACCATTACCGCGACGCCCTTCGGGCCATAGCCCTCATAAATCATCTCCTCGAAATTGACCCCGTCGGCCCCGCCGGTCGCCTTCTTTATCGCCTTATCTATCGTGTCCTTCGGCATGTTCACCGCTTTGGCCTTGTCGATAGCGTAGCGCAGCGACAGGTTCGCGTTTATATCCCCCCCGCCCTTTTTGGCCGCCATGATTATCATTCGAGCGACCTTGCTCCACGACTTGCCGCGTTTCGCGTCCGCTGACGCCTTCTTGTGCTTTATGGTTGACCAATGCGAATGTCCTGACATATCCGTTCCTCGCTCATTTCTGAACTTTGCACTTTAAACTCTGCACTTTGCCCTATCATTATACCTTTTCACCTTTCTACTATCAACTCTCTACTTTCTCACGATCCTTCCCACATTTCTCACCTGTTCAACTGCTCTACTCTCCACTATCTCGCGAAGCGCCTCGCGCAGCCTTCCTCATCCGCCCGCCTGCCCCCGAGAAGTCGCTACTTTGGTTTTGCAGCAGGGAGCCCAGTATTTATAACTTCACCAAATAAATCTTGCCATTCAGCGTTATCTTTTTCAATCAGTTTCATCTTCCACTGTCGTCGCCACTTCTTCAGTTGCTTTTCCCGTTTGACCGCTTCTTCCAAACTTTTGTGCTTTTCGTAATACACAAGTTTTAGTACGTCATATTTCGCTGTGAACTCATTGGCTTGCCGCCTCTTATGTCTTGCCGTTCGCTTCCCTATATCCTCTGTCATCCCCACATATAGCGTCCCATTCCTCTTGCTCGCTAATATATACACATAATATTCAAGCATAATGCCATTATATTGCATTATTTAACTGTCTTCCACATCCAGCCGCTTGTCCTCTCGTAGCGAAGCGAAGATCCCCGCATGTCGTTGGCGGGGAGCCACACTGCTTTGGTTTCACAATCGGGGATCCAGCCACTTCTTCTCAAATCTCAAATTCTTATTGTCCGCCTCTGGCGGAAAGGATATGCTTTCGCTATAGTTAGAACACTTACAGGAGAGTATAAATGAAGATTGTTAAGATATTCTTCGGCACTCTTGCGGCCCTTTTCGCTCTTGCGCATTGTATCTATTTGCCAATATTGATAATTCGCGGCGATTATATATCGCGCATCCTCGGCAGCTTGTGCGGCCTCCTCATCGGTGCCGCCATCAGCATCGCCCTGTTCAAGAGTGCGTTTAAGAAAAAACCGGCGGATAATTGACGCCAACAACATCAAGATTTATAGTTGCTTTTGCGAAAATAAAAAAAATAATTACAACAGGAAGGGGAAAATAATCAAGTGCGGAAGTATATAAAAAGTGGAACGATGACATTGTCTGAAAAAAGAGAACTCTGTCCTCTTGCTGAAGTTGACACACGTCTTGATGACGTTAGGACTGTATGGATTGAAACCCTTAGAAAATACAACAAGCCGGAAGAGTTCAGAAGAAGTTTGAACGCATGTATAACAACATTACGCACTGTAACATTCGTTCTTCAAAGCAACAAAGGATGCTTGCCTAATTTCAATGCTTGGTACTCTACATGGCAAGAAAGAATGAAATCGGACAAAGTGATGCGCTGGTCTGTAGAATCGCGAAACTACATTGAAAAAGAAGGAGACTTAAAAACCCTCAGTGTTGCAAATGCCAAAATAGTAACTAGTTTTGGATTAGAGTTACATCAGAAATTTCCAGTAGATCCTTTTCTGAGCACAGAAGAAATAGCGGATATGATTCGAAAAACCTCGCCAGTATCAAAAGGGAAAGAAGATTCCACGTTATTAGAGGTAGAAAGACGTTGGGTTGACATTAATTTACCGGAATATGAGGTGTTAGATGCTCTTTCTTACTGTTATAGCTTCCTGACTAAACTAGTGGAAGATGCGCATGTTCAGATAGGCATTCAAGGGCTTTGTGTATATAGAAAAACAATCGGAGTTATCGATGTTGGCAAAAAACATATACAGCATTTGGGTGGTCGAGTTCCCTGCATGATAGCTACCCGAGAGAATCGAACTGTTATGATGAAATTATCTACTGGAGAAGTACTTTCTATAAGGACTCACGTTGCAAATATTGACAGAAAAAGCGCAGAAGAAGCTGCTAAGCGATATGGTTATAATGAATCTTTAGAACTATTTAAGAAAAAACCGCAAAACCTACTTGAACAGGCACAATTCTGGTTTAACACAGCAAAAATGATTTTAACAAAAGACGGATATCTTATTCCTACAATTATTTTGGGGCCTCCCAATCCAGGTGTTTTCCATTTTGCCTTGCATGAACAAATAGACAAACAAATTATGTGGAAGAGGATTACGCAACAAATTGAAATATCTGGTGCAGAATGGTTCGTATTCATTGGTGAGGCGTGGCTTAGAACTCCTGAGGAAATAACCCAACCTAAAGATCGTCAATATAAACCGAGAGAAATGATAAGTATCATAGGAGCTTCAAAAGACGAGGGGTTCGTTTCTATAGGTGCAGAGTTCAAGCGAGAGAATAATAATATCCATCTTCTTAAAGAGAATATCAGGAATCAAGAAAACGGAATCGAAACAAAGCAATTGGAGCCCATTAGGAAAATTTGGAAAGGAAAATCGGGGTCGAAATTGCAAAGAATGGTAATGCCAACAATAAATTTAGACAAATTACCGTGGATCGAGGACGAAAAGGTGCCTTGCCCCTGTGGTAGTGGAGTATCATTTGTTGATTGTTGCAAAAAATACATCCCTAAAGACGATAAACTACCAAAGAAATCGGGAGAGGTGAAAATTGAAGAAAGGGAAAAATTATATAGAGGGGCACTAACGAAATATATTGGTTATGTCCTCAGTTATACAATACCGGCAATAAAAGCATCTTCTTCGGCAATGGAACAATTGGTAGCAATTGACATTGGTGCGTTGCGGGAATTGTCTGAGAAAGTGGCTTTATGTCTGAAAGAACAAGGAAAAATCGAAGAAGGCGCAAAGGTGTTTAAGCACTTAAGAGAGACAATCCCTTTACCCGGTCTTGATAAACGAATGATATTTATGGAGGGGCTCTGGTATGACGCTATGCTTGGCGATCGTACCAAAGCTCAGGAACTCTTGTCTACAATTGACATTCAAAAAGAGGAAGATTTGGAAATACTCCAACTATACCTACAGATTTTCGAAATATCTACTGACGATCGGATTCAATTGATCGAGAGGATATTGAAGAAGACACACTTGCCTTCGGAGGCCCTTCAATATGCGACGCTGAAGGCAATAAGTTTACATATGAAGGGAAACAATAAGAAAGCTTTGGAGGTAATAAACCATGGAATTGAATCTTATGTTATCGAACCTGAACACATTCCAAATGACTATTATGTATTGAATTGTGGCCATGCTTATAGATTTAAGTGGTCCTTGACACGTAATGAAGATGATTTCTATAAATCACTGAAATATTTTGAGTGCATTGATTGCAAAAAATTCACTCCTTACGGGAAAGCAGAAATATATAGAGAAATTGCATTGCTGTATTTTGAACACAAAGACTATGGGAAAAGCGTGAACTACTATAAGTTGTCTTTAAAGGCCATAAGAACCGTGGAAAGCGAGATACATCTGGCGGAATGTTATGTACAAATGGGACATGCCAAGAAAGCAAAACTTCTGTTGGACAGTATAACATACGACAATATACCCGATGTTTGTCGGTTGGAGTTTCTAAGAACACAAACATCTCTTGCTATCGCATCCGGAGATAAAAAGTTAGGGGAATCTGTATCTGCAAGACTACGCTTGTTAACCACCGACAGCGAGTATTTTGAAAAGCAACGATTAGAAAATATCAATAACCTTAGACAAAAGTTTGGGAAATAATGGCGCCAGCCGTTTTTTTCCGCTATTTTTTCTAATTTCTTACCTCTAACTTCTCACTTCCCTGTCCTCGACTCAAGCTCCGTTAGGAACCGCAATCGGGGATCCACAATTTTTGCCATTTACTTTTTGCTTTTTGCATTTTGATTTTGAACTGTACGCCGTTCGCTACACGCTGCACGCTATTATTAATTCGGTGTCTTTTGCTTGGCTTTATGTTATGAAGGCTAAAAGCCTTCGCGGACGATGACGCCGGCCAATCGCATAAACAATGTTTAGAGAATTGGCCGTGTCGAGTACGCAAGCCAGGCAAAAGCAGTGTAATCCGTGGCTAAGAACAGTGTCTAAAATCTCTGTGCTCTCTGTGTTCTCTGTGGCTAAACAAAAAAACAGCGTAAATCTGCGTCAAAAAATCTTTGTGGTAAATTCTGCAAATACAAGCATTTACAACTAACACGGTGACATTTTTTGCGCGTTTTTTGTTCGTTTTTTCGCCCTAAAAACACCATCTTTTCAACACGTCTTTTTGCCGTAACCTCTTTCCTTGTAACGGCTTAAATTCTGGACCCAAACGGTTGTATAAAACAGTTGTATGATACATTTGTTCGCCAAAAGCGCGC
>Ga0209593_10000272_pt1 | contig 26673 bp, 20 predicted proteins | sample PPLLaktember2015_3_FD_187260 | JGI IMG/M metagenome (GOLD analysis project Ga0209593, IMG submission 187260) | Freshwater sediment microbial communities from Prairie Pothole Lake near Jamestown, North Dakota, USA - PPLs Lake P7 Core (6) Depth... | ecosystem: Environmental > Aquatic > Freshwater...
CCGGGGGCTCAGGCGAAGTTTAGGTTGTTTTGCAGACCCCGTCTCCCCCGCCCGCTCCAGCAAGCGGAACAGAGCAGCCCGTTCAGCCGCACGTGTACGCCGCCGATCACGATGATGCCATGATGCCCCTGATGACTGGCCAGCTCAAGAAAATCGTCGCGATTGCAGGTGATCAGAATGCAACCGTTGTCGCGAGCGAACTGGAGGACAGTGGCATCGGCGGCGTCCGTCGGAAGGACCTGACGAAGCAACAAGACCTCGTGGCCGAGTTCCTGGAGCAAATAGCTCAAGTCATCCGGCACATCCTGGTCCAGGACGAACTTCAATGCTGGCCGTCCGCCATCTGCCGTGCAACCAGCAGATCGATCTCCCCTTTGTGATCCTCGTAGTAGGCAAGACACTCGTAAACCTGCGCCCTGCTCAGCGAGGGGAAGCAGTTCGCCACGAGCGTCTCGACGGTCTCCCCGTTCTGCAGCAGACCAATCACGTCGTGAACCGCAATTCGAGTGCCTTCCACGCGGGCATTCCCGCCCCTGACATCAGGAGACCGGGCAATATATCGGTAGGATTCTGAAACCGTGCTCATAGTCTGAATGTAAGCATAAACGGAACCAAACTCACTGCGCAACCGGGGAATAACCCGTTCATATAGCGCTAGCCAGGCGATCGGCAAGTTCCGCCAGTAAAACGCGGGCGGTCCCGGCCCAGAGTCAGCCAATTACTCCTGTCGCTGGGCGGAGGTGGTAGCCGGGTCGTCGCCAGCAGGTGGAGCTTTGGCCCGAACGTCGTCAGGCAATCGAGATTTCGAGCCTCGAGCATGCTCGGGTTGCAGACATTATCCAGAACCAGCAGGACATGCCCATGACTCTTCAGTCGTTCTCTCAGACAGGCTGCAATAGCGGCGAAATGGCTTTCGGGGTTAATCAGATCTTCATCGCGGATACGATCCCTGAAGAAGTCGCCAGGGGATAGCGCCGATTCCTTGACGTTTGACTTCCCTTCGCACTGTACCAGGAAGCGACCGCCTGGGTAAGCCCCTGCGAAGGCGTGAGCGTATGTAAATGCCAGCTCCGTCTTGCCTATTCCCCCCAGCCCATGGACTCCCGCTATAACCCCAGTGCGGTCGTCTTTCAGGCGTTCGCGTAGCGCTATGAGTTCGTCGACACGACCTGTGAACCTCTTGTTGTAGCTCGGGATGGTCGTTTCACTCTCAGCCGCCCGTCGGACGTCCGAGATTCGCTCATCCAGGTCTTTCGCCAGTTGCTCGAGCAGGCGCCGGAGGTCGGCCCTTCGGAGCGCAAGGAGACCCCCTTGATAGAAGCGTTGAACGTCGCTGAACTGCCGACGCCGCACTTGTCGCACCACTGTTGCCGCATCGAGGAGTGTCGCGTGATTCGAATATGGGTCGCACAAATCAAGGATCTTGCGCGCGATCTCGGCTTCTGAGAGCTCGCCCCTTGACATCGATGATATAGATGGCGGCGGCTCCGCCCGCCAAAATGCGATTGGCGATCTCGGTGTCGATCCATGCGCGCCACTCACGACAACACCACTCGCTGGTGAAGTAATGGGGAGAGATAAAGGCCAGGAAGAGTCGCGATTTGACCAAGCCTCCTTGAAAGATCCGCAGCCGTCAGCCGTCGAGGCTGTTAATATCCCGCTTGTCTAAAAAGTAGCGTAGCTTGCGCCCTCCGGTGAACTTGGTGTGCTCCGAAGACAACCGGGAAATGAACTTACTTATCCAGCCTTGTCGGTCATCTTCATGCGCATATGAGACAAAGACATCAACGCCTTCTGAATTGGGTTTGCGGTTCGCTTTGCGATGGCGCTGGGTGAAGCACCCAGACGATCGAGAAAGCTTTGAGCCAGCAAAACTGTAGCCGCCCCGCCCATCATTCCTCCTCCCCTCCCGTCCTCTCGCTCCGCCGCACCTCCAATCCCGCCTGGGCCAGAATCCTGGGGAAGGCGCGGACGGAGTCGCGGTCGTAGGGTTTGATGTGTTCCGGGAGGTCTCTCCAGGGCACGAGGTAGTTGTGCACTTTGCGGGCCTCATCGCGCTCGGGGCCGGGGCGCCACCCGTCTCGCAGACGTTCGACGTTCCAGCGACCGTGCTCCATTTCGGCCATCTGCTCCACTTCTCCCTCGGTGAAGCCTTCGAAGACCACCGGTGTTTCAACTGCCTCGCGCACTTCGAAACCTGCCGCCTCGAGGATCTCGATCGCGTACCTGGCCTGCTCAAGGTTGGCCCGTCTGTAGGTTTCCGACAGCTTCTCCCATGGCCGCAAGGTGGGGGGAAGCTTGCCGGAGCTGTTCGCCACGTACTGGCTGTGAAAGCTCCTGGCCATCTCTTCGCAAACCGGAGGCTCGAAGTCACGGTGGCCCGGTATGAGGAAGCCCCGCACCGTCGAGGCGTCTACAGGCAACGGGAAGAGATTGGGGAGCGATGCCCAGACAGGGTCGGCCAAAAGGGCATCGGCTGACCCACCGGTATCCATCACGATCCCAACCGAGGCGCCGAACCCCAGCGCAACCCGGTATTCGACGGCGCTCAGCGATCCTCCGCCGAAGCCGACGAGCAGCACGTCGCGAGGATCAATCCCGGCTGCCAGCACGTCCTCCCAGTTCTGGAGAATTTGTTCGGGCCAGAAATCGTCCCCGATCCTGAACGTCCGGTCGTAGCCTCGATGCTCCGACACCCCGTGAGGCATTCGTGTGGGCAGGTAGCCAAACAGCTGGAAGCGCTTCTTGTTCCCCAACGCCTCGGCCACGCCTCCGACAGTTCCCGGTATGCCAGCAGTCGTTCCGCCGGAGATGACCGTTCCGTCGAAATCCGAGAGTCCGGACTCGAGCAAGGGGAGCGCGCGGGCCAAGACGCCGGGCCCGACATTCCCAGCGCCGCCGGTGACAATGACGACGGGTGGGCGGACCGATAACTGCCCTGTGCCGGGTCTTCCATCCATACTCAGGACGAGTCTCAGCAACTTGACTACGCGTTGATAGCCCTTGTGTTGCTGGCTGCCTCTGGAAAGCAGCAAGAGCCTTCGCATTTCCTCGGAGAGCTGTCCGGGCGGGACACACCGACTCTCATCCTGACAGTAACCGACGGCTCTGGCATACCACCCCAAAGCATCATAATCTTTGTCCAGAAAAAGGCTCAGCCGGCCCGCAGTCAGGAAGGCGTAGGGCAGCTCGAGGCTGGCCTTCGCGTGCTCCTCGCACGCGCCGATCGCAGCGCGAATCGTGCTCCTCATCGCCGGAGACAGGTCGGCTCCGTGACCGCAGATCGCCTCGTAGGTAAACATTTCTGACAGATGGTACGGATTGCCGGGCTCATGCTCATGAGACTGCTCGTAGCATCTGCGCGCCTCGTGCTCCTTTCCCGTGACTTCTTCGAGCGCCGAGCCCAGCCGGACCAACGCGCGAGCGTGCAGACTCTCTCGCTTGCGCAAGTGGGGAACGAACGAGACTCTCTCGCACTCGCACAACGCGATCGATTCCCTGAGAAGAACCAGTCCCCTCTGATATTGGGGAGAATCAGGCAGACTGTGGTGCAGGCGGCAAAGGTTGTAGCCTAGATCAAGCAGGAGCTCGCAACGATCGCTCTTCGAGGCGTGATCGATGTGGTGTTCCAGAAGCTCGACCACGCGCTCGTGATTCCCGGACGCGGCGTACAAGCGCGCGAGTTTCGTTGAAATGCTTGTCCTTCTCCCGTTCGTTCTCGAGAAGCAGGGTCAAGATCGTGATCTCCCGCTCGATTTCCGCCTTGGAGGTGTGGGCCGTGTAGTTGGCGATCAGGCCGTCAAGCTCGTCCGTTAGCTGGCCAATGCTGCGCTCGGTCTCTTCCACGAGGGCAGCAAGCAGCGTGCCCGCGCGGACAACGTCCGAAGAGAGCTTCAGCTTGTTCTTGCGGATACGGTCGGCTAGCGAGTCAGCCCACGTGTGCTCCAGCCAGGTGCGTACCTGGATCTCAGACTTCCGCTTCCCGATCTCTTTGTATTGGTCTTCGCTGACCCCCAACGCCGCGAGACGATCCTCGCGCAGCTGGACCACGTATTGCGTGTCTCGACATCGGAAGTCCTCGGGATTCGGCGACAGGGCTTTGTCTTGCTTCTCCAGAACCTCGAAGTTGTCCTCAATGAAGCAGCCAACCGCCTTGACCTGCGCTGCGGTCTGCACAATGACACGCGCTCCACAGAGATCGGTCATCTGTTTGGCCGCGTTCGGATAGTCCGAGTACTGGCGAATCGTTTTCTCGGCAAAGCTCGACACACGCTTAGCCCGCGACTGTACGAATGCGTCGGGGATAGAGGCCTTGCAGGCATTCCTCAGGATATCCTCGAGCATCTTGGCGTACAGCTCGTACCGCGGACGCTCGGCCACATAAGCATCTATCTCGGCCTTGTGCTCTTCAGGAGTCGGCAGGGTCTTCTCTGACATGAGTTCTCCTTGAACATCGATCGGTGCTTTCCCGGGCTACAGTAATCACGGGCTAATTTGCTTCTTCCTGAGACAAAAATCCAGTGGAAATCTTCGGCTCGACAGCCAGTGAGGAGCAGAACCGTAATTACCGTTATTTTCTCCGTAATGTTGTTGCAGGAATAGCGTTTTCCCTCTGGCGTCGACCGACGACTTCCGGCATAGTGAACAGCGTATCCGGAGAGTCCTAACAGGTTAGCAGGAGGGAAGGATCGCATGAAAACGGTTCTCGTGACGGGCGACGTGATGGTCGATCATCACCTTTACGAAGGGCAGAGATTGAACGCATCTGCCACTGATCAACCGGGTGTAAGGGCGATACGTCAGCACGGCGGCGCAATGGGAGTGTTCAGCCTGATTAAAGAGATCCTGGCGCAAGCCAGGTCTTCAGAGAAGGCCGCCGAAAAGCCTGTTCCAGGGTCAGACTGGTCCGTCACTTTCGGGCTCACCAAACCCTCGGAAGGCGCGATTCCATGCGGCCATCACTCCCTCGCCGTCTGGAAACCATTTGCACTCGAAGGTCCCATCGAAGGTCCGAAGGACCAGCGGAAAGTGTGGCAGGCGGATCTGTTGATGGGTTACGGCCATGACAACGATGACCCAGATGACGGCGCCAAGGCATGTCCCAGCCACATCCCGGAGGTGATCAGCCCCCCGCCTGGACCCGCAGATGTCTTGGTGCTTGATGACGGCGGCTTCGTCTTCCGACAGAGGGGGCAAAGGCAATGCTGGTTTCTTCCACCGAGGGAGGCAGCCAGCCCCCGGTGGATAGTCCTGAAGATGAGCGGCCCGGTCTGCCAGGGGGATTTGTGGGCGGAGCTCCGACCTTATTCCGACCGCCTCATTGTCATCGTCTCGGCGAACGATCTTCGCCGGGAATGCGTCCGGATGAGCAAGGGGCTTTCCTGGGAGCGCACAGTAGAGGAATTGCGTTGCGCCTTGCGCACGACGCCGCTGTTACGGGACCTCGAGTCGGTTCCCTGTCACCTGCTGGTCACATTCTCGGCGGACGGAGCTCTGTGGTTGGACAACACCGGTGGACAGCAAAAAGCCACTTTGGTGTTTGACGCGGGTGGATCGGAGAACGGCTGGGCTCGACAGTTTAAGGGCAAGGCGTTTGGATACCTATCGTGCCTGGTTGCTACGATTGTCCGTTCGATCATCCGCGATGGCGAAAAGCTTCGTTTAGAGGTTGCTATCAGCGCAGGGCTCTCTGCGATGCGCGACCTGGCTCAGTTCGGGCATGGCGAAGTCTGCAAAGGATCGCCAACCGGTTTTCCCGCGAAACGCCTGGCCGGCGTAATACTTCGGGGCGACTCGGGATTTGCTGTCAGCCGCGTTCCGTGGGCCGATCACGAATGGGAACGTTGCGCCAGCGACCCAGAAAACCCCGGCGGGAAGAACCCGTGGCAGATTGTGGTGGCGTCGCAAGCCCCGTTCGGCAAGGACCAAACGCCCTCGTTGGTAGGATTGGCGACTCAGGTAGTGTTGTACGGCGAACAGGCGATTAAGGCCTTGCCCCACGCGCGGTTTGGGAAGCTGCTCACCGCGGATCGGCTCGAGATCGAGGCGTTGCGGACGATCGAAGGACTGATGCGCTGCTACCAAGCCGAGGAAAAGCCGAAGAAACCGCTTTCCATAGGCGTTTTTGGCCCGCCCGGGGCCGGCAAATCATTTGGAGTCCAACAGATTTCTGATGGTGTCTTTGGTAAGGACGCCTGGCTCGAGTTCAACCTCTCGCAGTTCAAAGATGTCGAGGATTTGATCGGTGCGTTTCATCACGTCCGTGACATGGTTTTGAGCGGAACGACGCCGGTCGTTTTCTGGGATGAATTCGACTCTCGCGAGTACCAATGGTTGCAGTACCTGTTGGCGCCAATGCAAGACGGTCGCTTCCAGGAGGGTCAGATCAGCCATTTCATAGGCAAATGCGTGTTCATCTTTGCGGGAGCGACCAGTTTCGCGTACGCGGAGTTTGGCCCTCCAAAGCCCGACGAAAAGGGTTTCGATGCCGAGGTCTGGAAGGATTACTGTCTGAAGAAAGGCCCCGATTTCAGCAGCCGGCTGGATGCTTACTACGATGTCCTCGGTCCCAACCAACGGACAACCTGGCCGGAAAATGACCGCACCCAAAAACGCCAGCCCGACCCCCGCGATGTCTGTACTCCCCTGCGCCGTGCGTTGCTCATTCGCGCCTTGTTGAAAGAGCCCAAGGATCTCGTGCTCGATTTCGACGCGGAACTGCTCCAGGCGCTGCTGGAAACGGGCGAATACCAACACGGCGCGAGATCGGTGGAAAAGATCGTGTCGGGCTTGAAACCATTGAGAGATGGCCAGCCGATCCGACGTTCGGCGTTGCTGCCTCCCGGGCAACTGGCGATGCACATCAAAGACCTGAACGCATTTCTCGCAATCCTTCAACGCCATATCCTCTACCGACAGCCGCAAACCATTGAGGCTGTCGCGAAAGCTGTGCATGAAACCTGGCGTCAGCTTTCCCAAGAAGAAGGGTGGAAGATGCAGCCTAATTACGATATGCCCTACGATGACCTCGGAGAGGTCGAGCAGGAGGAAAATCGGGCCGCCGCGCGTCGCATCCCGGACATCCTCGCCCTCGCTGGGCTTAAGATCGAGCGGTCAGATGAAAAACACGTTGAGGGGCTGATGGAGCAGTTGACTCACCATCTTCGACGGCTGGCTGAAGCCGAACACGAAGGCTGGATGGCGCACCGCAAGAAGAATGGTTGGCGTTATGACGAGAAGCGGGATGACATTAAGAAGCAACATAACGCTTTGGTTGAATACTCGAAATTGAGCGAGAAGGACCAAAAGAAGGATCAGAACTCGGTCTTACATTTCCCGGACATGCTGCGAAGGGCTGGGTTTCGCATTGTTTGGGCATGAATGAGTAGAATCGAGGTGAAACTCGGGCGCTCGCTCGGAACCGGTTTGCGAATCACGAGATCGCAGCGCCTGCGGATCTTCGGGCCAGCGGCGGCTGAGTGACTCCCCAACAGCGAGATTCACTCAACCTCCGCTTGACCCAGCTGACCCGTCTGACGGGGGAGTCGTCTGATCTGAAACCCTAATCCCGCGAGCAGGCGAGGCATGCTCTTCATAGTGTGCCGGTGGAGATCCTTTGCCGTTTCCGGCAAATCCCGCCACGGCAGGAGTGACGGACCGGTCTTCGCTTGGTATCCCTGTGCCAGCAAATCCCGCCGCCAGCGCTCGTGCTCCATCTCCGCGAGAAGGTCGATGTCGTCGTCCTCAAATGCGACGAAGGCATCCTGCCAACTCGTCATCACTTCAAACTCGCAGCCTACCGCAGCCAGTTCTCTCCGGATATTCTCGGCATGACGACGTTTCGACTCCTTGGACCTTTCATCGAGGGCGTCCCATGAGAGGAGAGACGGGTTCTCTGCAATGCCCGGATGTTCGGCGGGCGCATCGGGCAATGGCGTGCCATTCTTTCGTTGGTATCGCACGTCCTCAGCATGCAGAGCCCGAGCCAGGATATCGACGGTTTCGGACGTGAACATCCCGGGTGCCAGAACTTGTTCATTAGCGAGAATGCCTGAAGGTTGAAGACCGGCCGGCCAGCTGGCGATGCCGAAGATCCGACCGCCTTGAGAAGGGCCGTGAAGCCGGTGTCATCTGACATCCGCACGACAATCGTGGGCCAGCAGTCCTTAAGAGCCGCCTGGAGCTTGAGTCCTGCTTGCAGGGCCAGGGAGTTGTCGTCCAGGCAGACGTACACGGATTCCGGCAGCCTGCCTCCGCAGCAGAGCCAGTCGAACCTCTCGAACTCTGGCCATCGCACATCCATCTCGCATTCGATCAACTTGCAAGCCTGCACGATACCGGGGAACAGGTTCCTGATAGCCTCGCTCTTGCGTCGCGCCTCCCGGTCTACCAGAATGACCGTGAGTCCGGGGCCTTCACTTCGGGCTGCAGGCGCCGAGTTGTCCCGTATCGAATCCGACGACGGACGGGTCTCAAGCGTCGGACGAGCGTTACGCGTCGACCATTGCCATGCCAGCCGGCAAATAACCTCCTGCCCCATTCGGCCGGCCCCGACGACGAGGACGATCGGGGAGTCCTGCCGCTGATCCGAAAAGGCGGGGAACTCGTCGAGAAGGGCCCGGGCGCCGGACTGGAACGGGTTGAAAAACTCAAGCCGGGGGCCTACCGTTCCCCTGGTTCGGATGTAATGCTCTTTCAGCAGGTTGCAGACGGCTGGATCGGTCATTGGATCCAGCACTGCAGCGAGGGGGAAGGCGCCGGGTTGAGCTTAAGCGCCTGAGCCCCGATTTCGGCATTGGTTCCGTCGTCCGAACAGGTCGCGATGAGGCGGCTCGCCCGATCCGCGCGCGCCTTCCTCAGCACCTCGCGATCGGCCGCGTCCGCAACCAGGGTCAGCATTCCCAGATCCCTGCACTGCTCAAGGCGCGGATTGTCGCTGTCTTTATCGATGATGACGACCGATTCCCCGTCTTTGCGAAACTGGCGGGCCAGCTGAAATCCTTTTCGCCCAAGGCCGCAGATGATGACGTGATTGCGCTGTCGTTTGAGCCTGAAATGAGTTCATCTCGTCGGCAAACACGACAATGAGGGCACGAACAAGGGCGTAGATGGCCACGAACAGAGCTGGGAAGCGGGCGACTTCAAGGTAGAGGTTCTTAGCTCCTTCCGGGGATCCCTCGATGATAAACAGTTGTACGGAAAGGTAGACGATGTCCGAGGCCGTGAGACGTACTTCATTTGCCCGGGCGTATTCCCGGTAGCCGAGCAACCCCAGGCCGAAGGCGATCACAGCGAGGACAATGATGATGTGCCAGTCGTGCTCCTCGACCCACCGCCATGCGCGAATCCGCCACGGCCTCTGGTCGCTCTCGTCGTCGCCATCGTAGAGTGCCATCCGGCCCAATCATAATTCCCCACTCAGGTCTGCGGTAGGAAAATCGAAAACTGGGTATCTCCCTGACTCCACGAGATCCCCACTAATCGAAATTGCCGGCACCCCGTCGGTTCTCGAAGACTGTTGGTGCACTTTGAGAATCGCTTGCTTTCCGTTAGTCATCGGCCCGAGAATTAGACCGATGAATCCCGTCTCCTGCCCGAAGTGCAGTTCCACTAGAACGATGGTGGTGCCGGACTCTACGTCGTTCCTGTGCTATGCCTGCCGGAACGAATTTACGCCGGTTGTTCCGGTCTCCCCGCTTCGGATCTTCCTCAGCTACGGGCACGACGCGAATGAGGAACTGGTCCTGCGCATCAAGTCCGACTTGGAACAGCGCGGCCACGATGTCTGGTTCGACAAGACAGAAATCAAAGCCGGAGACAACTGGCGGCGGGCCATCACCGACGGTATCCTGCACAGCCAGCGGGTCGTTTCGTTTCTTTCGAGACATTCCACCCGCGATCCCGGCGTCTGTCGCGATGAAATCGCCATCGCCATCGGGGTGAAGGGGGGAAACATCCAAACCATCCTGGTGGAAAACGAAACCGAGGTGCAGCCGCCGGTGAACATCGGCCACATCCAGTGGCTCGACATGCGCGACTGGAAGGAGCGTCGCGCGTCGGGCGAGTCGGCGTGGGAAGAGTGGTATCAGGCCAAACTGGCCGAAATCATCCGGGTTGTTGAAAATGACGAGAGCCGCCGCTTTGCCGGTGAAATCGAAACGCTCAACGGCCATCTCAAGCCCATAAGATCCGACGCGCGCATCTATGACCTACTCAGGAAAGGGTTTTTCGGGCGCACCTGGCTGTTCGACTCCGTTGAGAGGTGGCGTAGCGGCTCAGATGATGGAGCGGCCGGCTCGCAGTCACGCCTCTTCTGGATCACCGGCGACCCCGGCGTGGGAAAGAGCGCCTTTGCCGCCCAGCTTACACACACCCGCTCCGACGCCGTCATCGCGGCGCAATTTGTTGAATGGGATAAGCCCGACCACCGCGACGCCGGGCGTGTCATCCGCAGCCTCGCCTTCCAGTTCGCCACGCGCCTGCCCGACTACCGCAAGCTCCTGCTCACACTGCCGGAGATTGCCGAACTCGACCGCAAAGACCCGGCCGAGCTCTTCGATTACCTCCTCGCCAATCCGCTCCGCTCAGTCATCGGCGGCGGACGCGAGCGCCAGCTGATTGTCATCGACGCTCTGGACGAAGCCGGCGAGGCCGGGCGCAACCCGCTCGTGGAAATGCTCGCGCGCCACGCCACGCGCCTGCCTGACTGGCTCGGCCTCGTCGTCACCAGCCGGCGGGAAAGCGCCGTCAAAGCCCCGCTGCAAGGCCTTAACCCGTTCGTCCTCGACACCCAGACCGAGGCCAATCGGGCCGACCTCCGCGACTACCTCCGCCGCCAGCTCGCGCCGCAACTACACGCCCGCTCCGATGCGGACCCCTTGGTCGAACAGATCCTGGAGAAGAGCGAAGGTGTGTTCCTTTATGTCGAACGCTTTTGCGACGACGTTCAAAAAAACCATCTCTCGCTCGACCGCCCGGAACAATTTCCCCAAGGCCTCGGGGGCATCTTCTACCAATGGTTTCAGCGCCAGTTCCCCGACCTGGAAAAATTCCGCAAAGACGTGCGCCCCGCGCTCCGCGCCATCGTCGCCGCCCGCGAACCGCTGCCCGTGGAAATCCTCCAACGCCTGTTCAATTGGCAGGACGAAGAACTGCGCGACTTCACCCGCACCCTCGGCTCGCTGTTCCCGGTTACGAAGGAGGCGAACGGTGAAGTCATCAAGGCATACCACAAATCACTCGCTGATTGGCTGACGAATGAAGCAAAGGCCGACGCGTATTTCGTCGCCGTGAAGAGCGGTCACCAGATGCTCGCGGACTTCGGTATGAAGGGCCTGAAGGCCGGTGTGGATTCGATGCCGGCATATTCGCTCGCGCAATTGCCTGGACATCTGCTTGAGGTCGAACAGTGGCCGGATGCAGTACGTGTACTGCTACACGACAAGTATCTTCCCGCCGCCTTGCAACTCAAAGGGTGGGGTTGGCTAATTGCGACACTCGGACGTGACATTGCGGCAGGAATCTCTCATGGCTCGCACTCGCCTTCTTCGCTCATCTCTATTCTGAATGCCCTAAGAATCATTCGGTACCCTCTCGGGGACCAGCCTGAATGGGTGCGCTTTGCCTCCAACGCATTACGAAATTACCTGCGTCGGCAAATTCTGTACGGAGAGAAAATCGATATCGCAGAAAGCCTGCTAGCTCTTCCCGATTGTGACACTGACGATCCGATGCACAACACTCGGTTGTTGGTGGCATGGGCGAAGGGTCCGGGAATGTTGGCCCTGCTTGGCCAATCAGTTGGCACCGTGGAGGTGGACCGCTCCGCTGATTTAGCGGCCACCGCGGGCTCGAACGTGTGCCTGTGGCAAATCTCAACCCGGCTCATCCGTCATTGGCTGGGCGGAAACAACGAGCCGCAGTCTGACCGTCAATTTGGCGCCACCGCCTTCATCCGGTCAAGAGGATTGGTTGCTGCAGCCCAAGATCAGACTGTCGAGTTATGGGATGTCGACAGCGGTGAACTCACGGGTTCTTTTCATTCCGACCTCGGCAAGCTTGCACAGCTCAAGTACGCGCCAAACCGTGACCGGTTGCTTGTGATTGGCAGCAAAGGCATGAAATCTCATCGCCTCGAACCTCCTTATGATTGCGCTGACACCTTTACCCCCGAATGGGACGGTTTAGACCCATCGCTCATCTTCAGCGATTTCACTGGCCACCGGGAGAGCTTGTATCTGTCCCTGCCGAAGGAAATACGGCGCATTGATTGCACCCAGGGAACGCAGACGCGTTTGCCAATTCACCCTGCCGAAATCGTTACCGCACTTGCATGCGACAGCACAGGCGACTGGTTGGTAACCGGCGATGAGAAAGGCAACCTCGAAGTCCACAATCAACGTAATTCTTGGCAGAGATCGGCCCAGGCGACTGTCGTCAGCACAAAGAATCCCGAGGAACTGATTGATCGAGGCATGTTCGGAATGCCGTATCGTGAAGTGAAAATGTACACGGGAATCGACTCACACTGGTTACCGAGCCCCGTCGATGTGAGTCCAGCTTGGGTGCAGGCTATTGCGGTGAGTCCCGACAGCCGATTCCTGGCCGTTGGCAGTGCAGACGGCCTCCTTCGGCTTTTTCCGTTTCCCGAAATTCATCACGGAGTCGTAAGTGAGGTCGATTTCGAAGGTGGCTTCATCCGATCGTTACAGTTCACGGCAGAACGGAACCTTTGGGTTGCCGTGCAGGACGGCGACTTGTGGGAGTTGACGTTGGACGAGAGCGGCAAGATCGTCGTCAAGCGTTTACTCACGGCCGGGAAATCGGCAACGGTAAAGACTCGTTTCGTTGGCGGCGTTCAACTGCTTCGGGCCGTTCGAGGCCAAGTCCCGGCCGTGTCAGATCAACTTGGTCCAGGCATGCGACTTCCAGACGGCCAAGGCCCGGTACCACCCTCGCCGCTAGACCATCCGGACTTCCCCGGCCTCACGATTCCCATGGAGATCGAACCGCTTGCTACGGCGCGAGGCAACCTGCTGTGCTTATTTCCGTTCTTTGTGTTTAACCAACGTCTGTCCACGATGTTGGCCCTCAGTAGAGACCGACCGGGGGTGGCTCCACTTGTATTCTATCCGAACGGGTCAAAGAAACCCCTGCGGTTCAGGTTCAGCGCGGACAATTGGGCGAAGCTGCCACGCCTCGCGGATGTGAGTCCTCTGGATGACGGCAAGCTGGTGATGGCTCCTTCGGGCCAGATCGTCGTTCTCGATATTCGCACCAGTCAGAGCTCGGTTGTATCGCAGCACGATGCACCCGCGCCGCAGGTCGGCGGCACACAGGTGGGAAGTATTCCCGTCGTACAGCCCACCCCCGAAGTTCAGCATCTTGCCGTTTCATGGGATGGCAGGCACGCCGCCGCCGACTGGAGCGACGGCCGGTTGGAGGTCATCCGTCTGGATACATGGCCGCCAAAGGTTGAAGCCTCAGTGCAGAATAAGGAACCCCTGTCGGGTTTTGGATGGGCTCCCGGTGGTGCTCTGCTCTTATTCGCTAAGGAGGGCGGGCTGGACCTGCTGGACCCGAACTCCAACGACATTCGTCGTAAGGCGACTGGTTATACTGGAGTCCAAAAGATCGTGTGTTCAGCAACTGGCAGGCTAATTGCGGCAGCATCGGATAAGCACCATCGTATCTACATCATCTCGGGAACAGACCTATCGCTCCAGACCATCGAGACTCATCCGCTGCCGATTTCTGACATGGCGTTCTCTCCCGATGAGACGACTTTATATCTGGCCGACGTCGTCGGGAATCTGGTGGCATACCAAATTCAGCCATAATCGAAAGGCGGTCAACGTCTGCCTGGAACGGATCGACGACTCCCGCAAAGCTCGATCTCTTGGCGCATCTCTTACCACGACGGTGATCAGATGATTCCGTTCCGCGTCCGTGTCACGGAAGGGCGAAAAGAGGAAGACGCGGAGGTGCGCGCGCGAAAGGCTTCGAAGCACAGGACCAGCTGATAGTCGGAGCCCATGATCTCCAGGCCGGCCACCGCGCAGAAGTAAAGGGCGGTGAAGCGAGTGATGATTTCCAGCAGTTTATCCGCGTTGTTCTTGTTCAGCGGGGAGCGGCCTCTGCGGCTGGCCGCCTGCCCGCGCCTGTGGTGCTGCCCCTCCCGGCGCAGTTCGATCCCTCGCGGCATTCTCGCCATGGAGCGCTCCTTGCGCAGGCCGATTTATAATCCGCGCATAGCTAAGGTGGGGTTAGTGCCCTCCACTCTCGGTTGACGCCTACTCATTCCGGTTCACGCAGCAGCTTGTCGAGATGGTCGATTGCGGCTTGCCTTGATTCCTGTCGAGAACAGTCAGGCCTGTCCGGGTAAGAGGTCTTGAGATGCTGCTCAAATGTTACGTCGAACTCCCGGATCGTCTCAGTGACGGTCTTGGCGTGCCTCGTGAAAATTGTCTGGGTGTAACCTTTCCCGTAATCCGACCGCACCGAGCGGGCGGCGAACCAGTCACCCACGATGGTCAGGCTTTCCTGGGTGTCGTGCGCCAAAGCGACTTCGCAAGTCTGGCTCTTCATTGAGATGAGGAAATTTCGGATGGATTCCAGTCGGAATTTCTTGGCTTGCTTTCCCCAATATTTGTAGTTCAACTCTGGATCGACAATGATGCGGCACCCGCAACGTCGGGCGTGCGCGCCCAATGCCAGGCGTTCCTGGCGCAAAACTTTCTTGTGATAGTCTCCCACCGCCCGCTTCCCGTACCTTGCTGTCCAGACATGGTCCCGGAGCGTGGCCCTGGGAATGTGAAACGAACTAAGTCCACCCGATTGCCTGACAAACCCGAAGTGACCGAGATTGGCGACTGCGGCGCAGTACTCGCGGAACATCACCGCACGCTCTTCGGTCGTCTCGGCGCATTCGTAAAGCGCCACCGTCCCTTCGGCGCCAGCCATGCATCGGTCCAGGGGGTTCTCCTGCACCTTGCTCGAAAGCTCCTTCAGGTTGTCGGGGGCAAGGTTGATCGCCTGAATCCCGTGGAGAAACGCGTCCGGGTCGCACCCGATGGCGATTGGGACTACCGGGACCCGTAACGCGACGGCATACCCGATTTCCTGCTGAACCCACTGCTTGTTTGTAGACGACTTGGTAAGAAGCGGCATGAAGATGTGGGCGTGTTCAATGAGGCGTTTGATTTGGGCGTGAAAGCCTGAGCCGTAAAGCAGGTGCTTGTCCCAAATGACCTGCCGCTCCTCCGTCTCGAGAATCTCAGCCACCTTCTCCACAGTGTCGCGGTCGTCACTCGAATATGAAATGAAGATGCGTATTCTGTCGGTGCTCGAATCGGAAGTCCGGGAAGGGTTGAGAGCCTGACTGTCGCGACTGGTCTCTGCCGGTCGGTTGTTCTTCGATCGCATCCTTGTCCTTCTCCAAAGGCAGAGTATACATCCGCTAAGACGAGCCGTCGTCGCAATTTGCTGAGCCAGCCGACGAGCGCGTCGAATGCAAGGACTTAAGGACGGGCACGACAGAGGCACGATCCTTAGCTCATAGCGACAGCTGACCCTTGCGCGATATCGCCGCTTCGATCTGCTCCAGCCAGCGGCGCAGGTGGGAGTCGCGGACGGTTCGGCGCAGGAGGCCGCGGTCGGCCCAGATGGCGCGGCTTCTGACCTCGATCCCAGATTGGGCGCACAGGCGGATTGCCCGGACGGCTTCGCCGGCCCGCGTTGACTCCGCGTCATCGAGGTCGAGCTCCAAGATGTCGTCCTCCGTTCTTTCCTCCCTCAAGTCCTCATACCTTGCGTTGTCGGTCACGATCCAGACCGCCGCCTGGATGATCTCCTGGTCCTCCACTCCGGCCGAGCGGACTCCGTCGATCAGTCGGCGCAACTCCGGGTTGGAGCACGTTTTGCGGATCTCGAACCCATTCGTCTCGTCCGGAGTGTCGCGATGCATGTTGCAGCAGGCGGCCGTGATTCTCATCGTCTCCTCTTCCGCCCCATCCAGGACCATGTCTGATTCGGCCGTACACATCATGTTCTGAGCCCCGCCCTGCCTGCTGCGGAAGTAAGTCCCGGCGGGGACCAGGACTCGCACGGGATGATTCACGAGACTGCGACAGCGAAGGGACACGGTTCCCATCCCTTCGCCCGAGGGCTCCGCCTCCAGCTTGCCCTCGGCGATCAAATCCACGACGTGCCGGCCTTGCGCGTCCTTTTCAATCTCGGCGAGCGCGGCTCGGACCTCGGCTGAACGAACATGCCCGGGAAAATCGACCAGGAAGCGCTCGAGGTCCTCAACAGCGCTCGACGCGATGGCGTTCTTGAAAGGTTCCTCCGCCAGAAGCAATAAGGTGATCCGGCGGTCCGCTTCGCCCGCGAAACGGCCGTCCGGGTGAAGGGCGAAGAAGTCCTGCAGGTGTCGCACCGTTCCTCCTTTCACCGCCGCCTCCCAGTGCAGGGTCTCGATCCGATCGTCGACCTCTGCCGAGTGCAATCCGAGATGCGTTCGCCGCAGGTACCTGAGAAAGGTCTCCTCGGTCTGCGCCCGGACAGCGTCCGCCCACAGCGCAACCTCATGCCGCCGCTTGGCTTCCGCCGCATGGCGCCCATTCGGCCACGCTCCAATGAAACGAGAATAGTCCTCCAAGCCAGCCCCAGACGTCGCCCGGATCCAGCAGGCTTCCTCGCGAACCGCCGGCTGGAGAGCCGAGCACAGAACAACCAATCCCAACACCATTCCCCAAAAGAGACGACACCCAGGGTCCCGCATGCGCAATCCTCCTCCGGCCAAGCCGGTTTGACCGAATCCACGCAATTCCGGCTCCGCTTAACTCGACTTGGGTCGTACTCATTCGGTCGCTCGATAGCTGTGAACCATCGCATCTGGCGTCTCCGGGTTCTGCTCTGAAACGAAAATCTTCAATCCCCCCATCTTTCGGCGCCATTTTGCCGTATCCTCTTTCTCGCTTAAGCACGATCCGAGAGTATCGGGCTTATCGCCGGTGCCTTTTGGTGTGCCTGACGAGGGAGGGACCTTGGGAAAACACATTCCTGCGCTACTGATCACCCTGAAGGGTGGGAAACTGGTGGTGACGTCAAGTCGACTGGACTCGGAAAGTCTGAAAGGTCTGGCGGCGGGCCTGCCCGAAGCGTCAGCCTGTTCGGTCTACGTCATCCGGACCGGGGAGGGACTGGAAATCAAGAGCCTGCCGAATCTGTCAGATCTCCTTGAGGACAGAGGAAACCTGGACTCGCGAGGTCTCTGCCGGCAGCTTCGCGGCTCTGTTACCGGGCCGAGGGTGGCGTTGGTGCAGGCGGATTATGCAGGCGCGGGGCGGGCGCTCCAGAGTCTCAAGCCTCTCCTGGCCAATGCCCACAAGCTCCATCGGGCTCTCGTTCTGATTGCAGTTGACAGCCTGGTTTTCGACGAGTTGCAGGAAAATGCGGTGAGTCCCGCGGAACAGCCCCTCCCGGGGAGCGCCGCCCTCTCCCCCGCACGGGCGTCCGGAATGACTCGAACCGATGGACTGTCAGGCTGCTTGATCGAGAGACCCGTTTGCGCGGGCTGCAAAGAGGCGGTCCAGCTGTTGAGAGGCCTGCCGGATCCTCCGGTCCCAACCGCGCTTGTCGAGATTTCCAGGCGATACTTCGGCCTGTCGCCCGAAGCGGTCCTGGTGCGCCGACTGATTATCCTGGCCGCGCAGGGGGACTTCCCCGTCCTGGTCCTCGGACCGAGCGGAACCGGAAAAGAGATCATCGCTCGCGCGATTTACGACGGAATGTGCGTTATCGACCGGCGAAATCGAAAGAGGGACTTCGTGGCCCTCAATTGTGGAGGCATTCCCGATGAGTTGTTGGAGTCCGAGCTGTTTGGATATGTCAAGGGATCTTTCACCGGGGCGACGCGTGACAAGAAGGGTCTCTGGGAGTTGGCCGGAAACGGAGTGTTGTTCCTCGATGAGATTGGCGACCTTCCCGCTCACCAGCAAGCCAAGATCCTGCGCGTTCTCGAGGAAAAGAGGATCAGGCCGATCGGCGGGCTGAACGATATTGAGGTGTACGCGCGGGTCATAGCGGCCACCAACCGCGACCTTCCCGCCATGGTGAAAGTCGGGTTGTTTCGGGAGGACCTGTATCAGCGCCTCAAGGGTGGATTCCCTATTCTGACTCCGGCTTTGGACGATCACCCGGAAGACATCGGTGAAGTGGCCCAACTCTGCTGGGCAAGCGTCTGGCGAGAGCGTCAGCCGGGAGAACCCGAGCTTCCGGTCCCGTACCTCTGCGATGGCGCTCTGGAGGCCCTGCGCAAACACCGCTGGCCGGGCAACATCCGTGAGTTGAAAAACCTCCTGCGAACTGTCAGACAAACCTGCCCTCAAGGTCCTTGGGACCAGGCCGCGATCGAGGTGGCTCTGGCCCGCAGCGAGGTGCGCTCACGTGGCAGACTGAGTTACACGACTTCGCCCACCGGTATTTGGCGACACCTGGACGACACGACGGTCGAATTGCGGCGTTGCCAGTTGGCCATGGAGCGGTTCTGGTCGCACGCTCGGACCGGGGGGCGAGAGACGAGAGAACTGCGCTCCGCGATTCTAGCCTGCTGTCGGGCATTGGAGGAGCGCTGCGAGCACCCGCTCTTGTTCGGGACAACCCCAACTTTTAGCAGAGTGTGCCAAATCTTGACAAGGCTCGCGGATCTCGTCGAGGGCCCCGCCTCCGACACTTCCATGCGGATGATTCAGGATGAGTCGGTTCTCAAGGAGGCCCTCAATCAGACTTTCGCCGCCCTCTTCGAAGAGAGCGGACGGTTGTCCAACTATAGACAGCCGGGCTGGATCGGATAGAGCCCCCGGGGTTTGTCGAAAAGCTGCTTTGTGTGGTTGCGCCGAGATGCTCGACCGTGCTTGCGGCGATTGGCCGTTTCTTCGTTTACGGGTCGAGTTATCTGGCATACCCCGTGCTTCTATGGAAGAGGAGCGAGTAACGAGTATGCAGGTCAGGTTTGATTCGCCTGCGACTCGAGGGGCGCGATGCCGCCCGTTTCGAGCTGGAGGCTCTCATGGGCTTGCACGACTTGAAGGAATTCCTGGAACTCTCGGCCAACCTGAACTACAAGTTATCCGCCGACCCGGTGGACTGGAGAGACGTGCTCGGCGTTATCGTGGGCGATGCCGCCGTGACGGAATCGGACCAGGCGCTGTACGACACGGTCATCAATTACCTTGTCCCGGCTTACGGCGGTCGGAGGCGCCGCCTGGGTCCACTGGCAATCCTGCATCCTCTGCGGACGGCCGCGCTTTTGGCGCGCGCGCTGGAGCGGCCGGCCAGGCTCGAAATCGTGACCGCGCTCCTGCATGACAGTTTCGAGGAGCTTGGAGCGCAGGACGCGACCGGGCCAGGCGACGGATCGAGTCTGGAGAGGGAGTTCCGGCCCTTTCTGGAACAGCTGCCGAGCGAAGACCGCTGGTACCTGATGGAACGCCTTCAGTGGATCACGCGACGACCCGGCGAGTGTTACTGCGAGTACACCAATCGGCTGCTCGCCAAGGCGCCCCGGACGCCGGAGATCGTTCGAGCCAAACTGGCCGACCGGCTCGACAATACCCTGGACCTTCGGGTCGATCACCAGGATCCCCTGGCGAAGGTTGATTTCTTCGAATTGGTTTTCCGTGAGATGTTCATCGGCGATAGTTCGCGCGGCCGCACCGCCGGACGCCCGGCGCTGTCCGCAAAGTTCAGCGACGCGGACAGGCTGTACCAGTTGTTCAAGGACACGCTGCTGATGACGCTGGTCCGAAAGAGCGGGAGTGACCGCAAGGACCCGATCTGCCAGAAGCTGTTCGAGGCGCTCGCGTTGGCGGGCGAGAAGGAAGCGCAACGAATCGCCCTCCAGTCGCTCCGGATGGCCGGGAAGGCCACCCTGGATTCGCGACGGCTCCTCCTTGAAACCATGGAATACATCCGAAACGGAGGCGTGGACCACGTCACCCGCCCCGGAGACCAGAACCGGCTGGACGGCCTTTTCCTCACCGTGTTCGAGCACGCCGGGACCCATGCTCCAGACCGGTTCAAACGCTTGAACGAGAACAGGGAGCTGATGTTCGAGGCGGCCATCGCCTTCGTCGTCATCTTCCTGCGCTTCCTCCACGAACCCGGCTTCTTCATCCACGGCATCACAGGCGCGGGGGTCACGGCGGCCGCGGTGGAGGAGAGGTGATTGTTTCAGCTGAAGGGCCGCCGCCTTAGGTTCCCGCAACTATCGGAAAAGCGGTTGGACGGGTTGCGAAAGATACGGTCCTCGGCAAGTAACTCAAGCGCACAAAGGGGCACTTATGGACACGGAATTGAAAACAGAAAGGGAGTTCAAGAAGTCGGCAGTCAAAACGGGAGGATTCGGCAAGACCAAGGGAGTCGAGCGCCGGGCTGCATTCTGCGGTGGGCTGATGATTCTCGCGGGAGTTGTGGTCCTCGGCATCCCGAATCTATTGGCCGGAGAACAGGTCTTTGCGATGGCGGTGTGGGGCGGAGGCTCAACCACCGAGCTAAGCGTCCATAATCCCAATTCCTCGACCGCTCCGGTGACGATAGCGCACTACCTGCAGGACGGTACGCTGGCACAGAGTCAGTCGCTCGACATAGGACCCGGGGCGACGGATGTCGTGCGCAAAGGGGGCGCTGACGGTTCGCTGCAGCCAGGGTGGATCCAGGTCTCTTCCCCTGCGGTTGTCCTGACGCGGGAAATGTTCGACCTGAGCGTGGGGGGCCGGAAGTTACCCGTGATCGGGGTGCTGCCTGGGAGGTCATCGCGGCGGATCACCCTCTTCGGATACCGAGCCAGCGGGCTGGACACTGGCATAGCCATAACCTACCCGGGCGCCGAGGGTCCTGCCACGATTCAGGTGAGGGCGAGGGCCTCCAACGGGTCCGTGATCGCCACGGCGCCGTCCACCTTGCCGCCTCATGGCGCGCGGTCGGTTTACATCAGTGAGCTCTTTCCCGATCTTCCGGACTCCTTTGAAGGGGTCATTGAAATCGAGTCGCCCAAACCGGTCGCGGCTGTGACGCTGCTCCAGGATTCCGCCGCCAATTTGACGACGGTGGGCGCGTTGGCCTGGGAAGAGGGACAAGCAGTGGTCGGCAACTGTGAGTCCATTCAGGAAGCTATCGACGCTCTGCCCGAGGCGGGCGGCAGGGTCCTTATACCCGCCGGCCGCTATCCATGCAAGACCGCCCTGGTCGTTAACAAAGACAATGTCTGGGTGATCGGTGAAGCGGGCGCCACGGATATCGAGCTCGAACCCGGGGCGAACTCGCCCGTCATAGTCGTGGGAGCGACAGCGACGCCACCACCCATCAGGCGCGGGATCAGAGTCAGCAATCTTACCCTGAGCGGTCGGCGAGGGCAGCAGACATCCGAGTGCTGGGGCGGTCCCTGCGACTCAGGCGGCTTGAGTTACATTCGGAATAACGGGATCACGATCCGCGGGGTCGAGGACACCTTGGTTGAGAACGTTACTGTGAGAAGTTGCCGATCCGGCGGAATCGTCGCGGAACGAGGGTGCCGAAGACTCACCCTGCGCCAGATCGAAGCGTACGACAATGAGTTTGACGGTATCGCCGCATACAATACGACCAACAGCGTGATCGACGGCGTGTTCACCCATGACAACCTCTATGGCGGCCTATCGTTCGACCTCAGTTTCAATACGAACATCGTCTCGAATACGACGGTCACCGACAACCGGAAGGTAGGGGTCTTCATGCGCGACAGCAGGAATAACGTCTTCCAAGGGATGCAGGTCTCCAAATGTGGCGAGCACGGCATTTTCCTGGCGCAGCCGCCTGGATTCCCGGCCGGCGCCGTGACCGGCAACACCTTCATCGGCTGCCAGATCCACGACTGTGTGGGCGCCGGCGTCAGGGTAAACGACTCCACGTGCGTGAACAACCAGTTCGTCGGTTGCCAGCTTTCCGGGAACGCCGGGGGCTGCATCTCAGAAGCATCGCCCGGCCTCGCCTCGCAGTCCGGGGTGATCTGTCGGTAGTCAGCCGTTGCTGGAGAAAAGGTCTTCGGCGGGCCAGTTTCACAGTCTCGCAGCTCACAGCAGGAAGGGTTTGTGAGTGGGTAAAAATTTTCGGAACGGATTCGTTTTGCCAAGCAGCGACGATTCACGCAGCAACGCAGTTCGGCTGCTTGCTTCCCGTTTCCGGGTCTGGCACAATGCGCCCGGGTTGTGAAGCAGCACAATGAACTGCCCACAATGTCAGGCTGAATCCACACAGGTCGGGGACTTCTGCGTTTGTCCAAAACATGGACAACTACCGGCAGCCAAGGCTGTCCAACCGGTGCGTATCTTCCTCAGCTACGGCCACCACGCCAACGAGGAACTCGTCCGCCGCATCAAGGCCTCGGCGTGGGAAGAGTGGTACCAGGCCAAACTAGCCGAAATTATCCGCGTTGTGGAAAGTGGCGAGAGTCGCCGGTTTGCCGGCCAAATCGAGACGCTCAACGGTCATCTCAAGCCAATCAAATCCGACGCGCGCGCCCACGACCTGCTGAAGAAAGGCTTCTTCGGTCGCCAATGGCTGTTTGACGCAGTGGAGAAGTGGCGTAATGACTCAGGCGACGGAACGGCCGGCTCGCGATCGCGCCTCTTCTGGATCACGGGCGATCCTGGCATGGGCAAGGATCGCGGACGACAAGGACCTGTAGGCCTGTGCCTACCTGAAAGTGAGCATCGTCCAATATGCCACAGCCGCGCACCGCCGACCGGCAACGACAGGAACGGGAACCGCGTTTCATCACCGGCCTCGAAGTCCGCCACGCCGTCCTCGACCGACCTCAGTTTGTGAGTCAACTATGAAGACCACCAATCAATCGCGCATTTTCATAAGCTACAGCCACCGGGGAAACGGACCGGAATGGAAAGCATGGCTGCTTCGGCATCTTGGTGTCTTTGAGCGACACCATCTCCTCGATGTGTGGCAGGACGGCAAAATCCGTGTCAGTTCCTACTGGGACGACGATATTACCCAAGCCATGAGCAGTGCCCGAGTAGCGGTTGTGCTGCTTACCCCTGAAGCTCTCGAATCCCAATACATCCTTGAGAAGGAATTTCCATTCCTCCGCCAGCGCCAGCAGGGCGACAACCTTCCGGTGTTCCCGGTGATCTGTGAACCGTGCGACTGGAAAGTCCATGATTGGTTGCGAGCGACTCAGGCGCCGAATGAATCGAATCCCATCTCACCACTCACCGAAGCTAGACAGGACCATATCTTTCGCCAACTCGCCACTGACATCGCGACAGAACTTAACCGCGTTGCGCTTGCCGAGTTGCCGAAGTCTGACCAGCCGCCTGCGTCCGACCACATTTACCTCGAGAAGTTTCCGCTCACACGAGGTCCCGGCCTGCGCGAGGAAAAACTCATCGGCCGGGAACAAGAACTCGCTCTCCTCGACCTCGCCTTCGCCCAACCGCAGACAGCCATCGTCTCCCTCGTCGCGTGGGGCGGCGTGGGCAAGACCATGCTCGGCCAGCACTGGCTCCAGCGCCTCCAACGCGAGGGCTGGTTCGGCGCGCAGCGCGTCTACGCGTGGAGCTTCTACAGCCAAGGCACCAAGGAAGACAGACAGGCGTCGGAGGACACGTTCCTCGCCCACGCCCTCGCATGGTTCGGCGTCCAATGCGAGCCGACGCTCTCGCCATGGGACAAAGGCCGCCTGCTCGCCGACGCCGTCGCCCGCGAACGCACCCTGCTCATCCTCGATGGCATCGAACCGCTCCAATACCCGCCCGGTCCGATGGGCGGCCAGCTCCGCGCTCCCGGTGTGAACAGTCTGTTGAAACATCTCGCGCGAAAAGCCGGAAATCTTTCTCCCTCTCCTGCTCCTGCGGGAGAGGGCTGGGGTGAGGGTACCAATGGTTGCCTTTGCCTCGCCACCACCCGCGAACCACTCACTGACCTGGCCGATTTCCAGCGCCGCGAAGGTTCGCCGTGGGGCAGCGTGCTGCGCGTGGACCTCGGCAATCTCACCGACGAAGCCGGGGCCGCGCTGCTCCATCACGCCGGAGCCAACCGGGCCGGCGCAGCGGAAATCAAACCCGACGACAAGGAACTCCTCGCCGCCAGTCGCGAAGTGGACGGCCACGCCCTCACGCTCAACCTCCTGGGCCGTTTCGTCGCCCGCGCGCACGGCGGTGATATCCGCCGCCGCGACTTTGTGAAGTTCGAGGAAGCCGACCGCAAGGAACAAGGCGGCACAACCTTCAAGATGCTCGCTGCTTTCGAGAACTGGTTTGCGAATGAAGGCGAGATCGAAGCACGAGCGCTGACCATCCTGCGCTTGCTTGGTTTGTTCGATCGCCCTGCCGATCAGGGCTGCATGGCTGCATTGCGACGACCACCCGTCATTGAGGGGATGACCGAACCGTTGTTTGCTTTGAGGCGCAATCCAAGCGCCGATCAAATAACCGAACAGCCTGTCTCCGACAAAGCATGGAACGACGCGACTCATTTTCTTGCCGACTTCGGCCTTGTCTTGGTTCATGCCGACGCCAAGGGCCACGAACACTTACTTGACTGCCATCCGCTCATTCGTGAACACTTTGCTATCGAATTGCGTGAGAATCACGGGGAGGCCTCGCGCACTGGACACCGTCGCATTTATCAACACCTGACGGACAGCGTGGATTATCAGCCAAACACCTTGGAAGAGATTCAACCTCTCTATCATGCTGTGAGGCATGGCTGTCTTGCCGGCTTGGATCCCGATGTCCTCCTCAATGTTCACCGCGCTCGAATTCGCCATGGAAACGTGGAATTCACAATTTATCGGCTTGGAGCATTCACATCTGAACTGGCTGCCTTAGCGTGTTATTTTGAGCACAGATGGAATGTCGTTAAACCGAACCTGCCAGATTCCTATGCTGGATGGATACTCTCCGAAGTTGCCTTCTGTCTTCGGGCGGGAGGCCGCTTACAAGAGGCTATCGGGCCGGCTACAGCTTCACTCAAGACGGCCACATCTTCTCGAATGTGGGATGGTGCCGCGCGTCGTTCCAGCAATTTGGGAGAGATTTGTATGACACTGGGCGAAATCCAAGACGCTCTGACACATTTTGAGTATTCTGTTCAATGGGCAGACCTAAGCGGGCACACCGGTATGCGGGTCGTTTGCCGCGCGTTTCTCGCTGATGCACTTCACAACGCAGGTGATTTGTCAGCAGCAGCAAAGCAATTCGCCGACTCCGAACATGCGCAAGTGGAAACCCAGCCGAGTCTACCTTACCTCTATTCTTACCAAGGGTTTATTTACTGCGACTTTCTGCTCGGCAGCGTGGAGCGGACACTGTCAAAACTTATGGTCGATGAGCACAATGCTTCTGCTGCAGCATCCGTGCAATCACAGAGAATCTCAGAAATAGATGCTGCTTTGAATCGATGTTGCGAAGTATGCGAGAAGGCGGAACGATCGCTTAAACTGTATCGCGACCAAGGAATTACCCGCACCGCAGATATCATGCTGGATCGTCTGACTGTCGGACGTTCACTCATGTTCGTAATTAACTTGTCGAGAATGCGCCAATCAACATTTCGCAGGCTCAGTGATGAAAGTGGCGGTAATCTCGGCGAGATTGAGCGATGGGCTGATGTTCAGTTGAACGCGCCAGTCGAACGCTTTCGGGCTCATGCGGAGGAGTCCTTTCTCGTGGTGTCGCTACTATCTCGGGCTTGGCTGCGGTGCATGCGATGTGACAGCGGAAACGCGCAAGCCGATCTTGACGAAGCTTGGGACATTGCCGAACGCGGCCCGATGCGGCTGCACATGGCCGACATCCACTTGTACCGCGCCCGGCTCTTCTTCCGTGAGAAACCTTACCCGTGGAAATCCCCGCAGGACGACCTCGCCGCCGCCGAAAAACTCATCAACGAATGCGGCTACCACCGCCGCGACGAAGAACTCGCCGACGCCAAGCACGCCATTCTGGGTTCTTGATCCATGAACGACAAACACCACATTCGCGACTTCGTTTCCTCGATGTTCCGCAACGTGATTGAGGAAGGACGCTCATGAGTGACCAACAATCGAAGACCCGTCTCCGCCCCGTCATTCGAGTGTTTGTTAGTTCGACATTCAGCGACATGAAGCATGAGCGGAACGCTTTGGAGGCCGATGCCTTTCCGAAACTGGAACAGCTCTGTCAGCGCCATGGGTTTCAGTTCCAAGCGATTGATCTGCGCTGGGGCGTCTCGACTGAAGATGGGCTGGATCACCGGACGATGCGGATCTGTTTTGACGAACTGCGGCGAGCGCAGGAGATCTCTCCCCGGCCAAATTTCCTCATCCTGCTGGGCAACCGCTACGGTTGGCGACCCCTGCCTGAAGAGATTTCCGTGGAGGAATTCCACACACTGGAGCAGGCCGCCGCGCAGATACGCAGCGCCGACAAGTCAGCGGTCGCGGTTCTGCGCGAGTGGTATCGGGAGGACACGAATGCCGTTCCACCCGTCTATCTCCTGCAATCCCGCCGTCAGGACTTAGGCGATCATCTGGACTACACGCACGATGCCGCATGGAACCAGGTCCAGGCCGTCTTGTGGACAATCATCAACCGGGCGATGCCACCGGAGCAACTGCAGCGGCGTTTCGATGGTGCGACA
>Ga0209593_10000278_pt1 | contig 26353 bp, 29 predicted proteins | sample PPLLaktember2015_3_FD_187260 | JGI IMG/M metagenome (GOLD analysis project Ga0209593, IMG submission 187260) | Freshwater sediment microbial communities from Prairie Pothole Lake near Jamestown, North Dakota, USA - PPLs Lake P7 Core (6) Depth... | ecosystem: Environmental > Aquatic > Freshwater...
CGGTATATGTCAAAGGATTCTGAAACTCTTTACCTATGAAATCACTTCTCTATTCGGGGTTTTTAACCTTAATTGCCTCATCATGCATGGAATCCCGGATTGCTGATGTCATTTGTACTTATGACAAAAATAGCGTCACAATCAGGAATGACTATACAACATTGCGGATTGACAATAATCTCCGTTTCGAAATCCTAAACCTAAAAAATGGCAATCTTACCCCATTGACAGAAAAAAATGAAACAGATCCATCCATTTATGTATGTGATTCCCTGAACAAGAAAATCCTTTTTGCGAGAAAATCCGTTCAAATAGAGGAAATCAACGACAGATTCGGCCAGGGTGAAAACGTCAGAATTGAAGCCTTATCTGTTGATGGTCGAATAAAATGTCGCATTTCGCTGAACAGTTATGGCATATGGCCCAATGTATTTCTGGTGCAATCCACATTCTTCAATATTTCAGAAATGAATTATTTTATCCTTTATTATTCCCTTAGCCGGGTTCTTCTGCATTCTTCCTCAAACGAGTCTAAATGGTGGACATTCCAGGGTACATCGCATCGGGGTGGTATTGATGATTTTACCTTTCAGCTCCCCGGATCATTTTCATCTGAAAATTATATGGGATATACCAACTACAGCAACGATCTGAAGGGCAACCCTCAGAAAGGAGGCAGAGGTGGTGGCATTCCTTTGGCAGATATCTGGAATAAAGAATTTGGTTTGGCATTGGCGTGTCTTGACGACAAGCCGGTGGATGTTTCTTTGCCGGTAAAAGTTGAAAATGGCAAGGTCAGTATGGGAATTTCAGAAAATGCCATGAATAAAATGCTGAAGTCCGGTGACAGTCTGGTTTCCACACAAACAGCGATCATTGTTCACAAAAACGATTTTTACGATGCTGTCCGGACTTATTCCGGATTGATAAAAACAATTTTACCTGATTTTAAAAAAGCACCGGATCTGGCATACCTTCCGGAAGTTTGTACCTGGGGCTATGATCAGAATATCAATCCGGGTCATATGTTGAGCAGGCTGGAAAGTCTGAAATCAATGGGAGTAAAATCTGTAATAATAGACGACGGATGGTCGGTTTATCATGGCGACTGGACACCTGACCCCAAAATATTTCCCAACGGAGAAGAAGATTTTAAAGGATTTATCAATAAGATTCATGAAGCCGGTTTAAAAGTTTGGCTTTGGTGGGTGCCCGGGTACATAGACAGTAAATCTCCTTTTATGAAATTGCATACAGACTGGTTCATAAAAAATAAAGATGGCTCAATCCATAGTTCGTATGGACTATGTCCGGCTTATAAGCCTGTGCAACAGTATTATACCAAACTTGTTCAAAAATTTGTCGAAGAATACAATCTCGATGGATTTAAGGAGGATCTCAGCATGATAAATTCAGCACCTCCGTGTTATAATCCGGATCATAACCATAAAGATCCCTTTGAATCGTTTTACAGCACTCCGATGTTGTTTCGGAATATCTACCAGACCGCTCTGCAATACAATCCTGAAATGGTAATTGAATATTGTTCCTGCGGTATACCCCCCGCAGTTTCTCATCTTCCATGGACCAATCTTATGGTGACATCCGATCCGTTTATTCAGCAGATTACAAGCAGAATAAAATTGTATAAGGCATTAATGGGAGATGATTTCCCTGTTCTGGAAGAATATTGCGGAGTATTGGCCGGACCTGTTTACGAGCTTGCAATCGGTGCAGGGGGTGTACCGGGCACATTTTCAACTTATATGGACATTTACCATGAAAAATGGCTGAATATATACTCAAAATATCAATTAAGCAGGGGTGAATATATGAACCTGTACGACATTGGATTTGATTATCCTGAAGCACATGTCATTAAAAAAGACGGCAAGTTTTATTTTGCCTTTTATACACATCCCTGGACACAATTGGAAAACCCCCTGGCACTCTTGTGGCGATTCGGGGAGGAGCATGATATCACCCTTGAAGGAAAAACAAAAGTTGAGCTTCCTTTTCCAAAAGAAAGCTATGCAGGAAAGGTTGATTTCAGAGGATTGGATAAGAGAGTAAAATACAGGATTTTCGATTATGTAAATAATAAAGATTTTGGGATCATAAACGGGGATAACCCGGTACTTGAAGTATCATTTGTGGATTATCTTTTATTGGAACTCAGCCCCGTGTCAACCCCGAACTTGAATCCGATAACAATCAGCCAAACAAGCCAAAGCGTACTTCCTGCAAAGCCTGCCATTTCCCAGGCCGGAAAATCGGGTATCACGGTTTTAATTAATTCAGCCTGTGCGAGGAAATAAATAAATGAACTGGTATATCCAAGCCAATGGACGGTTTTGGGAAACATATTTAACCTGGCAAAAGTTATGGTAATCATAACCGTCCAGGTAATCGTAAAGAGTTGTCCCAGGTGCTCCCCAAGTAATACCCCAACAAATTGATGAATTGTTTTAAAGGAAATGATAACAGATGCTTTGGTTGCTGCGTCAGCCGCATTGACAAAGGTGTCAGCCAAAACAGGCACAACAAATGTCCAGCGCAACAATCCCACCATCTGAATAATTAAGCCTGCCAATCCAATGCCGGTTGCAACACGTACCAGGGCGGATTTATTTTCGAGCTTTTGGCCCAGGAGAATATATGCCGGCAATAAAGGAATACCGGCTATTGCAAAAGTAAACCATGTCCAGATAAGGTTTCTGCCTCCTTCATGAAATTTTGTCAGAATTGTTGCGGTATCCTCCCGCAGAATATCAGGATATTCAAAAATGACAGTCAGTATTGTGTAGGGTATAAACAGTGCAATTGCTCCCGTTACGAAAAAAATTCCAATTAATCTGTAGGATTTCATTTTTAAGATTTGTCGGGTTGGAAAAGAACAATTATGACTTTCAAAGAACATCCAATATTCTGGTTTGTTTACAGTTCACCATCAGGAGATCATCGGTCATACCGATTTTTACTAACTTTGAGGATAATATAAAGTATTATATGCCTTTGCCAGGGGAAGCAAATGATCTGTATTATCCAACTCATATACATTAAAGCCGGACAGGAAATTATCTTTGATCAATTTGAGGACATTGCAATTCCGATAATTTCAAAGTATAACGGCCGTCTGTTGTTAAGAGTGAGGCCGGACGAAAACGCCTTTATTGAACATCATATTGACAAACCATACGAGATACATCTTGTGGAATTTGATACAGAACATGACTTTGAGAATTTCAAACAAGACGAGGAACGGAAGAGATTTTTGCATCTGAAGGAACAATCGATCCGGACTTCTATCTTAATTCAAGGGACCACTTCATCGTTAACAAAGTAGGTAAATTCAGGCAATTTCCGTTTCCCCATCCCGAATTATAAACCTTGGATCCGCATATCATAAACATTTAAGCTTCTCAGGCATTAGCAGTCTTCGCGGCAGTGACCCAAACCACGTCCGGTTTTCGATCCCTTATTCTCAGGTCCCATTCCATTCATTTGTGACATATTGTTCATATTTTAAGTTCTATAATTTCATTTTCTCCCCATACCACACCATATGGGAGTCTGGTCATATCCCATATATAAGCCAAAGGAAATGTTAAGTTCTGTTATAAGTATTCATGACAATTTTTTATGTAAAACGCCCATCATCCTTTTGCTTTTCTATTTTATGAACACTGCTGTCAAACCATCCGTTTTTGGTGGTTTCAAAGACATCAAACCGGGAAATGTAAGGCTTAATGTCCAGCACAGGTGTACCATCCAGGATGTCAATATTTTTAATATATAAATTATTCCCTATAATTTTCTCAAGGCACACAACAGAAAGACCAATGGGATTAGGCCTTGCTGGGGAGCGGGTTGCGAACACTCCATGAGGTATTGTGTCCAAAAACGGAATAACAGTAAACTGTTTTACCTTGATTAAATGAAGATGAAACAAAATATAGAGGTGAGAAAAACTTTCCAGATCCTTCAAACCTTCAATGTACTCAGGAAAGATTTCGATGACAGCTTCCGTATCTCCATCAGCAACAGGTTGTATTGGCGTTCCCTCGGGTACTTTAAACGGTGAATGTACTATACCAATTGGCCGATATATGATTTCATGCATTGGAAAATTTTTCCTTTATGTTCATCTTAATCACTTTAACCAGAAAATCCGGAGCAATACATGGCTTCCAGCTGTCCCTGTGCACAAAAGCCAATTCGGTTTCAGCTTCATTAATTAATTCATTATTTGCATTATAAAGCTTATAAGCAAACCATATTCTCGCTCCCCGAATCGCTTTGAGCGTTGTCGTTACATGGAGTAAATCATCATAATGAACGGGCTTAAGAAACCTGAAACTCATACGTATTACCGGCAACATGTACCCTGCCTCCTCAACCGATCTATAGGTTATCCCCTATACTTCGAAATAATTCCCACCTGGAGGTTTCGTAATATTTTGCGTAATTCGCATGGTGAACTGTCCCCATCTGATCCGTATCCGGATACCCTACCCTGAAACTATATTTGTGTTCAATCATCGTATTTCTAATGGTTACAGGAATGTCCGTCTCCGTGATGATGTTCATGTTGACTGCAGGATAATCCCGAATCAATCAGATTGCCTTTCAGGTACCGGTCAGCCACTGACTTTACATCGCCTGAACATCCCCTTACGACATTGATCCCGTGATGATTGAGAACTTGTATAGCTCCTTCGCCTATTCCTCCGGCCAACATGATCTCAACACCGATTCGTTGAAATATCCCGGCTATGTCAGATTTACATCCGCATCCCACTGGCGAGGGTAGTATTTCCGTTTTTGTAATATTTTGATTTTCGTCTGCGGTTATTACTGTGTACATTTCACAATGTCCAAAATGACTATCCACCTCGTTACCCCTTGTAGGAATTGCAATTTTCATAATGATTTACTATTTAATGGTTCAACATATCAACAATATCCTGAATGGATTTTTCTTCATTTTTCAATACGATCATTTGAATTTTAAGGCTGTCGAGCAGGGGTTTAATCTTAATTCCGAATTCGCCCGATACAATTTTGCTTACACCCCGTGAAGCTATAAGTTGAACCGACGCTGTACCGGCCCCCTCCTCAATTTCCTTATACGGATTGGGGAGGAATTCCATGCCAAGGGTCACGGTATCATAAATTACAAAATAGGAGCAACGGCCAAAACGATTGTCCAGCTTTGAATCCGGGCTGTTACCTGAAGATGTGATGCATACTTTCATGATTCTAACAATCCTTATCAGTTATGCCGATCTGCTGTGAATCTTCCTTGTATTGTTCAACATCAGATGAGCCACAGAGAGCGCATTCTGTAACTTTGTCTTCTTTTGCAGGATGATTAAACCAGCAACTGCAATTTTTGCAGGAATACCATTCACTATCAAAATAAACCTTGCCTCCTTCGAAAACTATTGATTTTCCCTCCGCAAACGCCTGTGCCACTTTACGCCTTGCACTCTCGTAAATCCTGGCAAAGGTGGGCCGTGAAACACCCATTGCCTGGGCCGCTTTCACCTGTCCTAACAACACAGAATCACTTAATCTTATGGCTTCATATTCTTCATAATTCATTACTACCGGATGATTCTCCTCTGGCATTCCAATAGGTTTGAAACCTCTGAAATGCGGGGGATTATTCATTCTTCGTATACGTTTTGGCCTTGGCATGATATGATCAAATGTTCGTTACAAATATAATAATCATTTGCTTATTAAAATGAAAAGTTTAACTTTGTTTTGTTCATTTGATTTGTAATGAGCAAATGCTATAAATAAAGCATAAATATAAGAAAATATGAGAACAGTAGTTGTCAGGTGGTTATTAATTATTCCGGCTTTGCTTTTTGCGGATTGGATAATAATGATCCTTATCGGTTGTATGTCAAACCTCTGTCATGCCGGCAATAATTATTTCTGTTCGGTTTACTGCTATACCGGAATTACCTTACTTTCGGTTACAGTGCTTTTTGTCCTTTACCTTATATTCAAAAAGCGCACAATAAAATAATCACACAGGAATTTATTGTTTTTCCTGCACATTTTGCAGCGGGGGGGATATTGTATTTTGTTACCCGACTGTTGTCCATATTTACATCGTACCACGAACCTGTCTGTTGCACGGAGCTTTTAATAGTCCAGTGTGAGTATGCGTCCTTTTGTGAAATTAAAAAATCTATCCTTTTGAGCTATCTGGACTCCTTCCATCAAATCCTCTGGCTTAAATCCTGCAATTTTTAGGCAGGTTGGACAGGCATAAACACCCGTTTTTTTATCAACCAATCCTTTAATATAGGTTTGTGCAGATTCAAAATCGGCAAACTTCAGGTCTTTGGCTCCTTTCACTAAAAGTTCAACTGCATGAATGTCCATGTAAACAATAACATCTTTGTCCTCTGCCATCAAAGTTGCCATTTTTAAAGGCATTAATACCCGATGCGGATCGGTATAACTTTCCGTTATATGAATAAAAACTCCGTCTCTGGCAGAATCTAAGACCGAAATCTCTTTCGCATCTGCATTTGAAGTATCAGTTTGTTTTGGATTTTGATTACAGGATATTATCAATAATCCACAAATTGTGATTAAAGCAAATTCCTTCATGGTTGCAGTATTTGGTTTTTAATAATTGGTTTTGACAACTTCCTTAAATATACCAATTTAACTTAGACTATCCAATACATCCCTGGTAATTTTTCCGACTCTTACAATTTCATTCCATACGCGCCAGTTTCTTATAATGGCAACAATCTGAACCGGGTTTCGCTGCAAGGCCGTAATGCGAATTAAGAGTAGAAATTGTTCTTGAAACCATTAATCAGTCCCTCAGTATTTAAAAATATTGCCCCAGGAAGAATAACAAAGCATTGAATAGTATACTGATTACCAATTATTAAATTTTAGTTACATAAGAGTCCCTCAATATATTAAGATACGGCCCCTAATAGAATAACTATAGAAACGTGCTAATTTTAAGTGTTGCCCCATGTAGTGAAAACCGTTATCTCTATGATGCTTATGACATCACATAAGAGTCTGGTACTGTATGGTTTTAAGAGCCCCAATTGGCAGTAGGATGCCGTATAAAAGAATTAGTTCTCCAAAAACCAACAGGCACGGGGCAATTTTAAACACTTAAAATTAAAATTATGAATGAAAGTAGAATAAAAAAAGAACAAGTGAAAAGGATTTCACAATTGGTTGTGATTAATCCAAAGGCTGCAGGTATTGATGTATCGGATAAAGAAATGATGGTCGCATACCCAATTAATTCTACACAGCTGGAAGTGAGGGTTTTTGGATGTTTTACCCATGATTTACATTCCATTGTAAGAACCCTGAAAGCAAATGGAATAAACACAGTAGCTATGGAAAGTACTGGTATCTATTGGGTAGCATTGTTTCTTTTGTTGCAGGAGCATGGATTTGAAGTTTATCTTGTAAATGCAAAGCACGTAAAAAATGTAACCGGACGGAAAGATGACGAAAGCGATGCAGAGTGGATACAAAAACTCCATAGTTGCGGATTGCTACAAGCAAGTTTTCAACCGGATAATATGACAAGAACATTAAGGAGTATTGTTCGACATCGGAAGAATTTAGTACAAACATCTTCAAACTATATTAACAGGATGCAAAAAGCGCTAGAGCTAATGAATATAAAGTTGCATACTATTATTAGCGATATAGATGGGAAAACAGGCTTGCTTATAATCGAAGCCATACTGGCTGGAGAACGAAATCCCGAAGTGCTTGCAGACCTGAGAGACAAGCGCATAAAGGCAAGCAGGGAAGAAATTATTAAATCATTAGAAGGATATTGGACAACCGAACACCTGTTTGAACTTCGTCAATGCTATCATTTATATTGCACACATCGTCAAATGATAGAGGAATGTGAAATGGAAATTGAAAAACATTTAATCGAGCAAATTGCTTCAAAAAATTTTGGTATTATTCCAGAAATTCCAAAATCAAAAAGAAAAGTATCGAGCAAGCACAAAATGCAATTTAACCTAACTACATACCTTAAAGAAATATTACAGGTGGATGTGACAGAGGTCTTTGGAATTAGCGAAATAAGTGCACTGACTATAATGTCGGAGGTTGGCATAGACATGACAAAATGGAAAAACGAACATCATTTTACCTCATGGTTAGGTTTAGCCCCCAATACAAAAATATCAGGTGGTAAAGTAATCAGCAGCAGGATCATGAAAAAGAAGCACTATGCAGGCCAAGCATTTAGGATGGCTGCCAACAGCCTTTATAAAAACAAAAGTCCACTGGGCGACTATTATCGAAGAATTAAAACAAAAGCAGGTGCAGGAAAAGCAGTTGTGGCAACTGCGCGTAAACTAGCAATTATATATTACAAGATGGTTGCAAACAAAGAGGCTTTCAATCCTCAGGCACTAATAGATTATCAATATAAATATAAAGAAAAGAAAATAAATCAGTTAAAAAAGAAAATCGCTCTACTTGAGGCTGCATGAAAAAGAAGTTACATAAAAGTAATCGGTGTGTCAATTGCCGTCTGCTTTAGCCTGCCTGCCTGGCTATGGCCATCGAGCTGACAGGCAGGCTGACGGTTATAAAGTGAAACAATCATCCTGGGTTATAGCCACATCTCAATTTTGTTTTATATATTCCAATGCCCATATCATGGACGTCATTTTTTTGAAAGGCTGCAAATTTCCACAAATACTATAAAATATGACATTTTATAAGCAGGCAATATGAAAACTTTAAACTATTTTTATAGTAGGCTACGACGCGAATTCGTATATTACTAATAAACAGATATATACTAAATTTTCATGGTTCAAATAAAAAGAAATTCGATCCTTTTTGGGATACTGATCGGGTGGACAGCATGGGGATTTTCTCAACCGATAAAACTTCATCCCGAAAACCCTCATTATTTTGAATACAGGAATAAGCCTGAAGTGCTGATTTCTTCGGCTATGCATTACGCGGCGGTATTAAACCTTGATATGGATTACAACCTTTACCTGGAAATTCTGGAAGCGTATGGGTTTAACCAGCACCGGGAATTTATTATTCCCTGCTATGACTGGAAGAACGGCGATGAATGGTATGCTGAGCAGACACCGCTGTCACCGCGACCCGGAAAATTAATATCTCCCTATGCAAGATCTGCAGTGGCCGGAGGTATTGACAACCTTAACAAATACGATTTGAACACCTGGAATCCCCTTTATTTTAAACGATTAAAAGATTTCTGCCGGAAAGCCGGCGAAAAAGGTGTGGTTATTGAAATAGTACTGTTCACCGTGCTTTATGAGGAATCCATGTGGGAAACCAATCCGCTCAATGCCAAAAACAACATCAACGATATTGGAAAGGGCCATTACGACGATTATACCTTTATCCGTGAGCCCGGTTTATTTGACAGACAAAAAGAGCTTGTGCTGAAGATTGTAGAGGAATTAAATGAATTTGACAATGTTTATTATGAGCTTTGCAATGAACCCTACTGGGCGAAAGGCACCCCCGGACGCAATCCTGTGATTAAATCACAGCATTTTTTGCCCGAAGTGAACATTTGGCAGGCAGAATTAGCTGAAACAATCATTCGCATGGAAAAAAATCTTCCCAAAAAGCACCTGATAGCGCAAAACTTTGCCAATACATACTATAAAATCGACACACTTTGCCACCCGTCTGTATCGGTGCTGAATTTTCACTATGCTTTTCCCCCCAGGGCTGTTCCCGATAATTTTCAGTTCAATCTTCCCCTGTCATTTGATGAGACTGCTGATGGCTGTGATGCGCCCAACCGCCGGATGGAAGCATGGGCATTCATGTTATCGGGTGGTGCGGTTTACAGCAATCTCGACTGGTCATTTGCCATTGACGATCAGACCGGGCTGGGCAGGAATCCGGTGGGAAGAAGAAGAAGCGGGCTCGAGGTGAAACAGCAATTATCTGTACTGAAACATTTCATGGATAATTTTGATTTCATCCGTTCAAAACCCATTGAATCCCATCGGGTTCAAAACATGCCGGAAAAGGTGTTATTCTGGGGGCTGGAAACCAAATCGGAACTCGCCGCTTATTTTCTGAAACGAGCGGTGATTAAACTGAATCAGGCCACAATCGAATTAAATGTTGGGAATTATGAGCTTTCCTGGATCGATCCGCTGAATGGATCTGTAATCAGCAAAACCGGGGTAACGGTTCAGAATAATAACCTGAAACTTGATTTCCCTGAATTTTCTGACGATATACTATTATTGATCAAAAGAAAGTGAAATTCCCGGCTGTTAATTCTGGCAATGAGGATTCATTTGTCAATTTTAATCACAGGGCGTTACCCTGTGCTAATGATGTTGCCCCTTCAGGGCAAATAATTGTTTGATTTCTGAACTTAAATTCCAAATTTCATTCCACACTTAATTTGAGACCTGTAAGGGCGAAGAGCAATAACATAGAGTAACGCCCTGTGATTAAAGAAAATATGGTAATTGCCCGTAAGGCATTAATTATTGTAGAATAATGTAATGAAAAATCTTTACATGCCTGTAGGGCATGAATTATGAAATTATACTTCCTGGTATATTCAACCCTTTCAGAGCTGATAAGAGCAATCACCTTTATGTCCATGGGTTAACACCCATGGTTATTGAAATTCAGCCCGTAGGGCCGTGGGTATTGATTTAAACCTTTTTTTTGTCCGTGCTTATGCCGAAAGGCCAATATAACGGGCAAAAACTAATTATGCTTGTGAGGATAAGAATTGCTGATAAAATCAGCAATATGACTGCCAATGTACCTGAAATTGCATGGACAAAGAAAAGAACAACTACTACAAGAGCCATCAGTACCCTAATGACCTTGTCAATACCACCTACGTTTTTTTTCATTTTGATAAATTGTTAGTTATTAAATTGATTAATTGAGGCTTATTATGTACACCCGCCTGTCTATATTTGATTTTACCATTTTTAAATATCATCAGGGTTGGAACACCTTGAATATTATACCGCCTGGCTAACTCACCGTTACGGTCAACGTCGATTTTTATTACACGGATACTGTCACCGAGTTCATTTGCCACCTCCTTTAAAATAGGAGACTGGACTTTGCATGGGCCACACCAGAGTGCGTGAAAATCAACAACAACCGGTCGATTATCCAGAATGATTGAATCAAAATTTCCTTGCATATCAGATCGTAATTAATTGTTGTTGTTTGGCTTTTAATTCATGCAAATAATTTGAGACAGCCAAAGCTGCCACAGTTCCATCCCCTACGGCGGTAGTGACCTGTCTGTATTTTTTAGCGGTACTATCTCCTGCCGCGAAAACCCCTTCAATATTTGTAGACATGTCGGCCTTAATCACCATTTCGCCCCATTGGTTGAGATTTATCTTTCCCTTCAGAAATTCAGTATTGGGAACATATCCAATGAATATAAAAACGCCGTCGGTTTTAAAATTTTGAGTCTCACCAGTTTTCAGATTTTTAAGATCAACATTTTCAAGGTTTTCGCTGCCATGAAAGGAGGTAATTGTCGATCCCATTTTAAAATGAATTTTGGGATTTTTCTTTGCTTCCGTAACAGCATGTTCAAATGCCTGAAAATGTTCGAATTGGTGAACAATGGTAACCTTCGTTGCATATTTTGTCAGTGAAACCGCTTCTTCCAATGCTGAATTTCCACCTCCGACCACGACGATTTCTTTACCGGTAAAGAAATCACCGTCACAGGTGGCACAATAAGAGATGCCCTTGCCTTTGAAATTATCTTCACCTGTTACTCCAAGGGTACGTGACCTGCCGCCTGGCGTTAGTATCATGCTTTCGGAACTAAATGTATTCCCATCGGAAAGCATCAGATTTTTCAATTCTCCCTCCAACTCAATTTGCTGAATCGAGACATTCGATTTAATATCACATCCGAACGACATAGCCTGCTTTTTCATAATATTGGCAAGCTGGTAACCGCTTATGCTTTCTACACCAGGGTAGTTTGCAATCTCGTGGGTGAGCACCAATTGACCTCCTACAATTCCTTCATTAACGATAAGGGTTTTCAATCGTGCCCGTGAAAGATATATGCCTGCCGTGAGACCTGCAGGCCCTGCCCCGATCACTATCACATCATAATGGTTCTTTGAGTTCATCAGGTTATGCACTTACAGGTACGGCAAATTCCTTGTCGAGGATGGTTTTTACCTGGTCCCTGGTTTGAATGCTCGAAGTAGCTTTAACAACTTTACCGTTTTTATAATAAATAGTAAACGGTATACCCATGAAACCCCTTACTTCAGGTATGCTACGGATTACATGTGATTCGGGGTTATCAAATTCCATATCATAGAAAATAACATGTTTGTATTCACTTTCAAGTTCTTCAGCGATTCCGTAAACAGGGATACACATAGGTCCCATCCGTCCGCAGATTACCATTACATTTTCATTATCGCTGATTGCCTTCTGATGATCCGCAGCTGATTCAAGATGTTTTAAATTGGTGTATAACATGGCTAATTAAGTTTTAATATTTATAATCCAAAATTACGGTGCAGAAACTTAGGATTACGGGTTTTAAAGAATCAGGACCACAACTTGTGCATTGAGATTGGACAACTTTTTTATTGAATTAGACTAACTTTATGGAAGCTTATTATAACCGGGTGCATGAAGACTATACTCGAAACCGATCAGGATTTTATTTGTGAAATTCAGGCTCCTTGCTTTCAGATGCTTTCCCCTGATGAAGTTATTCTGGTAAAGGCAAGCAAAACTCAGGTGCTTTTTCGCAAGGGCGACAACCTGACAAAACAAGGCGCGTTTGCTTCGTATATATTATTCATTATTAATGGTTTAGCTAAACAATATCTGGAGGGTTCCGGAACCAGGAACTTCAACCTGCGGATTATCAGGGCAGGTGAATTTGTTGGACTTTCGGCTGTTTTTACAAAAAATTCCTTTAACTATTCCTCCATTGCATTAACCGATTGCCAGGTATTCCTGGTTGAAAAGGAAGCCATTTCAAAAGTGGTGAAACAAAATGGTATTTTCGGGTATAGTATTATTAAACGCTATTGCGAACAAAATGCTGACCTGTTCAATACAGTCCGCAATCTGATGTACAAACAGATGAACGGACGTATGGCTGATACTTTATTATATATAGAAAGCTTAAAGAGCGAAAATCCTGAGATATTCCAGCTTCTTTCACGAAAAGATGTTGCCGATTTTGCCGGGATTTCCACAGAGAGTGCCGTGAAACTGCTTAAGTCATTTGAAAAGGATGGATTGATCGAACTTAACGAAAAAGATATCAGACTTGTAAATCAAAATGCATTGATGGAAATAAGCAGGAGGGGATAATTTATTCCATTTCTTTTTGAATGATTAATAATTTATCAGATAGTGAAATTATCAGGCGGGTTTTGGATGGGGAAAGGGATATGTTCCGTGAACTTGTGGCACGTTACCAGCCAATGATATTTCGTGTCTGCATGGGATTTATCCATCAAAAAGACGATGCGGATGATCTGACTCAGGAAGTTTTTATTCAAGCCTATCTTTCTTTGATACGGTTTAAAGGCAATTCTTCTTTCTCTACCTGGATATACCGCATAGCGGTCAATGTTTCCCTGAACAAAGTACGCTCGACATCACGGAATTTCATTCTACAACGCTTCGATTCACTCTTTGGCGCTAAAAAGAACAAAGAGATCCGGTTGGTTATCCCTGATAACGAAAATCCGGAGAGTATAATGATCCTGAATGAACACCGCGAATGGTTGCAACAGTCATTAAACGGTCTGCCCGAAAACCAGAGGACTGCAATTGTATTGAGCAAGTACGATGATTTGTCTCAAATGGAAATTGCAATGATCATGAACACAACCGAAGGAGCTGTCGAATCTCTTATCCAAAGGGCTAAAGTCAACCTCCGGAAGAATTTATCTGCTTTCAGGAAAAAAAATACTGATTAACCGTAGGAAAAAAACAAGTTTTGGTTCTAATTATAAAAATGAGTTTGAATGAATTGTGAATTTTGCCAAAAAGAATTGGAAGCTCATCGCCTGGGAAGTTTGCCAGACAATATCAGGATTCAGGTTGAAACACACTTGCAGGAATGCACAAAATGTACTGAAGTGTTCAAAATGTTGGAGCTTGCAGAACGAGTGATACATGCGGAAAAGGAGCTGGATTCAAATCCGTTTCTGGCAACACGGATCATGTCACGGATTGAAGATTTAAAAAAACCTGTCATTCCGAAGACTCCGGTTTTTGCCAGGGTTGCCAAACCGGCATTATTCGTCATTTTATTGGCCGTAGTCATGGGAATGGGTGTGTTGATCGGAAGTATGTACAGGCCTGTACCTGACCGGGGTTCACTTCCCGTCGAAATGTCAATGATTGATGATGCAACCATTGAATCAGTTGTAATTTTCTCTAATGATCAAAATTGAACGTCATGCAAGGAGAGTCAAAATATAAAATTATGGTTTGGAGTATTGTTGTTCTGGCTGTATTAAATATTACAACTGTGATAACCATTTTTTATAACCGGTATCAGTCAAAACATAATCTGCCTGTAACATCATCCGGCCGGGGAATAATTGAAAGAAATTCGATGAAATTCAGTGGACGGTATTTTCGTGATCATCTCGGGTTAAACGCCCAACAAATGAACAGGTTTAGTAAATTCAATCCCACATTCAGAATACAGGTTCAAAACATCAATTTCGATCTGGCAGATAAGCGGCATCGTATGCTGATTGAAATGAGCGCCTTTGAATGTGATACCGTAAGGTTAAATCAACTTTCCGATTCAATTGGGTATCTGCACGCCCGTCTTAAAAAACTTACTTATGATTATTACCTGAATTTTAGGGAAATATGTGACTGTCAGCAACAGGAGAAACTCAAACTGCTATTCTCCGAAATGTTTGCATTTGAAAAGCAGCCGGGGATCCACCGGCAGGGTGGTAAGAACGGCGGACAACGTGGAAGAAGAATTAACAATTGAACTTTTTATATTCACTTTTAAATATTTATTGAAATGAAAACAAAACTCATATTTTCGGGATTGCTCCTAATGGCGGTCACTACACTCGCAAGTTCTCAGAATACCGGAGCAGGACAAAGGCAGAATAACCGGGCAGGCAGAGGTTCAGCTTATGCAGATGATAACAGGAATGGTATTTGTGATTATTTTGAGAACCGAAATCCATCTGCATCAGGTAATAAAGGAAATGTTGCCAGAAAATTCAATATGCAGGGAAAAGGCCGACAAAATTGTCAGGGACAAAGAAAAAACTGGAACTATATAGATAGCAACAAAAATGGCATTTGCGACCGTTATGAAACGGCGACAAAAAAGTCGAATTAAACCTGACCAATATATTTTCGGCTTACCATCCAATATTACAGTTTCATTTTAAAACGGCCGTCATCTTTCTGCTTTGCTAATTTCTGCATATGATCATCAACCATACGTTTTTTGAGGATTCAAAGACATCAAATTGTGAAATGTAGGGCTTGATGTGCAGTACAGGCGAACCATGGTTGATATATATTTTCAAGCATCAGCGGCCAGTCTTGTGGGCAGCAATTGAATTTAAACCGCTTTTTAAGCGTTTACCCATTCCTTTACCCCCGCCCGCGTTTCGACGTAAGCCTAAGCCCTTTCCAAGTTTGTCACCGGTTTCGATGACCGAATTTTTACAGCAACGACCTAATCCTCTTCCGGTTCCCGGACCATTATTTTCGGGTCCCTTTCCATTCATTTGTGGCATAATCTTAATTTTTATGGTTCAACAATTCTGCTTAAGTTCCCTGTCTTACCATTACAGGTTTTCTATGATTAATGTCCACAGGTATGGCCCTCTCCGTGATGATGTTCATGTTGGGCACAGGATATGCCTGAATCGGTCAGTTTGCCTCCCAAATACATTTCAGCATCAGCTGAACCGCATAGTGCACAGGCTGTAACTTCTTCTTCTTTTTCCGGATGGTTAAACCAGCATCCGCAGTTGTTGCATGAATACCATTCGCTGTCAAAATATACCTTACCTCCTTCGAAAACAATAGACTTTCCCTGTACAAATGCCTGTGCCACTTTACGCCTTGCACTCTCATAGATCCTTGCAAAGGTGGGTCGTGAAACGCCCATTTTTTCGGCGGATTCTACCTGCCCTAACAGTTCAAAATCACTCAACCGTATGGCTTCATATTCTTCATAATTCATAACCACCGGATGATTCTTCCCGGACACTCCAATGGGTTTGAATCCTCTGAAATGCGGGGGATTATTCATTCTGCGTATGCGTTTAGGTCTTGGCATAATATGATCAAATGCTCGTTACAAATATAATAAACATTTGCTTATTAAAATGAAATGAATAACTTTGTTTTGTTCATTTGATTTGAAATGAGCAAATGCTATAATGGGGCATAAATATAATATAATATGAGACCAGTAGTTGTCAGGTGGTTATTCATTATTCCGGCTTTGCTATTTGCAAATTGGCTAATAATGATCCTTATCGGTTGTTTATCAAGCCTTTGTCATGCCGGAGATAAGTATTTCTGTTCGGTTTATTGCTATACCGGAATCACCTTGCTTTCGGTTACATTGCTTTTTGTGCTTTACCTTTTATTTAGAAAGCGCACAATAAAATGATCAGGCAGGAATTTATCGTTTACCTGCACATTTAACAGCGGGCAGAATGTTGAATTTTGTTTCCCGACTGTTTTCCATATTTACATCGCTTCAGGAACCTGTCTACTGCCGGGAGTTTTTACAAAATCGGCAAACTTCAGGTCTTTAGGCAATCCTTTCAGGGATTGTATTTGAAACGCATTTTATCCCACAGGGCGTTACCCTGTGCTAATGATGTTGCCCCTTCAGGGCAAATAATTGTTTGATTTCCGAACTTAAATTCCAGATTTCATTCCACACGTAATTTGAGACCTGTAAGGGCGAAGAGCAATAGCACTGGGCAACGCCCTGTGATTAAAGAATATATGGTATAGATATTTATCAGCCCTGTAAGTCGCAACCGAGGCCGTTCATTCACTGATTTGGACAGGACAAAGAATTACAATTAGCTGCTTGAATTATTATCCTTCTTTTTTCTTTCTTTCTAATGGAATTATTCCTGCCATTTCTCCAATAATATTTACCAATTCGGTTCCTGTTGGAATAACAATTTTAGCATTATTCCCGAGTGATGCTTCAAGAGCCTCCAACTTCCTCAATAATTGGGCATTACCGACAAAATATTTATCTGCCGCTTCGTTTACCAGTCTAATGGCTTCAGCTTCGCCTTCAGCATGCAATATTTTTGCCTGTTTATAACCTTCTGCTTCTTTTATCTTTCCCCTCTTTATCCCATCTGCAACTGTTTCGGCAGCAGTAGCCGAATCTATTGCTGCAATTTTTTCATTTTCAGCTTTTACTACTTTATTCATCGTTTCCTGAACATCCGAAGGAGGGTCAATTTCTTTTAATTCGGTACGGATAATTTCAATTCCCCAACCTTTAGTTTCTTTTTCAAGGGTTGAAAGAAGCTCTGTGTTAATTTTCCCCCGTTCGCTGTTGGCAGATTTTAAAGTAAGTGTGCCGATTATATTACGAAGAGTTGTACGGGCAAGTTGAACAATCTGCCATTTATAGTTATTAACATCATAAGTCGATCCTTTTACGCTCGTTTCATCTGATTTTACCCTGAAATAAACTTGCGCATCGACGCTTGCATTCAGATTATCATTTGTGATTATTTCCTGTGGCTGGGCATCTACCATCTGTTCCGTTACATTTATCACAAATATTCTATCTATGATTGGAATAATCCAGTGAAATCCGGGATTGGCAAAATTATGGTACTTTCCAAGCCTCTCAATTAAACCTCGTTCAGTTGGCCGTACAATTCTGATTCCTGCAAAGAATATCACTACGACAGAGATGATTAAATACAAATAGTTCATTTCAATTTCCTTTCTTTTAATAAATAATTATGTTTCAATATGAAAATAGCGAGCCGGCAAGCTCGGTTATGTTTAAAATACATTAATCCATATATAATATAGCTTATAAAGATAAGCAATAATTATCTGAAAATCAATAAGTATTTACATCGATATAACCAGAATAGCATTCCAATTACCGGAATCGAAAATCAGCGTACACCGAAATGGTAGTCAACAGCTGTTGGAATATAGACTAACTCACGTTATTTTGAAAAATAATCCCGGCATGCCCTCACTATTCCTTCGCCGTAATATTCATAATCCTTATCGGTCAGATAAGTTCCTCGCCCTATGGCTGACTGGGTTATTTCGAAAACAGTGGTGGGCATATCATATATTGTATTCATGTAATTTGTTAAAGAACCGTAAAACATCATGGGTAAATAATCTATCTCAAAATAACAGTTTAATAAAGCCGAATATTCTTTTAACATGCCTTTTACAGGCATGTGCATGACATTTCTGGTTCCCTGTTGGCTTTGACTGTGCAAGTCAATATGCAAATTGATGGTATTCCCGTTTTTGAACCAGGCGTCCAGCCAGTTTTGAACACATGCAACCTCTGGCTCAACCGGATAATTTAGTGTGTCCGACACAATATCATCCCATTCGGCATTGAGGTCTTGAAAAGACGCGTTATATCTGGTTATTCCATGAATGATGCCATCAGGATTCAACATGGGTATAATCTTGAAGACAGTGTTTTTTCTGGCCTCTGCAGCCGCCAAGTCTTCCGAGATGAGAAAATTAACCAAACCTTCGACAATGAAACCGCTGGGATATTCTCCTGAGTGCTGCAATGCAGTAATGAAAACAACAGCTTTGCCGGAATTTGGTAGCGATTTATCCGTAATGGTCAGCAGGTTAATATCTCTCCGTTCTCCCGAATGGCCAATTCTTTCAATTTCAACAAAAGGCTTTGACAGTAATGAACTGATGAAATCACACCCCCTGCTGTACGAATAAGGGTGTGCATAGGCAATCCACACATGATTTTCGCTAAATTTTTGTATGAAAGTGAACGAATGATCCTTTTCATTATAACTGGTGTTTGTAATTCGAAGCCAGTGCTTATTATCATAGCTGAATACCGGTTGGGTGCGGTTGTCGTATACTGTGTGGATGCTTTTCCTGTAAATGCCAATCAGGTCGTTCAGCTGAATAGTAACTTCCTGGTTTCTGACATGATCCAATCTGAAATAGAACCAATAGTACTGATCTCCGAAATGGTCAGCCTGCTTCCAATGTTTTGTTTTTCCCTGCAATAAATTACCGGAGATTATTAAAGTATCTATACTTCCGCATTCAAAATCCGAACTCACCCTGATAGGCTTCAACGCAGCTGAATCCTGGGGAAGTTGAAAATATTGGGCATAAAGTTCCCTGGTCAATGATATAAAGACCAAAAGGTAAATCATACATATCCCATAAGGTTTTAGATAATTATTCATTTTCCGTATATATTACTAAAATATCATCATTTGAAATGTATCATCACCACCGTACTGTTTAAGTACTTATTTAAATTATAAGTAACTGGGTTTGGAGAAAACTGTTTCACAGCCAGGTATATACGTAGATTTTAATCCCGGATGTGTGTTTCTCTGCCAAACCCAGTCAAACTCTGCCAACTAAATACAATACTTAATTTTAGTTGATCCTGAATGTCTTTTCAACAACATTACTTTTATAAGCGCCGTCATACCCATCCTTTGTGGTGACAACTTTGACCACATATTGACCTGGTCTTAAATATCCGGGCTCTTCGGTTTCTTCGTCCATATAATTCAGAACAAAACCACTCATATCCATCAATGGTTGCATATAATGACCATACGTACCGCTTAAATGCAACTTGTGATAAACATCGTAGTCGTCACACCTCCTCATTACGACACCATGGGAGTTTATTGAATCTGCATCGGGATTTATATTGCTTTTAAGGGTATCTCTAATTCCTGCAGGCCATACCACACACATGCTGGCATCAGTTTTTACTGTTATCTTCAGCAATTCACCAGCCACTCCCTCAGTGACAATGGAATCAAGTCCATTTATATCTGACAGTGAAAAAATGATCTCGTGAATCTCCGGATCTGAAACCTCCTTCTGACAGGCCATTAATGATAAAGTTAAAAAAATTATAGGGTTAAGAAATTTTATATTTTTCATTATGCTAGTATTTATATTTTTAAGAAATTACGAATCTGCCAGTTTAATAACCTGGATTTTGAACCATAAGCGGATTGGCATCCATTTCTTCCTGGGGAATTGGCCACTTTTTATTCTTTGGGAAGGTGCAAAGCTGACCCTTAAATGATAAATCATTTCCATATTTGGTTAATATTGGCCTACTCATTACCTCTTCAACTATATCCCACCTTAACAGATCATGATATCTGTGGCCTTCAAGACATAATTCAACCCGCCTTTCATGTCTCAGCTTATTCCTTGCATCTGTCTGGTCAGTTGCCGTCAATGGCGGCATGTCGACAGAAGGCCTTGCTCTGACCCTATTCAATTGGGCCATACCTTCATTGATCTTACCGTTTTCTATTTTGGCCTCTGCCGATAATAACAAAAGCTCCGCGTACCGCAGCAATGGTAGGTCATAGCCGCTCTCCCTCCCGTTATTAAGTTCTTTGACAGGTTCCCATATTTTCTTGATATTCAGATTAGTCATCTGTGACCAGCCGTAATCGTAATTGACTGAATCTCCGTCCTGCACGGTTAAGGTACCGCCTCCTGCCTCAGTTGACAAATCATATGTGGTAGCTTCGCCATGATATATCCCATAGAAATCTCCCGGGGCCCATATGGAAAAACCCCTCCGGGGATCCACCTTAGGAGTTGTCTCAAAAGACTCGAACAGGTCCCGGGTGGGGAATACTGCCTGCCAGCCTGCTCCATAAATACTTATTTGGGGTTCACCGCACGACCTTTCCACTATGCCCACATTTGATAATTCTCCTACCGCTTCAGAGTTTTCCTTAAATTCAAGATATAAGATGAACTCAGTATTATCCACGTGTTGGGAGCTTACATCCATCATGTGTTTGAAATCATCCATCATGGAAAACCCGCATTCATCCGCTATTGAGATAGCTTCATCTGCGATGGCTTCCGCCCTGGTAAAATAGGAAACGGCGTCCGATTCACCATCAAGTAACTGGAAATCAGCTGCCCATAATAAAGCTTTGGCCAGCAAACCAGCGCCGGCAGCTTTTGTTGGTAACCCCATGTCGGCACCCGTCCATACCTTGGGTAAATGCTCCATTGCAAACTCCAAATCCCCGATAGCAAAATCCATAACCTCACTTCGTGGAGACCGTGCCTTATAAACCTCGCTTATCCCCGAAATGAATTTATCATGTAAAGGCACATCGCCCCAGAAAATGGAAAGGTTCATATATGCAAATGCACGCATCAGCCTGGCGACAGCTATATAGGATTGCTGCATATCCGGCGTGAAATTCTCATCCGTTGAGCCGGGAATTCCTTCAATGGCATAATTCGAGTTGTTAATTACCTGGTAAAACATTTGCCACCAGGTATTCATACCTCCCTGTTCCAAACCATGCGTGGCATCAAATGTCCACAAATCCATTTGAATTCTCCACCTTTGACCGGTAGGCCTGTTTTTCATGTTATCCGTTCCAATTTCCAGGGCATGCATAAAACGTGCCCTGTAACTTGTTTCATAATGGAGAAGCGGTGTAAAGCAGGAGACCACGGTTTGTCTTGCAGTTGCTGCATCCACAAAAAAACCTGCCTGAGTTGCCTGATCTTTGGGGGATTTGTTTAACAATTCATCTTCATCGCAACTATTAAACCAGATCAATACAATTAATGACAGAAATGAATATTTTAATTTCATTTTTTTTCGTATTAGATTATGATTGTATTATAAACTTAAAATGTAACCTTTAATCCCAGGACCCAGGTCCGGGGTTGAGGAATCCTGGCAAAAATATCCCCTGGAGTAACATCTACCTCTGGACCGGAGAATCCGGTGAATGTGTAAAGGTTCCGAACACTTCCGTATACTTCCAGATTTTTCATCAGCAATTTGTTGGTGATGGATTCAGGGATTAAGTACCTGATATTAATATTGTTGATTCTGAGGAAAGATGCGTCATCCAGCCAGAAATCCGATATTTCCCCAATATTTTTACTGGGATCGACCTTTGTTATTCTGGGCATGTTTCCATCAGGATTTTCTGTCGGATGCCATCTGTCCAGGATCCGGGTGTCCTGATTCTGCGGATTGCTCTCAAAATAGCTCAGGGTCAAACCCTGTGTATACATACTGTAACCTTGCACACCTGACAATGCACACTGCAATGAAACGCGCCTGTAACCTAACGTAGCACTGAATCCATATGTGAAATCGGGGTAAGTCTTTCCGATAAAGGTGTAATCATTTGCATTGACAATTCCGTCACCGTTTACGTCTTCTTTCCAGATATCACCTCTTTCAGCCAGCGGATAATGAGGATAGTTGTTTAGTACGTCATCTGATTTTATTATCCCATGGGTTTTCATCCCGAATAAAGAAAATACCGGCAGTCCTTCCTCGATCCCATCCGTTCTCCTGTTTTGTCCGTTTGTATTTGTCACTTTGTTCTGTGATGCGGCCAGGTTTGCGATTAGTTCATACGAAAAATCGCCCCTCTTTTCACGGAAATTGAGTTCGAATTCCATGCCCCTATTCTCGATTTCTCCACCGTTGATAAAGGCATTTTCAGTTTTTCCGGCACTACTCGGTATATCGGTTTGAATGATCATATCGGTTGTCCGTCCGCGATATAAATCAGCGGTAAGGTTCAATCTTGAATTCAGTAATGATGCGTCGATTCCCAAATTATAGTTTATTCTCGATTCCCACTTTATATCAGCATTAGACGGTATCGAAGAAGTATAACCGCTGACCAAGGCATTGTTCAAAGTATAAACTGTTGTATTAAGTACAGAAAATGAGGGATAAGCGGCTATTCCTGAAAAACCTACCGATCCTACACTGGCCCTGACCTTTAGGTTATTCACAACATTGATAACAGACTTGAAGAAACCTTCTTCCGATATTCTCCATGCAATGGAGCCACTAGGGAAAACGGCCCATTGATTGTTTCGTCCAAATCTGGATGATCCATCCCGGCGTACGGATGTTTCCAACAGATATTTGCCTGCAAAATTGTAATTGAGCCTCCCGACGTATGATACAAAGGCCCAGTCTGTAAATCCGTTGGCGTTGGTCATAAAATCCGGGGACGCGCTGTCCAGGTAACGCAATGAATTATTGAGCGTGTTAAACCGCAGGGATTTCAAATTCTCGTTTTTGTTTTCTTCCTGCGAATAGATCAGCATGGCGGAAACATTATGAACACCGCCAAAAGAGTTTTCATAATTCAGAATATAATCTGTTATCCAATGAAATTTTGACGCATTGTATTTTTGTACGATATTGGGATCAATGTTTTCCGATATTCCATCGTCAATAATAAACTTGGGGATGAACTGGGAGTTGCTATAATTATTGTAATCGATGCTGAAACGTGGCGTAAAGCTCAGACCCTTAAGGATTTTCAACTTTATGTAAACATTGCCGGTGATCCCGTACTCAGCATTATCGTTGATACAATCATTAATATAGGCCTGAGGGGGAACGAATTTATGTTCGATGTTAACATCCTTTTTTCCCCCGTACGATCCGTCCGCCTCATAAGCCCTTGTTACGGGTGTCATTTCAAGTGCTCTCGTGTATGGATCAGGGCTTACATTAATGCCGTCATTGCCCACACCGCTGATATCAGGCCATCCGTTATATTTACTGGAATGGAGATTCAGGGAGTTACCAAATTCAATAAACTTGTTGATTTTATAATCGGAGTTAAGACGCACAGTAATCCGTTCCTGGCCCTGGCCCTTTATCATCCCCCTATTGGTGAGGTACCCTATGGATGAATAGTAGGTAGCCCTATCATTTCCGCCTGCCACGGATAAATCATAATACCGCTGGTTGCCGGTCCTCAGGATCAATTCTTTCCAGTCGGTGTCTATTCCGGCATAGGCAGCATCAGCATCAAATGTTAAAAATGGATTCCCATCCACACCAGTCCAGGACTCCTCCATTAATTTCAGATACTGTGCTGCATTCAGCATCTTAAAATTCTTTGCCAGGTTTGATTCTGTCTGAAATCCCTGATATGTATGAAATGTTATGACTGGTGCGGCACTTTTAAGACCTCTTTTCGTGGTGACCAATACAACGCCGTTTGCGCCTCTGGCTCCATAAATGGCTGTGGATGAAGCATCTTTCATCACCGAAATGTTTTCGATATCATTGGGATTAACGGCGTTCATATTATCACTGATCACTCCGTCAATGACATAAACAGGTTCTGTTCCTGCCGACCATGACTGTATCCCCCTGATTCTAACGGAATTTCCTGCGCCCGGCTGTCCTGAATTGGAAATGATCTCCACGCCGGCAGCTTTTCCCTGAAGCGCCTGCAATGCATCGGTTACAGGCTCCTTCTCAAAGTTTTTGTTGGTAACGACAGCAATTGATCCGGTCAGATTAACTTTTTTCTGTGTCCCATAACCTATTACAACTACTTCATCTAGTTGTTTAATATCAGGATTGAGGGAAATATCCAATATAGTTCTACCCTGCAAGGATATCCTTTCTGTTACATAACCAACGGATGAAACCATAAGAACAACATCTGCAGCAGGGACGTTGATCTCAAATTTTCCGCTATTATCAGAAACCACACCATTTGATGTACCTTCAATCACAATATTTACACCCGGAAGCAATTCATTTGTTTTGGCATCCTGCACCGTACCGGTTACTTTAATATTCTGCTTTGAAATTGCAGAATTGGGTGTAATAACCACAATTTTGTTTTTCAGAATTTTGAATGTTACTTCCTTATCAGCTAACAATTGGGTTAAAATGGAATCAATACTTACATCTTTGCCTGTGTAGGAAACGACATTATCAAGATCCTGATAATTATCGCTGAAGAAAAATCGAAATCCAGTTTGATTTTCAATCTCTGTGAAGGCCTCTTCCAGGCTCTTTTTCTGAATATCCAGACTAATTTTGTCCTCCTGAGAGTACAAAAAAGCCGAAACATTCGGAGTCGTAAATAGGACGATAAAGATGGCTAATTTCATGACGAGGATGGCTTTGTGGATTTTTCTTTGGGGCACAAAAAAGCCCCAATTAGGTTTTTTTTTCATACATTTGCTTGGGTTAAGTTTAGAAACTTGACTGTTTTTGATATCCTACTGCAATAGGATATTAGTTCTACAAATTGGGGCTTTCGGATTGAAGGTCCCAATTTGCCTTTCATGTCAGGGATGCTTCTTGTACATTTTTAATTTGTTTTAGTTAATAATTGAGAAAAGTTAGAAGTTAGTTGTATGCATTTTGATACTTGTTTAGCAAGGTTTTGTCAAATTGTAACGTTACGCTTCCTTTGTTGATTGAATATGACATTGGTATTGTCAGGGCAATTATATCCATGAGTTCTTCTAAAGTTTCATTTTCAATGGTGCCGGAAAACCTGTAATTCATCAGTTCGGTATCAATTTTTTTTATTACAATATTATAATGACGTTCCAAAAGCATTTTTAAACCTGCAATACTTTCATCTTTGATAACCCACCTGGAACTTTTCCAGGTGGTTTCATGCAATGTATTTAACTGAATAATTGAAATTGATTCTAATTTATTCTTAGCATTCTCATCAGTTGGGTAAGATTTATTCCGGGAAACATCGGTCCCATGAGTCTTGAACCCTGCACGGTAAACTACTGCCTTCTCGCCTGGAGTTAGTAATCTACCTTTCTCCTTAGTACTCACGTTTTTAGCTTTATTGTCTGTAAGCTTCTGTATGACAACAGATCCCTTGACAAGTATTGTCTCAATCTTATCCTCATCCGGATAAGCTTTAATATTGAATTCAGTACCAACAGCCCGAATGATTGCATCTGACGTATGAACAACAAAGGGTATCCTTTTATTCTGGGCAACAATAAAATATCCCTCACCTGAAAGATGTATGTCCCTTGTTTTTTCTCCAAATATTTGATCGTAGGTTAAAATACTTCCTGCGTTCAACCATACCACAGTTCCGTCAGGCAGTTTGATCATTGATTTCGAACCCATCGGAACCGTGATTTCGACATTGACTTGTTTACCAGGGGAATCTGAATTTATTGACCGAATGATATTATATAAAATTGCGCCACATGCAATAAATATTAGAAAGACAGAAGCCCA
>Ga0209593_10000279_pt1 | contig 26326 bp, 25 predicted proteins | sample PPLLaktember2015_3_FD_187260 | JGI IMG/M metagenome (GOLD analysis project Ga0209593, IMG submission 187260) | Freshwater sediment microbial communities from Prairie Pothole Lake near Jamestown, North Dakota, USA - PPLs Lake P7 Core (6) Depth... | ecosystem: Environmental > Aquatic > Freshwater...
CGACACCTGCACGACTTTGCACCTGTGGACGCAGATCGTCGGCAAAATCCGCCTCACACAGACTCCCTGGATCAATCATACGTGGCACGGCACGCTTTACGTGACGTCCCGAGGGCTGACAACGACCACGATTCCACACGGAACCCGAGTGTTTCAGATCGATTTTGACTTTATCGACCACCGGGTGGTTATCCAATCCAGTGATGGACAAGTGGCCTCGCTGCCCCTCCAGCCGCAGTCCGTCGCTAAGTTCTACCGACGGTTGAACGAGGAACTGGGAAGACTAGGCTTGCGCGTTAAGATTCATCCGAAACCCAATGAAGTTCCGGATCCGGTCCGCTTCGACGAGGATGAGATCCACCGCGCTTACGACCCCGAATATGCAACCCGGTATTGGAGAGTCTTGACGCAAGCGGACCGTGTATTCAAACGGTTTCGGAGTGGATTCATCGGCAAATGCAGTCCGGTGCATTATTTCTGGGGCGCTCCTGACCTGGCGGTGACGCGCTTCTCGGGCCGACGGGCACCCGAGCACCCCGGAGGGATTCCGAATCTGCCGGATAGGATTACGCGGGACGCCTACTCGCATGAGGTCAGCAGCTGCGGCTTCTGGCCCGGGGGCGGCTCGGTCGCCTATCCCGCGTTTTACTCCTATGCCTATCCAGAGCCAGCAGGCTTCGCTAATGCCGCTGTTAAGCCCGACGCGGCGTTTTACAGCTCGGAGTTTCGAGAGTTCATCCTGCCCTACGACTACGTCCGCGAGGCGAATTCGTCGGATAATGTCTTGCTAGAGTTTCTTCAAACGACGTACGAAAACGCCGCAAATCTCGCGAAGTGGGATCGAGATTCTCTCGAGGCAACCGCGGAATCAAAGGAGACTGAAAACCATGCTTAAGGGATCGTGCTCTCATATGAAAGCGATAGAAACCCTCAAACAGGCCAAGCGTCGGCAGTGTGACGAATGCGTGAAGATCGGGGCTCAGTGGGTCCACCTTCGCACTTGTCAGGAATGCGGCACTACGCTCTGCTGCGACAACTCGCCAAACCGTCACGCCACGAAGCACGCCCGCGCGACGCAGCATCCTGTAATTGCCTCAGCGGAGCCTGGCGAGTATTGGCTGTACTGCTACCCGGACGACGCCTTTACCGAGTACGAAGCTAAGGTTGAAAGGCATTGAGCCGCGCAGGCCTCTCGCTGGGAGCGCAGGCGAGACGCCTGCGCTCCCAGTGGGCGCTTCGGCATCCTCACGCGCGCTGTATGCGGAATGCTCCCCTGCAATCGACCCCACCGCCGTTCGTTCTGTATACTGAAAGACAATATCCCAGCCAAGCTTAGCAGGAGGTGCATTTGTGCAGGAATTAACCCCGCCGATTGCTGCCGAGCGGAAAGGCTCGCGCCTTGACAGGTCCGACCTGGCGGACTATTTCAAGAGGATCCGCCGCACGACCGAGGCCCTGTGCGCACCGCTAGCGACCGAAGACTATGTCGTGCAGCCGATTGCAGACGTGAGCCCACCCAAGTGGCACCTGGCCCACACAACTTGGTTTTTTGAAACGATGTTTCTCGAACGCCTGAAGTCGAACTATCAGGCTTACCATCCCCAATACGCCTTTCTGTTCAACTCCTACTATCACTCGCTCGGGGACCGGTGGAACCGCCCGCAACGAGGTGTCTTGTCGAGGCCAACTGTCTCGGAGGTGTACAAATACCGTGCGGCCGTGGACCAATCGATGCTCGCGCTTATCGATGAAATCCCCGAACCCGACTGGGACAAGGTTTCGAGACTGATTGTGCTGGCAGTTAACCACGAACAACAGCATCAGGAACTCCTGGTCGGGGATATCAAGTACATCCTGGGCGCGAACCCGCTGCACCCGGCCTACCGTGCCAAAGGGGCAGAGGCGCCATCCGGGCGCTCGGGCGGTTCCAACCCGGCTGGTGCCGGCGACTGTCGCTATGTCCAAATCCCGGGCGGACTTCACGAGATCGGCTTCGACGAGGCCGGGTTCTGCTATGACAATGAACAGCCCCGCCACAAGGTTTTCCTCCAGGATTTTTTGCTCGCAAACCGCTTGGTCACCAACGCCGAATACCTGGAGTTCGTGCGCGCTGGCGGCTATTCGGACTTTCGGCATTGGCTGTCGGATGGCTGGGATGCCGTTCAGGCGAATGGCTGGACATCGCCTCTTTTCTGGAAGCAGATCGACGGCGACTGGTACGAGATCACGTTGCAGGGACTGCTCAAGCTCCAGCCGCAGCAGCCGGTCTGTCACGTCAGTTACTACGAGGCGGAGGCCTTCGCGAGCTGGGCGGGTAAACGGCTGCCGACCGAAGAGGAGTGGGAGGTTGCCGCCAACCTGAACGCGGCTGCGGTCGAGGATGGTAACTTCTTGGACAGTGAATTGTTCCAGCCGTTGCCCCTCGGACCTGCGGCCGGTTCGCGACAGGTGGGACAACTCTTCGGCGACGTTTGGGAATGGACTCAGAGCGCGTACCTGCCCTATCCCGGCTACAGGCATGAAGAAGGACCTTTAGGCGAATACAACGGCAAATTCATGGTCAATCAGATGGTCTTGCGCGGCGGTTCCTGTGCCACGCCTAAAGACCATTTTCGCATCACCTACCGGAATTTCTTTCAACCAGACAAACGCTGGCAGTTCATGGGGATTCGTTTGGCCGACGATCGGTAGAAGACGCGCTTTATGGACAGAGCCTGCACCGACTGTCTCGTTTTGGCCGAAGATCAGGACGAACTGAAGACGTTCAAGGCGGAGGTGTCCGCTGGCCTCTCCGCCTCGCCGAAGCGGCTTCACTCCAGGTTCTTCTACGACAAAGAGGGCAGCGATCTCTTCCGCTCGATTACCCGGCTGCCTGAGTACTATCTGACCGACTGCGAGCTGGAGATCCTCCGAAAGTCCGGAAGAAAGATCGTGTCGCTGGTTGGCGAGAGGCAGTTCAACCTGGTAGAGCTTGGTTCGGGAGACGGCAGCAAAGTGATTCACCTCATAGATCCAGTGCTTGCTGAAAACCGGCGGCTGACCTACCTCCCGATCGATCTTTCCGCGTCTGCCCTGGAGGCGCTCACCGGCTTCTTGTGCCGGCGCTCTCCGAACCTTGATGTCCGATGCATCGTGGCCGAGTACTCTCCGGGACTGCAGTGGATTAAGAGCCACCTGGAAGGCCCCACGATGGTGCTGTTTCTCGGGTCCAATCTGGGTAACTTCGATCAAGCAGCGGCCCAGGCATTCCTCACCGAAGTACGCGAGGGACTCTCGCCTGGAGACCTGCTGGTTATCGGGCTCGATCTCAGGAAAGACATCGAAACGATGGTGCGGGCCTACAACGATTCGGAGGGAGTGACCGCCGAGTTCAATCTGAACCTTCTGCGGAGGATTAACCGGCAGCTGGGCGGGAATTTTTATCCGAGTAACTTTCGCTACTACTCGACTTACAATCCCCAAAACGGGGGAATCGACAGTTTTCTGATCAGCCTCCGCCGCCAATCAGTCTTCATTCGCGAATTGTGCGCCACCTTTGATTTCGAGCCCGGGGAACCGATCTACACCGAGCACTCGCATAAGTACTCCGAGACCGAGATCCAGCGCCTTGCCAGGCAGACCGGATTCGTCATGGAAGCGAGCTTCTACGACTCCCGGAAGTACTTCGTCGATTGGGTCTGGCGTGTGCCGGGATAGGGAAGTGGGACTAGCCGGAAAGGCGAGCGAGGAGGTGCAAAAACGGGGCACACGTGCGGGGCTCACCCCCCTCTGAAGCACAGCGGTTGGATGCAGATTGTAGCTCCGGACCTCCGGGACGGAGACACCGTCGAAATTGCTTCTCCGTCCCGGAGGTCCGGAGCTACAATCTGCATCCAACCGCTGCGCTTTAAAGGCGCGTAGACCCGTCGAACAAAGGCAGACAGATGATCCGTCTCGAAGGCGTCACCAAGATTTTCGAGGGTTTCCGGGCGGTGGATCGTTTCTCCCTCGTCGTCGACCAGGGCGAGTTAATGGTCCTGGTAGGGGAGTCAGGAAGCGGCAAGACGACGACCTTGAAGATGATCAACCGCCTGATCGATCCAAGCGGCGGCCGCATCTTTGTGGCCGGTCGTGATACCGGGGACCAGGACCCTGTCCTGTTGAGGCGGAGCATCGGCTACGTGTTTCAAAAGATCGGCCTGTTTCCGCATATGACCGTTGCCCGGAACGTGTCGATTGTCCCCGCACTTCTCGGTTGGAAGGACAAGGCAGCAGTCAACCGGCGCGTTGACGAGCTCTTGGAGGTGGTTGGACTGGAGCCGGAGCGGTATCGGCATCGCTACCCGAACGAGCTTTCCGGTGGCCAGCGCCAGCGTGTTGGCGTGGCCAGGGCGCTGGTGGCCAAGCCGGCCGTCGTCCTCATGGATGAACCTTTCGGGGCGCTCGATGCCATCACCCGTTCCCGCCTCCAGAAAGAATACCTCCGCCTGCACAAGTCGCTCGGATTGACGACGCTGATGGTCACTCACGACATCATGGAGGCGTTTTTCCTCGGTGACCGGGTTGCAGTGATGAAGGACGGAAGGCTGCTGCAGTGCGATGCGCCGGGGAAACTTCTGCGTCGCCCGGCCGACGGCTACGTGGAGAGTCTGCTGGAGACGCCCCGGACTCAGCTCATTCGGCTGGAAGCAATCGCTTCCGAAGACGACAAGTCATGATCACATCCCGGCTGGCAGAACAACTCGCCCTGCTGCCTGAGTACTTGGGAAATCACATGATCCTGACCCTGTGCGCCTTGGCGATCGGGATTTCGATCAGCATACCTGTTGCGTTGTTGGCAACGAGGGTCGGGTGGCTGGAGTGGCCGGTGCTGGCCTTCGCCGGTGTGATGCAGACGGTGCCGGCATTGGCTCTGCTCGCCCTGATGGTTCCACTGCTCGGGCGTATCGGCTTTGCTCCTGCTCTCGCCGGCCTCGTCCTTTACAGCATGTTTCCCGTGCTCCGGAACACGGTCACGGGCATCAAGGGTGTGGACCCGGCCTATGTTGAGGCGGCTCGCGCCCTAGGTATGACCGACGGGCAGTTGTTGTGGCGCGTCCAATTGCCCCTGGCCGCGCCGGTTATTGTTGCCGGCATTCGAATCGCCTCTGTCTGGGTCGTCGGGATTGCCACTCTCTCGACCCCGGTGGGATCGCCGAGCCTGGGAAACTACATCTTCAGCGGTCTGCAAACGCAGAACTTCACGGCGGTGCTGGTGGGTGTTGTCGCGGCTGCAGCGCTGGCGATGGTCCTTGACCTCCTCATCCGTCTGATTGAGATTGCCGTCTCCCGCCGGAACCTGGCGCTGGGGATGACCGGTGCCTTGGGCCTCGCGCTTCTCGCGATCCCCGCATTGGTGCCCATCCTCGCTACGGCGGAGGGAAGAGTCGGGGAACGCTCAGTCGTGATTGGCGCCAAGACGTTCACCGAGCAGTACATCATCGCGGAGCTTCTCAGGCGGCGGGCGGACGACAGCGGATATAGAGTATCCAATCTGCAAAGTCTTGGTTCCACGGTCGTGTTCGATGCATTGAAGGCGAGCCGTCTCGACTGCTATGTCGATTACTCCGGCACCATCTGGGCCAATTACATGAAACGGCGGGACCAGCCCGGGCGGCAATCGGTCCTGAAGATCATGTCTGCCTGGCTGCTCAAAGAACACGGAATCGTTTGCCTGGGCAGCCTCGGCTTCGAGAACGCCTATGCCTTGGCCATGCGTAAGGACCGCGCGAGCTCGCTCGGCGTTCGGACAATCAGCGATCTGGCGTCCCGGACGCCGACCCTGTCCATCGGCGGCGACTATGAGTTCTTCGCTCGTCCGGAGTGGGAGGCTTTGAGGGAACAGTACCAGCTGAAGTTTGCGGCTAGAAGGAGTTTCGACCCGACGTTGATGTACCCCGCGGTTCAAAGAGGCGTGGTTGACGTCATCTCCGCATTCACGACGGACGGGCGGATCCCGGCCTTCGGGCTCGTGCTTCTTCGTGACGACCGGCAAATACTGCCGCCCTACGATGCGGTTCTACTGCTGTCGCCGGCGGCAGCGCGGAATACGAGATTGAAACGGGCTTTCCAGCCGGTGATCGGCCGGATCAGTGACGAGGAGATGAGGCAGGCGAACAAGTTGGTCGACTTGAAGAAGTCGTCGATTTCGCAAGCTGCAGACTGGTTGTCCGGTCAGATCGAGGCGGGGAAGAAGCCTTAACGGCGAGGAGAAGACAATGGACAAGAATCAGATAGAGAGTCTACGCGAACATCTGTTGAACCTGTTGTCTGGTGCGTGGGCGCACATGGAATTCGACAAAGCGGTCGCCGACTTTCCGCCTGACCTGCGCGGAAACAAAACGCAGGGGATCCCGTATACAGCGTGGCAGCTTTTGGAGCATATGCGGATCGCGCAGTGGGACATCCTGGAATTCAGCCGAGATCCCAAGCACGTATCGCCCGATTGGCCGTCCGGCTATTGGCCCCAGACCGAAGCACCCGTCAGCAACTCCGGCTGGGATGAGAGTGTGAGCCGGTTCAAGAAGGACCTCGAAGCGATGCGCAAGCTCGTAGAAAGCCCGGAGACCGACCTGTTTTCAAAAATCCCTCACGGGACCGGCCAGACGATCCTCCAGGAAGCGATGCTCATGGCGGATCACAATGCGTACCACCTGGGACAACTGGTTCTGTTACGGAAACTTCTTGCCGGTTGAGTGATGGCTGACGATCCACCGTTTGTAGCGAGTGATAATGGGTTGATTACTAAGGTGGTGCAGATGATGGGAGTCGAACCCGTGAAATCGGCCATCACCGGAAAGCCAGGCTCTGTCTGAGGTTTCACCGCTCCTTCACTGTATAAAAATCGGGAATATTCAGTCGTTTTTCGGGTTTTTGGTTGAAATTTCAACCGGGGGCCCCGAGCGGGCCGTCCCCCTCCATCATCCTCGCAAATGAGTCACAGCTGAGTTTTCCGTCATAGCTCTTCCTGTCCCTCCTCGATCCTCATGCCCATACCGGAGCACAACTGCAGAAGTGCGTCTTTTAAATGAGCATACTGGCCGTCAAATACGGCTGAGCACTGGCTGACCGCAACCTCCCCGCTCCAGAGTCGCAAGGCAAACGCCAGGCAGGTTGCCTCACCACAGGCACGGCAATTGGTCGCCGGCAGCCGTTTGTAGATCTCGATGGCCGGCGGCTTCCTACGACGCTCGTAACACGGCGTCAGGGCAGAACGGCGCTCCCAGCAACGGTTGACCAGGCGACGGACCCTCTCGAGCACTCGCCACGCATCGACAATATCGTCGGCCTTTGCCACGGCGATCCGGTCGGGCAACAGCGAGATCATCCGGTAGCCCTCCATGAAGACCAGGCTCGGCCCGCCGGCATTGAAACAAGCGGATGTCATCTCGGCGTTAAGATAAGGAAAGATTTCGCTGAGGTCGCATGAGATGTGCGCAATGAGCCGTATCTTTTTAAGGTCGGCCACACAAGGGCCGAGCACCATGATGGCCACGGTCCCCAAGCGATCCTCGGGGAAAAGTTCCGGTTCCTCCAGAGGGATACTCTGAGTCGCGGGCTGGAAGTTGACCCAACCTGAACAGTAGAACTCCCCTGTCTCGCTGCACGTCAGTTGCCTCAGCGCCTCTTCTTCGAGAACAATCGCTGGCACCCCCACCAGGCGGTAGCCCGGGCTCGGGTCAACGACCTGGTACGAGAGGCCGATTGTGTTAAGGACCTCGGTCGAGCGCTCAAAGTCTTTGCGACGGGGAAATGTCGTAAGCAGCATCAATTTCTCCGGTCGTCCTGCCGTTTCACTTCCGTTAGGGCCGGCACGTTTATAGAAACCGGACACCCACGGTACCCAGGTCCGTCAGGACCGACACGTGTCAGTCCTACGGACCTCGGATCGTCCCGATATCCGGTTTCTATAAACGTGCCGGTCCTACGGCACTGACGACCCCGTATACGACTCTGTAAGGGCTCATCCTCTCCCCCTTTGTTCAGCGTCGGTTGAGTGGCGCTCGCTTTTTGCGCTGTTCCGAAAACACAGCGGATATGTAGGCGGGCAGTTTATTGTGGCCGGACTCTCCAGAGTCCGGCGCCCGGCCTCTTTACGGCCGGGCTCTCGACGAGCCCGGCACCGGACTCTGGAGAGTCCGGCCACAATAAAGGCCCTGCCACCTTTTCATGCGTTACCGGGTGCGCGGCCGGGGCGCGTGGCGGACTGTATCGAAACCCCGCGTCTCTGAAATGCCTTGGTCTTCAGGTCTGAATACGCTCCCCTCAGTTGAGAGCCCAGGACGCCTGAAAGAAATACCCGGTTGCCGCATCTCCCGCGCCGTTCGCCTTCGCAAACGGGCCGGGGAAGAAGTGGCCCCAACCTGGCATCAACTCCACGCCCTTGCGTGGTTGCCAGTAAATCCGGAGGTTCAATTCGTGCCCAAGCGCTTTGCCGGTAAGACCGGTGGGATCGCGGCGAACGACGGCCAGACTGGTCGAGTACCAGGCATCACGCGCCTGGTCCAGGCTGTAAGTGTGGTGTTCGACCGCAAGGCGCACCGTCTCGGCCGGCCGCAAGTGGACATCCCACTCATAGTCACGGAGGTTCGCCCAGTAGAAGAGGTTCATGTCCCCGTAAAAATTGATGTCCGCGCCTCCGAAGACGCCGTCAAACGTGCCATGACGGCCGTCAGCCGGATCCCGGTCGCCGGAGCCCCAGGTAAACTGGCCGGCCAGCCGGGGACGCCAGGGGATAGGCGCGGTCACTCCCGCCGCCCCGTTAAAGCCGAAAGCGTCAAGGCGGTCCTGTCCGTAATGCCCAAACTGCCGGATGCCGGTGGCGGTGTAGTCAAACCTCTCCCGCGCTTGCCCCTGCAGTTGAAAGCCGACCGAGTGAGACTGGAGGTCGCCCCGGCCGGACTCGCCGTCCGTCAATTTCCGCCCGTCAAATTTGCCCGCATAAAACAGGTCGAACCGGCAAGGTAATTTCTTCAGGCCGCCGTAAACGACGAATGCCGTCGGGGCTGCAAATTCGCGGTTGGGCCACCGTTCTGGGCGATTTTCGATCGGCCGGCCGGCCCACAGGTCTATCCATGCCCGAGAGGTGTCAAGGTGTAGCTTGCCGGCGTCCCACGCGTACCGTCCCGTATTGCCCCACAGTCCCGGACCGAAGACCCGCTGGTCGCCGTAGGAGATCTGCTGGCGACCGACTTTCAGGTCAAGAGGAGCGCCGCCGACTTGTCGCCACTCGAAATAGGCCTGCCGGATGTCCATCACATCGTCGAGCGGGTTGCTTCTTTTGAAATCGTCACGCCGTAGTCCGCTGCCAAAGGAGTGAGCGTCCCGAAACTGCAGATAGATGTGCCGGTCAGGATCGAACCTCAGGTCAAGATTGAGCATGATCCGGGACAGCAGAAAATTGTCCGTGACACCCGATCGGTAGCCGCGCACGTCGAAACCCTCCTGGTACTCGTCACGCAGTCGGAGATCGCCGCTCAAGTCGACCCGAAACGGGCCGAGAGGAATGTCGTGAAGCGGTTTTTGCGCCGGCGCAGCCTGTTGCTCTTCAGTGTCGTCATCCGCCCACACCGGGGCGAAAGCGCATACTCCGATGACCGTGACAGCTATCGCACGCGACACAGCGGTCCTCATTCGCTCGCTTTTGCTCCTTCCTCCCATTCCCGCGTGTGATGACTCCGCAGCTCGGCTTCGCTGATCTTGCCGTGCAGCCAGACCAGGCTGCCTGGAAAGCGGCCGGGCTTCAGATGCACGTTGTAGATGTGCCACGTGAACAGGGTGACCGAGGCCAGTATCGCCTCGTCGCCGTGCGCCTCCAGCGCCGTCTCAAACCCGGATGCCCGCAACGCTGAGGGCAGGATCAAGTCCGGCCGCCAGAGGACCAGTCCTGTGCCGATCATGATCGCGCAACCCCAGAGGGCCGCCCAGTAGTCGAACTTCTCAAAGTATGAAGACATCCTTCATGAATGGCTGGCCAAGACCGGGTTGGCCGTCGATCTTAAGTCCCGGCCAGGCACTGTGTACGCGATTGACCGGGTAGATCTTGCCCTTGTAGCGGGCCAGGGCCGGCCGGAAAGCGTCGGTCGGCTGGTCCTCGGCCGTGAACATGGTGAGCTCGCCGTAGTGATTCCAGTACTTCATGCCGGCGTCGTAGAAGGTCCAGATGTGCTTGCCCGGCGGATCGATCTTGGGCCCCTTGTTGAAGACGTCACTCACCTGGACCTGCGCGGACTTCACATGACGTTCGGGAATATGGCAGGTCTGGCAGGCGATCTTCTCGATATGGTGCGGAGGGAAGTCAACGTGTTTGGCGATCGGCGCTCCCAGGTAACCACTGTCATGGCAGTCGGCGCAATCGCGCATCGTGTTGTCCAGGTCGTCGCGAACGTGTCCGGAGGGATCGTCACCTTTACCGACCTGGTGGATCTCCTTACCCCGGATGCGGGCGTCGAAGGCGCGGGAGCCGGACGCGTGGCAATCCACGCACCGCAACCCGGCGCGCATGTGCACGTCGCTCCTTGCGCTGAAGGAAGCGCCTCGCTTTTTCCAGCCGGGCTTGGCGTGGCAGTGTTCGCAGGTTTCGTTGCGGGGCTGCGCGACGATATGCAGTGACACCTTACCTTCGGCGTCGAATATCGCCGCGTCATAAACCACGCTCGGGCTCTTGGAGTCTTTGACGGATCCGTCGACCCGGCCGAGACGCGCGCCCGCGGTCGCTGCCCACCGGAAGTTCAGAGCGGCAAGCTGCTGGTTGCGCACTTTGTAGTCGTATTCGGGCAGGTGGCAGAGCAGGCAATCGGCTTCTATGATGCCGGTCTCGGACCAGCGTGCCTTGAAGTAGTCTCCGTCGAGATTATTCTCTCGGCCGGGCGCGAGCCCGGACGAAGGATCGAGCATCCACCGGTCGTAGCGCTTGCCTTGCCGGTCATATTCCAGGGGACCTCCGCCCGGGTGACAGTTGCCGCAGGTGGCCGTCACGAAATCGAAGGAGGTCATGTCGATCATGCGGGGATTGCTGTTCTTCTTCGCGGCCAGCTGGCGGTAGATCGGGGCTGGACTACACCAGGTTCCGCCGTAATTTCCCGGAGAGGAAACCCACCGGTAACGCTCGGCCATCTCAGCAGCCGGCTTCTCGCCTCGACCCTGCTGGAAATGGAACCCCTCGGTGATCTTGTTGTAGTCGTGGCACGCGCCGCACGTCTGCCTCGGGCTGTAAGGGACGTTTAAGTTCTTCCCATGAACGGGGTCAATAACGGCGCCGCTTTCATCCCGCAGGAAAAACGGCGGGCAGACGCCCGACGGCTGCTGTGCGAGCGCCAAGTACGCGGTCAGGAACATCACCACGAGCGAACAGACGGTGCCTAAACGTAGACCGGCTCTCGTCGACATGCTTATCTCCTTCTAACTGATCTGAGGGCAGGCGGGGAAAACCGCCGCCCCGCCTGAGCCGGGCTGTGGTAAGGACTTCGCGGGAGCCAGGTACGGTCATCGACCCGCGCGCTGGGAGAGGGCCGTCTTGATCTCCTCCACGCTCGGGATCCGGCCCGAGAAGACGACCTCGCCGTCGACCACGACGCCTGGTGTAAACATGATCCCGAGCTGGGCGAATCGGGTAACGTCCCTGACATGCTCAAAATCAGCATTGAGCTCGAGCTCGGCACAAGCGTTCACGACGTTCTCTTCCGTCTTGTGGCATCGCGAGCACCCTGACCCGACAACTTGAATTTTCATAAGTCCTCCGCTTAAAGCTGTCGGCCGTCTAGAAGGTGGCCGGCGAAAAGGTATACATCCAGATGTAATAAATCCCGATCACGAGGAACACCACGCCGGTGATCGCTTTCGCCCAGCGCTCAACGCTCGCCGTCACAGCCATGGCCCTCGTCACCCAGTGGCTGGCAAAAGCGAGCAGGGTGGCAAACCCGAGGACCGGGACCGCCGTTCCGACTCCGTATATGGAGAACATCGCCGTGCCCGGTTGGTTAGCGAGAGCCAGCGGGACGAGGCTGCCGAAAAACAAGGCGGCGGACACCGGGCAGAACGAGAGGGCAAATGCGGCTCCCAGGAGGGCCGACCCGAGATACCCTCCGCGGTTCGCCAACCGCTCGATTCGTCCTCCCGGACCGAATCCCAGGCCGGGGATATTCAGTTTCAGAATGTTGAGCAGAAAGAGCCCGATGATGACCAGGAGCGGACCGATCAGTCGATTCATCCACGTCTGCAGTCCCAGGGAAAGCGAGGGTATTGAGACCAGGCTGACCATGACAATCAGCCCGACGGCGACGTAACTGAGGATCCGTCCGACCGTATACAGCAGCCCTAAGACGAAGGTCCGCCAAGGCTTTTCAATATGCCGGCTGAGAAACGAAATAGCCGCAATATTCGTGGCCAGGGGGCACGGGCTGATCGAGGTCAGAATGCCAAGCCATAGGGCGGCCCCGAGAGCCACCATAAATTCATTCACGGGATGCCTCCGCTCGGGTTTCCTTCAGCAGCAGTTTTACATCCGGTTCAACGGCAATTCGCGATTTGACCGAATTAGCGACCAGGCTGTATTTTTGCGCCGTCTCCAGTGCTCGACTGATCCGCTTTTCGGTGATCTCCTTTTGCGTCGATTCGCAGCGCACCACGATCGTGGGGCGGAGTACGACGTCCGTGAAGATTTCCGTTCGGTCCAGTTCGATAAGCTTGGTTCCGTCGGCCCTGCATTCATAGGACACGAGGTCAAGCTTGAAGCGCTCGGCCGTCCAGATGAACATCATCATGATGCAGGTGTTGACCGCTGCAACGAATGCATCCTCGGGAGTCAAAACGCCCTCATGCCCATGGGCGTCAGGCGGGGCAGAGAAATCCATCTCTGGACCATTCCCCAGACGCAGATGGCCCCAGTGCTCACCCTTCCAGGTGACGGTCGCATTGTAAGTTGCGGTGCGCGGCATTACTCTTTCTCCGAACAGAACCGGGCATAGTCGAGAGCGATCGCCTGCTTCCAGGCATCCTCGTCGTCTTCCGGAATCGGGTTGTAGACCTTCACGATTTTCAGCATCTCGGCTGAGATTCCTTGATGGGGCATCCTGCAGGCGCTCTGCCACGACTGGTAGATCACGGGAAGGGCAGCCACTTCGGTTTCTCGTCCGGCGATTGTCAGTTGTTTTACAGGAATTCCCGCGCCACAGGAGCAGGAGACAACGGTCTTTGCAGGAGAAGCAGAAGAGTCTGAGGTTTTGATCTGAATTGGAGCTCTGGTTCCAAGCAGCCGGTCAACGATCTCGCTGGTAGCAACGGCAGTGGCCTGCATCAACTCGCGTCCCTGGTCAGAAAGCCGTCGTGCCGTTCCCAACTCATCACTTGAACGAGAGGACAATTCAGAGACGACAATGCTGGCTGCCGGCATGGCGCTGTACATTTCCGTCCCGCGGGCGGCACAACGTTTCTCGCACCCGTCAATGGCGATCGTCGGGTAGTGACGGGCAAAAGCACGTTCCCCTTCACCTCCTGCGAGAAACAGGGGCAGACAGATAGTCACAGTTCGTTCCGGCTGCAAGGTTTCCAGGACCCTCCGAGTGGCGAGCCGGGAAATCGTGCCTTCCGGCATTTCCTCCCCGGAGCACGAGATGATCCCCACTTTTCTTACGGGCAGCTCAGGCATTATTCACCTCTCCATCCATTTGATCCACCAGATTGGCTACTTCTTCGGCCAGTGCCTGGGCGAGTTGAAGGCCACCCTCATTTAGCTGTGCGACCCCGTCAGGTTTCAGTCCGCGGTGACGCTTGAACGCGTCCGATACCTGCAGCGCCCGGCTCACCGCGCCACCCCGTTCGGCGGCCACTTTGGCGGCACAAGACTTCGTGCAACCATCAATGGCCACGACGGGGGTGCTGGCGAGCAGCTTCCGCGTGTCTTCTTCTCCAAGCACCAGAAGTGAAAGAGGCATGAGCCGGCTTGTCTCCGGGCGCAAATCTTCGGTCACTCTAAAGGCACTTTCCCGTGCGACGCTCCCTAAGGTCTTGCCAATACCGCTGCAGGGGATGATCAATGCCTTGGGTTTCATTTCTTCATCTCCATTTCGGCCTGCTGTTTTACTAAGTCCAAGTAGCGCGGCGCATCCAGGAGAACGGCCTTCTCCTCCTCCCAACGCTCGAGTTCCAGCACGGCCAGCCATCCCTTGCCGTAAGGGTCTTGGTTGATAAGTTCCGGGGAGGCTTCCAATTCCGGATTGACTTCCAGGATCCGGCCGGTCACCGGCGAGGAGAGCTCCATGATTGCTTTGACTGTCTCTATGTCGGCGAAGCCTTCGGAGGCTTTGATCTCGGTCCCGGCTGGCTTAACGCTCGCGAACGCCAAATCGCCGTTCAACTGTTGGGTAAAGTCGGTAAGGCCTACTCGAGCATGCGTGCCTTCTAGCGCCACCCATACGCCTTCCTGGCTATAGAACCGATTCTCCTCGACCCGGAAGATAAACTTGTCAACCATGACTTCGAGCATAGAACCTCCAACTTGTGTGGACTCGAAACGCCGGCGTTCGCTCAATCGCCTGCTGCTGTGACTTGTGGCTCCAGGTGGACCGCAGCCTTAATGGAATTTGAAACCAGGCACTGCTTTTCAGCTTTTTCGAGCAGCCGGCCCGCCCGTTCCAAGTCCTTGCTATGGGTGACGACGAGCTTGGCCCGGATAGTAATCTCGGTAAACTGCATGACCTGGCCTTCAGGCTTGTCAAGCTTGCCGGACGCCTCGGCCTCATAACTCTCAAACGGGAGTTTTGAAAGTTGGGCAATCGCCAGGAAGGTACTCATCACGCAGGCGTTTACTGCGGCCACGAAGCACTGCTCAGGGGACCAGAACCCTTCGTGCCCGCCAAAATCAGGAGGCGTTGCGACTTGCAGGGAAGGGAGTTTCAGTCCTGAAACTTCGCCCTTCTTTTCCCCTGTCCAAACGATGGTATTTTCGTAAAAGAACGGAAATTGCGTCATCGACTCATCCTTCTCAAATGAGGATCGCCCGTCACCAGAGCAGATCCGAGCGCGAAAAGCGGGGAACGGATTACCGGCTCTCCAGGAACGTCTTCACTTCGCCTTGCACGTAGCGGGTGAATTGTCCCTTGTCTCCAACCAGTTCCCAGACCTTGTCCAGGTTTTTCCACCGCAACTGCTTATCACCCTGATAGCTCGCCAGGACGACCGATCTTGTGTAAAGCTGGTAGTCCTTGATGAAATGCCGGTTGGCGGCCTCTTCGACGTTGAGTGCCCGCCACTCGATCTTTCCCGCCTTCAGTGCGTCGCCGAACCCGGTTTGCACGGCCTCATGCGCGTACGCCTCGATCGTCCGACACGTCGTGCATCGGGTAGTGCCGTGAAAGTAGTAGGCGACGACCTTGGAATCAGCCGTCGGCGCCTGATTGGTCTGCGCGGCTGCTTCGACGGCCGCTCCTCCATCGAAACCCGTGCACCCGCAAAGGTTCAGAACACCGAAGGCCGTCAGCAGGCTCAGGACAGCAAAACCACTCAGAAGTATTGCTCTCTTTTTCATTCGATTTTTCTCTGGGTAATGGAAGCCACACTGACTTGTTGCGACAACTCCAGGTACTCCTCCGCCGAGCTCCTAACGATGCTTTCGACACACTCGAAAAGCCTGAGCACGCAGGGGACACGAAGTGCGTAGAAGACCTGGGAGCCGCGTTTTTCGTCCCGCACCACTCCCGCCTGTTTCAGGATGGAGAGATGCTTGGAAACGGTGGAGATGTCGGCGCCGATCATCGCCGTCAGCTCGCACACACAGTGCTCCCGGGACTCGAGCGTCTCGACGATAAACAGCCGCGTGGGATGCCCCAGAGCCTTCATAATCCGGGCACGGCTTTCCAGGCGGAGACGATCTTTCTTTTCCATGTTTATCAAGCTTGGCAGTTTAGCCAAATGACCAAGACTCTGTCAACATCGATCCTCTCTTTTGAACTGGTCGCTGAGACCGGTCAGGACCAAAGCGGGACCATCGAGATCCGCCCGGCACGCTGGCTACTTCGAATTGACCAGTCGCCTGACCGAAGAAGGTGCGTGCTCCCGCCCTTCGAACTTCTCGCGTCTTCCTACAACCTGGCTGTACCGAGGGTTCCTAATCTTGAACCAGCTCGGCTGGTCGTAGAGGATTTGGCACTTTCTGACGTCGTCAAGGTGATTGAGTCCGGTGTGTGTGATCGCCTTGCGTGACTCGAGAATCTGTTCCTGTTGCTCGGGTTGCTCCCAGGCCCAGGCGTCATACTGCGCTCGCAACAAACGTCGCTTCCAGAAAACCCTCCAATTGAGCCTTCAGGCCAACGTGTTTGACAGTTGCCACTTTGAGGGCCGGTAGACCGTTCGGGTTGAAGCGCGTACCTGCCCGGTGCATAATCCGTCCGGAATTCCATGACGCCTGAAACGCATTCGCAGCTGGCCAATTTCATCTGGAGCATCTGCAACTTGCTCCGTGGACCTTACAAGCGCAACGAGTATCGGAAGGTGATCCTGCCGCTGACTGTGCTCCGGCGGTTCGACTGCCTCCTGGCGCCGACGAAGGCGAAGGTGCTCGAAGAACACCAGGCAATCAAGAAGAAACCCGAGAACGTCGTCCGCAGCCTGCTGGAGAGGACCACCGGACGGCCGTTCTACAATCTGTCCAAGCTCGATTTCTCGAAGCTGCTCGACGATCCCAACCTGCTCGCGCCGAACCTCAACGCTTACATCAACGGTTTCTCGCAGAACGTGCGAAACATCATGGAGAGGTTCGCCTTCGACCAGCAGGTCGCCCGGATGGCCGAGAAGAACCTGCTCTACGAGGTGATCAAGGCGTTCGCCAAGATGGACCTGTCCCCGGAGCGGGTGGACAACGTCCAGATGGGGTACGTCTTTGAGGAGCTGATTCGGATCGGCGCCGAGCAGTCAAACGAGGAGGCGGGGGAGCACTTCACGCCCCGTGAGGTCATCAAGCTCATGGTTAACCTCCTCCTTTCTCCCGAGAGCGATCTGCGGCGGAGCCACGTCGTCAAAACGATCTATGACCCGGCCTGCGGGACCGGCGGCATGCTGTCGGTTTCCGAGAAATACATCCGCGACCTGAATTCCGACGCGCATCCACTCCTATTCGGGCAAGACTGGAACGACGAAGCCTGGGCCGTCTGCAAGTCCGACATGCTGATCAAAGGTGAGGACGCCGACAACGTCCGCCTGGGCGATAGCTTCACCCTGGACGCGTTCGACCGCGACCAACAGGGAAACCGGATCACCTTCGATTACATGCTTGCCAATCCGCCGTTCGGCGTCGAATGGAAGCAACAGCAACGGTTCATCGAACAGGAACACCGGCAACTCGGGTACCAGGGACGCTTTGGCGCCGGCTTGCCCCGCATCAATGACGGGTCGCTCCTGTTCCTCCAGCACATGCTTTCCAAGATGCGGCGGCCCGAAGACGGCGGCGGCCGGATCGCAATTGTTTTCAACGGATCGCCGCTCTTTACCGGCGACGCGGGAAGCGGCGAGAGCAACATCCGGCAGTGGATCATCGAAAACGACTGGCTGGAGGCGATCGTCGCGCTCCCTGATCAGCTCTTCTACAATACTGGCATTTCGACCTACATCTGGGTTCTGACCAACCGCAAGGAGCCCGAGCGTAAAGGCAAGATCCAGCTGATCGATGCCCGGCACCTCTACGTGAAGATGCGCAAGAGCCTCGGCAACAAGCGCAACAAGATCGGAGACAAGGATGAGGGTGAGCCGGACCAGATCGGTGAGGTTGCCCGCATCCACGGCGCATTTCAGGACGGCGAAACGCGGGCGTTCAAGTTGAATGGCCAGGAGAAAACGCTCGTCGTCAGCAAGGTTTTCGAGAATCGAGACTTCGGATACTACAAGATCACGGTGGAGCGCCCGCTCAGGCTGAACTTCCAGGCTAGCGCCGAACGGATTGCCCGACTCGAGGACGAACCGGGCTTCAAAAACCTGGCGACCAGCAACAAGAAGAATGAATCGGCGCGTCTCGAGGAGATCGAGGCGGGCCTCCGTCGGCAGGAGCAAATTCGCGAACTGTTGGACGCATTCGGCCGGTCGAGCGGAGGAAAGCTGTACAAAGATCGCGAAGAGTTCATCGGTGAACTTCGGGCCGTCGAGCGCGCCGGGGGCGTCCGGCTGGCAGCATCGGAACTGAAGGCAGTGCTCGCTGCACTCGGCGAGCGAGACGAGACGGCCGAAATCTGCCGTGACCGAAACGGCAATCCCGAGGCTGACGCTGAGTTGCGGGACACCGAGACAGTTCCGCTGACGGAGAGCATCGAGGAGTACTTCAAACGCGAAGTTTTGCCCCATGTCCCCGACGCCTGGATTGATAATTCGAAGACGAAGACCGGCTACGAAATCCCCCTGAATCGCTACTTCTATCGCTACGAACCAACGCGGCCGCTCGAGGTCATCGAGGCGGAGATCAAACAACTGGAGGGCGAGATCCTGGCGCTACTGAAAGAGGTGACGGCGTGAAGTATTCGCCCTACCCGAAGTACAAGCCAAGCGGAATGGAGTGGTTGGGTCAGATTCCCGAACATTGGCAGGTTCGACGACTCGCGATTGTGGCAAGCAAGATCACCAACGGGTATGTTGGGCCTACCCGCGACATTTTGGTAAATGATGGCGTACGCTATCTTCAATCGCTGCACATTAAGAACAACAAGATCACCTTCCACAAAGAGTACTTCGTTGAACCAGAATGGAGCGCAGAGCACGGGAAGTCAGTTCTTCGTGAGGGCGATATTCTGATAGTACAGACGGGTGACATTGGACAAGTCGCCTATGTCCCGAAGGAATTTGCTGGCTGCAACTGTCACGCGCTCATAGTTGTCTCCCTACGTTCCGGCGTGTCTGGGCGCTTTGTCGCACATTTTCTGAACTCCAGTGACGGTTCAATCGACTCAAAAAGAATAGAGACGGGCGCACTACATCCTCATCTGAATTGCGGTCTGGTTCGAGACGTCCCGCTTCCACGTCCGCCAATCGAAGAGCAACTTTTGATCGCTGAGCGCCTTGACAGCGAGACGGGTAAGATCGACCGACTAGTCGAGAAAAAACAGACGCTAATCAAGAAACTGAAGGAGAAGCGCGAGGCACTGATCTCCAGGACGGTCACCCGTGGTCTCCCGCCCGAAGCCGCCCCCGCCGTCGGCCTCAACCCTTGCCCGGACTTCAAATCATCCGGCACCGAATCTCTCAGGGAAATTCCGGCCCATTGGACAGTAAAGCCTCTAATGCATCTGACCGATCCTCGCAGGCCGATTATGTACGGGATTGTGCTTCCGGGGCCGAATGTTCAAGAAGGAGTACCGATCGTAAAAGGTGGCGACATCAAACCTGGCAGATTGAAACTGGAGCTGCTTTCTAGGACAACGAAAGAAATTGAGGCAGGGTACCTCCGAAGCAGGCTTCGCCCCGGCGATCTGGTATTTTCGATCCGTGGTAGCATCGGGGATTCCGAAGCCGTACCACCCGAACTCGAAGGCGCGAACCTGACACAGGACGCGGCTCGAGTTGCTCCTTCGCGCGAAACAAACGGCCGTTGGTTGCTTTACGCCCTGTCCGCCACTGCCATCCTTCAGCCTTTGACATCCCTTACTCTGGGAGCGGCGATTCGTGGCGTGAACATCCGGGACTTGAAGCGAGCAAAGATTCCGGTACCACCGGCATCGGAACAGCGCGCACTCGCTGACTACCTCGACTCGGAGACGGCTAACATCGACCGGCTAGTCGACAAGATCGAAGCCGCGATCGAGCGACTGCAGGAGTACAGATCTGCCCTTATCACCGCAGCGGTGACGGGCAACATTGACGTTCGGGATGAAATCAGTTCCCAAAAAGGGAACTGATTTCATTGACAGATCTAAGGGAACCATGTAGACTCATGAACGTCATCGCAAGGAAGACGCTGAAGCAGTTCTGGACGCGGCATACCGACGCCGAGCAGGAGCTGAAGTCGTGGTACCACGAGGTCAAGAGGGCGACTTGGCAGAACAGCGCCGAGCTGAAAAACCGGTACCCGAAGGCGAGCATCATCAATTCCGAGCGCGTGGTTTTCAATATCTGCAGGAACTCTTACCGGCTCGTTGTTCGCATCAACTACGAGAGCGGAACTGTCTTCATCAAGTTCATCGGGACACACGCGGAGTACGACGCGATTGACGTGGAGACGATTTAATGAACCCGAAACTCATCAAGACCGAAGCCGACTACGAGGCGGCGCTCGCGCGTGTCGATCAGCTGATGTCTGCCCGGCCGGGGACACCGGAATGGGACGAGCTCGAGCTGTGGACTCACCTGGTTGAAGAGTATGAGGAGGAACACTACCCGATTGATCTCCCCGACCCGATCGCCGCGATTCGCTTTCGGATGGATCAGCAGGACCTAAAGCCGGCTGACCTTATTCCCTACATTGGCAGCAAGAGCAAGGTCTCAGAGGTCTTGAACCGGAAGCGGGAACTGAGCCTCGCGATGATTCGGAAACTGCACTCAGGTCTCGGGATTCCAGCAGAGGTTCTGCTTCGCGATAGCGAAGAGAAACCATTGCCAGCCTTCGAGGACATGAACTGGCGGGAATTTCCGCTGGCTGAGATGATCCGGCGGCGCTGGTTTGGAGACGCAGTCAACTCGTCACGGGAGCTTCTCGAGCGCGCCGAAGAGCTTCTCGGGCCGTATCTTTCTCCGCCCGGTTTTTCCGCTGAGACGGCTAAGCTCCGGCGCTCTTCGGGAAAGGAGTCGCCTGCCGCCGAGAAGGCACTTTGGGCGTGGAAAGCACGCATATGGCACTTGGCCCGGGATCAGAAGGCGGAGCCCTACGATTCGGTCACAGTCGACGAAGACCTGATCGGCGAGATTGCGCGCTTGAGCCGTCTGGACAACGGTCCGGCCGTCGCCCGCGATATGCTCGCCAAAATCGGCGTTCGGCTGGCCTTTGAGCCTCAGATGCCGGGAACTCGGCTCGATGGCGCCGCCATCCGTTGCGACGGGATGGTCATTATCGGTATGACGCTCCGGCATGATCGCCTGGATAACTTCTGGTTCACTCTTTGCCATGAGCTGGCGCACCTGGTGCTTCATCTCAAGGACGACGGTTGCAGGGTCTTCATGGATGATTTGGAAGCCGACGATCCCACCGGCGACGAGCGCAAGGCGGATCGCCTGGCGCAGGATGCCCTCCTGCCGAAGGCAAAATGGGCGAAGTTCAAGGAGCAGACGCGAGGGACCAGAGCCGAGATCGTCTCTTTCGCCCTTTCTCAGCGGTTGCATCCCGCTATAATAGCCGGGCGTTGGCGCCGCGAAACCGGCAACTACAAGTTGTTTAATGATTTACTGGGGCGCGGGAAGGTTCGGTCGCTCTTCTCTTAAGAAGTGTTTGAACCATGAGCCAGACGACAGAGAAGTCGTTTGAATCCTACGTCGAACAAATCCTGATGATCCAGTCGGGCTGGGAGAAAGGCGACATGCCCGAGTGGGACGTCGGGCTGGCTCTATTCCCCGCGCGTGTCGTCGCCTTCCTCGCCGATACACAGTCGAAGCTGTGGCAGCAGATGAAAGCCCTGCACGGGGCCGGCCTGGAAAGTCTGGTGATCAATACCCTCGCGAAAGAGCTCGATCTCAAGGGGACACTCCACGTTTTGCGGCATGGATTCAAGTTCTACGGCAAGACCTTCCGCCTCGCCTACTTCAAGCCGGCTCATGGGCTCAACGACGAAGTCCTCGCCTTTTACGCGAAGAACCGCTTAACGGTGACGCGCCAGGTTCCGTGCCATCCTGGCAAAATGGAAACTGTCGACTTGGTTTTCACGCTCAATGGCCTTCCGGTTGCGACCTGCGAGCTGAAGAACCCGGGCACCGGCCAGAATTGGCGTCACGCGGTCAAGCAGTACCAGGGGAACCGCGACCCGCGGGCACCTCTTTTTCGCTTCAAGGCTCGGGCGCTCGTCCACTTCGCGGCCGATCCGGACGAAGTGCAGATGACAACGCGGCTCAGGGGTGACGAGACGAGCTTCCTTCCATTTGACCGGGGCAGCCACCCGGGCGCAGTACAGTGTGGGGCAGGCAATCCGCAGCATCCGTCCGGCTACCGAACCGGTTACTTCTGGGACGAGGTTCTCCACCGCGAAAGCTTCCTCGACATCCTTGGTCATTACATGTTCATCGAGAAGCGGGAAGAGAAAGTGAATGACGGCCATGGGGAACAGAGGCGGGTGGTCAGGGAAACGATGATCTTCCCGCGTTACCATCAACTCGACGCCGTTCGGAAGATTATTGCCTGCGCTCGGTCGCAGGGGGCCGGGAACAACTACCTGATCCAGCACTCGGCCGGCAGCGGCAAGACCAACAGTATCTCCTGGCTTTCGCACCGCCTGGCCAGCCTTCACAATCAGGACGATCAGAAAATCTTCGATTGCGTCATTGTGATCACCGATCGCCGAGTGCTCGATCAGCAGCTCCAGGATGCGATCTACCAGATCGAGCACGCTCAAGGCGTCGTCCAGGCAATCGACCAGGACTCCAAGCAGCTGGCCAAGGCCCTCATCGATGGCACTCAAATCGTCGTCACCACACTCCAGAAATTCCCGTTCGTGCTGCGTGGTCTTCTTCATGCGGCGGGCGCCATGAGCCAGGAGCAGGCGACCGACGAAGAGAAGAGCCTCGCGAAGGAGTGGGAGGCGGCGATTGCGGCCAGGAAGTACGCTGTGATTGTCGACGAAGCGCACTCAAGCCAGACGGGCGAAACGGCCCGTGAGCTGAAGGAAATTCTCGGACCTGCAGCCGGCGAGACTGAAGAGGAGGAGATGGACTGGGAGGACCGCCTGAACCAGGTTATGCTGTCGCGCGGTCGACAATCCAACCTGAGCTTCTTCGCTTTCACCGCGACGCCGAAAGGCAAGACGATCGAGCTGTTCGGGACCCCGGGGGCGGGCGGGAAGCCGGAAGCGTTTCACATCTACAGCATGCGACAGGCGATCGAGGAAGGTTTCATTCTCGACGTCCTCACGCACTACACGACCTACGCGACCTATTACCGTCTGCTCAAGGCGGCTGAGGACGACCCGGAGCTGCCGAAGAAGAAGGCTGCTCGAGCCCTTGCGAAGTTCATGAGCCTTCACCCGCACAACATCGAGCAGAAGACCGAAGTGATCGTGGAGCACTTCCGGCGAAGCGTGAAATTTCGGTTGACCGGCCGGGCCAAGGCGATGGTCGTCACCTCGTCGCGGCTGCACGCCGTTCGCTACATGCAGGCATTCAAGACGTACATCGGGGAAAACGGCTACACGGATATTAGACCGCTGGTCGCGTTCAGCGGCACGGTCCGGGACCCGGAGACTGGGGCGGAGTACACAGAACCCGGAATGAACAAGGACGTAGTAACGGGTAAGCCGATCAGCGAGGCGGCGCTGCCGGAGCGTTTTGATTCGTCTGACTACAACATCCTGCTCGTCGCCAACAAGTACCAGACCGGTTTTGACCAACCCCTGCTTCATACCATGTACGTAGATAAGCGCCTGGATGGCGTCCAGGCCGTGCAGACGCTCTCGCGCCTGAACCGTATGATCCCCGGGAAGGACGCCCCGTTCGTGCTCGACTTCGTAAACGACGCCGAAAACATCTACCGGGCTTTCAAACCGTACTATGACAAGGCCGACGTGCAGGAAGTTTCCGATCCTTCCAAGCTCGAGACGCTGAAGCACGAGCTCGACCAGGCGCAGGTCTATTACTGGAGCGAGGTGGAGGCGTTCGCACAGGTCTTCTACAAACCAGTCGAGCGGCAGAGTGCGTCCGACCATGCGCAGATGCAGCGGCACCTTCAGCCGGCCGTCGACCGCTTCCTGGCCTTAGACGACGAAGACAAGCAGAGGGAATTCCGGGAAAAGTTGGGCGGGTACGTCCATGTCTACTCGTTCCTAAGCCAGATCATTCCGTACGCGGACCCCGACTTGGAGATGCTTTACAGCTACGGTCGCTTTCTCCTGCCGCACCTGCCGCTTGGACCGGGGATGGGGATCCCGGATCTCGCGGACGAGGTCGATCTCCAGTATTACCGTCTTGAGCGTGTCTTCTCCGGGGGTATCGAGGTTAAGGAAGGCGAGGTCCGGTACGTGAAGAGCCCGACCGAGGTAGGGACAGGGCAGGCGAAGGACGAGAAGGCGCCGCTATCTGAAATCATCCAGATTCTAAACGAGCGTTTCGGCACTCAGTTCACCGAGGAAGATCGGCTCTTCTTTCAGCAAATCAAAGAGAAGGCCTGCCGCGACAAGCGTGTCATCCAAACGGCGTTGGCCAATCCGCTGGACAAATTCGAGCTGGGCATCCGGAAGTTGATCGAGAACCTGATGATTGAGCGGATGGCAGACAACGACAAGATCGTTACCCGCTACATGTCCGATCGCGACTTCCAAGGCTCGGCCTTCCCCATCCTCGCCCGTGAGATCTTCGACTTCATCCGCGCATCTCGAAACGCGGCCGAACCATAGCCGTGCCCCAGGGCCTATGAGGCATGAATCGTGCTGGAATGGTTGCCAGTCGCGGATGCAGGCCACGTTAAGGGTCGGACCCGGTGAGGGTCAGAGGTTTTAACGCCCATGGACAGACGGCTTGTGTTTGTGAGTCACGCTAATCCCGAGGATAACCAGTTCGCTCAGTGGCTTGTCCTTCAACTCGCCAGACAGGGGTATCTGGTCTGGTCAGACTTCACTAAGTTGGTGGGTGGGGAATTGATTTGGCCAACGGTCGAACAGGCTATTCGCTGTCACACCGCCATTTTCCTGTTTGTGCTTTCCGGCGCCTCAAATTCGAAACAGGGAACACTGGCGGAACTGCGTTTGGCTTCGACGATTGAGTCCACCGAAAACCTCAAGGGTTTTGTCGTACCGCTGAGCGCGGCACATATCTCATACTCTGACATGAACATCCTGATCCACGGGCGATACGCAATCGAGTTCACAGCGAGTTGGGCAGAGGGTCTAACCCCCCTGCTCGAGAGACTAGAGTAGGATCGTGTACCGAGAGACGCGGCGGTCACCGGTGCGCAAACGGTGTGTGGGTGGTGGCGTTCAAACCGGGAAGGCCAGGACATCGTTCAGAATCAGATTGAAACCTACGTGTCAAACTGGTATCCGATCCAAGGCCTCCCACCGACTCTATTCCTTCACCGGGTGTGAAAAGACCAAGATCTGGACAGGCGGACCCGAAACACCCGATACATTACACTCTATTAGACAAGAACGGTGTTCCATTTCAGGCAGCCGTTACCCTTCCGCCAAAAGGTCAAAACGCGCGATTCTTACGAGAAATCTTCCCGTCGCTTCCGTCGCATTTGGTGGGCTCGGTCGGTTTTGTAGCCGACCAGGCCGTTGGAGTTGTCGGCCTGCGCACTGCAGGGACAACGCTGACGACCGTCCCAGCTTTCGGTCGGAATCTGGTGCTGACTGACGCTTCTCAGTTCTTTCCTCATTTCGTGGCGGGAGGAGGAGTCTCGTCGAGACTCCTGATGCTTAATCCCTTGGGCTCGGCAATAGCGGGAACCGTGGCGTTTTTCAGCGAATCGGGGCAGCCTCTGGAGATCCCATTGCAGGGCGGCAGTCGATCTTCCGTGATGTTCAGTCTTCCGCCGGGCGGGGTTGAGTGGTGGAGATGATGGGAGTCGAACCCGTGACCTCCTGAGTGCGATTCAGCCCCGGGGCCAAACGCCCCGACCTTTGCGGGACGCGGGTTTGCGCTCGACTTGATGTGGATCGTCACCCGACGAAGTGTTGTAGCCGCACACTGGTTTCCGGCAGGCCAGTGGGCGGATCGAAGGCGCGACCATCCCGATCTAGCCAACCGGCACTGAGAAACAGGTCAAAGAGCCGGAAAACCAGGACTATTTTGCCCTACACTGCGAGTCCTTTGTGTGGGGCCTTCCGTCAAGCTGCACGGCTGTCAGGTGGGATGCAAAAGTCCCATTCCAACCACGAAACCCTTGTCCAACCAAGGTCGTTAAAAGGCACCCCGATTGCTAATGACCGGATCGTCACCATTCTAATGTGAATCAGATCTAGAAATGCGTACTCAGATCACGCGAGACATCCTCAGTTACCTGCTGGACAACCGGGGTGCCAGGGACACCTTGAATGGAATCGTGGAGTGGTGGCTATTGGAGCGGCACGTCCGACGGGGAGTCAACCAGGTCGAGCAGGTGCTGCTCGAGCTGACGAGTCGAGGGTTCATCATCGAGCAAAAGGCGGCGGACGGACGGGTCCACTACCAAATCAATCCAGAGAAGGAAGCGGAAATTGCGGAGGTG
>Ga0209593_10000281_pt1 | contig 26295 bp, 13 predicted proteins | sample PPLLaktember2015_3_FD_187260 | JGI IMG/M metagenome (GOLD analysis project Ga0209593, IMG submission 187260) | Freshwater sediment microbial communities from Prairie Pothole Lake near Jamestown, North Dakota, USA - PPLs Lake P7 Core (6) Depth... | ecosystem: Environmental > Aquatic > Freshwater...
AGTGGTCTCCCATTTTAAATTGTCGTTTCCAGGATTTCCAACGATGATACCGGGAGTGGTTGTCCCGTTTAAAAAGGACATTGCAGCTTCATAACTACCAGTATAAAAGGTAGTAACAGTACCGTAAACAGGAATAGCCTGGCTGCCCGTTTTGCCCCAGCTGCCCCTGAGTTTCAGATTATCCAGAAATGTAACATTATCCATAAAAGACTCTTCAGATATCCTCCATCCCAATCCAATCGACGGGAAATTGCTGTACTTGTTATCTCCCCTGAATTTGGAAGAACCATCTGATCTTATGGAAGCTGTCAGAAGGTACCTGTCTTTAAGTGAGTAATTTACCCTTCCAATAAATGACCGGATTGATTGCTTCTCTTTAAATGCCGATCCGCTTAACGATGCGGCAAGGGTTATATTATCATATCCAAAAGCCGGGTACGTAAGACCTCCTGCCCTTGCGTTGAATTTGTCAGACTGTAATAATTGCTGTTCAAAAACACCGGTCAGGGTTATCTGATGGATGTCATTTATTAATCTGCTGTAATTTAAGGTATTGGTGTTTTGGAGAAAGATAGATTCTATCGACCCCCTGTTTGCATCCGGATTGTTACTAAGTAAATTGGCATTAAAATCTTTGATTTGTGAATTGCCATAGGATATGCCATATCCAATATTAAAGTTTAATCCTTTTATAATGTCATAATTGAATCCACCATTGGCAGTGAATGAATTGGCCTCAATTATATGATCATTCAGGGCAAGTTCAACCGGGTTATCCTTAATGGAACTTGTGGGATCCCTCGGAGTAAGTTTGCCGCTGGCGTCGCGAACTGGTGTCGTTGGGGCCCAATTGACCGCTCCCGCAAGGGGTGCAGACGTGTTGCCATTTCCGTTTGTATTATTGTTTTCCAGCCTGGCAAAATTTACCTTCAGGTTGGCACTAAGCTTAGTATTGATTTTTGCATCAAGGTTCGTTCTCAGGGAATATCTTTTATAATCAGAGTTGATAATGATGCCTTGCTGATTCAGGTAGTTTCCTGAAATAAAATATTTGACCTCTTCATTGCCCCCTGAATAATCCAGCTGATACTCCATACCTGTCCCGGTCCTGAGAACTTCGTTCTGCCAGTCAGATCCACCATTTGCCTTGAACTCAGCAATTTGTGCATCGGTATATACATTGGAAGTCCCCATGGCGGTTGTCCTCTCATTATTAACAGTAGCAAAAGTACCGGCATCCATTAAATCGTACGTAGAGAGTACCTTTGAGGTAGAAAACCGCGTTGTAAAGGACAGATGTTGTTTTCCTTTGACTCCTGACTTTGTAGTAATCAGTATCACTCCATTGGCTCCCCGGCTGCCGTAAATGGCGGTTGAAGATGCGTCCTTTAGCACTTGCATGGATTCAATATCACTGGGATTTATGGTCTTTAAATCACCCCCTACAAATCCATCCACCACTATCAGCGGATCATTGTTCCCATTGATTGAATTGGCCCCCCTGATCCTGATGGATAAATTTCCGCCGGGAGCCCCAGAAGAGTTGGTTACATTTACACCGGAGATCCTGCCCTGCAATATCTGATCGATCCTGCTGACAGGCTGCTCTTTATAATCACCCGGCTTAATCACTGATATGGAACCCGTAAGGTCACTTTTTCTTACCGTTCCATACCCGATCACCACCACTTCGTCCAGGCTTGTTATATCAGGTGCCAGTTGCAGGTCGACTGTTGTCTGGCCGCTGATATCAATCCTTTCAGTATTATAACCAATGTAGGAAAATATAAGCACTCCACTGGATGAGGGAATTTCAATGTTGTATTTTCCGTTCGCATCCGTAATAACACCAAGGGACGTTCCTTCAAAAATTATATTAACACCAATAAGAGGCTCGCCGGATACTGCATCGGTAATTGTACCGCTGATCCTGATCCCTTGTTTTTCTGACGGATTTTCAAATTTTGACAATACAATAAGTTGGTTGTCAAATATTTTATATTTAACATCATCCTGGCCAAACATCTGAAAAATGGCTTCCTCAACCGTTTGGTTATTAAGAGAAAGGCTAACCAGCTGAAGACCATCAATCTGTTCGTCGAGATAAAAAAACTTAAAGCCGGTTTGCTTTTCAAGCTCGTCGAACGCCTGGCGCAAAGTAACATTTTCCAGACCCATACTGATTTTTGTCTGGGAAAGTACATTGGCCGAAACCGATACGAGCGAAAAGAACAGTAAAAATGTTAGTAGCTTCATGGTTCGTAGTAGTTTGGTTATTCTCCAATTGACAGGAAGAATGAAATGTGGATTTTTTTTCATAATTTTGAATAGTTTTAGAGTTTATTTATCACTTTATGACTGTTCCGATGGTTGGCGCCACGGATCAATTACAGAACCGGAAAATGCTGAAACGTTTTCCGGTTTTTTTTACTTGTTTTTATTCATAGGCTGATTGTTTGTTTAAATTAAGTCAGGATTACTTTTTCTTTTTTATTGTTATTTTATTTTGTTTAATGGTGTAATCAATGGGAATTGTATAATTGATAAATTGCATAACATCCTGAATAGTTTCATTCTCAATGATTCCGTTAAAATGGTATTTGTTTAAATCATCATCCGAAACAAAAATCTCAACGCCATACCACCGCTCAAGTCGCACTACAAGATTTTGAAAAGCTTCGTTCCGGAATACCAATCGGTTGTCTTTCCAGGAAGTAAAGATATCCGTCTCTACCTTTTTGGTTAACAATAACTTACCCTTAATATGTTCAATATTATCAATTTTCACCTTTTTCATCGATTCATGATCGGTATCATTTAGGAAAATGGTTCCCTGCTTTCGAATATAGGTGGCACGCTGGTTTGGTAACAATACAGTCTCTTCTGTGCTGTTATTGTCCGATTTCTTTTGTACAATCAGTGATCCGCTGATCAGCGTTGTTTCCACAGATCCTTCACTCGGGTATGCTTTGACATTAAATACGGTTCCCAATACTTTAATTGTGATATCAGTGGTTCTCACAATAAAAGGTTTGTGCTTATCATGAATAACATCAAAATAAGCTTCCCCTTCAATGGTTACTTCCCGTTCCTGCAAGTTAAACTGGTTATCGTATCTGACTATTGATCCCGAATTAAGGGTAACCTTCGATCCATCCGGCAAAAGAATTTTGGATTTTGAACCCATGGGGACAGAAATTTCAGTGATGGTATCTGAACGTGTTCCTTTGGTTTTACTGGCCACCACATAAGCTATAACACCCGAGGCCATAACCAGCACAATTATGGCTGCCACCCTGAGGAAGGCATAAATATCCCGCTTACGATGATTTTGGCTTTTTGCCGGGGGATAATTATATATTCGTCCTTTAACCCGGTTTAAGGCCTCGGGCGAATCGAAACCGTTTCCTGAAGAAGCATTCCAGATATCACTGATTTCATCAAAAAGGCGTAAATTCTCAGGATTGGACCTGAGCCATTCCGATAAATTCCCAATTTCATGGTTCTCACAATGGCCTTTAAGGAATTTTACGATTAACGCCACCTGATTTTCATTGTTTGCTTTCAAAGTTTTGCATCTGAATTTGATACAAGACAGTCAAATAATGAAAACGGGTGACAACCCCATAGGAAAAATGACAGTTTTTTAGCAGGTCGCACCTCCGAAACTCTGCTATTAAATGAAAGGCATTATGCAATTAGAAGAGCTACAGCGTGGCGGCCTGTTTGTAGATAAGGCATCTAAGACAATGACCAAGCCGCGTAGTGGCGACCTGCTGATCATTGTATATGTTTCCAGATAGTTATATTTTATTTTTCGAAAAATATACAGATGAAAAAGTAAATCAGGATTGGAAGAAATTCTTTAAGTTTTTCCCTCAATTTATTCATTGCCCGTTGTAACTGAGTTTTTAATGTATTGACAGAAATACCCAGTTTGTCAGCTGCTTCGGAATAAGTCAGCTCCTCATACCTTACTGATAAAAAAACTTCGCGACACTGGTCAGGGAGATCATCGATAGCTTTTTTAACTCTATCTTCCAGATCATTTACGATAAGGTTTGCAATGGGATAATCTGCAGAAAGGGGCGATATTAAATCTTTATGGCTATTCAGTGATGCGTTGAAATATTTCTTTTCAACCTGAGCATGAGCCAGATAATTTATGCATTGATTGTGAATTGAATGGTACAGAAATGATTTAATTGAGACTTGAATATGTACTTTTTTCCTGCATTCCCAAAATTTAACAAAAAAATCCTGGACAATATCTTCAGCTACGGACTTATCCCTGATAATTCCGGCTGCATACGCACTTAACCGACTGTAATAATTAAGAAAAATAAACTCAAACGCACAAACACTTTCTGAAGTCAGCCCGTTAATAAGCCATTCTTCGTTATTATCCATTGTTGAACTTCTTTCAGGAAAAGTTACAACACATAATTTCCCGTATTTTGGGTAAGCAGGCTAAACCTGCCATTTGAACAGTATCAGGTTCCTCAGTTATATGTACAATAAACCAGGTTAATCAGCAATTTAATCAAAATAATCTGAATAACCAGTATCCAACGGTTACAATAATACTCCCGTCTTTAATCTTCCCTCTTCCGACTTCCGTCTTCTGTCTTCCAGCATCTTTCTCATTCCCTTTTCCCTTCATAAGTCATGCCCACGACCTCAACGCGAACAGTATCCACTTTTTCATCCGCATTCCGCTGAAATGTTACTACATTGCCATTGGCATCCGTGAATCTGTCAGCCTCTCCCTGCACCGGATAAAGCTCTCCCTTGTTGCTGTATACCGAAAGTATGAGCTTTCCCTCCTGAAGTGTCACTTCAATTACATCCACCATTCCGCCTTCCACTTTATACCTGCCGACGTACGAAGAATAGTCTCCGGAGTCCTCTGATATTTCACGCCTGGCAGAGAAATGCCATGATCCTGATCCGAGCTCCGCAATAATATATCCCTCTTCGGATCCTGATACACGGATACCTGTGACCTGCGAAAGCGGTTTCCCGCCTTCGGTCACATCCCCGGCACGTTCGGCCGGTATATAAACAGTGGACATTGTATTGGCTGGTACTTCAATATCCATCAGTATCCTATCCTTTTCAACCTTCCATTGGTTGCTCAGTGTTCCGTAATAGGTTCCCAGGCTGGCAAGTACACTGGAGAACCCGCCTCCGATATGGGGCTTGATCCTGCTATGCCTGTAACCAACACCGTCCTCATAGGTATCCAATCCGGCCATTACCCTGTACATCCAATCCCCGATGGCGCCATAGGAATAATGGTTCAATGAGTTCATGGTTGGGGTCTGGAAGGTACTGTCGGGCTTAATGCCGTCCCATCTTTCCCAGATCGTAGTTGCACCCATTTTAACCGGATACAGCCAGGAAGGATAGGTATCCTGCAGCAACAGTTTAAAGGCAAGCGGGGTATAACCGAACCGGGTTAGTACATGGCATAGATAGGGTGTTCCCAGGAAACCGGTTGTAAGGTGGTTGCCGTAGGAAGTTATATTTTCAACCAGTCGTGCTGCCGCTTGTTCCCGAAGAGCTACAGGCAGCATATCGAAATTAAGCGCGAGGACATATGCAGTCTGGGTCCCCGAAACAAGCCGGCCGGAGGGGGTGACATATTCCTTCAGAAAGGCTTCTTTTATCTTGTGCAAAAGGAGGGTATAAAAGGCCACATCCTCCTTTTTATTGAGCAGTTCTCCGGCTTTGATCAGCAGTTGGGTCGAATGCGCATAAAAGCACTGGGCAATGAGGTATTTGTCTGTAACAGCCGACCTTCCGTCGTTATCATCGAAAGGGCGGTAAAAAAGCCAGTCCCCGAAATGAAAGCCCGTGTTCCATAGGTCGTTTTTCGCGATATGTCGGACGCTCTCCACATATGCCTTCATTGAATTATATTGCTGCTCAAGTAATTTTTTGTCCCCGTATGCCAGGTACATATTCCAGGGGGCGATCGTAGCCACGTCAGCCCATCCTGTGCTGTTCACCGCGCTTCCCAGAACATTCGGAACGACATAAGGCACCACGCCGTTAACCTGGTCAGCCTCCACATCCCTTAACCATTTGCTGAAAAAACTGTTTACATTCATATTAAATGCGGCAGTCCGCGAAAATACCTGGGCATCACCCGTCCATCCCAGCCTTTCATCGCGCTGTGGGCAATCCGTCGGAACATCCAGGAAGTTTCCCTTCTGGCCCCATTGAATATTATGCTGCAATTGATTGATCAAGGCATTTGAGGTAATAAATGTCCCCGTAGGCGTCATATCAGAATACAAGGCGACGGCGGTGAAATTTTCCGGCTTTATTTCACCGGGATACCCTTCTATCCTGAGGAATCGGAAGCCATGCCAGGTGAAATGCGGTTCAAAAATCTCCTCGGATCCGCCTTTCAGGATATACGTGTCAAGGGCTCTGGCTTCCCTGAGGTTTTCGGTGTAAAAGTTGCCTTTCTTGTCCAGGGCTTCGGCATGGGACAATATTATTCTGTCGCCTGAACTGCCGGTGACCTTCATCTGCACCCATCCGACAAGATTCTGACCAAAGTCAATCACCTTTTCTCCCTTTGGTGTTGTCAGTATTTCTACTGGCGTAAAGGTTTCATGTTTCCGGACAGGTTCATTGGCTGTTGCAACAAGAATATGCATGGGATGATCAGCCACCTTTACAGGGCTCCAGTCTGCATCGTTGTAATCGGGCTGCATCCATCCGGCTTTTTCCAGTCTTGCATCGATGGTTTCACCATTGTAAATATCTGAATACAGGACAGCTCCGGTAGATGATTTCCAGGTTTCATCCGAAATAAGGGTCTCTGTCGTCCCGTCAGTGTATGTAATATCAACCTGACACAGGAGTGCAATATCCTTACCATATACATTTATATTATTGGCAAAACCTATAATACCACGGTACCAACCGCTTCCCAGCATAATGCCGATTGCATTGGCGCCTGATTTAAGCAACGGGGTCACATCATACACCTGGTACTGTAACCTGTATTTGTAGGCTGTCCATCCGGGGGTGAGATAGGAATCACCGATCCTTTGCCCGTTGATATGTGCCTCATACATTCCATGTGCTGTAATAAAGGCGGTAGCGGTGGATACCTTCCTGGAAACCGTGAACTGTTTTCTCATCAGGGGACTTGGGCGCATTACCGGATCCTCCTTATATCCGGGTTCAATCCATTTTGCCTTCCAGTCTGCCGCCTTCAGGAATGCCGTTTGAAAAAAGGCCTGATCGCTCCATGGAGACACATTTCCTTTATTATCCCAGACCCGGACCTGCCAAATATATTTTTTGCCCGACTGAAGGGGTTGCCCGGCATACGGCATGTGAACCGACTGATCCGAAGGAACCTTTCCGGTTGACCATACAACAGTTTTGCCCAGGCTGACTTTCAGCTCATAAGCGGTCTGCAGCACATTTCTTTTTTCCGAAACCAGCTGCCAGGTGAAGCGGGGCCCGGTTGCATCAATACCGACAGGATTGATGCGATTTTCCGTAAGAAGTCCTTTTACACCTGCCTGAGCGATAATGGCCAAACATACCATTTGTAATACTGCAACAAATAGAAGTGATTTTTTCATTGGTTTAAAGAGTATATGGTTTTTATACAAGGCACCTGTGTAAGGCGCGAAATTTATGTTCTGCCGGCCGGATTCCCCGGAATGGATTATGCTGTTGAAATACAGATGTCTGTTGCCTTTTCATTTACTGGGAAGACTTAAAATTATAAGTACCCGATCGCACATTAAATAATGCATAGCCTTCCTGCATTTCCCCGAACACAATATTTTTATCCTTTCCGATCCTTTGACCGCTTTCAGTAATTTCTTCCCGGTTTGATGCCGGCACAAAAACCGTGGCAGAGCATCCCACCGGGACTGTGATGTTCATTTTAAAGGTGTTTTTCTCCTTTTCCCAGTTTATCGCTGCTTCGCCATAAGGTGTCCGGTTTGAATAGCTTGTATGGGAAATTTCCCTTGCAGGCTGCGGCCGGAAAATGATATGACGGTAGCCGGGCTGTTCCTCGTCAGCATTCAGGCCTGCCAGTTTCCTGTAAAACCACACAATTCCTCCGCCGAACATGGGATGATTGCGCGAACCCTCTCCGTTCCATTCTTCCCAGGTGGTTGTGGCACCCTGCTCAATCCACCAGCCAAAACCAGGCTGGGTTTTCTTGTTCATGGCCTCATAGGCCATCTCATGCAAACCATTTTCAGACAGCACTTCAAAAAAGAACTGGGTGCCGAAAATGCCGGTATCCAGGTGGCCACCGTTGGCCATGATATCGGATTTCAATGCTGAGATCACCTTTTCTTTCTGTTTATCCGGGACTCCCATCCTCAATGCAAATATATTTCCCCCGTGGGGTCCATAGGATCCCTTTTCCGGATCATAGAATTTCTTTTGAAATGCCTGTTTCGTTTTTTCAGCCAGCATGTGATAATATTGTGCATCCTCATTTTTATCTAGCACTGTGGCAACACGTGCGGTAATATCGGCACAACGCCACAGATAAAATGTATGAACCATATCCGCCGGCGGCAGCGAATCCGGGGCTACCCAATCCCCGAGGTTCAACCACTCATTGGGCTTTGATTTATCAGGGGCTTGTGAATGCATAATTCCGTTTTCATCTGTCCAGGTCAGCATGTATTTAATATATCCCCTCATGCCTTCATAATTATTTTTAAGCATATCCAGGTCGCCATACTGCCTGTAAAACTCCCAGGGCATGATGTTCATGGCCGCACCCCATGCCACTCCTCCGCCGCAACCCGGTTGCCATGGAGCACCGTTGGGCACATATCCTGTTTTCGGATTCTGGGCACCCAGGATATCCTGGATCCATTTGGTATAGAAAGCCCTTGCATCAAAATTATGCATGACCGTAACACAGGCTACCTGGCCGTCCCCGGTATAGGGTGAACGCTCGCGATGGGGGCAATCGCTGGCTATTCCCCCGTGCATATTGTCGGTCTGGCTCCTCCACCAGATGGTGTTAATGGTATTGAACAGGGAATTGGAACATTCAAATTTCCCGGTGGTTTCGATATCGGTATACACTGCTTCGGCCCTGAGCTGTTCCTGTTTTAACGATCCGGGCCAGTTGGTAATCTCAGCCTTCCTGAAAACAAACCATGTAAACCGGGCTGCATAGGATTCAGGACCTCCTCCTTTCAGGATATACGAATTATCGCCAACGAGCGACTCACAGATATATTTGATCGAGATTTTGGTTCCGGCCTTACCGGACACATTCTTCAGGTGAAGCCAGCCTGAAATTTCCTGGCCGAAATCAACCAGATAATGCCCTTCCCCAAGCTGCTCTATTTTTTGCGGAGCGAGGCTTTCCATAACCTTATCCGGGGGTGACATATGTGCTTTCATTTTACCTTCCGGGGCTTTCCTGAGAACTGCCGGCTGCCATGCTGAATCATCAAATCCCGGTGTGCTCCAGCCCGGCTGCTCCAGCCTGGCATCATAGTATTCACCATCATAGATCAGATCCATCACAATCGGACTTTTTGAAACTTTCCAGGTGGGATCACTGACAATTACCTGCTCGGTTCCATCAGCATAGGTGATGTGAATCTGACTTAGAAACCGTGGTGATCCGTAGGAATGGGTCCAGTTCCGGGGAGCATTGTAGAATCCGTTGCCAAGTATGGCTCCGATTGTATTGTTCCCCTTTTTTAACATGTCTTTCAGATCATAACAGAGATACATGACACGGTATTCCGAGAAGTTGTCCTCCAGCGAAATATAATTATTTTCCAGTCCGGGACGTTTTCCATAAAGGGTCAGATTTGGAACCATTACATCCTGGCTTACCTTGCTTCCATTAACATACAGCTCAAAAAATCCGAGCCCGGTAACATAAGCGCGCGCAGACCTGATCTCTTTGTCAATCTGAATGCTTTTGCGAAGCAATGGTGCAGGCGGCGGCAATTCATCTGCCCGTTTGGGCATTCCTTCCATTCCCTGCGGTGTTCTGGGCAGAGCTTCCTCGCCCTGCCAGGGGGCGCCGATCCACAGGGCTTTCCATTCCCCGGGATTTAAAATGCCCATACTCCAGAATGCGGGTTCACTCCATGCTGAGGCATTTCCATCGCGGTCCCACACCCTCACTTGCCACCAGCAATCCTGCCTTGATTTCAAAGCTTCCCCATCATAACCAATATTTACGGAAGCATCCGAATTTATTTTTCCGCTGTTCCAAAGATCGGCCTTTCCCGCCATCAGCTTTTCCATGGATCCGGCGACCCTGATCTCCCAGGCAGTCTGAGCCTGTCCCCGTTCATGCTCATCCGCCAGGTTTATCCATGACAGCCTGGGATTGAGAACATCAACAACCATGGGATCGGTAAGGTACTCACAGGTTAACTGCACCGGTTTGATCGCGCCAAAGAGCAGTCCGGTGAACAGAAATACGCAAAAAGAAAAAGTAAATAATTTCTTCATATCGGGTAAATGTTATTTAAGGGTCTTACGGTCTTGCGGCTTCGTCCGACGAAGCTTCAGCGGAGTTGGGTCACCAATTTTAAACCAATATCCACGGAAGGCATCCGGGTTCCGAACGCCTCCTCCCAAACCACCATTGCAGCACCCAGTGCCGTGGAATTATCAACTTCGGAGGTATATACCTTCTTATCCGGCATGCGGGAAGCAAGCAATTGAGTAAATATTTCATTCCGGGCGAATCCCCCGGATATGTACACAATCCCTGTGCGGTCTTCAGCCGGCACAATAAGTGCGAACGATTCCATGCACAGGTTAAGCAGATCATACATGAACCTGTGATATGCCTCACCAAATCCGCTGAATTTATTCAGATCTGCTGTCCTGTCAATAAAATCGGGGGCCAGTCCGTTTCTGAAAAAGGAAAATCCTGCTTTATCGTGCCTGAATCCGGACATAATCTGCCTGTCGGCTTTAACTTTCTTATATTGATCAGCAGGAACACCATAGTGTGCACTCAGGTATTCCGCATTCACATCATGAATGTGCCCCAGGAAGAACCGTGATGATTTCACCTGCTGCTGGTTGATGCTCAAATAACAAAGGGTGTCCTTTCTCAGCTGATCTGCCGTGAGGGGTTCCGGATTGAAAGGATTCATGGTTATGCACCATGTACCTGTTGACATGAGAATAAAACCTTCGTTTGATGCTTTAAAATAGGGTACCAGGGATGCAGAGCTGTCGTGTATACCGATTCCGGCCTTAATCACCCGGTTCGAAACTACGGCATCGAAGACCGTTGAATTCGGGACAGGCCCGGGCAGGTGGATATTCTCATCTGTGAGCCAGGGATGGTATACATGCCTGTCAAAGTCCCACATGGCAGTATGACAACCAATTGAAGTGAATTCGGAAACCCTTTTTCCAGTAAAAATAAAGCTGAGATACTGCGGGAAATGCAGGATGTCACTGACCCTGGAAAAGACTTCAGGCCTTTTTCTTTTTAGCCATAAAGCCTGGAGGCCTGAATTCAGCATCCCCAATTTCGGGGACGCCGTATTCCGGCAAAATTCCTCCATTCCACCGTACCTTTCATAAAATCCCTCAATGACATCCTCAGGCATTGGTTTTAAATAGTTATATACAGGGGTCAGCGGGATACCCGATTTGTCAATATGCACCAGGCTGGCACCGTAAGTAGTGAAGTTCAAAGCTTTGATCCGGTATTCATCCCGGGATAAGACATCCGACATGGTTTCCTTCATCCAGGTCTCAATCTTCCTGAGATCATCGCATTCAAATCCTTCTTCGTCCCTGATTTCAGTAAACTTCTGTTCCTCCTGGTGCACCAGGTTCAATAAAGAATCAAAAAGGAGAAACTTCTTATTGGTCTTTCCGATATCAAAAACAGCAATAACTTCAGCCGGCATGTCCCTTGAATTAACCCCGTTTATTTAAAACATTCTTCTCATACTGCAGGATCTCCGTTATATAATCTTCCCCTGCGGGTATATTATTGATCAGGCAATAATAATTGTAAACGGCACCAAAAGGCTTTGTTTTCATGATCTCAAGCAGGGCAAGACGTTCAAAATTCCTGCCGGCTTCTTCGTATGACCTGAGCTTTTCAACCGGCTCAAGCAATGCATACAGGAATGCCAGTTGTGCTGCCCGGGTACCTATCACATAGGCACCGATGCGGTTTATGCTCGCGTCAAAGTAATCAAGTGCAACATTAACACGGCTGAGGGCATTTGATCTCACGGTTTCCTGCGCAATAAGCAGGATGTCGTCGTTGAACGTTACCACATGATCGCTGTCCCAACGGACCCCGCGACTGACATGCAGCAAAAGCTCCTCAAGGTACAACAACATGGATGAGATCTTATCGCCAACTTGTTCTGTTGGATGGAAATGTCCGCTATCCAGGCAAATGATCTTGTTATTTTTAATGGCATATCCCATGTAGAACTCATGGGATCCCACTACCATGGCTTCCGATCCTATTCCGAACAGTTTACTTTCAATGGCGTCTTTCAGGTACTGTTTGGGATATTCCACCGCAAAGATCTCATCGAGCGATTTCATGAGTAAAGCCCTGTGCGTATAGCGGTCAACGGGTATATCTTTTGATCCGTCCGGAATCCAGATGTTATTTACCGAAGGGGTACCGAGCTGCTTTCCCATTTCAGCGGCTATGGAGCGTGTGCGTTTTACATGTTCGATCCAGAATTTCCGGTATTTCTCATTCTTGCTTGATAAAGTAAATCCTTCGTCGGCATAGGGATGTGAAAAGCAGGTGGGGTTGAAGTCAAGGCCTATCTTGTTTTTCTTTGCCCAGTCAATCCAGCCCTGGAAATGCCTGGCCTCTATCTGGTCGCGGTCTACCTTTTTCCCTCCGAAATCGCCATACATGGCATGCAGGTTCAACCGCTGTTTGCCGGGCAAGAGGCTCATCACTTTTTCTATATCTTCCTGGAGCTGCGAAATTGTACGGGCTTTCCCGGGATAATTTCCGGTCACCATTATACCGCCGCCCCCCAGTTCAGCATCCGGTTTTTCGAATCCCCCCACATCATCTGTCTGCCAGCAGTGAAGGCTGATTTTTAACTGATCCAGCTTCTTGATTGCCTCATCCGAACTTACACCCAGGCTGGCGTATTGTTCCTGGGCATTTTCGTATGCCTGAAGAATTTGACCTTTATCCATTTTGTTTATTGGTTTGATGATTTGTCAATTTGAAAATTTGAAAATTTGAAAATGTAAAGAACTAATGGAACCCTGCCTGCCGGCAGGCCTGAAACATACAAGTATTTACAGTTTAATAACAAAAGTCGACATTACGAGTATTATAATACCCGTTACCAGCACAACAATGGTTTTCGTTCCGGCCCCCCTCCATTCATTCAGAATTATGCCCCAGATATTGCTAAAGGCAATATTCATAGACATCAGGATGCTCCAGGCAAAGGCCACCATGGTGGCAGGAAGCATGCTTTCGCCCATCCCCATGAAGAAAAACTGAAAATACCACAATGTACCCCCGATGGCTGAGAATAAGAGGTTATTCAGCAGCACGGGCGGGGAGACGGAAAGATAATCTCGCCCTGTACCATTCTTTATATTCAGAAATACACAATAAATGAAATTCGTGAAAAATCCCCCGAGCGTAACGAACATGATCACGGTGTTCTTGGCAAACAAAGCCTTTGCACCCATATTTAAGGCAACCAGCCGGATGGGTTCGCCTTTTGACAGTCCAAAGCTGAAACATGCACTCATCACACCGGCCAGTATGGCAATGAGAATTCCCTTTTTCAGGGCAAATTCCTTCACCGCCGCCTTTTTTTCCGCTTCCGTGAGATTCTTGCCTTTCAGACCTGCGGCGTACCCTATGATTGCAATGCCTGCCAGGCTGATCGATACTCCCGCAAGCATGAGCAGGCCCGACCTGTCGGCGAACAGATTCTGACCGCTCATGAGGGGCGGCACCAGGGTTCCGATAGCGGCACACAATCCCAATGCGATCGACTGACCCAGGGCAACCCCCAGGTACCGCATACTTAATCCGAATGTCAGGCCTCCTACTCCCCATAAAGCTCCATAGAAAACCGCCCACCATTTTGAGGAAGCCGGTGACTGGTCTATGATTGATCCCAGGCTTCCGGCAGGAACCGTAAGCCATGCAAAAAGGACCGGGACAATGATCCAGGAAAAGACACCCTGGACAATCCAGTAGGATTCCCATGACCATCCTTTTATTTTTTTAATTGGTACGTAGAAACTGGCGGCACACATACTGCCAATGGCCATAAGAACTATACTCAGCATGGAATTCATGGAAGGAGTTTTAAAAGTCGGTCCTATAAAATATCAAATATATTAAAATGAGTGACTCGTGACTCGTGACTCGTGACTTTTTTCCTAAATTTATCGTGATAAACCAACCCTTCAGGCACAATATGGAAACCATTGAAAATCCCGAATTACAGCTGGCATTCGACTTTATCGAGTTTACAAACCGGCATGTTTTTCTCACCGGGAAGGCAGGAACCGGCAAAACAACATTTCTCCACAATCTCAAGAAATTATCCCCTAAAAGAATGATCGTGGTGGCCCCCACCGGCGTGGCTGCTATCAATGCGGGTGGTGTAACCATCCACTCTTTTTTTCAGCTCCCCTTTCATCCCTTCATTCCGGTCCAGTACGTGAACGTGGGGATGCAGGCTTCACCGGACAACCGGGAGGCCCGTAACTTTAAAATGAGCCGCGATAAGATCAATATTATACGCAGCCTTGACCTCCTTGTAATTGATGAAATCAGCATGGTCAGATCAGATCTGCTGGATGCAGTGGATTCCGTACTGAGGCGTTTCAAAAATCACCACCAGCCTTTTGGAGGTGTTCAGCTCCTGATGATTGGTGATATTCAGCAGCTGGCCCCCGTGGTAAAAGAAGACGACTGGGATATTCTGGGGAAGTATTATGATTCTGCATTTTTTTTCGGAAGCCTGGCATTGAGGCAAACCGATTACGTCACAATCGAATTGCAGCATGTTTACAGGCAGAAGGACCTGTCCTTTATAACGTTGCTGAATAAGATCCGGGATAACCAAATGGATATGAACACCCTGAATGAAATCAATGCAAGGTTTAACCCTCATTTTGATGCTGTTAAGGAAGAAGGATACATAACCCTTACAACGCACAATTCCCAGGCACAGGCTATTAATGATTCCCGTCTTCAAAAGCTCCCGGGTAAGGTCCGTCCTTTTAAAGCCGTTGTGAAGGATGATTTCCCTGATTACGCCTACCCGACAACCTATGAACTACAGCTTAAAACCGGTGCACAGGTTATGTTCGTCAAAAATGATCTGTCGGGGGCAAAACTGTATTTCAACGGAAAAATTGGCAGAATTGAGGATTTTGACGGTGAAAGTATTACCGTTCAATGCCCCGAAGACAATTCCCCCATTGAAGTGGAAAGGGTGGAATGGCAGAACATGAAATATACCCTGGATGAGACAACAAAGGAGATCGGAGAAACAGTAATAGGCACGTTTACACAATATCCGCTGAAGCTGGCCTGGGCCATTACCATCCATAAAAGCCAGGGACTCACGTTCGACAGGGCCATCATTGATGCCCGGGCAGCATTTGCCCACGGACAGGTCTATGTTGCACTGAGCCGCTGCCGAACGCTCGAAGGAATCGTATTAAGCACACCTGTTTCAAAGCATGGTATCATAACAGATCCGGGCGTATCCGGATTTGTAAGGGAAACGGTACTGAATAAACCCGACGGGAAAGAATTATCCAGGTCGAGGAAAAATTACGAGCACATTTTGGTGACCGAACTTTTTGACTTCAATACGATGCTGCGGAACGCCCATTTTGGCATGAAACTGGTCCGGGAACACCAATCGGTCATTCTGGGCAATATAGCTGAACAGCTAACCCTGATCGCCGAAACCATAAGGACTGAACTTGTCGGAATATCGGAAAAATTCAGTCACCAGTTAACCATGCTTCTTGCACGGAATGAAACTTTAGAAACCAATGCTGTTCTGCAGGAGAGAATTTCCAGGGCTTGCCTGTTCTTTTCGGAGAAAATAACAGGCTCAGTGCAGATGAAACTTGAAGGAATAATCCTGCAGACCGACAACAAGGAGATCCGGAAGTCTGTTTCTGAAGCCCTGGAAAGGCTGAGGGCGGAAATGGCTTTGAAATTGGCATGCCTTGAAGTCTGTGTCAGCGGATTTACAGTAAAAAAATACCTGGAAACGAAATCAAGGGCATCTGTCGCGGAGAAGCAGGCCAAGACGAAGCAACCCAGGGTAAATGATGTTAATACCGATGTTGTGCTGCATCCTGCATTGTATAACCGGATCAGGTCATGGCGGGATATCAAAGCCCTGGCAGCCGGCGTACCGCATTATATGATCCTGCCGCAGAAGACCATCGCTTCCCTTGCCGCCTTTCTCCCGGTTACCATTCCTGACCTTCAAAAGGTAAAAGGTATGGGGAAAAAGAAGTCAGCACAATTCGGAGCTGAGATCCTTGAAATCATACAGGTTTATTGCAATGAGAAAAAAATAGATCCGCCACCCGTTATCGCTCCCGAACCGGCCAGCATAGTTTCAAGGAACAGCAGGAAGGGAAAGGCAAAATCCGACACCAGGATGGTATCGCTTCAGATATTCAAAACCGGCAAGTCAATTCCGGAAATCGCACGGGAAAGAAATATGGCAATATCCACAATCGAGGAACACCTTGCTCATTTTATAGAAACAGGGGATATTCCGGTCAATGAATTTGTTTCACCCGAACTGACAATGCTAATCTCAGGTTTCTTCAGGGATCAGGGCGACTTCAGATTGTCACCGGCAAAGGCAGCCCTGGGTGACCGGGTAACCTGGAGTGACCTCAAATTTGTTGTACGGCACCTGCAGCGGGAAAAACCAGACACGGATTGAATAGATTGAAAAGGGAGTCATGTCTGCCTGCATATGTAAAATTATGAAATAAATCCTCCGTATATGTTTACCAATCTCGAAAAGGTTCAGGCCAACATCAACCATTCTTTTCATGTTAACCATTTGAAAGTAAAACAGTTTCCTTCCTTGCTTCATTTTCATCCCGAGGTGGAGATTTTGCTGGTGCTGCGGGGCACCGGAACAAGAATTGTGGGAGACTCCGTGGAAAGGTTTGCTCCGGGCGATCTTGTAATGATCGGACCGGATATTTCCCATGAATGGAGCAGTGACAAGGAAAGCACGGAATTATCTGAAGCAATTTACATCCTGTTCAACACGGAGATCATGGGAAAGGAATTCTGGAATTTGCCTGAAACAAAAATCATTCTCAAAATAATACAGCAATCCCGCAGGGGAATAAAGCTTAAGGGTAAGACACGTGATGAGGTGGCCTCCCTCATGAATTCGATTGATAATTCGTATGGATTTAAGCGCATCACCTTGCTGATGATGATACTTGAAATGATTGCCCTGAGTGAGGAATATCAATATCTTGCCAGTCCTGTTTTTCATAACACTATCAATGAGAGGGACTCTGAAAGGCTGAACAAAGTTTATAAATATGTGATTGATAATCTGCAGGGTACGATCAACCTGGATACGGCCGCTTCCATAATTAACCTTTCAAGACCTGCATTTTGCAGGTATTTTAAAAAAAGAGCCAACAAATCCTTCATCCGTTTTCTGAATGAGATCAGGATCGGACAAGCGTGCCGGCTGTTGGTGAATGAAAACAGCTCAGTGGCTGAGATATGCTATGGATGCGGTTTTAATAATATCTCCTATTTTATAAGACAGTTTAAGAAAATTACGGGATTTACACCCCTTAATTACAGGCGTAAGTTTGAAGGTTGATCACAATTTTATTACATTTAAAGCGGTCTTCTTTTTATATTGCCAAATCAGCAAATTGACACATTTTCGATATGAACAAACGGCAATTTGTGAAAGCCGCTGCTGTATTCATGGCTGGTACCGTGATATCTAAAAACCGGGGACTGGGAAACTATGGGGCTGCCGTAACCGGTGCAGGAATTAATAACAAGCCAATTCGCAGAGAGCTGGGCAAAACCGGTATTGTACTTCCCATTGTTAGCAGCGGGATTATTCCCCAGGAAAATCCAAACCTGATCAGGGCAATTTTTGACACGGGCATTCAGTATTTTGATTCGGCGTGGGACTATCAGAATGGAAGAAATGATACCATGGTGGGTGAAATGGTCCGGAAACTGGGACGGGAGAAATTTATCGTCTCCACAAAGGTTCTTTTACCCATGGATGAGGTTGCCGGACAATATACAAAGGAGGCCACCACCAAGGCATTCATGGAGAATGCCTTGTTCAATGAAAATATGATGAGAACTTCGATCTCATCCTCCCGCACGAAGAAAAAACCATGCACTGGAAATTATAAATTATTAATTACTGGAGATGCGTTAAAATTTAGAAATTAAGTAAATTATATTGTTCTTTGATATCATTGCCCGGAGGGCATATGGTATTGTAGAAAAACCATTATTATATTACCCTTTACCGCAGAGCGCCTGCCTGCCGGCAAGGCAGGCGCTCTGCGGTAAAGGGTTTTAATCGGATAGAAAGTTCTACCATACCAAAACCGCTCCGCGGTAAAAGTAAGAATAAATAACATCCTGGCTTACATGTCAATTCAAATCGAAAAATCAAAAAACGCTTATATTATACTTAATATAAATAATATACAAATATTTTTAAAAGGTTAATGCATCAGTAGTAATTATTAATCCTACATAATATACCATTCCACATGAAAATCAAAATCCTGTTGGTTGTTTCTGTTTGCTTACTCTGCGCCGGTCATGAACCAATGCCGGCGGACTTTAAGAATTCCGCCTCGTACAGGTGGCTTAATAAAAAGGTACTTGAGAGCCGGGAATTGGACAATATGGAAAGTCTTGAAAACTGGACTACCTTCACCACCAGTGCACCCGAGGTGGTGGACGCACGGGTGGTTTCAAAAACCACCGAAACAAACAATACAGTAACAAGGATCAGTCTTACAAAGGAAAGATCCAGGGACGGAAAACAGTCATTGCGCATGCGAATTCCAGCGGGGCTTGATGTACCCGGTCCGAAAAGCGGACGCGGATGGGGTAGCACAGGGATAAGACGGCAATTTAATGGGGACGACTGGAGTACTTTTAACCGTATCTCCTTATGGATACATCCTGATTGTCCGGGATTTGAGGTGATCCACCTGGAGTTGCGAATACACAATGACGGGACTGTAAAATTACCCGCGCTGTACGGACAGGAAGGGGAAAGTTCCCTGATATTGCGTAACCATGATTGGAATCATGTGGTATGGGAAATCGGAAATGTTGCCCGTGATAAGGTAACAAGCCTGGAAATCGCATGCCTGATGTCGGGACACGAACCGGAGGCATCGGATACCCTTACCTATGATTTTGACAGGCTGGATCTGGAAAAAGTTGAACCCGATCACATTAAGGGCTGGAATGTATGGCCGGGAAGAATATCCTTCAGCCATACGGGTTACCAGTCCGGTTCAGAAAAGACCGCCATTGCCAGTGGCCTGGAGGCAAAGGAATTCAGTCTGATCAACCAGAAAAACGGAGAGATCGTACTTTCTGCTCCCGTCCAGACCGTTACAACAAATCTGGGAATATTCCAGGTGATGGATTTTTCAACCGTGCATGAAACCGGTACTTACATTCTGAAGGCAGGTAATGCCTGTACCGCTTCTTTCCGGATTGATCCTGACGTATGGCGGGAGACCATATTTAAAGCCATCAATTTTTTTTACGCAGAACGTTGCGGCATGGCAATCCCCGGGGTGCATGGAATATGTCATCGTGACTGGACCGTTGTTCATGGTGATAAACGGATCGTCATCAACGGCGGATGGCACGATGCCGGCGATCTGACACAGGGTCTGGGAAACACCGGTGAAATTGTATACGCGATGTTCAGCCTCGCGGAAAGACTGCACGCCAGGAACGAAGACCCTGAGCTTTATAACCGGCTGATGGAAGAGGCAATCTGGGGCCTTGACTGGGTTCTGAAAACCCGATTCGGCGATGGATACCGTAACGAAGGTTCAATTTACAGCCGGTGGTCCGATGGTATTATCGGAAGCCCGGATGATAACACTGCAACGGCAAGAAACTCTCCGATGGCCAATTTTACGGCTGCTGCCGCAGAGGCCATGGCAGGCCGTGTTCTGAGGGAATCTGATCCCAGGCTTGCAGCCTATTCGTTGAAAGCGGCCGCTGAGGACTGGCAATTCGCACTGGATGGTATGGAAAAGGTCGCAGCAATTACCCCGAAAAATCTCTGGCACGGCACTTTTGATTCCGACAACGTGGAATATGATGTGGCTTCCGTAGCTGTCCTTGCTTCTGTTGACCTTTGGCGGGCCACGGGCAACAGGAAATATGCCGATAAGGCAGTTGAATTGGCGCAGATCATTCTGGATTCACAGGAAAGAAACAAGCCCGACTGGGATATTCCCATTTTTGGGTTCTTTTATACCGGCCCTTCCAAAGACCGTATTGTTCATTACTGCCATCGCGGAAGGTCACAGGCACCCATACTGGCCCTTACACGGCTGTGCGAAGCGTTTCCCGACCATGCCCAATGGATGAAATGGTATTCCGCTGTGGCTCTTTATTCACAGTATCTTAAAACTGTGGCAAAATATACCGAACCCTATGGCGTGATGCCCGCATCCATATACAAGGACGACGAATACCTCACTGTGCCTGAAAGCAGGCGGGAATCATTCCGGCAGCAGGTACTAAAGGGCATATCCCTTGGTAAAGGATATTATCTGAGGCTGTTTCCGGTCTGGATGGATTACCGGGGCCATTTCGGCACGATACTGCCCCAGGCCCAGGCGCTTGCCAGTGCAGCCCATTTGCGCGGTGACCTGGAATCAGCCGGAATTTCGCAACATCAGCTTGAATGGATTATAGGCCGTAATCCATTTTCCCAGAGCACGATGTGGGGAGAAGGATATGATTTCGCCCCGCTCTATGCCCCCTTTCCGGGTGACATAACAGGCGCCCTGCCCGTAGGAATTCAGACACTTGGCGACAGTGACGTGCCTTATTGGCCCGTGCAAAACACCTGGACCTACAAAGAGATATGGTCACACCCCGATTGCCGCTGGATATGGCTTATGCGTGACCTTTCCGGTCCGGCACTGGTTGATGGACAAGCGCAGGAAGAGGTTGAGGTTAAGGATCTGACTTCAGGATATCAAAGGGCTATCCCGATTGATCCGGCTACCGGTCATTTCCGGGCCATGCTACCGGAAGGCCGTTATGATATTATTTGCGGTGACCAGGTAAGTGAACGGACTTTCCTTCCCTCGGGAAGCTATTTCCTGGACCTCAGGCCGGACAGGATTCTGAATTACCGACTTTCCGAAACTACAACAAGAGCCGGGGATGTAACGATCCGGATCACCATGGAAGGAAAAGGAACCCATCAGTTTTCCATCCGGACTGATAACCTGGCCATTAAGAATACTCTGAAGGAAGTTGTCCTGAAACCGGGAATCTCCGCAAATCTGGAGTGGCATGGAAAAATCATATCTAAAAATACGCCCTGGTTCGCCGTAGCCTTGCCTGACGGGGATCTGACCCAAAAACAGGAGATTTCAGGGGCTGTCTGGAATAAAGGGGATTAAAACAACAGCCGGCAGTTGGCTGTTGATGACTTATTACATAAATTTGATTTCCGTTTTGTATCCTGATTTAACATAGATGTATAAAACAATAATTATGAAAAACTTAATTATCCTGTCACTGTGTATAGCATTTGTTTTGTGCTTCACAAACTTTCAGTCCGGACAGCATATCAGCAATACGTTTATGGCAGGAGCAGCGCGGGTCAGCATTACCCCGGCCACTCCCATACACATGAGCGGTTACGATGCCCGTAAGGAAGTGTCCAAAGGGGTTCACGATGAATTGTTTGCATCGGCTATCGTTTTCAGTTCAGGTGCGGAAAAGGCGGCCCTTGTATCACTTGATCTCGTCGGGATTTCAGATGAATTCAGCACCAAAACCCTTAAAAAAATTGAACAGGAAACCGGGATAAAACCCGAAAATGTTATGTTGTGTCCCACACACACCCATGGAGGACCGGTAAATCTGACCTATGGTGAAAAATCAACTCCTGAAATTGAAAACTATGTAGCCGGACTGCCTGATAAAATCGTATCAGCTGTCAAACAGGCATTGCAAAAGATGGTGCCGGCCAAAATCGGTGCAGGAAAGGGAACATGTTCCATGAATATCAACCGGCGGGCACGGTTTGCGGATGGCAGCATCTGGCTTGGCAGAAATCCTGACGGAGCGTGCGATCATGATGTGGCGGTCGTAAGGGTTGATGATGAAAATGACAAACCGCTTGCAATTTTCGTTAACTGGCCCTGCCACGGAACTGTCAACGGACAGGAAAACTATTATATCACCGGCGATTGGCCGGGTGCTACAGCCAGGTTTATAGAAAAGCAAATGGGACAGCATATCATAGTGCCGGTGACAGCCGGGGCTTCCGGGGATATTAATCCCATTTACGGACCGAATGACAGTTTCCAGGACATTGATGCAATCGGGATGCTCCTGGGTGAAGAGGTTGTGCGGGTTGCAAAGGAAATAAAGACTTACCCGGGTACTGTAAATGCCATTCAGTTAAGTTTCATGGCAAAAGGCAAGCTGCCCGGTACCTCCAGGTTTCCCAATGAAAAACCTGAACCTGGTCCCGACAGGGAAATACGGTTATCTGTCCTTAAAATCGGCGGTATTCTGTTTTCCGGAATCTCAGGCGAGGCAATGACCGAAATCGGGATGGAGGTAAAAAAAGGATCTCCCTATTCCAATACAATTGTAATTACCCATTGCAATGGCAGCAGCGGATATCTTTGTACGGATGCTGCCTATCCACTTGGAGGATATGAAGTTATGGTAACCGAAGCAATGCCCGGAACTGAAAAACTGATTGTCTCCAACTTGCTTGACATGATCCGGACGCTTCCCTGATCGTACCTGCAGACCATGAAAACATGAATTTTAATTGCATTCACATGATAAAAAGATTATACAAAATAGCATGGATCCTGATCCCGGTAGTTTATGCATCCTGCTCCTCCGGAAAAGATACAATCCGGATCGGGGATGGATCTGTGACCGTGGAAATTGATAAGAATTTCCATACAGCGATAAAATGGAAGCCTGCCGGTGATCACTCCATAATGGTCTATGATTCAGTTATTCAACCCGGGATTGTTGTAAATGGGAAAACCTGTCTGAATTTTGGCAGGGATGTTAAGCTTGGTTCAAAAAACCGGATTGAAGACAGCGAATTCGGTCCGGCTCTTGAAGCGGTTGTATCCGGAATTTTTGAAGAAGGTGATCTTAAAATCAGCCGGGAAACCCATATTCTGCTGCCTGACAGGTTTGCAGATGCCGCAATATTCCGGACGGTTTACCGGAATCTGGGCAACGCCCGGATCCATATTGATAGTGTCTATACCCAGAAAATGCTCCTCACCAACCGGTTATCCGGGTCATCTGATAAACCCTATGATTTGGCATCATTCCAGGGGGGAATTAATGAATGGGGCAGAAATTATGCATTGATTTGGTTGACCCCCGGTTTCCGGCAGGAAAACTTCCAGGGCATGCATTTTACAAAGGGAACTGAAGTCGTGGGAGGCGGCATGCCGTTTATAGATGTATGGGCGAAAAACATGGGCGTTGCCATGGCACACCTTGAAAAAAAACCGCATTGGCTGAGTCTTCCGGTTTCAGTAAGTCCGGATGGCATGACATCAGTAGGTATTGTTGAAAAGCCAACGGAAAAATTTGGCATGAAGGAATGGTTAAATCCTGCAGATAGTTTTCAGACTGTGCTGAATGCCGTTATTTTCCATAAGCTCGACTTTCATGATGCCTTGCATACATATGGAGAGCTGCTGAGATGCCGGGGCATTGATATTTTGAAAACTTCTCCTGAAAAGGCATATGAACCCTACTGGAAAAGCTGGGGTTTCGGCATGAATTTTACGCTTGACATGATATACAACGCGCTTCCCGAACTGAAGGAAATCGGGATCAGAACAGCCAATCTGGATGACGGGTGGTTTGATTACTATGGCGACTGGAATGTAAACCGGTCAAAAGGAAAATTTCCTCATGGTGAAAAAGATATGGTGGCCTTTGTAGAAAAACTTCATAACCAGGGATTCAAAACAAATCTCTGGTGGTACCCGTTGGGTGTCAGCCCGGAAGGAAAACTGGCCAAAGAAAAGACCGATCTTCTGGTGCAGGCTGAAGATGGCAGCTATCCGCTTGAATCAAGGGGTTTGTACCAGTTTTGTCCGGCCTATGAACCGGCACTGCAGTACATTCGTGAACTGATTATCCGGTTTACGGATACCTGGGGATTTGATGGCCTGTACTCCGACACCAGGGGTTTGGCGGCCGTTCCGCCCTGCTTTAACAAAGCGCATCACCACACTTCTCCCCTGGAATCTTTCCGGGAAGTTCCGCAGGTTTATAAAATCATATATGAAACCCTTGCAGAAAAGGATAAGGATGCGTTTCACGAAGTTTGCATATGTGCTACGGCCCATTCTCCTTATAACATGCCATATTATCAGATAGCAAGTGCTTCCGATCCGGTAAACCAGGACCAGGTCCGCAGGAGGATCAAAGTCGAAAAGGCCATACACGGGCCTGCTTTTTGTGTGGGGGATTGTTACCAGGTACCGGCTGATGAATACGAAGGATTCTCCTCGAAACAGTCCTTCGAAAGCGCCCTGGGTACGGGCGCCCAGGTAACCACTTTTTACAGGGACCTGGATTCCGCCCAGTTCAGGGAATGGAAAAAATGGGTGCATAAATACCGGGAACTGAATCTGGGAATGGCGGAATATGTCAATTTATACGATCTTGCCTTTGATAAACCTGAAACTCATGTGGTAAAGAAAGGGGAAGAAATATACTACGGGATGTATGCCGGAAACTGGATAAAAAGCGATGACATACAACTGCGGGGACTTGACCCAAAAATCAGGTATTCAGTATACGACTATAAAAACAACCGCGAACTGGGCATTGTCAGCGGCAGCAATCCCGTACTTAATATGGATTTCAGGGATTATTTACTGATAAAGCTGGTGCCAATAAAAGAATAGGTAATGTTGAACGACCTGCCCGTACCAATTCTATTCCGTATAAAACACGAATGGGAACCGTTCTTTTACAAACAGTTCCCATTCCACTAGCGGCAACCGTAGTTACCGTTTGTGCCAGAATACGGTTAGTATGGCCGGCTGCAACACAGGGTCAGAGACCCACGGAGGCAACCCATATCTTACGGTAAGGCTTCTTACGGCTTTACTTTCGGACTGTCCTTCCGGTTTTCCCGAAGGAGAACCTTCCGGAACTGAGCACTTTTTAAGGTGCCCGGCTCTTTCTGAAATGCAGATCCGGAGACCTGTAAAACCTACCGGGAAATCATTTAAGAAGACCCGGACAGATTCCACTTCATAAGGGCAGCCTTTTATCGCTCATCTGGTAGACCAAAGATACAACACAAATCATCGAAATACACGTTTTTTCTCTATAAAATAATTAACCCGGTTTACACATGAGTTATCAACAATTGTTAATAGCCCGACTTGGAATTACGGCAAGGCAATATCCCTTGTAACTCTTTATTTATAAGCATTCTAAATTTGTTTCCCACGTTGAAAAGCAGTTTAAATCGCCGTATATTGCGGCCTTTTATTCAGAATAAGCAATTTTTCACACTGAATATGAATATAGAGGCATACTTCAAAATCACGTACGGACTTTATGTGGTGAGCACGTCCCATGATGACAGGATGAACGGCTATGTATCCAATACAGTCTTCCAGGTTACTGCCGAGCCGGCCAGGTTTGCCATAGCTTGCAGCAAAATGAACTATACTGCGGAATTGATCCGGCAAAGCGGATCTTTTGGAATTTCTGTCCTGAGAAAAGATGTCAGGACTGATATTATCGGGACTTTCGGATACCGGAGCGGCAAGGATATCAATAAGTTCGAAAAGTTCACCTTCAGGAAGGGCCGGTCCGGAATCCCCATCCTGCTGGATGACACGGTGGCGTGGTTTGAATGTAAGGTTGATCAGACCATTGATACCGGAACACATATCCTGTTTATCGGTTTGGTAACCGACAATGATCTTACCGATCCGGCAGGTGAG
>Ga0209593_10000282_pt1 | contig 26215 bp, 13 predicted proteins | sample PPLLaktember2015_3_FD_187260 | JGI IMG/M metagenome (GOLD analysis project Ga0209593, IMG submission 187260) | Freshwater sediment microbial communities from Prairie Pothole Lake near Jamestown, North Dakota, USA - PPLs Lake P7 Core (6) Depth... | ecosystem: Environmental > Aquatic > Freshwater...
AGGAATTCAAAAGCACAGCCGTAAGAATGAGCAAGAGGTAAAAATGAAACAATGGGATCACCTGATTTCAAGGGCATATTTCTTTGTGCATACCTTACATTCGCTGCCAGGCTGTTGTGCTGCAGCATAACACCCTTTGAAAACCCCGTGGTCCCTGACGTATAGCTTATCACCGCCAGTTCTTCATTTCCGATTTTGGGCAGGGCGAATTTATCTGCAACAAGGCCCAGCGGATATTGCTTTACCATATCCGCATCAAGGGTCTCCATCACAGATTTCAGTTTCTCGGAACCTGCATGAAATAGCCCGAAATTATTCAGCGAAATCGTGCCCATCAGGGCGGGCATTTTTAATGGGTCAAGGGACTGAAAGATAACATCGGAACTAAACAGCAGGATGGAATCCGAGTGATTAATAATGGACTGTATATCATCCGGTTTGAAATCAGGCAATATCGGTACGATCACTGCTCCGTAAGTCACTGCTGACAGGTAAATGCAGGCCCATCTTGCCGAATTCTTGCCTACAAGGGCAATTTTATCCCCTTTGCTGATACCCAGCTGATCAAAAAGAAGATGAAATTTAAGTATATAACTGCCGGTATCGGAGTAGGTGAGGCTCTCTCCGTTGTAATCGGAAAGGGCCGGGAGATTCCAGTTCTTTTTAATGCTTTTTTCAACATAATCGGTAAACTGTTCCGGTATCATGACAGGGTTGATTTAGTTTTGAATGGAAATATAGCGATTTTTATTGAATTATGATTTGGGACGCATCGCCTGGAAGGCAACATGAAGCATATAGGAGTCGAGTATTATCATTGCGGTGAAAGCCTCCACCACCGGCCACATTCGGGCCACGATCGTCGGATCGCGGCGGGTCACAGCGGCGAGTTCCTTGTTTTCAAGGCTCACTTTATCAATGGTCGACTGGGGTTTTGCAATTGTCGGTGTAGGCTTCACCGTAACCCGTGCCACAATATCCTGTCCTGTGGTAAGCCCTCCTGTAATACCTCCGGCATTGTTTGAGCCAAATACCACTTTTCCATCGCTGATCCGCATGGAGTCATTGCATTGAGAACCTGTCATTCTGGATGCTTCCACGCCACAGCCAATTTCAACGGCTTTAACAGTCCCGATGCTCATCAGCCTTCCCAACTCCCCGTCAAGTTTATTAAAAACAGGTTCCCCCATCCCGGCGGGCACGCCTGTTACCACAACCTCAACCAGTCCGCCGGAGGAATCCCCTTCCCGCATAATGCGGAGGATCTCGGCATACATTGCATCGGCTGCATCGGCGTCAGGACAGAATAATTTCGGGTTGATCCCGTATTTTTTCCTTACCTGTTCTTCATCAAATACTGGTTTAGCTATATCGGGAATCCTTTTTTCCAAACCTGCCAGTATGGCTGATTTCTCAAAAAACCGCATGGAAGAATTCATCGTCCCGGATGAAAACAGGTCCAGGTAAATCGGATCATACTGTTTTCGTACTTCCCGGTATGACTGAGCCTTCTTTTTTATCTCCTCCACCGGCATATCCTTCATCCGTATTCCGGCCGCTTCCCGAACATAGGACACAACTTCAATGCCATGTTCCCTCAGGATCTTTTTTGCAATACATCCGGCGGCAACGATCGTGGATGTATAGCGGCCACTGAAAAATCCGGCACCAATGGAATCATCCCAGGAACCGTATTTCATGTATGATGCGTATGAAGCATGGCCCGGCCTTGGTGTACGGTTGGTCAGCTGATACTGTTCTATATGTTCGAAATGACGGTCGACATTGGGAATTAAGATCACAAGCGGGGTACCGTTCGTATATCCGGCATTTTTGAATCCCGGCATCGTATCCGCAGCATTGACCCCGCTGAAAATAAGAGGAACATCCGCTTCCCGCCGCGGCGAGGTAAGTTCACCCTGGCCTGGCTTGCGAAGCATCAGTTCCACGTATATTTCTTCTTCCGTAAAATGATACCCGGGCGGCACACCCTGGATATTAATTGATAATCCTTCCTGATATGAGCCACCGGCCACGGTGACTTTGAATAAATTACCATACGTACATCCTAGCATGTCTATGTGATTTATTATGTTTCCTGATCGCTTAATTCCATGAAAGCACCCAGCCGGGTCATGTCTCTTATGAAGGTGGGATATGTCACACTTGCGGATTCTGCCGTATCAACTTTGGTCTGTCCCTCTGCTGCCATACCGGCAATGGATAATGCCATCACCATCCGGTGGTCGTCGTATCCGTGAACTTCACACCCGGTTAACCGGCTCTGATGAACAACCAGACCATCTTCCAGTTCCTCAATATCGGCACCCATTTTCTGCAGTTCCTTAGCCGAGGCCGCAATTCGGTCGCACTCTTTCAATCTTGCCTGCGGTACATTGAGCAGGCGTGTTGTGCCTTCAGCAAAACACGCTGCTACGGCCATTGCGGGCAGTGCATCGGGCGTATCGTTCATATCTACATCAATTCCCTTTAGTTTTCCGCCCCTCACAACTACTCCATCTGCGGTATGCTTCAGTGCAACGCCCATTTTTTGCATGTAACCGAAAACGGCCTTGTCTCCCTGGTGATCATCAAAATCGAGGCCGCGGATCAGAATTTCCGAACCTGTAATGGCAGCTGCGCAAAGGGGAAAGGTTGCCGAAGAAAAATCAGCCGGAATAGATCTTTCAAAGGAATTATAATGCTGTCCGCCAAATATCCGGAACCAATCAAGTCCTTTTTGTTCAAACCGTATTCCAGATTTTCTAAGCCAGTCGAGTGTTATTTCAACATAGGGCCTCTCATTCAGGTTTTCAACAGTGATCTCCGTGTCTTCAGGTGCAAGTGGACAGGCTATCAGTAATGCTGTGAGGAATTGTGAACTTATGCCGCTTATCCCGGTACTACCTCCAGTTACAGGACCCTGCAGGGTAAAGGGACATTTATCGCCTGCCGAATCCAGGACCCTGGCCCCCAGATTCCTCAATGCCGAAAGCAAAGGAGCCATGGGCCTTTGACGGATGGATTTGTCCCCGTCAAAAGTCACCGGATTCTTCCCCAGGGCACAAAGAGCAGTAAGAATTCTTAATGAAGTCCCGGAATTGCCGACATCAATGAACCTGCAACCGGCACCGGGTGCACCCCCTATTCCCCGGATAACCCAATCCGTGCCCAGATCAACAGAGGCTCCCATTTCCTGAGCCCCTTTAACAGCCGATCTGGCATCATCCGACATCAGCGGATTCCTGAGCACGGATACGCCCCTGGCTATGGCTGCTATCGCAACCGCCCTTATAGTATGTGATTTGGATGCCGGTACAAGTATCTGACCTGAAAGTTTGGAGTGTGATGATTTAATTTTCACGGGAATGCTGTTATAGGTCCCGGGCTAAGATAATGAATGAGGCCAATAAATGCAACCCTTTCAGAAGAGGGACATTTGTCCGCCGCTATCACCCGTTTCGGGAATTCCGGGTATATCCGGCGGTGTTTCATTCTCCGGTGGTACGGAAGGTTCAGGTATTACGGGAATATCCTCCTTGAATCGCAGCGGTTTCAGTTCTGTGACTGAAGCCGTCTCATACGTGGTAAGCCGTTTCCCTTTCGCCCTGAATCCTTTTTCGGCAATGAATTCAGCTGCTTCAATCACCTGGGGGTCCTTCTTTTTATGCTTCCCTCCAAATTTCAGTTCAATCCGCGGGAAATCATTTTCCGACAACAACACTATCCTGGATTTGGGATGTTCATCCATAAACCGGGCAGGTTTTTCGGTTGCCTCAGGATGGAAACGCTTGATATAATAATACTTATGCTCCCCGTCAAAGTAAACAAGGGTAAAGATCCGCTCCGGATCATATTTTTCAATGATCAGAAGATCTTCCTCGAAATGGGCTGTTAGTTCATGACCTGACAATCTCATTTCACCTGAGCGGGTCAGGATGAGGATTTTATCAGAACTGGAAAAATCACCGAGATAATTTCCCTTTCCATCATGATTAAGCCTCTGAACCGTTTCGTCCCACCATATCTTTTTGCCACCCAGCGTAGAGCTTCCTTTTTCCTTGAGTTCTATTTTGTGCACAGGATACCGGGTTAGAATATTACCAATGGAAGTTCTGCCTTTGATTTCGAGGTTGCTGAAGTTCGCGTCAAAAATGAGATTCTTTAATCTCGGACGGGGTTTCAGTGTGACTTTCACGGTTTCCGCTTCGCCGTTTGGATTAACAGATAAATAGAGAAGCCGTGAGCCATTCTCACCCCGTGTAAGTGTATATTCTTTCCCCCTTGTAAGTCCCGTGATGGCGCAACGTTTGTAATACGCGGGGCCTGCTGCGCCATCGCGGTATATGACATTATAGATCGTCCGTTCATCATTTTTCTTAAATACGTTGGCATATTCAATATCCTTCCCTACAAAAAGTTTATCGCTGACCCGGATGATCATATACTTTCCGTCTTTACGGATGATGATAATATCATCTATGTCCGAGCAGTCACAAATATATTCATCCTTCCTGAGCCCTGTTCCGATAAATCCTTCTGCACGGTTGATATACAGCTTTTCATTGGCTACAGCCACTTCGGCGGCCATAATTGTGTCGAAATTACGGATTTCGGTTTTCCGTTCCTTCCCGGAACTGTATTTCTTTTTGATCTGCCGGTAATAACCGATTGTATATGGGATTATATTCGCCAGGTTGTTTCTCACCTGATCCATTTCCGTCTCCGTCTGCCTGATATATTCATCAGCCTTGAATGCGCTGAATCGCGATATCCGCTTAATGGGGATGTTAGATAATCTCACAAGGTCTTCACGGGTGACTTCCCTCCTGAGCTGGCTTTTATAAGGTACCAGTCCCTGGTCGATGGTTTCAAGGATTGACTCTTCTGTTTTACAATCCTTTATTGGTTCGTACAGTTCATGTTCAATAAAAATCCTTTCAAGGGAGGCATAATGCCATTGCTCATCGAGTTCATCATGCCTGATCTGCAATTCAGCTGTGAGCAGCCTGACTGTGTTGCCGGTTGCAATGCGGAGCATCTCGCTTACCCCTATGAAACAGGGTTTGTCGTTACGGATTACGCAAACGTTGGGAGAAGTGGGGATTTCGCAGTCTGTGAAGGCATACAGCGCATCAATCGTGACATCGGGATCAATGCCTGGCATAAGGAGGATGACAATTTCGACCTGTCCTGCAGTGTTATCATCAATCTTCCTGATTTTGATCTTCCCTTTTTCATTGGCCTTCAGTATAGACTCGATAAGCGATGTAGTGGTTTGCCCGAAAGGAAGTTCCGAAATGACCAGGGTTTTTTTATCCAGTTTTGAGATTCTGGCCCTGATTTTAACCTGTCCTCCTCTTAACCCGTCATTATACTTTGATACATCGATCAGACCGCCTGTGGGAAAGTCGGGATAGAGTTCAAAAGTCTTTCCCTGAAGGCATGCAATGGAGGCATCGGTAAGTTCAACAAAGTTATGTGGCAGTATTTTTGAGGCGAGCCCTACCGCAATTCCCTCAACCCCCTGCATGAGTAAGAGGGGAAATTTAACAGGCTGGGTGACGGGTTCCCGGTTCCTGCCGTCATAGGACAATTTCCACACCGTGGTCTTTGGGTTAAAAACGACCTCAAGGGCGAATTTCGAAAGCCTGGCCTCAATGTATCTCGATGCCGCGGCTCCGTCGCCCGTAAAAATATTTCCCCAGTTTCCCTGCGTATCAATCAAAAGGTTTTTCTGACCCATCTGAACCAGTGCATCCCCGATTGAAGCATCTCCGTGTGGATGATACTGCATGGTTTGACCAATGATATTGGCGACTTTATTATAACGGCCGTCCTCAATCTGCCGCATGGCATGAAGAATCCTGCGCTGAACCGGTTTCAGTCCGTCATCGATATGGGGAACCGCCCTTTCCAGGATAACATAGGATGCATAATCCAGGAACCAGTCTTTGTATTTGCCGGCCAGCTCGGTCACATGACCCGTACCAATATGGTGCTCATCCAGAGTTTCCTCCCCATCCGGCTGTAAACTTCCGGAATTTTCCTGTTCCGCCTGTTCATCGAAATTTTTATAATCCTCTGGATCCATCAGATGAAACTTTAACTTTTAAAATGGGCAAAGTGCCGGTTATTTTGATCAGGTCAGTTCTTCCACAAGGTCTTCTTCAATCCGGAGATTGTCAATAATAAAGTCCTGGCGTTCGGGGGTGTTTTTACCCATATAAAACGGCAGAATTTCCTGTATATGATCTCCTTTCTTGACCCGAACCGGTTCAAGCCGGATGTCCTTTCCTATAAAATGCCGGAATTCTGCCGGCGAAATTTCACCAAGGCCTTTAAACCTGGTTATTTCAGGATTGGCACCCAGTTTAGCGATGGCTGCCTCTTTTTCTTCCGGATTATAACAATAATGTGTATTTTTTTTATTTCTGATCCTGAACAATGGAGTTTGCAATATATAAAGGTGTCCCTGGCGAACCAGCTCCGGAAAAAACTGTAAAAAGAAAGTCATGAGCAGCAGTCTGATGTGCATGCCATCCACGTCGGCATCGGTGGCGATCACCACATTATTGTAACGTAGGTTTTCCAGGCCGTCCTCAATATCCAGGGCTGCCTGCAGCAGGTTGAACTCTTCATTCTCGTAAACGATCTTTTTGGTAAGCCCGAATGCATTGAGGGGTTTTCCCTTCAAACTGAATACAGCCTGGGTGTTTACATCACGGGTTGTAGTAATTGAGCCGCTGGCAGAATCTCCCTCTGTAATAAATATCGTGGAATCGAGCCTGCGTTCATGGTTATCATTGAGGTGGATTTTACAGTCACGCAATTTCCGGTTGTGCAGGTTCGACTTTTTTGCCCTTTCCCTGGCTAGTTTCTGGATGCCTGAAATTGCCTTTCTCTCCTTCTCCGATTCAACGATCTTCCTCAAAAGTACATCCGCAGTAAGGGGATATTTGTGGAGGTAGTTGTCGAGGTGCTTTTTTAAGAAATCCCCGATGAAATTCCGGATCGAAATGCCGTCGGGTGACATTTCCTTTGATCCAAGCTTGGTTTTGGTCTGGGATTCAAAAATGGGTTCTTCCACCTTGATGCTTAATGCCGTAACAATAGAGGTCCGGATATCGGACGGATCAAAATCCTTTTTATAGAAATCGCGTATCGTTTTCACCAGCGCTTCCTTAAAGGCTGCCAGATGAGTACCCCCCTGTGTGGTGTGTTGGCCGTTCACAAAAGTATAGTATATTTCTCCATACTGGGTACCATGCGTAAGCGAAAGCTCAATGTCCTCATCCTTCAGTTGGATGATGGGATAAAGCCCATCCCCGTTGACATTCTCACGCAGCAGGTCAACCAGTCCGTCCTTTGAAAAAAAAGGATTTCCATTCAGATAAATGGTGAGGCCCGAATTAAGGTATACATAGTTTCTGATCATGGCCTCCACATAATCTTCCATATACCGGAAGTTACCGAACATTTTGTGATCGGGTATGAAAGATACCTGGGTTCCGTTTTTGGCATCGACAACGCATTCCTCAGTATCTGTCTGGATATTACCCTCACAGAAAGCAATGGATTTAACCATGCCTTCCCTGAAGGACTTGATCTCAAAAAATGATGAAAGGGCGTTTACTGCCTTGATACCGACCCCGTTGAGCCCTACCGATTTCTTAAACACCTTTGAGTCATATTTTGCTCCCGTATTCATCCGGGAAGCAACATCGAGCACCTTGCCCAGGGGAATTCCCCTGCCATAGTCCCTGACCAGAACAATATCCTCATTGATTTTGATCTCAATGGAATTGCCAAATCCCATCATGAATTCATCAATCGAATTATCCAGCACTTCTTTCAGGAGAACATAAATTCCATCATCCTGTGAAGACCCGTCTCCCAGTTTACCAATATACATGCCCGGACGCTTGCGTATATGCTCCTTCCAGTCAAGTGTGCGGATCGTATCTTCATTATAGGCAGCCGGGGTCATAAAAGGTGTCTGGTTTGGCGCAAAATTAAAACAAAGATGAAACTAACCATGATTTCTTTATTAACATCCTAATAACAATCCTTAAGTTGCCGATATCTGTTCTGCCATCCGACAGGCAGTTTATCGATTACCAATTACCGACTCAGGCTTCATCTGCGGGAAGAAGAGCACATCCTGGATACTTGGCTGATTGGTCATAATCATGGCAAGCCTGTCAATACCCAATCCCATCCCGGAGGCCGGTGGCATCCCATATTCAAGTGCCCTGAGAAAATCCTGGTCAATAAACATAGCCTCATTGTCTCCTTTTTCGGTAAGTTTCAGCTGCTCCTGAAACCGCTCCCGCTGGTCGATCGGGTCATTCAGTTCGGAATAGGCATTGCAGAGCTCTTTGCCGTTTACAATCAGCTCAAATCGTTCTGTGAGTCCGGGAACTGACCGATGTTTCTTGCATAGCGGGGACATTTCAACCGGGTAGTCCATGATGAATGCAGGCTGGATAAGATGTGGCTCAACCTTTTCACCAAACAGGACGTCAATCAGTTTTCCTTTACCCATGGTCGCATCTGTTTCAATGTGCAACTCCCTGCAAGCTTTCCGCAGCTGTGCCTCATCCATTCCTGAAATTTCTATACCGGCATACTGCCGGATAGCGTCGGACATGGTTAGCCTGGTAAACGGACGTTTAAAATCAATGATGGAGTTGCCATAGGGGACTTGTGTATGGCCATGCAGGTCAAGGGCCACTTTCTCCACCATTTCCTCAACGAAATCCATCATCCAAAGGTAATCCTTATAGGCAACGTAGATTTCCATTACCGTGAATTCAGGATTGTGGGTACGGTCCATTCCTTCATTCCGGAAATCCCTTGAAAATTCATAAACGCCTTCATATCCGCCCACCAAAAGCTTTTTGAGGTAGAGTTCATTGGCAATCCTTAAATATAAGGGTATATCCAGGGTATTGTGGTGGGTGACAAAAGGACGGGCTGTGGCACCTCCGGGTATCGGCTGCAGTACAGGGGTTTCAACTTCGAGATATCCGTATGAATTGAACAGCTCACGCAATGAATTGATGATTTTGGTGCGCCTGATGAAAACGTCTCTCACTCCGGGGTTAACCAGGAGGTCAACATAACGCTGACGGTATCTCATTTCCGGATCCGTAACGGCGTCATAAACCACTCCGTCCTTCTCCTTTACTACAGGAAGTGGCCTGAGGGATTTCCCTAGCAGTTTCAGTTCCCTTACATGGATTGTTATCTCCCCCATCTGGGTGACGAATACAAAACCTTTAACACCGATAAAGTCGCCGATATCGAGGAGCTTTTTAAATACCGTATTGTAAAGGGTCTTATCTTCCCCGGGGCATATTTCATCACGCTTCAGATAAATCTGAATCCTTCCCTTCTCATCCTGCAGCTCGGCAAACGAAGCGCTACCCATAATTCTCTTGCCCATCAGGCGGCCTGCGATGCATACATTCTGATAATCATGTTTCGTAGCGGTATTGCCGGCTTCAAATTTTCTTATTTCAGCCGTGCTTATATTAACGGGATAACCGGCAGCGGGATAGGGATCGATACCGAGCTTTCTCAGCTCATCGAGTGCCTGCCTGCGGATAATCTCCTGTTCGCTTAATTCGGGGTGATTCATTTGAAAATAATGATTTGGGGACAAAGATAATTTTTTTCCTGAATCGGAAGAGGTTTCAGCGACAGGCAGGCCCATAGCCTAAAACCAGACCTGCAAGACCGCAAGACCTGCAAGACTGCAAGACCTGCAAGACGTGCAAAAAATTAATCCGGCATACAGCTTCATGCATCCGGTATCCAGATACTAATTCCTATCTTTGCAAAAAACCAATTACCTTGCGCTACTTCATCGTCGGTTTTAAGAACAGCGGGAAAACCACGTTCGGCCGGAAACTTGCTAAAAAACTGAATATCAGTTTTATAGACATGGATGAATATATTGAGGAGAAAACCGGAAAGACCATACCGGAGATGTATACCAATCTGGGAGATGAGGCCTTCCGGAGGATGGAATGGAAAGCCCTGAAAGAACTGATCAGATCGGGTAACCTTGTTATAGCTACAGGAGGGGGTGCACCCTGCCATTGCGAAAATATGAGCCTTATGGAACAACATGGTGAGGTGATCTACCTGAAAGTTTCCGACGAGACACTCGTAAGGAGGTTGAAAAAGGCGGCACGCGACAGGCCAATCGTGAAAGGCAAGACCGAAGATGATTTAAGGAAATATGTTGCCGAACTGCGGTTACGATGCGAACATCATTTAAAAAGGGCAAAATATATTATTGACGGGGAAAACATCGACCTGGATGAACTGACAAAAATGCTGTCCCCGGCTTCGGAAAATGCGTGACAGAATTAAAAAGGGAGGTCGTCTTTTTCACCTGTGGTGTCACCCGTTTCAAGGGGTTCCATATCATCGGCACCATCGCTGACTTTAACATCCCTGGTGCCGGGTTGCCCTGCCGGTTCAACCTTCCAGACCCTGAGATCGGTATACCATCTACCGTTATAATCACGTGACTCGATGTTAAAATATACCTTCACCATATCTTCGGGCTTGAAGGATTTAACCTGGCCTGCTTTTTCACCCCAGGCTGAAAAGCATACCTTACGTGCGTATTGTTCCTGGGTTTCCACGATAAAATCCTGGCGTGACCATTGACCATTGCGCCCGGTTCCGGTTTGTTCGGGAAGCACCTGCAGTACTTTCCCGGTCAGTTCGTGTGCCATTGCCTTTAATTGATTTTTCAGAATTATAGCCTAAATGTACAACTATTACTTTGAAAGGTCAAAAATAAATCACCCGTGATTCCCTGTCATTCGAATCTTTGGATGCGTCATGTAATTTGCGTACTCCATGTAAAATCTTGATTACATTATATTAATTTAGTAAATTTACGTTTTTCACTTTTCCGGTTACGTTTTTGGATTTTAGTCGGAAAGACCTATGCAGGCATGAAGAATTCGTTTTTGGGTACAATTGTTCAAAATCGGCAGGAAGTGTTCATTCTTATGTTCACTGCCCTGCAGGCTTTCTTTGTCGGATGTTTCACTTCCCTTTTCAGCATAGGGTCTCATGTGCTTTTCCTCCAATCCTGGGAACCGGTTGCAATTCCGCAGGCATTCATTCTTTCAGGAATGTGGGGAATAATTGTTTTTGGCCTGTATACCCTCCTTTCCAGCCGGATAAGTCTCCCGTTTTTTACAGCAGGCTGGCTGTTTATCATTTTTTTCCTTAATCTGGGTTTGTATCTGAACTATGACGAGATCGTAAACTACCAGATATCCGGTATTCCCCTCATGTTCCCGTTTGTTCTTGCCATTCCGCTTACTTTTCTGATACTGATCCTGATCAGAAGATATATCCGGAACAGCCTGACACCCGACCAGCACAGGCGTATGTATCCGGCTATCCGTTTCTCCCTTATGATGGGTATTGTTTTTTCAAGCTATGCCCTGGTCGGATCGCTATATATCCAATGGGACATGCTTCTTATCATTGCGGCAAGTGCGGCATTTATCGGACTGGCAGCCTTTTTACAGTTGTTAATGAACTTATTAAGCCGGAAAACAAGCAGATACCAGGTAAGGGTAAAGCGCATCACCCAGCTCCGTTCAAAATTTTATGAATTGTTTTATACCCGTTATACCCTTCTTCTCGTAATTTTTGTACTTATTTCTGCTATAACGGGATTTATCCTTCACTACCATTTTGTTGCCGAAACGAGGGCAAATTATCCAAATACCATAGGACTTGCAAAATTCTTCGGTTTTTTTACCGGTACCATGTTTCTTTTTGTATACACCGTTGAAAAATTCCTGTTAAGGAAGATTTTATATTCCTACGATTCCCCTTACAGCCTTGTGTTGATACCTGCCGTCCTCGCGCTTGCTTCCCTGGCGGCTGTGATAATTGAACTGCTGGTCGGCACCTCCACTGTAATTGCCCGTTTTTCATTTGGCTTTTTGATGATAGCCATGCTCAAAATCGGATATGAAACAACATATGAATCCATAGAGCTACCCTCACTCCGGATCTTATTCCGGACTGTTGACCTGCGTTTCAGCAGTGCCCTGATATCCAGGCTCGACGGTTCATACCGCATGCTGGCGCTGCTGATTTCTGGATTGGCATTATCGGGAATATTTTTACTTGATCTGAACAGAAGCCTCTACCTGAATCTCACAATCCTTGGCCTCACCCTGATCTGGTTCCCGGTTGGTATTTTCCTGGTTAAATCCTATCAAAATGCCCTGAGGGATGGCATCCGCAGGCTAAAGACCAGCAAAAGGGCAATTGAACAAGAACTGCTCAATACGGATGAAAAAACCCACAGCCTTATTATCAACAATAATCCGGTAAAATCCATCAACACGCTGTCGCTGGTTGAAAAACTTGAACCCCTTACCCACGAAAAACACCTCTTGTCTTTACTGGGAACAGATTCACCTGATCTGAGAAGGTATGTGCTGGACAGGATTGAGGAAAACGCATTGCTCAGTGCCCTTCCCAAACTAAGGGAGATCCAGGCCTCAGGAAGTCAGAAACAGCATGTCGGACATTTGACAAAGCTTGTGAATCGCTTTGAAATTAAATCGAGTGTCACACTCAACCTTGAGTCAATCGCTGACCTGGTTAATTCAAAGAACCTGGCAGACAGAATCCTGGCAGCGGAAATAATCGGCAACTCCGGTAAGCTGGAATTGGGGGATCATCTGCTCCATCTTCAGCGTGATATTGAGCCCCATGTTAAACTGGCCTCAATTAAAGCCATGGCGAGGCTTGCCCATCCCGAGCACAGTTACATTCTTATCGGATACCTGAATACACCTGTATATTATCCCTATGCCTTTGAATCGCTTGTCAGAATTGGCGATCCCGCTCTTCCATACATGGAGCAGGCATTCCTTTTACCTGATGCGGATAATATCCTCCTTTCAAGGATTGTGAGAATTTACGGAAAGATCGGAAGCCTTACAGCCATTGATCATCTTCTTACAAAAATTGAAAACCAGAACCGCACCATCGTGAGGCAGACCCTGCTTGCATTAAGGCAAGCCAAATTCCAGGCCACGGCCGGGAACATTAACCGTATCCTCAACGATATTGTCAGGCTGATCAACATGATGTCATGGAATTTCGCAGCCTATACCAGTGTGCATAAACTATCGAAGTTTACGCTGCTCAAGGAAGCCCTGGAATCTGAAATCAGCGATAATTACAACACGATGTACGACTTGTTGTCACTTGCATATAATCCCATCTCCATCGGAAATATTAAAAATCTCCTGATGGACGGAAGCGACTCCGACATCAGTTATGCTGTTGAACTGCTGGATCAGATCGTGAACGAGGAAATCAAACAGGTCTTCTTTCCCATTGTCGAAAATATAAGCCTGAAGGAGAGGTTTAAGCAGCTCCAGTATTTTTTTCAGGCAGTCAGGGAAACACCCGACGAATTAATTCAGGATATCATCAACCGTGATTTTAATATGGTTTCCCTGTATTTAAAAGCATGCGCTTTGTACAGTCTGCCCATTCTTGAAAAAAAGGAGGCAAGCCAGGAACTTATTGCGAGCATTTTTCATCCAAACCAGCTTATTCGTGAAACTGCAGCCTATGTGCTGGAACAAATTGAGCCTATGTTGCTTGAATCAGTCTATTCACGGCTTGATCCTGTATGGGTAAACGAGATAAAGGCTTCCCTGTCTCATCCGGTTGACGGAATTCCATACCTTTTGCTCCACCGGATCCGGTTTATTAAAAAGTGCCCCAAAATGAAAGCAATTTCAGAAGACGTCCTGCTGGAGATTGCAAAAGTAATGGAAACCAATAAGTTAACCCGTGATGAAGAATTCCTGATCAAGCGTGATGATGTGCATTATGCCTTTATGATTATTATCGAAGGAACAGCCCAGATTAAGATTTCTTCGGGTAAAGTATTTACCTTTGACAAAAATGATATAATTTACAGTGACATATTTGTTGAGGATAATACTTTTTCTTTAAGGGCGCTTACTGATTTGAACATGTACAGTTTGGAGCAGGAAGCGCTTAATTCCTTAATGTTTGACTATATAGATTTCAGGAACGCCATACTCGACATTGTTGAAGAATCGTAAGGTCTATTCGTATGAAATTTGAATACGATATATTTATCAGTTATGCGCCGGCAACGGGTTCTGAGAATCATGCCAACAGTGAATGGTCTGTGCGGTTTTGCGAATATCTTTCTGTTCTGATGAATCGCCTGTATGAACACAAGCCAACCATCCTTCTTCACGACGACCTCCGGGTAAGGCAGAGCATGCTCGGTGAAAGTTTTCACGAGGTTCTTTCAAAAACCGGTGTTACGGTCATCCTGCTTTCACCTGAATACCTCCGGTCAACCACATACATGCGTGATCTTACTGAAATCTATAATGCAATCTGTGATCCGGAAAGTATTTCAGGGATCAGGCATCGATTCTTCAAGGTATTGATGCAGCCCGTTGCACTTGATGAACAACCCGAATGCCTTCGGAATGAGCTTGATTATAATTTTTATGATATAAACCGTTATAATAAAAAACCCATAACATTTGACCTCAGCGGGAAAAACGGGCCCGATCCGAAATTCTGGACAAAACTGGTTGACCTGGCGTATGATATTGCAGATGTCCTGGCTGAACTTACCGGGGAAAAAATTAATGCCGTTCCAGCGATTGAAAGGCCAGGTGTTTTCCTGGCAGAAACAACCTTCGACCAGACCGAAAACCGGGATATGTTAAAACGGGAACTGCAACATCTCGGCTTCAGGATTCTACCTAAAATGCAGATCCCGGACGATGCCGGCCTGGCTAAAAATACTATTGAAAACAGCCTGCAGCAATCTGTCATGGCGGTTCACCTTCTTGGTGCATGGTATGGGGACTTCATGAAGAACTCAAAATATTCCTTCATCGATTTTCAAATTAAAACAGTCCGGGACTTTATTACCGGATCAAATAGTCAAACATCACTGACACAGCTGATCTGGATTCCCAATGACATCAAACCGACAGATCAGCGACAGGCACTTTACCTTAAACGATTGAAAAGAGACGAAGCCCAGCTCAGGACAGAAATTATTGAAACCCCCTTTGAAGTATTTAAGACGATTCTTAATTTAAGATTAAATGAAATTACCAATCCCATGGTAATTCCTGCAGCGGATAAAAACAAGCTTTATGTAATCTATGAGAAGGAAAGTGGAGACAGGATCGGTGATTATCTGCATCAGATCAGGTCAAAAGGTTATGAAATCCTCGAACCTCATTCTGAGAATGGTGACCAGTTCCCCCTTACCAGGCATATCAATAACCTGCTGATGGCTGATGCCGTTTTGATTTATAAGGGTGACTGTCCCATGGAATGGCTCAACAGCAAGATCCGGGACCTGGTTAAGGCACCAGGTTATGGTAAAAGCAAACCTTTCCGGGCTGTAGAGATCATTTCCAGGCAAAAGACGGCGGACAAATCCCTGCTTTTTCTCAACAATGTGCCGATCATATGGGATGATGAAATTAACAACACCGTGATAACTCATTTTTTAGATCATTTGACAAAAAAATGACCGAGAATCCTCCCCGACATATCAGAAAAAATACACTCACCCTGGCAAATCCTTTTCCGGGATTAAGGCCTTTCAGCATTGAGGAAAGTCACCTGTTCTTTGGCCGCGAAGGACAGTGCGAAACAGTTTTCGGGTATTTGTCAAAAAATCGTTTTGCTGCGGTTACCGGTGCTTCGGGCAGCGGGAAATCATCACTGATCTACTGCGGACTTATACCTGCCCTGTATGGCGGTTTCATTACACAGGCCGGTTCAAGATGGAGAATTATTACCACCAGGCCGGGGAATAGTCCGATTGAAAGCCTCGCCGAGGCCATTGCCTTAAGCGAAAAGTCCACGCAGAATCAAAATGACCTTTCTGTTAACAAACAGATACTCAATACAATATTAAAACGAAGTTCTTTCGGCCTGGTGAATGCAGTACGGCAGATCAGGCTTGCCAAGGGTGAAAACATCCTCCTTATCCTGGATCAGTTTGAAGAGCTTTTCCGGTTCAAGGAAAGCCGGAAGGACATAACGGTGGTCAACGAAACCGAAGCATATATCAAGCTTCTGGTAAATGCAATAAAGCAAACAATCCAGCCGATTTACGTGGTACTTACAATGCGATCCGATTTTATCGGTGAATGTTCACAGTTCCAGGAGCTTACCAAGCTGATTAACAAAAGTAACTTTCTTATCCCCCAAATGACCCGGGATGATTTTAAAGATGCCATTATGGGGCCGCTGGCCGTGGGGGGTGCAAATATTGATCCCCAGCTTTTACAGCTGCTGTTGAATGCAATTGAAGACAAGAACGACCAGTTACCGGTATTGCAGCATGTAATGATGCGTACCTGGGAATACTGGACCAGAAACAATGAACCTGGATTCCCGCTCAGAACAAGGGACTATGAAGCGGCCGGGAGGATTGAGAATGCACTTTCGATGCACGCGAACGAAGCCTACGAGGAACTTACAAACGAGGGGAAGATTGTCTGCAGGGCCATGTTCAAGTGCCTTACTGAAAAGGGTACCGATAATAAAGGGACCAGGCATCCGGCTACTGTAAAGTATATCGCTGAAATTTCAAAAGCACCGGACCAGAGTGTCATTGAGGTCGTTAACAAATTCAGGGCTAAGGGCAGATCTTTCCTGACTCCGGGAGAGGGTGTAACCATTGATTCAGATACGGTAATCGATATATCCCACGAAAGCCTGATGCGTATCTGGGATAAACTGAAAACATGGGTTGATGAAGAGTTTTCGTCTGTCCAGATGTATTTGCGACTTGCTGAGGCCTCTTCGCAATACCAGGTAGGCAAAACAGGTCTGTGGAGGCCCCCCGACCTTCAGCTCGCACTTAACTGGAAGAAAACCCAGCAACCAACCCTGGCCTGGGCCAAAAAATACAATCCCGCATTTGAAAAAGTAATGGTGTTTCTCGACGCCAGCGAAAAAAAATATCAGCAGGAGGAACAAAACAAAGTCAGGTTGCAAAGGATGGAATTAAACCGGACCCGTAAGTTTGCTGTTTCAAGTTTATTCGCGGCCATTGCCTTTCTTTTCATTTCTGTCTGGGGTTTCCAGCAGCGCGGTGATGCCATGAAAAAGGCAAAGGAAGCTGAAAGTTCCAGGGCAGAAGCCGAATTCCGGAAGAAAGAATCTGACAGCCTGCGAAACGTGGCCGAGGGTAAGGCCGACAGGGCGGATATTGAACGTATGCTGGCCAGGATGAATGCAGATTCTGCTGAAAAGGAAAAAGCTGTCGCGTACTTCCAGTCCAAGATTTCGGAACAGCAGAAATTACTTGCTTTCCGGCAGGCTGAAGAAGCCACCAGAAAGAGCGAAACCTTCAGGAAAGAAAAGGAAGAATCAGAGAAAACTGCTGAAAAAGCCATTGAACAGCAAAGTGCCACCGAAATTGAAAAAAACCAGGAATTCAATAAGCGTATGCTTTCAATTGCCATGACCATGGCTGGCAAGGTATCCCAGGTTGAAGAAAAAAACCTGAAAGGACTTCTGGCATATCAGGCCTATCTTTTTAACCGTGAATATGACGGTCAGGCTGATCATCCGGATATTTACAGCGCGCTATACAATGCAATGGCCGGACTATCAGGTGATAAATATAATGGTTTCGAAGGCCATGAGGGGGCTGTAAGATCCGTTGCTTTTCTTCCCGGAACCAGCGTTTTCTATAGTTCCGGTGGGGACGGCAAAATATTGCGATGGGATCTGAATAGCAACAATAAATCATACAGAACTCTGATTGACAATAATTTCAGCAACCGCAGCCTGGTCATAAGTCCCAATGGCCGGTGGCTTGCCTGCGGCACCACTACATCGAATATTATTCAACTTTTCAACCTGAATGTTGCCAACAGTTCTCCAACAATTCTTGAAGGTCATAAAGGATGGGTGGAAGCACTCAGTTTTACACCTGACAGCAAGGGGTTGTATTCTGGAAGCACAGACAGAACCATTTTCTACTGGGACATGATAGCAGAAACGAATACCGTATTTGCAAAGCTGGAGCACAACGTCCGGTGTCTTGCCGTATCCCCCTCCGGCCATTTTTTGTTCGGCGGTACTGACAATGGCCAGCTGATTCGGTGGAATTTGGATACAAAAGAGGCTACGATAGTATTTCAGTCTGACAACAATTCAATTTATGCCATCTCTATTAATTCCTCGGGTACCCGGCTCGCCTTTGTGGATAAGAATGGTACACTTCGTCTTGCTGACGTGAAGTCCAACAGCATCGTCAGGGGTTTCTCGGCACATTCGGCCCGGATCCTTGATGTTAAATTCAGTCCCGATGACCGCCAGATTGCTACATCCAGTATGGATAAGACCGTGAAAATATGGGACGCAAACAATCTTACGAGCAGGCCGGTCGTTATTAATAAGCATGAAGCATTTGTATTTTCCGTGGCCTTCAGTCCCGATGGAAAATACCTTATTTCATCAAGTGACGTTCCGGATAACAGGAATATTGACCTGATCTATTCCTGGCCATCACATGCTGCTACGATGGCTGAGCAGATGTGCGGTAAACTGAACCGGAACCTCACACAACGTGAATGGGAGACATATGTAAGTTATGATATACCCTACCAGAAAACATGTCAAAATAAATAAAGCGAAATGCCCTTCATCCAAACTAAACCTCCCGGGCGGTTCACCCTGGCCAGCATTTTGATAATATTTCAGTTTCTTTGCTTTTTCACCCTGAACGGCCAGAATGAGTGCGCAACAAAAATTCAGGAAGCACAGAAAATGTACGACCAGGGCAAGATTGAGGAAATTCCTTCCATGCTTGCTCCCTGTATCGAGGATGGATTCACCAATGCGCAGAAAATTGAGGCTTACAAACTCATCATCATTTCCTATTTATTTGATGACAATCAGTTTGATGCCGAGAAAACCATGGTTGAATTCCTGAAAAAGTACCCTGAATATGAGATCATGCCCAATGATCCGGTGGAATTTGTGTACCTATTTGAATCCTACAGGACTACCTCGGTATTTTCCATTGGCTTAATAGCCGGATTTAACCTGACAGATCCCAGGATTATTGAACCTTTTACGGTTTTTGACAATGCAAATGTATCCCTGAAGAATACCATGAAAACGGGATTTCAGGTTGGCGTGGGTATAGGCCGGTATATCAGCCGAAAGGTTTTTGTCAATCTGGAATTTAAATTCTCAGAGAACCGGTATGGTTTTACAGATGAGATCAGATTTCCGCTTACAGGAGGCAATCCAAGCTTTATATCCGTAACGTATTCCGAAAAATTGTATAAAATTTTGGTCCCGCTTTCTGTTTCTTATGAGATGAATGCAAAAAAGTTTGACTACTTTATCCGTACAGGCGTTTCCCTGAGCGGAATAACCGGAGTGACCGGGGTAGCTTCCCGTAAATATGCAGAAGATGTTCCTGCGGTAACCGGAGAAACTAGGGATATAGGCTTTTACCGGAAAAAAATGCTGTATTCCGCACTTGCCGGATTGGGTATCCGGTATAAGGTACCACGTGGTGTCCTTACAGTGGAATTCAGGACAAGTCTGGGCCTGAACAATATTGTCAATACCGATCATCGATGGGGAAATCAACAGCTGATCACAAAATCAAATTACAATGATGATGATTTTTCCATCAATACATATTCCATCTCTGCCGGTTATTATTTTTCTTTTTATAAGCCAAAGAAACAAGCTGACCGATGACTAAACTTACACTCACTGCCATTGCGCTGGTTTTACTGGCTGCCTGTGATAAAATGGATATTTCTCCTGTTCAGGCAGACTCCTTTATTAAATTTTACAAAACATTTCCCGTTTTTACAGGGGCCGATGTTAAAGAGATCCCCGGGCAGGGTTTTGCTGTATTGGGCACCGTCAAAACATATACCGCCGGAACCCAAATCTGCCTGATTAGAACAGATCAGTACGGCAACTGGATTGACAGTGCCCGTTATTTCGGAGGTCCTCTCGATGACGAAGCCTTTTGTCTGCAGGTTCTCGGGGATCACAGTCTGGCTATACTCGGATCATCTACAAAACTGGACCAGGGGACCGAAAAAAAAGAAGCCTATTTTATAAAGACTGACGGCGCAGGCAATGTTCTGTGGACATGGTCAAGCAAGGGTACCGGGAATGTCGTTGCCAGTCATTTTGAAGTAAGTACGTCCGGCTCTTTTATAATGACGGGTTATGCTGATACCGTGAAATTTGGCGTTTTGAACCGGGACATATGGCTATTCGGACTTGATGAGGGCGGCAATCCATTGCCCACATGGCGAAGACCAAGGTATATCGGAGGCACCAAAGATGATGTGGGAACCCATCTGCAAATACTTGATAACGGAGATTTTGTAATTACAGGTGAAACGCGAAGCGATCAACTTGACCCCCTTTATAGTCATGCATTTATCCTGCAAACCAATTCAATAGGTTTAGGACCCTTTTCTATCACGATTCCATCCACTGCTGATGAAATAGCCAATTGTATCAGGGTGCTGGGTGAAAACAGTTACCTGGTTCTGGGTACAACGAATAATAATGCCCTGGGCTCAGGGAATGATATTATGTTAAAAAAAGTTTCCATTTCCGGCGGTGAACTGAAAACAGATTGGGCAACATCATTCGTACGGACCGGCAATGACGCCGGTGAATGTATGATGCTGGCCGATACTGCCATACATTTACTGGTTACCACATCGTCCGCCGGAATAAACTCATCCATAAGCGTCATCACCACGGACCTTAATGGTAATATTTTAAAAGAGGTCAATTTTGGTGAAAGTGTTCAGCTTACCGGAAGTGCCTTTGAAAAGACATCAGACAATGGCTTTATCATAACAGGCACAAACAAATTAGCAGACAATGATATGTCACTTACGTTAATTAAATTGAAATCGGATGGCACACTTTAGCAATCTATCTGTGTAACTAACCTATAGGAAGGACCCCCTTGTTCCCTTTTTTGGACGGTTCATCAAATAGTTGCTGTGCATTTGAGTGTATTTTATATTTTTGTCTACAATGAGAAAACCAGCCTATATGACAGGGTGATTTGTTTTACCTAAATTCTTACACCATGAATACCCGAATTGCTGTTATGCGTAGCATTCTTTTCACAACTGGTTTTTTCCTTCTTGACCCTGTTGAAGCGGGCTCTCCGGAAAATGAGTCATTCACGGTCAGTGAACTGGCATCAGCGCCTGTAGCAGCCGATGATAATTATAATGCAACAGAAGGACAGAATTTGACCATCCCTGAACCGGGTGTATTATCAAATGATTCGGATGCCGATGTCGATGGGCTTACTGCCATTAAGGTATCAGATCCTGATCACGGCATACTTACTTTGAATTCTGACGGTTCATTTACTTACGCCCATGATGGATCTGAAACTACAACAGATGAGTTTACTTACAGGGCTTTCGATGGAACCGATCAGAGTAACCTGGCTACAGTGACAATTTCAATAACCCCGGTGAATGATTCCCCGGTTCTTTCGAATATTGAGGGATCTGATATTGCATACAATGAAGGCGACGGGGCAGTCCAGATTACTAACTCGGTTACGGTTTCCGATTTAGACAATACAAATCTTTTCTCTGCACTGGTTTCCATATCCATTAATTATCAGAATGGGCAGGATGTTCTCTCATTCACCGGTTCCGGAGGCATAACCGGAAGCTTTAATGCCGGCACCGGTCAGCTTTCCCTCTCCGGTTCCGCAACCCTGGCCAATTACCAGGCTGCCCTCAGGGCTGTAACTTACAACAATACGAGTTCCAACCCGAATACATCAACCCGAACAATATCTTTCACTGTAAACGACGGTATTGATATCAGCAATATCCAGACACGGAATATTTCAGTAGCCAATACGAATAATGCACCGGTGCTTGCAGGCATTGAGGGTTCCCCTATTAATTATACCGAAGGGGATGCCCCTGTCCAGATAACAAATACAATTACAATTGCGGATGATGATAACGCAGATCTTTCTTCTGCGCTTGTTTCCATTTCTTCAAATTATCAGAACGACCAGGATGTTCTTGCCTTCACAAATGCCAACGGAATAACCGGCAGCTGGAATGCAACGACCGGACAGCTTACACTCACCGGATCAACTACATTGACCAATTACCAGGCCGCCCTGAGGGCCGTGAGGTATAATAATACGAGTGATAACCCGGATTTACCGGCCCGTACGATTTCCTTCAGGGTTAATGATGGTGCGGATAACAGCAATACGGTGACCCGGCATATTTTGATGGTGGCTGTAAATAATGCCCCGGTACTGGCAGGCATTGAAGGATCTATCGCTAATTATATCGAGGGGGATGCCCCTCTTCCGGTGACAAGCACCATTACTATTACAGATCTCGATAACACCAATCTCACTTCTGCGCTCATTTCAATTTCCAATAATTATCAGAGTGGACAGGATGTCCTTTCCTTTACAGGTACGGGCGGAATAACCGGAAGCTTTAATGCCGGTACCGGCCAGCTTTCACTTTCAGGCAACGCCAACCTGGCAAACTACCAGACTGTCCTGAGATCGGTCAAATACAACAATACGAGTGCCAATCCGAATACTTCTGTGCGGACGGTTACTTTCAGGGTGAATGACGGTACCGACAACAGCAATATACAATCCAGGAATATTACAGTGGCCCGGGTCGGTGAATTTATTGCCAGCCTGAGTATTACCGGTACAGGCGAGTACTGCGCCGGCTCCATCATGCCAATTACCCTTACCATAACCGATGGCATATCCCCCTTTACTGCCACCCTTACCCGATCAGGCAGCACCAGCAACAAGGATACTGTCATTACCGGGATAACCACTTCTCCCAGGATCATTAACGTAAAAATACCGGGTTCATACAAATTGAAAAGCCTCATTGATGATAATCTTGATCCCGCCGAAGTATCCGTCGATCCGGTTGTGCTGTCACTATTTCCAAAACCTTCCGCCATACTTACGGGAAGCCAGGGAGTATGCGACGACGGGTCCTCTACCGCACCCATATCTTTGAATCTCAATGGCACGGCACCCTGGACATTTAAGATCAGGCGTGGCAGCGCAAACGATACAACCTATACCGGTATCAGCAATGATCCGTTTACGATCCGGGGCAGGGTGATCGGTTCCTCCCCCACAACTTACAGGCTCATCTCCATATCGGATGCGCATTGTGCAGGGGATACCATAGGTTCAGGGACTGTCCGGATCAATTACCTTCCCTCACCGGTGGCCGCCATGTCAGGCCAGGATACAATATGTCCGGCTGAAACCGCAAAACTCAAGGTATTGTTTTCCGGAACGGCCGGACCCTGGAGTATCACGTATCTGAAAAACGGAGCCAATCCCACCACAATAAACAATATTAATAATTTCAGTTATGACCTGACGGTGACCGGACCAGGCGTCTATACCCTTTCCAGGGTTCAGCAGCTGCCTTCAGGATGCACCGGGAAAGTATCAGGAACGGGCACTGTCAGTTCACACCCATTGCCTGTTGCCACAATCTCAGGCAGTACCACCATTTGCGAACACACCTCGGTAAACTTAAGCATCGCCCTGACAGGAGATTCTCCCTGGAAGTTCAGCTATAAGCTGAATAATGAAACCCCCATTGAAGTATTAAATGTTACCGGCAGCCCCAATATTATCCCGGTATCGAAGGCCGGCACCTACTCCCTGGTTGAAGTGGTGGACAAGCATTGCTCCGGGACAGTATCAGGTTCGGCCGTTATAAATGTTACCCCGGCTCCCGAAGTTGACATTCAGGGGCTGGCCCCGGCTTACGACAAAGAATACGATCAGATGGTCGGCATCTCCGGTACGCCGGCTGGAGGAACATTCACGGGTGAAGGGCTGTTTTTCTCCAATCCCAACTGGTATTTCCTGCCACGTTACGCACCGGTCGGAACACATAATATTGTATATGCATACCGGGAATCCCCCGGCTCTTGTTATGGATATGATACAGCCGTCGTAAGAGTTCTGGAAGCAAATGCGCTCGTTGAATTCCCTGAAAACCGGTTAAAATATTGCCCCAATGAAGAACCCTTTGTAATTACAGGTGTGAATCTGGCCAATGATACGGGAAGCTTTTCAATTACAGGCGGAATTGGTCTGACAGACAACCTTGATAATACAGCTACAATTGATCCTTCAAAGCTTTCGGCTAATGATTATACAGTCACCTACACGTATTTTGATGGAACTGTCCTGTCAATGGAAATAAAATTTGAGGTGGGCGATCCCCCCGTTTCAAATTTTACATGGGATACTGAATGCTTTAAGCCGGGAGAGCCCATTTCCTTCCGTAATACTTCCACATCCAGTTTCGGGAATATTATCGGCTCCTTCTGGAAGGTCTATACTTCCACCGGCTTTGACACAACTTCAACTAGGAATATTACCTATACTTTCCTGCAGGCAGGTAACCATGATATTGAACTTGAGATACTGACTTCATATGGCTGTACAGGCATCACCAGAAAGACTTTCGGGTTGAAACCAATTATTGAACTGGCCGGGGTTACTTATATGGAGAACTTTGATGATTCGACCCTGACGTGGCAGAGCCGTACAAATACTGTTCCCGCGGTAAATAACTGGATGCTGGGTACTCCTTCAAAAGGTTTTACAGGTTCTTCTTCTCCGGAATATTGCTGGTTCACCCAGATTCCTTCTACCAGCTCTCCGCGTGAACAATCTTATGTGGTAAGCCCATGTTTTGATTTTACAGGAACAGTACGGCCTATGTTAAAAACGAAGATCTGGCGCCTGTTTGATTCGAACAGGGATGGAGCCAATATACAATATACCATTGACAGCGGCAAAACATGGACATTATTGGGCCAGATCAATGATGGCATAGAATGGTTCAATAATTATAACATCCTCGGTAATCCGGGTGGTTCGCCTGTCGGCTGGTCCAGCAATTCAGCCGGTGTCGGCAATGATACCAGGTGGGTTGATGCAAAGCATTCACTGGAAGGGCTTAAAGGCAAAACACCTGTGCAGTTCAGGATAACATATGGTTCCGACGGCACGGCACATAACAACAGCGGAATTGCTTTTGATGACGTATGGATTGGAAGGCAAAACCGGGTTGCCCTGATGGAGCATTTTACAAATGCCTCGGATGTGGAGAGCAAGAATGCCAATGTTCTGCTCAACAACCTTGTAAATGAAGACACTTTGAACATCATCGATCTTCAGTATCACACATCATTTCCCGGGGACGATCCCTTTAATGAACAGGAGCCTTATGCCCCGGGGGCCAGGGTATTATACTATGGCCTGCCTGATGTACCCTATTCGATTCTGAACGGAGGATACACTGCTAAAAACCAGTTTGATTATAACGGCCATCCTTTGGATGCCAATACAGTTCACATTGAATCGCTTCTTGAAAGCATATTCACCATTAATATCAACTCCCACCTGACACTGGACCAAACGGGCCTTGTCATTGAGATTCAGGTGGCAGCACAGACGGATATTCCGGCAAAAGAACTCACAATTCATATTGCCATGATAGAGAGGAAAATAACGGAGGAGACCGGTATCAATGGCGAGACTGTTTTTGAAAGCGTGGTGAAGGCACTTCTGCCTGACGCCGCAGGTACCACAGTTAGTAATGCCTGGTCAATGGGAGACCAATATGAGGTTAAATACACATGGACGATAGAGAACCTGTACAATTTCGGAGAACTCAGGGTGGTTGCATTTATCCAGGATGAATCAACCGGGGAGGTTTACCAGGCTGCCATAAGACAGGCTGCCGTCTCATCGGCAACCACAGAAATTCCGGCCGGACTTTTAAATAAGTTTGTTGTATTCCCCAATCCGGCTTCGGATCAGGTGTTTGTCCGATTTGAAAAACCAGTGACCAGGGATGTCAGGATTGACATTTACAATAATTTGGGTAGCTTGATTTATTCAGGAAAAGTTCCCCCGGGAGAAATTGAAACTCAAATTTCCACCGGGTTCTGCCCCGATGGAATTTATATCATCAGGGCGATAACCAACGATCAGATTTTAGGCACAAGAAAACTGACTATTACCAGATAG
>Ga0209593_10000283_pt1 | contig 26056 bp, 22 predicted proteins | sample PPLLaktember2015_3_FD_187260 | JGI IMG/M metagenome (GOLD analysis project Ga0209593, IMG submission 187260) | Freshwater sediment microbial communities from Prairie Pothole Lake near Jamestown, North Dakota, USA - PPLs Lake P7 Core (6) Depth... | ecosystem: Environmental > Aquatic > Freshwater...
CAAACGAACGGCGATGTCTAGCAAAATTTATCGATTAATTGGCAAACGAACGACGATGTCGAGCAAAATTCATCGATTAATCGGCAAACGAACGGCGATGTCGGGCAAAATTCATCGATTAATCGGCAAACGAACGGCGATGTCGAGCAAAATTCATCGATTAATCGGCAAACGAACGGCGATGTCGGGCAAAATTCATCGATTAATTGGCAAACGAACGGCGATGTCGGGCAAAATTCATCGATTAATTGGCAAACGAACGACGATTTAGGCAAAATTCCTGCATTCTACGAAAATTCGATAAAAAATCGATTGACGGTTTTGTTGCTTGACTTGTGGCAGTTAGTACGCTAATTTGAGGCACTTCGCGCCGGTATTGGTTTAACGTGCCTGCGGCACGGGGAGTCTCTCACGGAGCTCACGGAGGCACAGAGGGAAAGAAGAAGGTGAGAAGTTGAGAGGTTAAGAATTTAAGAGAATTTTGCAGCGCTTCGCGCCGGTTAGTTTCACGGCTGCTTCGCAGCCGACGGACAACGATCAACGATCAACAATTAACGATCAACGATCAACGATCAACGATATTTTTTATTTATTATTTATTAAGTAGTTTCTTAGAAAGGTAAGAGGGGGAGTGGGGTCCGTGACGGGCCCACTACTACCCCATTGAATTCTAAATTGAGAATTACTGGTCAAATAAATATTCATTTGACAAAATAGAACGACTATGCTACTATTCATTTATGGCTGAGAAAAAGAAAACCGACGAAAGAACTTTTTTGCCTGAAAAACAAGGCCTTCCCATTTTCGAACAAGATGAGAAAAAGTCTTTTAATCGAAAAGTCAAAATCCTTGAACCGGTAAAAAAAGGTACTATTCATCGCTCTTCCGTTCGAAAAGCTATTCGAGAAATCATGCGGGAATATCCTTCTTGATTAAATGAAACGACTTTACTCCAAAAACGTTTTCATCAATTGCCCTTTTGACAAAACCTATTCAAACTTATTTTATGCCATTGTTTTTTCAGTGATTAACTGCGGATACCAGGTACGATGCGCACTTGAGATATCGGACAGCAGCGAAATCCGAATCGAAAAAATTGCACGAATTATTTCTGAATGCAAATATGGAATCCATGATATTTCTCGAACCCAAATCGATCCAACGACCAATCTCCCGCGCTTTAATATGCCCCTGGAATTGGGTTTGTTCCTGGGCTCTAAACGCTTCGGAGATGCACGCCAACGAAAGAAAAACTGCCTCATATTGGATACGGAACTTTTCCGGTATCAAAAATTTATCTCCGATATCTCCGGACAGGATATCAAGGCCCATAACAATCAAATCCCCGACGTAACAAAAGTCGTCAGCGATTGGCTTAGAACAACATCCGGCTCCCAATTAATCCCTGGCGGAAAAGAAATTTTAAAAAACTATAAAATTTTCGAAAAACAACTGCCTGCGATCTGTAAAAAAGTAAAACTCACGGTGGATGAGATGGTGTTTAATGACTTTACCTGGTTTGCAGCAGACTGGTTGAATTTTCAAAAGAAATAATCAATCATCAATCGAATCGTTCCTTGCAGCACGGGGAGTCTCTCACGAAGCTCACGGAGGGAAAGAAGAAGGTGAGAAGTTGAGAGGTTAAGAAGCCCACCACGTACAGCGTTGCGCGCCGGTTAGTTTCACGGCTGCTTCGCAGCCGACGGACAACGGAGAACGGAGAACGATGAATGATGAAGGCTGAATGCAAGGGAAGATGAAACAAATCTGAAAAATTTCTAAAAAGGTAAACAAAAAAGTTTAATTTATGATACAATAATACCAGGAGGTTGCTTATGAGCCTTGTAATGCTGGATATTAAAAATGACGAAAAAGGCAAGTTTCTCCTCGACTTTTTAAGGCAAATCGATTTCCTGGAAATAAAAGAAGGACCGGAGATTTCGGTTGTGCAACAAGAAGAAGACGATCATGAATCATTTGAGGGAATTCTCTTAAATGCCCCTACTTTGTCGGAGGAGGAGATACAAAATATTGAGAATATCGGAAAGGAGATCAACAATTGGAAAATAGACGAGTTCTAGTCGATACATCAATTTTGATTGAATTTTTCAGAAAAAAGGATAAAAAGAAAAGCGTATTATACAGGATACAAAAGAGTCACAAAATATTTACCTCCACCATTTCTGAATTTGAATTTATGGCGGGAATAAAAGAAGAGCATGTTACATCTTTAAAAAATTTCTTTGAAAAGATAAACATTATTCCATTTGATTCCCATACGGCTATCATTGCTAGCTCAATATTTAAAAATCTGAAATCACGAAATCAGATCATTGAATTTCGCGATATATTTATTGCTGCGACAGCCATCGCCAACGACCTACCTATAGCAACGTTAAATTCGAATCACTTTGAGCGGATTGAACGATTAAAGTCATTGCTATTAACGGAGAAATCTCCGAGCTGATTTTTGCGGCGCTTCGCGCCGGTTAGTTTCACGGCTGCTTCGCAGCCGACGGACAACGATTAACGATTAACGATCAACGATCAACGATTAACGATCAACGATCAACGATCAACGATCAACGATTAACGATTACTCAATAAACTTATTGACAAAAATTTTCCAACCCTCTTTGTTTAAACACAATTAATATGGTAAAATGTGGAGGTACTTTTTTCTACTTACCGCCATAAGCTGGAGTACTTTTGCATGAAACTCGAAGATCAATCGAAAGATCAACTGATTAGGAACATAAATAAGCTGGTCGAAGATATCAACCGATTAAAAGAAAAAGATGCGCAGCATATTTATACGGAAACCGCCCTGCTTAAAAGCAAAACCACATCCTATGCCTTACTAAACGCAACTTCCGACCTGGCGGCCATACTGGATACAAACGGGATCATCCTCGAAATCAACGAAGCCGCTCTCCGGCGCATAAAAAAAAACGTCACAGAACTCACAGGCAAATCGCTTTTCGACTTCTTCCCCCCGGAATTCAAAGATTTCCGGAAAATGTATTTCAATATCGTCCAACAAACCAAAGAACCGCTCCGATACCAGGATGAATACCTCGGGATGATCCTCCACGTCTGCCTCTACCCCATCCTGGATAAAGATGATGAAGTAGAAAAAATCGCGGCTTTCGTCAGCGATAACACAGAATATAGAAAAAACGACGAATTGCTGTACCGCTACTCCCAGATACTATCCACTATCCATGACCCCATCGCTTATATCGATAAAAACTTCGTCTTTCTCAACGTCAACCTGGCTTACCAGGAAATGTTTAAAAAAACCATCAACGATATCGTCGGTCATCCCGCCGAAGCCATTTACGGCAAAGATTTCATTGAAAAAAAAATAAAAACCAACCTCCTCCTGTGCCTCGCCGGCCAAAGAATACAACAACAAGAATGGTTCGATTTCCCGGATGGAAAACGACGATGCATGCTGATGAGCTATTACCCGCTTTTCCCTAAAGATAAACCGACACCCATCGGGGTGGTCCTCAATTCCATCGATATCACAAAAATAAAAGAACTGGAAGAAGAACTCCAACGCTTATCCATCACCGATCAACTCACCCAAATATATAACCGAACAAAATTCAACGCAGCCCTTAGCGAAGAAATAAAACGACTTCGACGCTACAATACGGAACTATCCCTGGTTATGCTGGACATCGACCACTTCAAACACATCAACGATACCTACGGACACGACATCGGCGATAAAGTCCTGGTCAGCCTGGTCCAAATCGTTAAACGCTGCATACGGGAAACAGATATCTTCTCACGCTGGGGCGGCGAAGAATTCATGCTCCTCCTCCCCCATACCAACATCGAAAACTCGATAAAACTGGCAGAACGCATCCGCAAAAAAGTCCAGGAAACCAACTTAGAAACAGTAGGCACCATCACATGCAGCTTCGGCGTATCCCAATTCAACGAAAACGACTCGGACGAATCCTTCACAAAACGCGTCGATAACGCTCTATATGACTCCAAACGCAGCGGGAGAAACCGCGTCACCTGGAAATAAACCCACACGGTCGCTGCACTGCGTGAGATCTTATTGCACCGACGGGCAGATCGTACGACACATGGAAATCGCCAAATTTTTGACATCCCACTCAAGTATTTTTTTGACTTGACGATATATGATGTGGAGTTATTTATGAAACTCGACGAAGTCACACTGCAAAATATCCTAAAAGCCTACGGCAAAGAAGTAAAACCTTCTAAAGCCAAACCAAAAATCGAAAAAGACGAAATCCCTACCCCTATAACCGAAAAACTCGCCACCGAAGACTTAAACATTATTAATTATAATAAAGATGGGAAAACTGCCATCAACTCTAAAAAAAAAGACGCCCTCATCGATTTCTTCCAATAAACTGGTATCAAAATTGCTTGGACTACCTGGAGTGCAAGCGTGAAAAATTACCTATTTTATACCGATGATAAAAACTTTATTCTTTCTTTGGAGAAGGCGTTTCCTTCTCAACAACTCAAAATAAAACAGGTTTCGCTATTCCCCCAGGTGGAACCAAAAATCAGGGCGGTTGTCATAGACGGAGACTCGCTGCCCCCCCATACCTCTTTACCCACCCTACACGTATTCAAAAGAAAAAAAATCCCCGTGGTATTTCTCTTCACTTCCATAAATGGAAAAAACGCAATAGAATTACTGAATAACGGCGTCATCGCTATCTTCTTTAAAGATTACTCGATGGAAAGAATTAAAAATGAACTCAACCACCTTTACATCAACTTCAACTACCTGGAAAAAGTCAAAGAAATCGCAGAAAACGAAAACCGCACGAAACGTTTCCTCAACGTAGTCAGCTCCCTCACATCAGACAACGATATCAATAAAATCATGAACGATATCTTAAAATCCATGTTGGAAGTCTTTAAACTGGAAAGCTCCACCTTCTTTATCCTTAAACAAGACCGCCTGAAACTTAAAATCGAATTGGGCCGCTCACGAAAATCTTATATCGGCACCGAATGGGATATAAACAATCCCCAAATCAAATGGCTAGCCGAAATCCAATATACACGGAAACCGATCTATATCACTAAAAAATCAAAACGGGAATATAAAAGATACTTTCCCGAAAATACTCTCCTACTCCCCCTTACAATCAAAGATGTCTTCTTTGGTTTAATTGCCGCCACACTCCGACCGGAAGCGAAAACATTCTCCCGGAATGAAATCGCACTGCTAAAGGCATTTGCAGCACAAACCGCCCTGGCCCTGGAAAACGCAAAACTCTATTGGGACGTCATCCAAACGCAGGAACAACTGGTTAACCAGGAAAAGAAAACCCTACTGAACCAAACTATCCTGAGTTTAAACCACGAAATCAATAACCCCCTAAGCGTCATATCCATGGAAGCTCAATTACTCCAACAAAAACTGGGCAAAAACGAACACTCCATCGAAGCCCGGGTCATCCGCATCGAACAAAACACAGAGCGCATCAAAAAAATATTGGAAAAAATTTCCTCTTTGAGTACCGAAAGCCTCCCCATTACCGACTACATCGAAGGGAGGAAAATGCTGAACCTTCATGACAATTAAAACCCTTCTCCCACGCACTGTTTTTATATTAACCCTCTTATGCGGGAACCTCGCTGTAGGATTTATATTTTCCCAAACCCCGGTTTCAACGCAATCAACGGAGGAAATCAAGGAATTATTCGCCATCGGGAAATACTCCCTGGCCCTTGAAAAATCCCTGGATATCCTCAACACAAAAGAAGACAAGCTAACTCCCGAACAAGCCGCACTTCTCTATTATTACATTGGGATGTCCTATAAAAAGAACCAAAACAACGAATTGGCCGTCGATTATTTGAAAAAAATCGAATTAAAATTCCCGGCTTCCGAATATGTAAAACTCTCTTACCTGGAGCTATCGGAAATTTTCAAAAGCGACTATTTCCAGCGCGAAGCTATCCTGGAAAAATTATTCAAAAAATTCCCCAAAACCCCGGAAGCAGTAGACGCAGGAATTGAATTAAGCAGGGAATATATCCGCTTAAAAAATTACCGGAAAGCACTCCCTGTCCTGGAAACCATCGTTCACGTCTGGACACAAGGCGACGAAAAACCGGAATCGTATATGCTCGCCGCTGTCGCTTATGCCGGGAGTAAAGACTATATCGAAGCCATCGACTTCCTGATGAAAGCAGAAAATCTAATTAAACCCATGATTACCGGGAACCCCTATTACCTGATGGAAGCAGGCAAAATATTTTATTACAGCCTCAACTTCAAAAAAGCCGTCGAATACCTCGAACTACTATTTAATACCTATTCGGATAACAAAAATATCCCGGAAGCCGCTATATTATTGGCTCAATCTTATGAAAGAGAACAAAAACCTTTCCTCGGCGCTATTTTCCTGGTAAAAGCCATTCAAAAGAAACCCGAACAAAAATTTCTTCACGCACTCTATTTAAACCTGGGAAGGATCCTGAATACCCTGGATCAAAGGGACCTGGAAAAAATAAAAAGAAATTACCCCTTGCTGTCCAATTCGGAAAAATTACTGACCTTTGTAAAAAATAATTCCGCTAATTTCGAAGATAGAAAAACTGCTGCCATATTGCTGAGCGACGAGTACAAAAAAAACAAAGATTTCGGGAAAGCCCTCGATAATTACTACAAATTCCTGGGCTCCAACCGCGATCAAACCGTAGAAAAACTCTTTAAAGAAAACCTGGATACTTACATTTATGACCTGGGCAAAAAAAATGACCACGAAGCGTTATTTAATGCCTGGACCAAACTAAAAAACAGGAAGAGCTTTCTATCTGCCGATAATCTTTTACAATTCGGGGAAATTTTCTATAAAATGAAATTGTATTCCAACGCAGAAGAAATCTACCGGCATTTATTAAAGTATAAAATGTACTCTTTACAGTGGGCACAGTCACTGCACCAGTTGGCGCGCATCTTCGTACAAACCGGGCGCTACCGCGAATGCCTGGACCTGTACGATAAAATTCAAACCGCCGAAGAACCGCTGCTCAGTGAATTCGAATATTATAAAGCCCTATGCCTTCAAAATTTGAAAAAAACCGACGAATACGGACAACTTGTCGATAAACTTACAGTTTTGGACCCTTCGATGGAATTTGACCCCACTTCCATTAATTCCTTTCGCTTCCGTATTTTCCTGCTGAAAATAGGACAATTAAATATCCAGGGGAAGTTCGATGAAGCCCTGGATTTAAGCCTGAAATTGGAAGGAGTCCCGGATATCCCTGAAAACGACCGCATGCAGTTGAAAATGTTAAAGGGCGAATCCTTCTACAGGAAAAACGAATATGAAAACGCACTCGCTGCACTCAACATTGTTTCGGCCTCGCGGTCTATTTCCAAAACGGAAAGAGAATGGGTTTTATTCCGTATAACAGGAATATACCGCATTCAAGGCCTGAAAGAAGAAGAAAAAAAATCCTTTAATCAACTCAAAGAACTTAACCCGTCATCTTTTTGGATACGCCAACTGGAGAAAAATGTCCGATAAAGAAGAACTGGAAAAATTAAAGAAAACCTTTGAAGACTTTATCAATTTGTCCGGGGAATTGCAGCGCTCTTATGAACTGTTGAAAGAAGAATCCCAACAGTTATCCCTGTATCTCTCCAATATTCTTGAGAATATGAGCTCTGCCATCCTGGTTTTCGACAATCATTTCTCGTTGAATTTATGGAATGGAGTAACCAGGAACTATTTCCCGGTTCTTTCAAAAAAAGAACCGCCGGTAGCCCTTGAAGAATTATCTCAAAATTCCGTCATCGATATCGAAAGCATTCTAAAAGGAGAAAATAGCCGAAGGGAGGAATTGGTGGAAATAGAAGTCGACCTCGACGGCACCCGGAAATGGTTAGGAATAGATTTCTCCGATTTTATGAACAGTAAAAGAGAAAAAACAGGGTACCTGGTGGTGATCAACGATAAAACCGAGCTGAAGAAACTTCAATTAAAATCACAGCAAGAAGAACGGCTCCGCGTGATGGGTGAATTGGCGGCAGAAGTGGCCCACGAAATCAGGAACCCACTGGGAAGCATCGAATTGATGGTCACACTGCTGGAAGAGGATATGCAAGATAACCCGCGGCATAAAGATATATTATCCCGCATGCGGACCTCTGTCGACAATATGAACCATACAGTCACCAACATCCTGCTTTATACCAAAGAAATTCACCTGGAACGGGCGGTTTTTCCCATTGCACAGCTCATCGGCGAGGCCGAAAGTATCGCATGGAATACACTGGTAAAAAAACAAATCCAGGTGGAAAAAAAGATCGCCGAATTGGAGATCGAAGCCGATTTCGAATTGCTGAAGCAATCGGTTGCCAACATTCTTATCAATGCAGCCCAGGCGGTGGATATGAACGGAAGGATCGATATATCCGCAGAAATTGCCGGGGATATGGTTAAAATCATTATAAAAGATACCGGCTGCGGGATCCCCCCTGAACTGAAAGATAAAGTGTTCAAACCTTTTTTTACCACCAAAACAACCGGGACCGGGCTGGGACTGGCAATGGTTAAACGGGTTATAGAAGCTCATTCGGGCCGAATCTATTTCGAGTCGGATACCTCCGGGACACAATTTTTTATCGAATTTCCCACCTTTTTGTAAAAAGGTGGGACCAAAAACTTTTGTTAGGGTGAGCAGGGTTTTCTTCTTTCTTCCTCATCCCTCGTCCACTGGGCCCAGTTTGCCCCCGATTAATAATTCAAACCGTGCTGAATTGCACTTTAAAAAAAGGCACGACGTGCAGCAACATTAAGCATTGTATTTCGAAAGAAGCCGGTGAAGCCTCCGGCGAATGAGGTCGAAATTCATCGACTTGTAAACAGGATGAACCCGGTTCGCCAGGATAACATATACAGCTTCGTTCTTGGGGTCCAACCATACGGATGTACCGGTAAACCCGTTATGACCGATGGACTCTTTGGACAATGAATGCCCACCCGATGTGATGAGAGAGGAATTCCGTTTAAAGCCGACGGTTCGATGACTCTTTTTCCGCGGGGTAAAATTACTCCAAAAACATTCCAAAGAGGCAGGCTTGAGAATAGAAGCCGTAGAAGGAAAAAATTCCCGGCAAAGTCGAAAGATATCTTCTGCTGTAGAAAATAACCCGGCGTTTCCTGCACTTCCCCCCAAATGATAAGAGTTTATATCGTGTGTTTCACCCTGGATCAATGTTTGACGCCATTTATATTTATAAACACGATCCATATGCTTTCGCCCTTCCGCTTTTAAAGCCCAATCCTCAACCGTCTTTTTTTCAAAGAGGTTCCCATTTTCAGTCGGGGCAGCCGATGTCTTTAAACGGTCCGGTACCTTTAAAAACGTATGATTCAATCCAAGGGGGACGAAAATCTCCCGGTGAGCAAAGGTTTGAAAGGTCATGCCTGTTATTTTCCCCAGGATGTAATGAAGCAAAATATATCCGACACAGGAATACTCTACTTTTTTACCCGGTTTCGATTCCAGGTTTAATTGAGAAAAAAGGGGTAAATAGTCATCGTTAAAGAGATAAAAGGGGTACCATGCCGGAAGTCCTGACGTATGGGTTAGCAAGTGAAGAAGAGTCATGTCGAATTCGGGGGGTAACTGGGGGAAGAAATGACGGACGGCGGTATCCAGGTTTAATTTCTCCCGCTCTTCCAGGAAAACAGTGAGAAAAGCGGTAACCAGGGGTTTGGTCAAGGAAGCCATGTCGTAAAGGGCAGGCGTATCTTGGGGAAGAACCTCTTTTGACGGGAGAAGCGATCGATACCCGTATTGATTTTTATAACGGATATCTCCGTGTTGGCCGGTCAAAAGAGAGATACCGGGGATAACTTTTTTTTCCACCAATGACTGGAGGTATTTTTCCATCGATGAATTTGATTTTGAATTTGGAATCATGCGACACCCGGGTCCTGGATTGAAAATCCCGGTGGAGTGAATTTATGAGATATTCACGATGTTTTCCTGGATGCGGTTGGAGATTCGAATTGCCAATTCCAGTGCGCTTCGGCCGTCTTGCCCGGTGACATTATAGTTGATGCCGGAGGTGATGGATTTATGAAAATTAGCCCAAAGGTTCCGAAGGGGTTCGACATCGGTGATTTCCGGGGTTTCCTCTACCAGGTTACCGTCGGTAATCCGGAACATTTTAACGCTTCTCTTTTGGTAATCCAGGGAGAAATAGGTGTGTTTCTGGAAAATGCGTAGTTTGCGTGTTTTTTTCTGGGAGACGCGGCTGGCCGTAATATTGGCGACAAGGTTGGAATTGAATTGAAGGCGGACATTGGCGATATCGATTTTAGTCGATACGATCGGGATGCCGGAGGCATTGATTTGTTTAATACCGCTGTTATCCCAATGTAAAATAATATCCAGGTCATGGATCATCAAATCCATAATCACATCGACATCCAGCGACCGCTGCGAGAAAGACCCCAAACGTTGAACTTCGATAAATAAGGGGCGTTTGACCAGGGGGCGAATAAATTCCACCGCGGGATTAAACCGCTCCAGGTGTCCCACCGCCAGGGTAACCCGGTTTTCTTCCGCTAATTTTATCAATTCATCGGCTTCTTCCAGGGTTTGCGTCATGGGCTTTTCTACCAGGACATGTTTACGATTTTCAAGAAAAAACTTCGAAATTTCATAGTGACTGATGGTGGGAGTAGACACCATGACCGCATCGACTTCATCCACCATATCGCGATAATTAATGAACTGCTTTACCGGATACGGTACACAAACGGAATTCACTGTTTCTTCATCGATATCTGCGGCGCAGGTTAATTGAAAACCGGGGGTAGAATAGACCACTCGCAGGTGATTTTTCCCCATAGCCCCAGTGCCGATTATTCCTATTTTTAGGGTTTCACTCATTTTAATCCATCCTGAACTTATGTTAAGTTTGCGTTTTTGTCGTATGGTACATACGCCATATCATCGTTGACGGGGATTCATATCCCGGTCGACCGCAGACCATCGATGGCTGGAACGGTTCACGTTCGGGTATGCAAATACGACTGTTTTACCGCTCGTTTTCAAATATGGGGTTTACTGCTCCATACTTGAAATTTTTCATAATCCCTCGTTTTGTTTTACCGATAAATTCGAGAATAATAGCAGCCTCAACCAGGTTGGGGTAGGCATCTTTAATTTTATCTACGGCCTGGGATGTATTCATATCTTGTTTGAAAAGAATGTTGAAAATCTCTTTTACGTTATTGATGAATTCCCTGCTGATCCCGTTTCGAACCATCCCGATGGAGTTAGGGCCATAGAAAGTATAGTTTTCCCTGGTTTGGGAAACTTTTGCAAAAGGGAGGATATCTTGTTGGATGATAGTATAGCCGCCGATATAGGCATTTCTGCCGATTCGAGAAAATTGGTGAACGGCGGAAAAAGCCCCAATGACAGCATAATCGTCGACTTCTACATGTCCCGCCAGGGTGGTACCATTTAAGAAAATAGTATTATTTCCCACCCGGCAGTCATGGGCAATATGAGTGTATGTCATAAAATAATTATTATTGCCGATATGAGTATATCCTCCGCCTTTGGAAGTGCCCCTGTTAATGGTGGTAAACTCCCTGACAATATTATCATCGCCTATTACAACGTAAGTAGTTTCATTCTTAAACGTTTTATCCTGGGGATCGGTGCCGATGGAGCAAAAGGGGAAGATTTTGCAGTTTTTTCCAATCGAGGAGAATCGACCGATAACCGCATGATGCATAATGATGGTATTATCCCCGATAGAGACATCCTCTTCGATAATAGAAAAAGCTCCTACCTGGACATTATTTCCCAGTTGGGCTTTCGGGCTTATAATCGCCGTGGGGTGAATACCTTCCGAGGTGCCGGTATCTTCTGGGTTAGGATTTACCGGGATGTGATTATTTTCGTGGTTCATTTAGCTATCGATGAGCTTAACTGGGCAGATGCAACCATTACGCCATCTACCAAAGCTTTTCCTTCCATGATAACAAAAGTTCCTCTATCCCGGGATATGGTAATTTCCATATCCAAACGGTCGCCAGGTAACACCGGCCGCCGGAACCGGGTATTGTTGATCCCTGTAAAAAAAGCCATGCGCTGTTCCGGGGGAAAACGGCGCAAGATTAAAATCGCACCTAACTGCGCCATGGCTTCTACGATTAAAACTCCAGGGAAAACAGCGAGTTGGGGGAAATGTCCTTGAAACATCGGTTCATTTATCGTGATATTTTTGTATCCTTTAATGAATTCATAACCCTTAATCTCGGTAACCCGGTCCACCATAAGAAATGGGTAACGATGAGGGATTATTCCCTTTATTTCTTCGACGGATAATGTATTCTGTTGGTTCTCACTCATTTTGATTCAAACGCTTTATAAAACATCAAATCGACTTATTTTTGAGTATACTTGGCATCAAAGGCCTTTACTATTTCTTCGGTAATGTCGATGGCTTCATCAAAATAAACAATACCGGGCCGGGTAATATCGAAAATGATAGAGAATCCTTTTGTTTTTCCCAGGGTTTCGATCAAGGGCATCAATTCTTTTTCCAATTCCGACAATTCTTTTTGAGTTTCACGCTGAAAATCGCTTTGGGCGTCTTCATAAAAACGTTTTATATCGGTTTGTTTGGTTTGCAGTTCGATGGTCTTTTTATCGCGCGTATCATTGTTCAATGCGGGGGATTGAATATCTCTTTGGAGCTTCTTGATCTCTTCTTGCAGGGCTTGCATTTTTTGATTCTTATCATTCTGGAAGTCTTCCAGCCGCTTTGAAATTTCAGCGCCTTTCTTGGTTTTTTCCATAATTACAGAAGGATTGATCACGCCGATCTTCACTTCAGAATATACGAAAGCGCTTAAAATTAACATTGAAATAACCAAACTGATTGTTTTTTTCATCGTTTCATCTCCTTATTTTCCTGTTTGAATATTATATATTTTATTCACGTTATATATCTCATGGTTCGTTCGACATTCGACATTCGACCTTCGACCTTCGACCTTAATTAAACGACGGTCCCACAGCGAAACGGAATATAAAATTGGAATCTTCGTTTTCAACTTTTCGTGGGTTATAGGCAAAGATTAAACGGAAGGGCACATTCAGCATGGGTACGAAGAGTTTCAATTCCATTCCCATCGACGAATAAACATCTTTAAAATTAATGGGAAAGTTGAAATCGTAGGCATTACCCATATCGAAAAAGAAGACGCAGGCGAGTTGCTGGTTAAAAGGAATGCTGTATTCCAGGTTTAGGTGGAAAGCCTTATTACCGCCGAAAACATAACCCCTGGGGTCCCGGGGTCCGATCCGGTAAATATCAAAGCCCCTGATGGACTGTTCGCCGCCGAGGAAAAATCGTTCATACCGGGGAATATCTTTATTTCCGAATTTTTTAATCCCTTCATAAACCAATTGGATTCCGAAGGTATGGCGTTTCCCGATGGGGAAAAATTTGACAAATTGGAGTTTGGTTTTATGCATATTGACGTCACCCCCGAGGAAACCGCCGGAATATCGGTAGGAAAGAAGGTATTTAACGCCGCGGGTGGGGAACAGGGGTGAATCGACGGTGGAATAATAGAGGGTGGGGGATATGGAGGAAATTTTTCGTTTTCCTTCTTCTCCGAAATACAAATAGTAATAATAAGAATCGGAGGGGAATATTTCTTCGTTGACTTCATCCATTTGAACGTTTTCAAAGCTGTAATAGAAAGAGGAGCCCCAATATCTCCAGAACCTGAAGGAGGTAGATAAATTAAAGCCTTCGCCGGATCGTGTGTAATAATTGGGAATTCGGATCGAGGTCTTGTATATGCTGAAACCCATGTTGGCTACGTTGAACAGGTAAGGTTCCGTGAAATTGAGGCTGTACTGTTTGGAACGGGTGCCGCTTTGAAGGTTGATTCCCACTGTTTCGCCCATTCCCATGAAATTTTGGGTCGAGTACCCCAGTGCGACAAAAAGGCCGTCGTAGCCGCTGTATCCCACCTGGAAATTGATCATTTGGCGGTTCAGTTCTTTGACTTCTGCAATAATATCGACTTTTTGAGGGTCTGCCGGGTCCGGTTTGACTTCCGGCATTTTTTCGATGGTAACCAGGCCCAGTTGTTTCATGCGGGTGATACTGGATTCAAGTGCGTTCATATTTAAACGGCCGCCTTCGCGGAGAAACCATTCGCGGCGGATGACATGATCGCGGGTATAGGTATTTCCCTTGAATTCCAGTTTTCCCACGTAGGCTATTTCGCCTTCGCTGATACGAACCGTCAGGTCGGCTACTCTTTTGACGGGGTCCAGGTTATCGACAGGAACGACCTGGGCATAAATGTAGCCCAGTGATCCGTATATTTTTCGAATTTCTTCGAGGATTTTGTTTCGTTTTTTTATGTTGTATGTTTTTCCTTTTTTCAGCTTCATCATGCTGGCCAGGAAATCCGACCGAATAATTTTATTGCCTTCGATATTGACATTTCCCAATTTGTAGCGGGGGCCGGGTTCGACGGGGATGATGATTTTCAACATATTTTGAATTCGACCGAAGGTGTTTTGTTTCCTGCGGCTCGAGAAGGATGGTTGGCCGACTTTGGCTTCGAGGTATCCTTTTTCTTGCAATTTCAGTTTAACGCCTTCCAGGTCTTCTTCGATTTTATCTTTATTAAACACATCTTTGCTGCCGAGGGAGGAGAGCAGGCTATTCACTTTATTATTCTTCATCCCGTGTCTTAGGAAGCGATTTGAAATCGGTTCCCCCTTGATCCCCGGGAATTCGACCCACCCGATTTTCGTCTTGGGGCCCTGGATGACATTGATGGTGAGAGCCATTTGATCGTTTTCCATCCGGGTTTCGATATTGACTTTTCCTTCGGTGTATCCTTTATCGGCCAGCATATTTTTGATAATCATTTCTACGCGTCGGATTCGTGAGGGGTTGAAGTAGGAAAAGGGCATCAACACGATATTGTTTTCTTGCAGTTTATCGACGATATCGCTTTCTTTGATTTTTTTTCCTGTTTTATATGTAATGGAAGAGATCAGCAGGTTCTCTTGCACAATGATTTTCACTATTTTTCCAGTGGTACCGTTTTCGCTTTCAATGGAGATATTTTCAAAAAAACCGGTATTCCAGAGCGATTTGAAGTCGTCTCGAAGTTGATTGTCGATGTAAGGGCCGTTTTCTCGCGATTTTACATAGAAGAGCATCGTATCTCGCGATACTTTTTTATTTCCTTCGATAACAATTCGTTCGATAGTCTCTCCAGCTAAAAAAAGCGTTGTTGAAAAAACCAAAATTATCCAAATCAAGCTTTTTTTCATTTTTTTGTCACCTCGCTTAAAATAAGGTATGGTTATATCACATTTTAGATAAGATTTCAATAAACCTTAATTTCTCAATCTTAGGTCAATTTCCGGGCAGTGGGGGTAAAATCCTTTTGTAAAAAGGTTTATCTAACTCTCCGCTCGATTACGGCGGCTGAAAAAAATGAATTTTTAAATATTTTTCTCTTTATTTTTTCCTCGGTAGGAGAAATGGCAAAAAACAGGATGAAGGAGGGGGGGGAATAAAACAACTTATAAAAGCTTTTGTGGGGGTTCCAGGGGGCGGTTTTCTTCGAAAAGAGCCCCCCCTGGCGGTCGAAGGCAAAATACAGGATTAAACCAGGGCTGCGGCCAGCACGATGGAATAATATTTGGAGTCCTCGCTGTCGGCACGAGAAGTTAATACAGCGGGAAACGGTGCCCCAGTGACTACTGCAGCCAAAACTCCATTAGCCAGGAGAGTCATGGCTTTAAAGAACACATTACCGGCTTCGATATTGGGGAATATTAAGATATCCGCATAACCTTCTACCGGGGATGTCAGGCCTTTTATTTCGCATGCTTTCTTTGAAATGGCGACATCCAGTGCCAGGGGGCCGTCTATAATTGCCCCTTTGATCTGTTTTCGGTCTGCCATTTTGGAAATAATTGCCGCATCGATGGTAGCCGGCATTTTATCGCTCACTTTTTCGTTGGCTGTAATCAAGGCTACCTTTGGATTTTTGATTCCCAATTTGGCAGCGATATCGATGTTCAAATTAATAATCTGTACTTTCTCATCCAGGGTGGGTGCGGGGATCATGGCGACATCGGAAACGATAAACAGTTTATCATATGTAGGTACTTCGATGAGTGCGGTATGGGATAATAAAGCACCTTTGGGGATGAGGTTAAAATCTTTATTTAAAATGGATTTTAGGAAGTATGGGGTAGAGATTAATCCTTTCATCAATATACTGGCCTTTTTTTCCATAATCAGTTTAACGGCAACATCTCCGCTCTTTTTTTCACTGGGTTCGTGGACGATTTCAAACAGGTCCGGTGAAACATTTAAATCCTTGCACTTCCGGATAATAACATCCTTATCGCCCACCATGATGGCATCGACAATTTTTTCTTTAACAGCCCGTTCTACGGCCAGGATTGTATCTTCGTCCTGTCCATAGGCTACGGACATTTTTGGGCTTTCTTTTGCTTTGACCAATTGTTCCATTTGTTTTAAAGTTCTTATTGGTTCCATGATAGACCTCCTATGAATTTGATAATATGGATACCTTTCTATTCCGGTTCTCTTCATTTAAATAAAAATTCCCGGTAAATAATCCTTTTACTCTATATAATATCACTTCAGCGCATCTTTTACAATAGTTAAGAGTAAAACTTTCCTATTTTTTTGAGGGATGTATTGAATGTGGTTAAGTTAGGGGTTTATATCCTTGCCCGTGGTTGCCGATGGCACAACGTGCCATAAGAATCCCACGCGCAGTGTGTTTTTTTGACTGTCCCGAATGCCGCTAAGTTAAGGTTTTTTTTGATAAAAGGGGGCGTGTCGGTGTCTTTGAAATGATGAATCGAGAAAAGATAATAATCGGTTCATAGGTGCACGGGTTCTCGTTTCCAGGTTTGCTTTTTCATTAAGTAAAAAAATCGAACTTATATAATACAACGAAGGGCCGAAGGCCGACGATCAACGATTCACGATTCACGATCAACGGATAATGAAAGGGGAAACCGACTACAGCCCCCTGAATTTGAATTTAGCTCGAATATTAGTTTTAACTTAGCGGCATTATCCCGGCGAGCTGTCAGGTTAATGAATATCTACGGGAAAAATCGATTAAAAGGCGATATGTATGGCCACCGGGAGCCAAACTTTAACTTTGACATCGCCTTTTTGGGCCGGTTTGTATTTCCACTTTTTAAAGGTTTTGGAAATAACCGACTCCATGTCTTCGGGGGTCTTCGCCAGCATTTTCACATCTTCGACGTCGCCGTTATGGTTGATCAGTAAGATGGTGCGGACGGCCAGGCTCATGCCTTTATATTTCTTTTGCAAAATAGTGGAGAAAGAAGGATTAGAGCCTTTTATTTTTTCAGGTTTTTCAGTAGCTTCGACTAGAGCGATGAGGTCGCCTTCTTTGACTTGTTGGGACTGGATCAATTCTTTTCGTTGTTCTTCTTGTTTCTTTTTATTTTCATCTTCCAGTCGTTGTTGTTCTTCTTGTGCTTTTAGTTTGGCTTGCTCATCTTCCAGTTGTTTTTGTTCTACTTTGGCTTGTTCTTCTCGTTTTACTCGGTCTTGTTCTTGTTTTTGTTTTTCCAGGGCAATTTTGGCTTGTTCCACTTGCCATTCTTTCAGTTTCTTGATTTCTTCTTCCTGGCTTTTTTTCTCTTCTTCTGTGGTGACGGTTTTTTCTTCGATGGATTTTAAACGCCGTTTATATTCGGATTCCAGTTCTTTTTTAATTTTTTCCATATTCAATTTCATGGTTTCAGCGGCTTTAACCTGTTCTTCTTGCTGTAATCGCACCTGTCTTTGTTGGCGTAAAAGCAAATAGATACTGATAGCAACGATAACGATAATAACGGCTACCAGGGGAAGGACGATTTTCATCCTGGATTTTTTGTCTTTTTCAATGCCGGTTAAAAGTTCTTCTACCAGGTGTTCCTCTGTTTTCTTTGCTGCATCGGCGTCTTCCTTTTTTTTCGTTTCCGGTATGATGTAGGCCAATTCTGCGGCGTAAATTTTGGTTTCTTCTTCCGCCAGTTCGAGGTACAGTGAATTCATGAAATAGGCCAGGTTGAACGTAACGGAGGACAACTCTTCGATGTGAAATTTACTAGACACAAAATCTTTGAATTCTTTAATATTTCCAAAGCGTTGGGAGGGGAGGGGGTTGAGTGTTTTTTTGAAAAAGGTAATCAGGTTGGAAAAGAACTCTTTATCGGATGATGGGATATGTTGGGTAAAGGTGATGTTGGAGAATTTCGAATCGAAATCCTCATTCGGGGCACATACAAAATATTTCCCCGTCAATATCCGGTAGATGATGTATCCCAGGTGATAGATGTCGGTTTGGGACAGTAATTTTTCTTTTCGTAAAAATTCGGGTGCCATCCATGCGCCGTAGCGTTTTTCCATTTCGGCCAGGACTTCCTCTTCTCGATTGAGATATGGGTAAATGCCGTAGTTTTTCAGCATAATCTTTCCATCGTAGTCGATCAATATATTGTCGGGGGTTAAAAAGCCGTGGAAGGATTTTTCGCCGCTGACCACAATGGAGGAGCCGACATCGATTAAATCGGCGGTAGCAAAAGCGATAAAAAACGCCTGGTCGAAGTTGATGGGCATATCTTTTTTCACCGAATCTTCGATGACTTGTTCCAGGGTTTTGGCTTTCAAAAGGGGGTAAACCAAATAATACTTATCCTCGTTTTGAACGATTTGTTCGGGGGAATAGAGCTTCGGGATATTGGATTTTTTAACCCCTTCCAGTAAGATGTTGATCCGTTTCCAGATATTCGGGTTTTTGTGGAGAAAGGGATATACTTCGGTAAGAAGAACGTGTTTTGAAGCCTTTCGCTGGGATTGGTTAATTTCTCCTGCCCTGAAATTAACACCCACGGCATCATTTCCTGTTTCCTCAAACAATAGATAATTACCTGCCGCCTTGTACCGGTTTTCCTGGTCATTCTTGTTCATGGTCTACCTCTCTTATAAGGTTGAAATATGATACACAGTAAAATTATATATAATTATAAAAAAAATGCAAGAGTAAATAACAAACCAAATTTTACCACCAAGAGTAAAATTTTTTGAAAGCATTGGGGATGTGTGCCCTCTTTGTCTATTTATCACGGTAAACAATCGACAAGACGGTTACGCCGCCGCAAGCCGCCAAACTCGCAGCCATCCCGGATAACAAGTACCAATCCTGTTGAAAATACCCGTGTAAAATACCGGTCACCTGGAGGACAGAGAATCCTGCAAAAGTAAAAATAGAGACTCCTTTCGAACTCCGTGCCCGGATTATTTTTACCGCCTGGGCGACAAACAAACCCGCATTCGCCATTAAACCCAACCCAAATATGAAGCCAACCACTTCTTTCATTTTACCTCCTTCGATTAAACCGATTTTCGTTTCCTGTCGAATCAACGGCACCGGGCAATTAATCCAGCACGGCAATCACCGTTTTTAATCTCTTTTTCCAGTAATCGTTCAGCTTTTCTTTGCGGATTAGGGAGCCTCGTTTGGGGGCATGGATGAAAAAACCGCTGCCGTCATATATCGCCGTATGCCATTTCCGGTTGATATTAAAAACCAGGATATCTGTCGGACGTGCTTTAGAAAACCGGATTTTGCTTTTCATCTTGCTTTGTTCTTTTGCAGAGCGAGGAATCTTGATCCCGAAGCAGTCATAAACGTAATACACAAAACCGCTGCAATCAAATCCATCGATATCTTCACCCCCATTCAAATAGGGAAGGTCCACCAGGCTTTCCACCAGCACCGTCATTTTATCCCTCAAATGCCAGACCCGGGACGGTTCTGTCCTGACGGCGCAATGGGGAAGAAAAAAAAGAAGGTACAGTATTGTACTGCCTACGATGAGTACCCTGGGGAGAACCGATGCCTTTGCTCGTTGATCCATACCGGTTGTTTCCTTTTTTTATATGTGCGAAAGGGGGGACTCGAACCCCCACATCTTGCGATATCAGATCCTAAGTCTGACGCGTCTACCAATTCCGCCACTCTCGCAAAAAATCCGCATTAAAGGGCATTGAACGCTCTTGCAGATTATACGAAAATACCACTAAATCGGGATAAAGTCAAGATCATTTCAAATATTTTTTCGACCCGGGTAAAAATTCAGTCCCCCACCGGGGAAGAAAAAAGAAGATATCCGTTCGATCTTAAAATTTATTTGACTTTTCTTTCTGATTTATATATATATAGACAGAACCAATAATAAATAATGGAGGTATTATGAAACGTTTTATCCTGGTTGCGGTTTGTTTAAGTGCAGCAATATCCCTTGTTTATGCGGGCAGTTTCACCTACATCGGCGTAAAAAAATGCAAAATGTGCCACAAAGGAGCGGCGAAAGGCGAAGTGTATGAAAAATGGGAAAAAAGCCTTCATGCCAAAGCCTTTGAAACACTTAAAGCAAAAGGCGAAGACAAAAACCCCAAATGCCTGGAGTGCCATGTCGCCGGCTTTAACACCAGCGGCTATAAAATCGGGGACCCCAGCGCTTCGGAATTCGAAGGCGTTCAATGTGAGTCCTGCCACGGCCCAGGCTCCGCTTATAAAAGCATGAGCATCATGAAAGACCAAAAAATGGCCATTGAAAACGGCTTGATCCTCCCGGACGAAACATTGTGCAAAAAATGCCACAACGAAAAAAGCCCTACGTTTAAAGGGTTTAATTTCAAAGAAAAAATAAAAAAAATCGACCACACTTATCGAAAAAAATAATATCCTCCACCGATGATAACTATGAGAATGAAAAAAAAATACCCGGTTAAAAAACTGCACGAAATCATTGGATTTGTGGCCATAGTAGTGTGTACTATCGCCTTTATCTCATGCGGAAAAAACAGCGAAGTTCGAAAGTACAAAGAAAAAAACACCTCCCCTTCAACCCCCACGCTTCCGAACACCGAAGTAAAACCGTCTGCCGGTCATTCACACTTCCACTGGGAAACACCGGAAGGATGGGTTGAAGATCCTTCGGCTTCCGGTCTCCGCCTGGCTACCTTCTTAATTAAATCCGAAAACAAAGAATCCATTTGTACCATTATTCCCCTCCAGGGGGAAGCCGGGGGCCTGGAACCCAATATCTCCCGGTGGCTGGATCAAATTAACAGCAACGCCGGCGTCGATATGGATGAAAATACAAAGGCCAAGAACCTTCAAAAACTGCTGGATGCCCGGGAAAACTTCCGGGCCAACGATCGATTCGACGCCGTAATCCTCGATTTTACTCCAGTTACTCCCAACCCCTCCGATTTGTCCATTATCGTCTCTATTATTAAGGTAGGGGATAATAACATCTTCATCAAAATGTCCGGGGAAAAATCCCACCTGGAAAAGAATAAAAAAAAATTCAAAACTTTTTGCCGCTCTTTTTCCCTGGACGGTAATGCACCGCCGGAAGGATCAACCCATCCGGCTCCGGGAAATACCCCATGAATAAAAAAAATACACCCACCATCACCCATATTATTAAAAAAACTTTACGCACAGCCGCTTCTCTAAAAATAACCGTGACTTGCCTCTTAATATTAACAGTTTTGGTAATCGCCGGAACCCTTTACCAGGCCGGACACGGCTTATATCAGGCCCAACAAAAATTCTTTTATTCCTGGGTCTCCTGGATCGGCGGTATTGTTCCTTTCCCCGGTACGGTTTTAGTCCTATTCATCCTGTTTTTCAACCTGCTGGCCGCACTATTCGTTCGAATCCGTTTCCGCCTTTCCAATATCGGCAATACCATTACTCACCTCGGTATTCTTATCCTACTGCTGGGCGGGTTCTTTACATTTTATTTTTCCGAAGAATCCACCCTCATTTTAAAGGAAGGTGAGAGCTCCAATACATCCGAATCCAATCGCTTTTGGGAAATAGCGGTTTGGGAAGCACCTAATGGAAAGACCCAATCGGATCTCACCGACGTGTATGCCATCGATGCCGAAACCCTCTATATAGGCCGGCTCATTCGCCTGGACGAACTGGGAACCCGGTTGACCTTCCATGCATATTACCCCAACTGCATCGAATATACCAACGATTCCGGGATCCGACAACTAAAATCCGAGCCTCTCGCCGACGATCTCTCCGAAAATACCGCCGGGGCCATTTTGGAAATAACAACCGATGAAAACGCACCGAACCCCTTGACCCTCCTCCTTTACGGCGGAAACACCGAACCAACCCTTTTATCCCCGGGAGGTAAACACCTATTTTTCTCCTTGCGGCGAAAGAAAATCCAACTCCCCATTCAATTGAAATTAACGGATTTTACCGTCGTATATTACCCCAATTCAGCCATTCCCAAAAGTTTCGAAAGCAAAGTCGCTATCCAAACCCAAGGGGAAGGAAATAAAGCCCTCGATCGCGATGTTGTCATTTCCATGAATAAACCCCTCCGGTTCAAGGATTACACCTTTTTCCAATCCTCCTACAAACCCGGACCCGAAGGGTCTCAATATACTATCCTGGCTGTCGTTAAAAACGTGGGCAGATTACTCCCTTATTTTGCTTCCGTTATTATTTTCCTCGGGCTTCTCATCCATTTCATTCTCATGTGGATAAAACGAAATAAATATAGTACCCCCATTACCGGGACCGCCATCATGATTGCTGTTTGTCTACTTTTCGCCCTGTGGCCCGAACCTCTCCCCGGCCAGGTTGAAAAACCGGGCTCCCTCGCCAAAATGGCCATCATGGAAAACGGCAGGATTAAACCCATCGATACCTTTGCTCAAAACATCCTGAAGCAATTTTCAGGTCAAAGCAGATTTGAAAAAAAACCCGCGATCCACTGGCTGGCCCGGGTACTTTTCATGCCTGAAAAATCCTTCGATGATAAAGTTTTCCTCGTTACAAACCCGGAAGTCCTGGATTCCATCGATGTACCCCGCATCGGGAAAGCCCGCGACCGGTACAGCTTCTCCCAATTGCGAAACGGTATCGGGAAACTCCGCCAATTGGCGATAGATGCTTCCAAAATCGACGATAAAAAACGGTCCTTTATAGAAAACGAAATCCTTACACTATATAATAAGGTATATTTTTACCAGGAATTAACCGCCTGTTTCGATTTCCTTTTTTATTACCGCGACTTTTCTATCAATCAACCGGGAACATACTCTCTCCTCGATATCCCGGCCCATCGAAAACACTTCGACTTCCTGGACCTGGCTCTGAAGAAAAACAAGGTACAGGCAATACTAACGGCTTTAAAAGAAAAAGAACCGGGAGAATGGACACCCGCTGAAAAAGAGATTAGCAACCTTTATCAACGGATGGAACAATGGGCCCGGGCGTACCAAAATTCGCCGTTAACCGTCATCCCCTCGGTTACCCGGGATGGCAAAGAACAAATAGAAAAATGGATCAGCCCCTGGGATATTGCCGGAGATATCGTTTTACATCCCAAAGGCACTATTTCTCCTTCATTATTTTCTATCCGCGATTTGGTTTTTGCTTATCGCGATGGGGACCAGGAAACCTTCGACCGATCCGTGGAACAGTTCAACCTGTGGGCCCTTGAAAAAAAACCCGGGCGCATCCGTCCGAAAGTGATTGCCGCCGAAGTCACGTACAATAAAATCGATCCTTTTTATAAAGCTCAATTCTTCTATGGCTTCTCCGTTTTATTTTTATTGGCCTCTTTTATTATTCAAAGGAAATGGTTCTACCGTTTTTCGTTGGTTCTTCTAATGAGCGGTTTCATGCTTCACCTGGCGGGCCAGGTCACCCGGATGGTTATTATGTCCAGGCCGCCCGTCACCAACCTGTATGAAACCTTTGTGTTTACCGCTTTGATCGCCGTTCTTCTCGGTTTTATCCTGGAAATTTCCCGGGGAAAAAACATCGGTATTTTAACCGGCGGTTTGGTCGGGCTCGTTTTGTTGCTGATTGCCGGGAAGTATGCCCTTGAAGGCGATACCATGGGAATGTTGGCTGCGGTCCTCGATTCCAATTTCTGGTTGGCTTCTCATGTCGTGACCATTATCCTCGGTTACGCCGGTATTTTGTTATCCGGTTTCATCGGTCATGTTTACATTATCCAGCGGATATTCCAGCCCCATAAAAGCCGATTATTGGAAAATACTTTCCAGGCTGTCTATGCCATCCAGGCTTTCGGTATTATTTTTACTTTCCTCGGGACGATGCTGGGAGGAATTTGGGCAGATCAAAGTTGGGGGCGTTTTTGGGGATGGGACCCCAAGGAAAACGGCGCACTGTTGATTCTTTTGTGGTCTGCCGTTTTATTCCATGCCCGTTTGGCCGGGTGGATAAAAGAAACCGGGTTTTCGCTCGGGACCATCGGGGGAATTATCACTGTTTCTCTTGCGTGGTTCGGTGTGAATTTACTCGGCGTCGGCCTTCACTCTTATGGATTTACTTCCGGGGTAGCCAACAGCCTTTTTATTTTTGTTATCATCGAATTTTTGTTTATTTCTATTTCACTGCTCATGCTGTTTGTTTTTAAAATTAAAAAAACCCTCACCTGATGCCGTCGGCAATGACGATTGTCCACGGGGTGGTCTATAATAAAGGTAATCCGCGGGCCATTATGCAAAAGAACAGATGTAGAGACGCAGGATTCTGCGTCTCTACTTAAATCTTTTTATTGGAATCGATAAGCACGAAGCCGGGCAACACGTTCTTCCAGGGGAGGATGCGTGGAAAATAAACCGGCGAAGCCTTTGGCGCTTAAAGGCGAAACGATAAAAAGATGCGCTGTTTGAGTGGTCGCATGCATGGGAACTCGGCGAGTATAATAACCCAATTTTTCCAGGGATGAAGCCAGGCCTTCGGGGTTATGGGTCAATTCGGCTGCGCTTGCGTCTGCTTTGTATTCCCTGGACCTTGAAATAGCCATCTGGATCAACATCGCCGCTATGGGTGCCAGGATTGCCATAGCCAACAAACCCACGATTCCGCCGTTGTCGTCATCATCCCTGCTGCTCCCGCCCAGGAAAGCAAACCACTGCATCTGGTGGGCTAAAAACATGATCGCCCCGGCTAGGGTCGCGGCTGCAGTTTGAATTAGCGTATCCCTATGCAAAATGTGAGACAATTCATGACCGATAACACCCCGCAGCTCTTCGCGGTTCATCAATTTCATAATACCGGCGGACAACGCTATAGCTGCGTGATCGGGGTTCCGACCTGTGGCAAAGGCGTTGGGTGATTCTTCATTCAGAACATACACTTTGGGTTTCGGTATCCCGGCTCTCTGGGATAATTCGTTCACCATGCCGTGGATTCCCGGTGCTTCCGATTCGCTCAGCGGCTGTGCCCCATACATCTTCAGCACGATCTTATCGGAAAACCAAAAGGATGCCAGGTTCATTACCCCGGCAAAAACAAGGGCGACGATCATGCCGCCCCGGCCTCCGAGCGCTCCTCCGATAAAAAGAAACAAACCCGTTAACAACCCTAACAACGCAACGGTTTTTATATTATTGTTCATTTTTTTATCTCCTATATTTCAATTTCTTTCTTTTGAATAATATTATAAACTAATTATCCTTTTTTTTCTACTGCACTTCGTGTTCTAAATCCACCGCCTAATTTGTCTTCGACGACCAGATACCCTTTCGAGAAAAGCCCTCACGGAGGGCGAGGTTTCTGGACCCGCCAGGGGTGCAACCCCTTCCCAAAGCTTTTGATGATATACTTTTATAAAAGTTTTGGGAGGTGTCGGAACCTGTCCATCCGTGACGGTTTACAAAAGGGTTCTGACAAAACTGATGGTGTTATATAGAAAAAGGGGACAGTCAAGAATGTCAATAAGTTAAGGTTATTTTTGGGCTATAGGGGCGTGTCGGTGCTCCCCTGGAACGCCCTGTTGAGCCAAATTTTCGAGGACCGAAAATTGGCGAGACGGGTCCCCGGAGCCGATGACCGGCGAAGGGGTGAAGTGGAAGGGGAAACCG
>Ga0209593_10000285_pt1 | contig 26013 bp, 22 predicted proteins | sample PPLLaktember2015_3_FD_187260 | JGI IMG/M metagenome (GOLD analysis project Ga0209593, IMG submission 187260) | Freshwater sediment microbial communities from Prairie Pothole Lake near Jamestown, North Dakota, USA - PPLs Lake P7 Core (6) Depth... | ecosystem: Environmental > Aquatic > Freshwater...
TTATACATCCGATATTAAAGGTATTTATTATGGGAAAGTCGAGGGAATGGACTCAGACGGAAAACCGGTTTTTGGCGATTTTACAATTATGGTAGAGTAGGAGAGCTGGAAGCGCGAAGCTCGAAGCTGGAAGCTCGAAGCTGGAAGCTCGAAGTTGGAAGCTCGAAGCTGGAAGCTCGAAGTTGGAAGTTGGAATTATTTAGTCCTGGTCCGGTTGATCACGGGCAATAAAACCATGGCAGCAAGTCCAAGTACCAGATAAATCAGGTTTGTTGCGGCATGTGCAATAAGTGCGAAAACCTTACCATCGGCTTTGTCAATTCCATAAATGAAAAGCGTTTCATAAACCATGAAATGCCAGGGTCCGATTCCTCCCTGAACCGGGGCAAGCATGGCGAGGCCTCCCATCAGGAAAGTGATCATTCCGGTCTGCAGGGAAAGATGAGAGGTGGGTGAATAGGCTTTAAAAATAACATATAACATAAAAAGCCACATGATAAAAATGAAAATCGTATGACCAATAAAAAGCCATTTGTTTTCCAGCCTGGCTATTGATCTGATCCCTTCAAAAAAGTTCTGCCTGATAAGCCTTAATTTCTTTATGAAGGCATTTCCGCTGTCTGCCCTGTTCCGTCTGAAATAATTATTAAACAGGAAAAAGGTGATTACCATAACGGCAATGACCGCAATACCCAATAGCAGGTTCCTCAGTGACAGAATTTGTAACAGGTTGGACTTTACATCAGGATGATCGTTAAAGAAAGAAACAAACACCGACAGCTGGCTTGCGATTATGACAAATGCCAGCAATATAAGGGTTATAAAATCAGCCATACGCTCTACAAATACTGTTCCTGCTAATTTAACAAAGGGGATTTTTTCATAACGGCTCAGGATTGTGCAACGGAATACTTCTCCGGCACGCGGAAGCATCAAATTCACGGCATAAAGTATGAGGACGGATAAATAGGAATTAATCAGACGGGGTTGATATCCGAGGGGCTTGATGAGCATATTCCACCGCATTGCACGGCTGATCTGTGATAAAATGCTGAATAATATTGACACCACAATCCAGAAATAGTTCAGATCTTCGAAAGCAACCTTATATTTACGCAGCGGCTCATCCTTATAAACCCACCAGAACAAAAAAATTCCTGCGCCCAGGAATATCGAATATTTGAATATATTCAGAAATTTCTTATACATATCGCAAGAGATCGGCGAACTTACCGTTTTTAATTTCACAAAGGTAATGAAATATGTTTATGGGGATAAACCAAAAGTCCAACCCTTTATCCGAACAACACCACACACTTGAAAAAGTACTATTTTTGCAGAGTAAGGCTTTGAATTACTGACACAGGAAGGGTTTTTAAATATGGCGGACCTGATGCAATATGGGGAACGCAAAATAGAAGTGCTTCCCCGGATTTTTAAATGCAGGGGGCTGGGGATGGTTCTCGCTGTTTACCTGTTTCATCAGTTTTTTGTTCCTGCTGTTTGTCAGAAGCCTGATGCCGATTCGTCCAATATTCTGGATAAAATATTAAACAAAGTGGATTCCCTGGTTCAGAATCCGGCCGGAAAATGGAGCCAGTTGCCGCCCCTTATATCCGATACATCAAAGAAGGTCAGCAACAATATGTTTAACCGTGAATGGAATAATTTTCTCCAGAAATTATATACCGACCGGTCAAAAAAGAAAAAGGTTCCCGAACCCCATAGTAATCTGATTGCATTTAATGGCAAGACCATCCGGAGCCTGGAAATCAAGAAAGTCAATGTTTTCGCCAAAAATACGCTGGATACGGGCTATACAACATCCACCTGGTTACAGCGGGCAGCTACCAGCATCCACACAGGTACCAGGTACAAAATAATACGGCGGAATCTGCTTTTGGTCCCGGGGGATAAATTTGATGTTTTCCTCGCTTCAGAAAATGAGCGTCTGATCCGTGATATGCCCTATATACAGGATGCCCGTTTTCTTGTAAGACCGGTGCCGGGTGAAGCTGATTTGGTGGATCTCATTTTGATCACCAAGGATCTTTTTCCATTGGGATTTAATATGGAAATATCAAGTCCCAATTCAGGTAATGCCGGATTGTGGTATTACAATATTCTGGGATTCGGGCATCAGTTTCTGACATCAACCTATTGGGACGGAGACCACAGTCCCTTGTTCGGGTACCGTCTCGTTTACGGGATCCCGAGTATAAACGGTTCCTATGTTTCCTCAGAAATTGAGCACACGGATATATGGAACACGCAAACCAACCGGATCAGGATTGCCAGGGATTTTAAAACCGTGGGTTTCAAATATGCCGGGGCTGTTGAAATTGACAATTCTGCCCTGACCAGGGACCTCATCCTGCCTGACAGTACCATCTCCGACTTTTCATGGAAATATACAAACTATGACTTTTGGATAGGACGGATCATTTCCCTGAAAAAAAACGATCCGGTGGGGATAAGGTCGGGATTGTTCCTCTCGGGCCGGCTTTTTTACAATCATAACCACTATGGTCCGCCGACCTCCGAACATCATTATTATGCTTTTCAGGACAAAACGCAGTTATTGTTTTCCGGAAGCTACAGTCACCAGGGTTTCCGAAAGGACAACCTGATTTATTCCTTTGATCGGATCGAAGATGTGCCCTTCGGGTATCTTATTAACTTCACCACAGGGGTAGAATGGGGACAATATAAAACAAGGCCCTATATTGCCGCAGGTGCCTCGATAGGAAAGTACTTTGCGCGTTCCGGGTATATGTTTGCCAGGTTGGAATACGGTACGTTTATGGATGGGAACTCATTAGAGCAGAGCACGTTAAGATTCCAGGTCAAGGGCTTCACCCGGCTGCACAGCCCCGGACGTTTCAAATACAGGGGTTTTGCCACATTTACGTACCTGAATGGCATTAACCGGTTCGGCGAGGAATTCACAAGCCTGGAGAGAACAGGGGGCATTCCGGGACTGACAAGCCCTTCATTGCGCGGTAATGAAAAAATTGTTCTCAATCTTGAAACTGTAATATTCAGTCCGTACCGTTTATTGGGATTTGGTTTCGCATTTTTTACAGACCTGGATCTGGGATTCATTAAAACCGAGAATGTGGGCTTTTTTGAGTCCAGGCCCTTTTCAGCATTGAGCCTTGGTGTAAGGATACGCAATGACCAGCTGGTGTTCAACACCTTTGAGCTTAAATTTTCACTGTATCCCGGCCTGCCTGCTGATGCCGTACCTTCGAATGTCAGGGCCGGCAGTGTTCCGAGGTTAAGATCAACAGGGCTTTTCCCGGAGAAACCGGGTGTGATCGAGTATTTCTGATTACAGGTTAGCCCGGGGAATGTATTATTCCATTAGCTTGTTCAGGAGATCTGTCATCTGGTCACGGCTGATTGTCCTGGTATTCCTGGGCATGGAAATCACATGGGAATTTCCATTTTCCGGCTGGAACTTTTCAGCGGTGAATTTCATTTGTAAATTAAGAAGGGTGAGTTCGAATTCCATTAATACCCCGTCAATTTTGTAATAGGGATTCGTGGCATTCGGGCGTTTTAAACCTATATCACCCGTATAATAAATGTCAAAGGATCTCCCGCCGGGTAATTTTATTTCCGCCTTGCGACACTCAAATCCGGCTATATTTTTGGTTTCCCCTGTTTCCATGATAACCATTTCATCCATGCTGTCAAAACAGCACATCATTTCATCACGCCTTCCTTTAAATAAATAGTGTTTGTCAAACACTTTAAGCATGGTCGAACATTTGCGGTTATGAAAGTTGGTTATTGCATCGAGCCTGTAAAAACCAAGGAACCCTTCAATGTTGTTAACGGCCTGTTTTTCATTAAAAACCAGGTTCATACGCCGGGGCAGGATCTCCAGGGTTTTATGATCGAGATTTTCATTCAGGTAGGTGATTTTGTATTCGATCTTCCCCGAAGTAAAACCGGAAGGCTTCATATCCCGGGAACAAAATGACATCAGGGGGATAAAAATAATAATCCAGATTGCCGGGGACTTTTTCATCAGTTGGTTTAATGTATTTCATTAATATTACGTGAAAAGCCTTATGGTTGTTGGATTCCAGAGCCCGGTTTTGATTAACTGACTCCAAAGGACAGACGAATGTGCAAATTGCGGTGACCGGTAAACCGGATTGAAAAGATAAAAAATATGAAAATTAACTGCATAAAAATGCAAAAATGATAAATATCATGATCCCGGGTATCTTACTTTGCTTACTTTTGCAGGAACTGCTTTTGGAATATTTGTTTTTGAAATAACCTGTTAATATTCATTTATATGCCATTCAATCTCCGCAACCGCAGCTTTCTGAAGCTTCTGGATTTCACCCCGGCCGAAATTGGCTTCCTTCTTGACCTTTCACTCGATCTTAAAAAAGCAAAATATGCCGGAACAGAACAACCGAAATTAAAGGGAAAGAACATTGCCCTTATTTTTGAGAAATCTTCAACCCGCACGCGATGTGCCTTTGAGGTGGCCGCTCATGATCAGGGGGCACATGTAACCTACCTTGACCCGGTGGGCTCACAGATGGGTCACAAGGAATCTGTTAAGGATACCGCAAGGGTTCTTGGAAGAATGTATGATGGAATTGAATACAGGGGTTACGGACAACAAATTGTGGAAGACCTGGCCAGGTACTCAGGAGTTCCGGTATGGAACGGTCTTACCGATGAATTTCATCCAACCCAGGTGCTGGCTGACCTGGTGACCATGAGGGAACACAGTGATAAGCCCCTGAACAGGCTGAAGTTCTGTTACCTCGGAGATGCCCGGAACAATATGGGCAATTCCCTGATGGTGGGTTGTGCAAAGATGGGGATCGATTTCAGGGCTGCCGCCCCGTCAGCCTGTCAGCCTGCCACCAGCCTGGTTCAGACATGCCGTGAAATAGCTGCTGAGACCGGCGCAGGAATTACCGTTACCGATGACATACGCGCGGCGGTCAGGGATGCCGATTTCCTGTATACGGATGTCTGGGTATCCATGGGTGAACCAGCCTCCGTTTGGGAAGAGCGCATACAACTTCTGAAGCCATACCAGGTAAATCAATCGGTTCTTGACCTCACCGGAAACGGGAAAGTGAAGTTTTTACATTGCCTCCCGGCCTTTCACGACTGCGAAACTAAAATCGGGAAAGAGATATATCAGAAATTTGGATTGGAATCCATGGAGGTGACCGAAGATGTATTTGAATCACAAGCTTCAATCGTATTTGACCAGGCGGAAAACCGGGTCCACACAATTAAAGCTGTTATGGTCGCCACATTAGGCCAGTGAACCTGCCATGTAATAATAAAGGATACATTTCTGCATATATACATATCTGACAATTTTATCGACAGATTATATAAAACTGAAAAATATTCTCTTTTTTATATACGAAAAGAATTATATTCACCCCAGTGATTGTAATGGAAAAATACCGGGCCTTGTTATCCCCGTATGATATAGCGTTCGGTTAATGTCTGCTGGTATGAAATCTTCCTTAAAGAAAGAAATCCGGGACGATCTGGGGGTGTCTGTTGATAAATGCTACCAGTGCGGTAAGTGTTCGGCAGGATGCCCGCTCAGTGAAGAAATGGACTTTCCCCCTAGCTACCTTTTGAGAATGCTTCAAACCGGAGATGCCATGTTACAGGAAAAGGCACTCTGTTCATTTTCAATATGGGTCTGCCTAACCTGTGAAACCTGTTATTCCCGTTGCCCGATGAGTATTGATGTACCGGCAATCATGGATTTTATGAGGCAAAAGTCACTCAGGGAACGCAAAACTCACCGCGAGGCACGAAAAATAATTGCCTTTCACAGATCATTTCTCAAATCAATTGAGAAAACCGGGAGGCTGTATGAACTGGGTGTCCTCGCTGATTATAAAATGCATACATTGCAGTTGATGCAGGACCTGGCTCTTGCACCTAAAATGCTGTTAGCCGGAAAACTGAAAATTATTCCGGAACTTATTCACGGCCGATCTGATTTATCATCCGTTTATTCAGGCACCATTAAAAAGAAATGACCATGGCATTGGGTTTTTACCCGGGTTGTTCGTTGAAAGGTTCATCCCGTGAATATTCCGAATCAGTACTGGCACTTGCGAAGGCATTTGGGATAGAACTCACGGAGATAAATGACTGGAATTGCTGTGGCGCCACGGCTGCCCACAATCTTAACAGGAATCTGTCGCTTGCCCTGCCTGCACGTGTTTTAGCACTCGCTGAAAAACAAAGCCTGGAGGAAGTGCTGGTTCCCTGCGCAGCATGTTATAGCAGGCTGGCAGCCACCCTTCACGATCTGAACAGGGATGAAGCCATAAAATCCGGAATTTCTGAACTCATTGGCATGGAATTGAAAGGTTCGGTTCACATTATCAATATAATTCAATTCCTGGACAAATATATTTGCCCTTTACTCGAAAACCGGATAATTAAACCTTTCAGCAAAAAAGTTGCCTGTTATTACGGATGCTTACTGGTCCGGCCGCACAGCGTCCTGCATTTTGACAGGGAAGAGGAACCCCAATCGATGGATGTATTGATGGCAAAAGCAGGAGCCACGCCGGTTGACTGGTCTTTTAAAACTGAATGCTGCGGAGCCGGCCTGTCTGTTTCCCGGACCAAAACCGTGGCAAGGCTTTCGGGCAAAATAGTGATGGATGCCACGGAAAGGGGTGCGGAGGCCTTGATTGTGGCCTGCCCGATGTGTCATTCCAACCTTGATATGCGCAGGGGTGATATAAACCGGTATAACGGCATCAAATCCTCCGTACCGGTACTGTATATTACCCAGGCCCTGGGATTGGCCGTGGGACTTGACCCGGTAGATCTGGGCGTGCAAAGACATTTTGTTAATGTAGAAATATAAGATACCCGGCTTGTATGGCAAGAATAGGCGTTTTTATCTGTCATTGCGGAGAAAATATCGGGGCGACCGTTGATTGTGAGAAAGTGGCCATGGCAGCCTCTGAGTATGACGGCGTTGCTTACAGCATCGATTATAAATATATGTGTTCTGATCCGGGGCAGAACCTGATCAGACAAGCCATCAAGGAAAAAGAGCTTACCGGCGTGGTTGTGGCTGCCTGCTCTCCCAGAATGCATGAGCCAACTTTCCGCAGGGCATGCAATGAGGCAGGTTTGAATCCATACCTGTGTGAAATGGCCAATTTGAGGGAACATTGTTCATGGGTGCATGAAAAAAACGAGGCCACCACTGAAAAAGCGATAGACCTGGTAAGAATGCTCGTGGAAAAGGTGAAGCGTAACCACCCGCTGAGTTCAATAAAGGTTCCGGTTACCAAAACTGCCCTTGTAATAGGTGGTGGGATTTCCGGGATTCAGGCCAGCCTTGATATTGCCAATACCGGGCATAAGGTTGTGCTGATTGAAAGGGAACCTTCCATCGGGGGGCATATGTCTCAATTATCCGAAACCTTTCCGACACTCGACTGCTCCCAGTGTATCCTTACACCCCGCATGGTTGAGGTGGCGCAGCATCCCAATATCACCCTGCTCACATATGCGGAACTGGAAAGTATTGAAGGTTTTATCGGAAATTTTAAGGCGAGGATACGGAAGAAAGCAAAAAGCATCGATGAGAAGCTTTGCACAGGATGCGGATTGTGTACCACAAAATGTCCGAACAAAAAGATCCCCGGAGAATTCAATGCAGGTCTCGGAAACCGGACAGCCATTTATGTTCCGTTTCCGCAGGCTGTACCCAACAAACCGGTGATTGATAAGCTCAATTGCACTTATTATACAAAGGGAAAATGCCGTGTATGCGAAAAGGTTTGTCCCACCCAGGCTATCCGGTTTGATCAGGAGGATGAAATCATCGACATCCCGGTGGGAGCTGTTGTTCTGGCCACAGGCTTTGCAGTCAGGGGGACGGATTTTTTTCCGGAATACGGGTATGGAAAACATCCGGATATCATCACAGGATTACAGTTTGAAAGGCTGGCATCGGCTTCAGGTCCCACTTTGGGAGAGATCCGCAGGCCTTCCGACGGAAAGATACCGGGGAAAATAGTATTTGTTGCCTGCGCCGGCTCCCGTGACCCGGCCAAAGGCATACCTTATTGCTCAAAGATATGTTGCATGTATACTGCAAAACATGCCATGCTCTATCAGCATAAGGTCCATGACGGGGAATCGTATGTTTTTTATATGGACATACGCGCTGCCGGAAGGAATTATGAAGAATTTGTCCGCCGGGCCATAGAGGAGGACGGAGTAAACTACATCCGTGGCAGGGTATCCAGGATTTATGAAAAACAGGGGAAGCTTATCGTAAAAGGGGCAGATACCTTACTGGGAGGAATGCCGGTGGAAATTGAAGCGGATATGGTAGTACTGGCAACCGCCGGCATTGCCAATGAAGGTTCCGAAGTGCTGGCCCAAAAGATGCATGTATCCTATGATCAATACCATTTTTTTACGGAAGCCCATCCAAAATTAAAACCTGTGGAAACCAATACGGCCGGAATATTTCTGGTGGGTGCCTGCCAGGCCCCGAGGGATATTCCCGAATCGGTGGGACAGGCATCAGGTGCGGCTGCCAAGGTGGCTGCCCTCTTTTCTCAGAATGAGCTGACGAGGGAACCCGTGATCGCAGTGGTTAACCGAAGTGCACCGCCCATGTATTCAACCTGCGCGGGTTGCTTCATGTGTGTCTCGGCCTGTCCTTACCAGGCTATCGAAAAGGAAGAGCTGACCGACCGGAAGGGACAGCTTATTAAAACAGTGGCCAGGGTAAATCCGGGACTATGCCAGGGTTGCGGGACCTGTGTGGCCTTTTGCAGATCAAAATCAATTGATATACAAGGATATACACATGAACAAATGGTCTCTGAAGTGATGGCCCTGTTGAACAATTAAAATGTAGTAAAGGCAATGGCTGAATTTGAACCAAAAATAGTAGCCTTTGTGTGCAACTGGTGTACATATGCCGGGGCCGATCTTACCGGCACCAGCCGGATAAAATATGCTTCCAATGTGAGGATCATACGGTTTCCATGTACGGGTCGCATCGACTATATGTTGTTGTTAAAAGCTTTTGGTGAAGGAGCTGACGGAATAATCGTATCGGGCTGCCATCCGAACGACTGTCACTATACTTCCGGTAATTTTCATGCTCGTAGACGATGGATCGTATTCCGAAGCCTGATCGACTTTCTGGGCATTGATATCCGTCGCATCACTTTTTCATGGGTATCTGCGGCAGAGGGTGCCAAATGGGCCGGCCTGGTGAACAGCACAGTGTCGGTGATCAGGGATTTGGGACCTTATGATGACTACAAAAAAATCGCAAATTTTATCGAAAAAGAAGTATCCCATGGATGAATTAAGAACCAGGGCCAGGGAATTACTCGAATCGGGGAAGGTTCAGCTGGTTATAGGGTATGAACAGGGAAGCGGCGGCAAAACAAGGCCGGCTTTCGTTGAAAATCCTGAAAAAACTGATTCACTCATATTTGACAGCCGGTGTATACAAAATCTGGCTGTATATGTTACAAAATCTGAGGTGAGAAAAAAAGGCAGGCCTGCAATCGTAGCATCGGTGCCAGTTTTAAGAAGCCTCATTCAGCTTGCATCTGAAAATCAGATTAATGATGACACGCTTGTAATTATAGGCATAACACCCGGACTGGAATTAATTGAGTTTAAGACCTTGAAAGAAGTCGGGTCGTTTTTGGAGCAATATTCTCTTGAACTGGATGCACGGGATAAGGAAATGATCTGCAAGCTTGACGGAATGGAACCCGCCCTGCGTTGGAAATTATGGATGGAGACCCTGGAACCATGCTTTAAATGTTATGCCTGTCGTGCTGCGTGCCCGCTCTGTTATTGCACCCGGTGTACCGTGGAATGCAATCAGCCCCAATGGCTGCCTGTGGCTTCACACCTTTTGGGAAACCTTGAGTGGCATATTATGAGAGCCATGCACATGGCCGGAAGATGCACAGATTGCGGATCATGCGCGAATGCATGTCCTGTCGGCATTCCCCTTACCTTATTGACCAGAAAAATAATGCTTGATGCGAACTTGAATTTTGGCCAGACAGGGCCATCGCTGACATCTGGGAATATAATGTCTGTTTTCAGACCTGAAGACAGGGATAATTTCATTAAATAACCGGCAGGCATGGAGAATTATATTATTCAGAACGGATCACTTGAAAATCTTTTTGATGCCCTTGTTGCCGGGGGAAAAACCATGATCGCACCCCGGTTGAAAAACGGGAAAATCTTATTTGGAAAAGTTGAGAGTTTCAGCGAAATCAGTCAGGATTTTATTCAAACGGCCCAATCTGCCAAGGAGGCCTTCTTTCCGAGAACTGAAAAACTGTTTGGGTATACCTGTAGCAAAAACAAAATAGTTTTGGAGGATGTTGATCCGGAGATGTTCCCGGAAGTGATTCTGTGGGGGATACGGCCATGTGATGCAAAGTCATTGGTTCCGCTTAAAAAGATATTTAACTGGGATACCGGGGATCAGATCTTTAACAGACGAGTGGAAAAGACCACGGTAATCAGTTTCAGCTGTCAGCAGTCGGACGAATTCTGTTTTTGCACCTCGGCAGGAGGGGGTCCGGGCAGTACGGAGGGCAGCGACATCCTTTTTACCGTAATGGGTACGGATGGCTATATGGCTGAAGTATTATCTGAAAAGGGTAAACAGATTCTTGATCTGAATTCAGGGTTATTCTCAAAAGCTGAAAGCCATACCAACAAGGACCAATTCCTTGCTGCCATTCCTGTCAGATTTTCAAGGGAAGAAGTCAGCAAAAAACTGGCATCGTATTTCGACAGCGGGATATGGGAAAATCAATCCCTTCGTTGTATGGGATGCGGCGCCTGTGCATTTGTCTGCCCTTCCTGTGCCTGTTTTGATATTCAGGACGAATCGCATGGTAACCGGGGAACCAGGCTTCGGTGCTGGGATTCTTGTGGCTTTTCCCTGTTCACACAACATACATCGGGTCACAATCCACGCGAAAAGCAATCGCAGAGATGGCGCCAGCGGCTGCTACATAAATTCGCCTATATGCCTGAACGGCTTTCGGTTTATGGCTGTACGGGATGCGGCAGGTGTTCCCGTGCCTGTCCTGTGGATATGAACATTCTGCAACATTTAATTTCAATTCAGGAGGTTGATCATGCTTGAGAAAAATATTTACCTGCCTTACCTGATGAGAATTGAGAAAATTATTCAGGAGGCACCTGGTGTAAGGACTTTCAGGCTGAAATTCATCAATGAGGAGGATGAAAATGAATTCCACTACCGAACCGGTCAGTTTGGAGAATATTCCGTGATGGGTGCCGGTGAATCAACGTTTTGTATTGCCTCATCCCCCACCAGAAAGGGATTCATTGAATGCACGTTCAGGCAGAGCGGCAGAGTGACTGCTGCCCTGGCCGGTTGCGAGGAAGGAAGTATCATTGGTTTCAGGGGGCCGTACGGAAATGTGTTCCCCATAGAATCATGGCATGACAGGAACATCCTGTTCATAGCCGGCGGAATCGCGCTCCCGCCTATGCGATCGGTTATATGGAATGTGCTGGATCTCCGTGGCCGGTATAAAAATATCACAATATTATACGGTGCCCGTACGGTTGCGGACCTGGTTTATAAAGATGAACTGATGGAGTGGGGCAGAAGGGATGACGTCCGGCTGATAACAACGGTTGATCCGGGCGGGGATACACCCGACTGGAAGGGTGAGGTGGGATTTGTACCGGCAATACTGGAGAAAATTGCGCCTCCCGGAGAAAATTCCATTGCCGTAGTTTGCGGCCCGCCGATCATGATCAGGCTTACCTTTCCGGTATTGGAAAAACTGGGTTTTGCAGAAGATCATATTTACACCACCCTCGAAAACAGGATGAAATGCGGCTTTGGTAAATGCGGACGCTGCAATATAGGCAGCACTTATGTTTGTAAGGACGGCCCGGTTTTTACATACGGCCAGTTGAAACAAATGCCCGATGAATTTTAGATTTAGACTACCAAACAATATTTTTGTTGTTTTCAAATACTCACGAATTATCCATTATTTCTCATGATTACAGTTCCGACCATAGCCGGCATCAGACCGGAATTCATCCTATTTGCCATTACACTTGTCGGTGTGGCCGTATTTCATCATAAAACCATGTATGTTGCCCTGCTGGGGCTGGCAGCCATCCTGATCTTTAAGTTCGGATTCACTGAATTTTCCCTGCCGGAACATATCCTGGGAACACCTGCCAAAGAAGGAGAATGGAGGATATTGCTTAACCTGCTTGGCTTGCTGTTTGGTTTTGCCATCCTGGCTGAGCAGTTTAAAATATCCAAGCTTCCTGAGATATTACCGAATTACCTGCCAAATGACTGGAAAGGGGGCTTTGTATTGCTGTTTTTTATCGCCATTCTTTCATCGTTCCTGGATAACATAGCCGCCGCCATGATAGGAGGCGCCATCGCCATGGTAGTTTTCAAGGGCAGGGTTCATGTTGGTTACCTGGCTGCCATTGTTGCCGCGAGCAATGCCGGGGGAGCAGGCAGTGTTGTGGGGGACACCACTACAACGCTTATGTGGATCGATGGTGTTAATCCTTTGGATGTAATTCATGCATTTATAGCCTCGTTTGCAGCCCTGGCCATATTCGGCACTGTGGGTTCCATCCAGCAGGACAGGTATCAAAGGATTATCAGTGAGATCAATAGGGATATTAAGGTGGACTGGGGCAGGATCGGGATCGTATTTCTGATCCTGGTCTGTGCCATCATAACCAATTGGACGCTTGATTTTCCCGCATTGGGCGTATGGATCGCAATATTGGTAGGGGGCTTATTTCGTAAGACCCCCTGGAGAGAGCTTAAGAAAGCCTGGATGGGAACTGTTTTCCTGATGGCCCTCGTAACCTGTGCTTCCCTTATGCCGGTGGAAGACCTGCCTCCTGCCTCTTCCTGGACTGCCTTTGCATTGGGATTTGTTTCTGCAGTATTTGATAATATTCCTCTTACCAAACTTTGTCTTGAACAGGGCGGATATGACTGGGGTGTGCTGGCCTATACGGTTGGTTTCGGCGGTTCAATGATCTGGTTTGGCTCTTCAGCCGGAGTTGCCCTTTCCAACATGTATCCTGAAACCAAGAATACGATTAACTATATCAGGAAGGGCTGGCATGTGACACTTGCCTATGTTATCGGATTCTTTGTGATGATTCATACAGTTGGCTGGCATCCCCATGCTCCCCATAAAAAGCAGCATTCCCTGGAACAGGAGATTAACCGGGGTAAATAAGGCCAGGACATTATTTCACAGAAACAAGATTGTTCTTTACAGCAAAAATTACCAGTGCAAGGCTGTTTTTACAGCCTGTTTTTGCAAAAAGGCTGGCTTTGTGGTTTTCCACTGTCCTTTCACTCAGGAAAAGTTTGCCGGATATATCTGATGTTCCCTGACCCTGGCAAATAAGTTCCAGAATTTGCTTTTCCCTGGTGGTGAGGCTCATATCATGTGGCGCTTTCTTGTTGTTTATCAACTTTAGCAGGAGTTCCTGCGAAAAATAGGTCTGACCGTTCAATATTGCCCGTATGGCAGTTTTCAGTTCAGAATTATCGGCGTCCTTCAGGATAAAACCCTTTACCCCGTTTTCGATCATGTTGTTATAATATTGTTCGTCACCATACATTGAAATAACCAGTATCCTGATGCCGGGATGTTCTTTTGTGAGTATCCTGCTTGCTTCAATTCCGTTCATCAATGGCATATTAATGTCCATAATGATCAGATCGGGCAGCAATATTCCGGCCGCCTCCAGCAATTCCTTACCATCTGAAACATCGGCAATGACTTCAATGTCTTCAAGGTCCATGAGGATGAGCTTCAGGCCCTGTCGGAACAGTGAATGGTCATCGGCAATAATGACTCTTTTCTTATTGCTTTTCATATTCTACAGCAGCCGCTACCAGGTATAAAGTAAGTTCAAAGCCTTTTTTCGGATTGGTAATGATGTCGAGATGTCCGCCCAGGGACTGAACTCTCGATTTTATGTTCAGGAGCCCCATTCCCTGATCCTTGGGATTTGCCTTCGCTGTGAATCCAATTCCATTGTCCCGGTAACGGCATACCAGTATGTTACCGTCAAAATTTATTGTAATATAAATATCATTGGCATGGGCATGTTTTATTGTATTGTTAATCAGTTCCTTGATAACCCTGTAAATAACTGATTCCACGATTTCCGGAAACCGGGTATCCTGGATGTACGATTGTAAATGGATATTGATATTCCGGGAAAAAATATCTGAAATATTCTGAATTGCGGCAGTAAGGCCAAAATTAACAAGCACATGGGGACTCATGTCGTTGGAGATATTTTTAACAGAATCGATCATATCACGGATGATAACTCCAATCCGTCCGGCGATGTTGTTCTTTTTTTCATTATTTTCACTTTCGATGAAGGATGTCATGTAAATTTTAAGCGCGGAAAGAAGGGGACCGATCTCATCGTGCAGGTCCTTGGCTATTCTTGTCCGTTCTGCTTCTTCTGTTTGGATCATGGTTTCTATTAATCTCCTGGCATGAAATTTACGTTCCGTGATGTCCCGCACAATTGTAAGAAAGGAAGCCTGCCGGTTAAATACAATGGGAACACTATTAATTTCAACCGGAATAATTTTGTGCGAATCCGGTAACTGAACCTCAATTTCCAGGTTACCAACAGCCTGGCCCTTTTTCAACAATTTCCGGCGTTCAGTGATAATGCTCCTGTAGGCAGGAAGGATATAGTTTATGAGTTTAATTCCCAGAATGGCAGCTTTTTCAATTGCATACCTTTTAAGAAATGAATCATTTACCTCGATAATATTGAAGTCACTGTCAGATATAAATATGCCATCACCGGAACTGTTGAATATATTTCTGAAATTCGTTTCACTTTCCTGCACCTTTTCAAATAAAACAATCAGTTCATTCGTTCTTTCATTTACCAACTTTTCAAGGTCTGTACGGTAACGTTTGAGCTCATCACGCTGTTTTTTCTGTTCAATGGTCTTGATCACGGTGATGGGCATAATTTTAAGGTAGTTGTAATTCTGATCTTTTATCAGATAATCATAGGCGCCGGCTTTCAAGGCATTTACAGCAGCTTCTTCGCTGCCTTCACCAGTAATAATGATCAGCGGAGATTCACTAAGGTAGGGGAGCAGGTCCAGGGCCTGGCCGTCACCCAGGTAGAAGTCGGACACAACGGCATGATAGCTGTGTCTTTCAAGCAACGTAACAGCTTCCCTGAATGAACCGGCAATGTCAGAGTGAAAGGGGAAACCTGCCTCTCGGGATTCGCGTTGAAAATACAACTTGTCAGCCAGGTTGTCTTCGACATATAATATATTTGTTCCCCGGTTTTCCATCACAGAAAAACAGTTCAGAACCCTAAAAGATGCTTAAAACAGCAAAAAATATTATCTCCATAAACAAGTATGATCTTTTCCGGGTTCAATATGTTCTTAAACTGTAAAATCATAAGTCTTGGAATTATGCCTAAATCAGGATAGATATGAAAATTTTATTTTGCTTGATTAGCCTGGTCATAAACGTTGTATTGCAGGAACAGGGAATTCCTTCCTGGCCGGAAAAAGATTACTACGGCAGGTACACACATTTGAATTTCAGAACAGAAAGGAGTTTCAAAGAAACTATTGATTTGAAAAATCCGGATATCAGACGATTTCAGGCGGTGTTATTTTTTCTTACTAATGAAATCAGGGTGAAATTCAGACTATTACCCCTGGCTTATTCCCCTAACCTTGAAAAAACTGCCCAGATGCACGCAGAGGCCATGGTCAGTGAGGATTTTTTCAGCCATCTTAATCCTCATCACAGCAGGATGAAAACACCCAATGACCGCGCCCGGCTGAACCAGATTAGCAATCCGTTCCTGGCTGAGAATATCATTGAAGGATATGGTCTTCAATATACATCAAACAAAGAAGTATACCTCCTGGGCAAGGGAATGTTCAGTTACAAACCCGAAGGCGAATTGTTGCAGCCCCATACCTATCTGTCCCTTTGCGAAACATTAATGCATGGCTGGATGAATTCCAGGGAACATCGAAAAAATATTCTTTCCAGGGATGCCATTGAACTTGGCTGCGGCATCTCATTTTATTCTGATCCGGGTTTCAATGAAATGCCTTCATGTAAGGCAGTGCAGAATTTTCAATGGTATCGGACAGTTCAACAGGCAAAATCACAATAGTTTATAACGTCTCAGTTTAATTTACTATTTTTCTGCAAATTTTGCAGCATTTGAATTCTGCATCCGTCTATAAACTGAGTAAATGTCTGAGCAACGAGGGTTTAATGTTCACCAGGAACTGATCATCAGATGCCGCAAAGGCGACAGGCTGGCTCAGGAGGAAATATACCGGCTTTACTTCAAGGCGATGTTCAATACCTGCCTGCGCATGCTGAATAACCCCATTGAAGCTGAGGATGTGATGCAGGAAGCGTTTCTCGCGGCTTTCACAAAATTGGGGCAATACAAGGGCGAGATGAGTTTCGGCTCATGGTTGAAGAAAATTGTGATCAATAAGGCGATTGATGCGCTCAGGACAAGGAAGATCAAATTTGAAGAATTAAATGACAAGCTGATTGTTGAAGATGAAACCTTCAGTTACAATCAATCACAGGAGGAGACAGAGCGTCTGATCCGCAATATTAAGGATGCTGTTCATCGCCTTCCTGAGGGATTCAGGGTAGTTCTTTCTCTTGCTTTGTTCGAAGGATATGATCACGAAGAAATTGCTATGATACTCGGTATCAATGAATCAACTTCGCGTTCACAACTTGCACGGGCAAAGAAAAAACTGGTTGAATATCTAAAACAGGAAAAAAATGAAAACGATTGATGATTTTATAAAGATGCATGCAGGCAGGTTTGATTCCGGGGAACCCGGGCAGGGCCACATGGACAGAATGATCGCCAGGTTGAATTCAAGAAATCTTTTTGAAAGACGCCAGGTGAGATTAATGGGGCTTCGTATTGCTGCAGTCTTATTGCTCAGCGTCGTTATTTCCTATGTCGCTTTCAGGGAATCCGGTATTATGGATAAAATGAATTTCATCGTTTCCGGTTTGCCAAACCAGGAGCTTAATGAGGCCGAACTCTACTATAATTCTCAGCTTAACATTTACTATAACAGGATCCAAAAATTACGATTTAACAATGACCAGGCTGAAAAAACAAAAGTTTTACAGGAATTATCAGCCATGGATGAACAGGTTGAGGTAATGAAGCATGATCTTAAACAAAATCCGGAAGACGAAAGGATAGTTCATGCCATTATCAGTTTTTACCAGCTTAAAATTGAGTTGATGGATGTGATCATTGACAAGGCACAAAAATCAACCAGCACAATTCTTTAAAAACACCGGAAATGAAAACACTATTTACAAAGGAAAGAATGGTTCTCACATTGATTGCAATGGTGGTAACCTTAGGTTTGACAGCCCAGAATGACCCTTCAGGCAAAGAGATCAAAAAAGAATTTGCCGTTAATGAAAACACGCGCCTCGAACTGTCGAATAAATATGGGAATGTAGATATAGTAAATACCGGCGAACCGAAGCTCACGATCCTGGTAAAAGTTAAGGTAAATGTCCGTGATAAGGAAAGGGCTGAGACCATTCTTAACACGGTTAAAATACACATTTCACAGGAGGGCGATATAATAAAAGCCGTGACAGAACTGGACGATAATTTTGGTAAACTGTTCAGGGGATTCAATACAGGCGATGGCGGCCTTGAAATAAACTATACGGTCACGATGCCGGCAACAGTCCCCGTAAATCTTTCAAATAGATATGGAAATGTATTTATAGATGAACTTACCTCAACATCAACCCTGGATATCAAATACGGGAAATTGACGGCCAACAGGATCATGCATGAAGGCAAGGAGCCCCTTACCAAAATATACCTTGCATACTCTGATGGAACGGTTCAGGAAACGCGGTGGATTGAACTGGACATAAAGTACTCCAAGATGAACATTGTCAACAGTAAAGCTTTGGCAGTAATGAGCAAATATTCCAAGCTTTTTGTCACAAACGGCAGTTCAATCGTAAGTGAGTCGAAATATGATACCTATGATGTCGGGAAACTGAATAATTTTATCACAACCGCTGCGTACGGACATTTTGTTATCAAGGAATTGACGGGGAAGCTGCAACTGGATACAAAATATTCCGATGTCATAGTGGACAGAATTGGTAGCGGGTTTGAAAGTATTAAAATATCAAATAGCTATGGTACATATAAACTTGGCATTGACCCTGGTGCCTCCTATAAAATAAACGGATTTTCAAAGTACTGCAATATTATTTATCCTGAAAATAATGCCCGGGTCAGCCGGTTTAATGAAAATAATGAATTTAAGGTGAACGGAGTTGTCGGAAGCAACTCCAGTCCTTCAGCCGAAGTGAATGTTACTTCCAGTTACGGAAATATCAGGCTGATTCCATAGTGATTATTGAGGATATTTATTTTCTACAAACAGATCGCACCTCTGGCGCTCAATGTTATATTAAGAATCCTTTATTATTCAGACCGCAGGACAATCCGACTGCAAGACATTCAGACTGCAGGACATTCAGACCGCAGGACAATTCGCTCGCAAGATGATACCTTTTTATCAACAATACCCGCCCAAAAAATGGAAATGAATATCTTTGCAGAGATTCAATCCCTGCATGAGCAATTTTCTAGTATCCGCAAGAAAGTACAGGCCGGCTAATTTTGATACGGTTGTTGGTCAACCCGCTGTTTCCAATACGTTAAAGAGTGCAATCAAGTCAGGCCAGGTGGCCCATGCCTATCTTTTCTGCGGTCCGCGGGGCGTAGGCAAAACCACATGCGCACGTATCTTCGCAAAGACCCTCAATTGTTTTAACCTCTCAGATGGTATTGAAGCATGTGAGCAATGTGAATCATGCAAGTCATTTAATGAATCAAGATCTTTCAACATTCATGAACTGGATGCGGCATCCAATAATTCTGTTGATGATATCCGGAATCTGACAGAAAAAGTCAGGATCCTGCCGCAGATCGGAAAATACAGCATTTACATTATCGATGAGGTTCACCAGCTGTCTTCTTCCGCCTTCAACGCTTTTCTAAAAACGCTGGAAGAGCCTCCGCCTCATGCCATTTTCATCCTGGCTACCACGGAAAAGCATAAAATCATTCCCACCATTCTGTCACGCTGTCAGATCTTCGATTTTCATCGCATCAGGGTGGAGGATATTGTAAAATACCTTGCACAGGTTGCCAGGCTGGAGAATATCGTATATGAGGAGGAAGCGTTAAACATCATTGCACTGAAAGCGGATGGTGCCATGAGGGACGCGTTGTCCATCTTCGATCAGGTAGCCAGTTTCTCCCTGAAAAACATCACGTATGCCGAAGTTATTGAAAATCTCAATGTGCTCGATTATGAGTACTACTTCAGGATCACGGATGCATTTCTGAACCATGATACCGCGAAGGCCCTGCTTACGATTGATGAAGTTTTGCAAAGGGGCTTTGACGGACAGGTCTTTTTGAGCGGACTTGCCTCCCATATGCGTGACCTGCTTGTATGCCGTGATGAAACCACCCTTCCATTGCTGGAGGTTAGTGAGGTGCTGAAGGCCAGGTACAGAAAGCAATCATTATCCTGTGATCCTGAATTCCTGTTTCAGGCTCTTGAGATTTGTAACCAATGTGAACTTTCCTATAAAGCAAGCAGGAACCAGCGCCTTCATATAGAACTTGCCCTCATCCGCCTCAGCAATTTATCGGCTGAAAAAAAAAAGCTGAGTCCTGAGAAAGAGAAAATCATTATTCCGGATTTACCCAGGAAGAATGTTTCGGGGAAACCTGCCGATCATGGATCTGCTCCGGATCCGCAACCGCCGGTAAGGAGTAACATCAGCCATGAACCTGTGCCCGCTTACCAGGTTCCGCCGCGCATTTCGATCAAAGATGCATTAAAAGCATCATCCGGGCTTGAAAATGAAGATGATCCTGAAATTTACGAAGATGCACCGGTTGATAACACCAAACGGGCTTCAGTGCCCATTTCTGAGGAATTCCTGGAAATATGCTGGAATGCCTTTTCAGGACAGATCCACGATGAAAAGCCACGAATGTCAGTAACACTCAGAAGTGTTCACCCTGCCATATCTGACAACACTGTGATACGGATCGGGCTTACCAACAGGGACCAACTTGAGGATTTTAATTCATCCACCAAGGGCGAGCTTGAAAAATTCCTCCGGCGGGAAATGCAAAACGATATGATATCCGTTGAGGCACAGTTGATTGAATCCACAGAACCTGGCCAGAAACGTCTGTATACGCCCGAAGAGAAATTTAAATACCTGAGCCTTAAAAATCCATTGTTGTCGAAATTCAGAAATGAACTAAACCTCGAAATAGAATAATCATTAATTCATTACGCATGAAAGGACATAAGATCACATTTGTAAATCATAAGCTGGTTGTGCCGGATGATCCGGTTATCCCCTTTATTGAGGGTGATGGTACAGGACCTGACATCTGGGCTGCCTCCGTGAAAGTATTTGAGGCCGCTGTGGAAAAAGCCTACCAGGGCAAACGGAAGATCATATGGCGCGAAGTAATGGCCGGCGAGAAGTCATTTAATAAAACAAAGAACTGGCTGCCGGATGAAACGCTGCAGGAAATCAGGGAGTCACTGGTTGCCATTAAGGGGCCTCTTACAACACCGGTTGGGGGTGGTATCCGTTCGCTTAATGTTGCGCTTCGCCAGCTCCTGGATCTTTACGTCTGTCTGCGCCCGGTGAAATACTATGCCGGCGTTCCTTCGCCCGTGAAAGATCCTTCTACCACAAACATGGTTATTTTCCGGGAGAATGCAGAGGACATTTATGCCGGTATAGAATGGATGCACGGCACGGCCGAGGCGGAAAAGGTCATTCAATTTCTGCGTAACGATATGAAGGTTTCAAAAATCCGGTTTCCGGAATCCTCATCAATCGGGATTAAACCAGTTTCAAAAGAAGGCACGGAACGCCTTGTCAGGGCGGCTTTTCAATATGCGATTGAACACGATTTGCCGTCTGTAACCCTTGTCCATAAAGGCAATATTATGAAATTCACCGAAGGGGCATTCCGCGATTGGGGATATCAGCTTGCAAAAAAGGAATTTGGTGCTGCGGAAATCGGTGGAGGCCCCTGGTGCTCTTTTTCAAATCCGGTTACCAAAAAATCAATTGTTGTTAAGGATGTTATTGCAGATGCATTTCTTCAACAGATATTAACACGTCCGGCAGAATACTCGGTTATTGCCACCCTGAACCTCAATGGGGACTATATATCCGATGCACTTGCCGCAATTGTTGGAGGCATTGGGATTGCTCCCGGGGCCAATATCAATTTTGAGACAGGACATGCCATATTTGAAGCAACACATGGAACGGCACCGAAATACGCCGGCAAGGATATGGTAAATCCGGGATCAGTGATCCTCTCAGGGGTAATGATGTTTGAGTACCTGGGATGGCATGAGGCAGGACAATTGATAACAAAAGGTTTGCAGGCTTCCATAATGGCTAAAAGAGTGACCTATGATTTTGAAAGGCTGATGGAAGGGGCAACAAAGCTCAGTTGTTCAGGTTTTGGGGATGAGATTATCCGTCGTATGTAGAAGCGGGTTTTGACCCGTATTTTTTTATAATTTTGGCTTAAATTATACCTAAACTATCAAACGATGTTAAATAAGAAAATAGAAGAAGCATTGAACCAACAGGTTCAGAAGGAGGCATTTTCCTCGGTCCTGTACCTGGCGATGGCTTCATGGGCTGAAGTAAAAGGAATGCCCGGTATTGCCGGCTGGCTTTACACCCAGTCTGATGAAGAACGCCAGCATATGCTGAAATTTATAAAGTACATAAATGAGCGCGGGGGTCACGCCGTTATTCCCGCATTAGAGCAACCTGAAAAGGAATTTCCCAGTGTAAAGAAAATGTTTGAGGAAGTTCTGAAGCATGAGGAATATATCTCATCCTCCATCAATCAGATCGTTGCAATTTGCATTGAGGGTAAGGATTATACAACCCAGCATTTTTTGCAATGGTTTGTAAATGAGCAGATCGAAGAGGAAGCCAGTGCCACAAAAATTCTTGATAAAATCAATCTCCTGGGGGAGAACAGTCTGTATCTTTTCGACCGGGATATTTTGTCTATGCGCAAGAAAGAAGGCAGTAAGGCTTCAGAGGCCAGGGAGGATTAATTTTCTTGGAGGCCTGACTTAATACATTAACTTTGCTCTTTTCGGGACCGGAAAGTCAGGTTCGTTTTACATGCATTAATTTGAATAATTCTGCAAATGGCTATTTCAAATATACTGAGTAAATTCTTCGGTAGTAAATCCCAGCGTGATATCAAGGAGGTATTACCGATGCTCAATAAGATCAGGGAAGTTTATCCCGAAATAGAAGCGCTGGATCATGACGCTCTGAGATCCAGGACCTCCGTGATCAGGGAAAAAGTCCGGAATGTTGTGAAGGAAAAAGAAGCCATGATTACCGATCTTAAACAGCAGGTTGAGGCGGGAAACATGGATGTGGAGAAAGTGGAAGAGATCTACCGTGAGACAGATAAGATCGAGAAGGATATTGTAACCGAAGTGGAAGCGGTGCTGCTCACAGTTTTACCGGAAGCTTTTGCCATCGTAAAAGAGACTGCCCGGCGGTTTAAGGAGTTTGAATATATCGAGGTCACTGCAACTGATTTTGACAGGGACCTTGCAGCCCAACGGAATAGCATACAGATCCACGGGGACAAGGCCCGGTGGCTCAATACCTGGATAGCCGGGGGAAATCCCGTGGTATGGGACATGGTGCATTATGACGAACAGCTGATAGGAGGGGTTGTTCTTCATGAAGGAAAGATTTCGGAAATGGCTACCGGAGAGGGGAAAACCCTTGTCGCAACCCTGCCTGTTTTCCTGAATGCCCTCGCCGGCAGGGGAGTGCATATAGTAACGGTGAATGATTACCTGTCCAAACGCGACTCAGAGTGGATGGGACCCATATTTGAATTTCACGGGCTGTCGGTAGATTGCATTGATAAGCACCAGCCGAATTCGGAAGCCAGGAGAAAGGCCTACCTGTCGGATATTACCTATGGCACAAATAATGAATTCGGATTTGATTACCTGCGCGACAATATGGCGATAAGTCCGTCTGACCTTGTCCAGCGGAAGCACCACTATGCAATCGTCGATGAAGTGGATTCGGTGTTGATAGATGATGCACGTACACCGCTTATAATTTCAGGTCCGGTTCCGAAGGGTGAGGATCAATCGTTTGAAGAATTCAAACCCCAGGTTGAAAAACTGGTATCCGTACAACGTAATCTGGTTACCAACATGCTGGCAGAAGCCAAAAAACTCATCGGTGACGATAAAACAGAGGAAGGTGGTTTTAAACTTCTTCAGTCCTTCAAAGGCCTTCCCAAAAACAAACCCCTTATTAAATTCCTGAGTGAGCAGGGTAACAAGGCATTATTGCTAAAAACCGAGAATCATTATATGCAGGAAAACAGCAAAAACATGCATATAGTGACCGACGATTTATATTTTGTCATCGACGAGAAGCTCAATTCCGTTGAAATGACTGAGAAGGGTACTGATCTGATCACCGGTTCATCATCAGATCCGGCATTTTTTATTATGCCCGATATTGGTTCCGAAATCGCAGAACTGGAAAAATCCGGTTTATCGGCTGAAGAAAAACTACTGAAGAAGGACCACTTGTTGCAGGACTATGCCATAAAGTCAGACAGGATACATACCGTTAATCAACTTCTGAAAGCCTATACAATGTTCGAAGTGGATGTGGATTATGTAGTGATGGACAATAAGGTGAAGATCGTAGACGAGCAGACAGGCCGTATCCTTGAAGGAAGAAGGTATTCCGAAGGTTTACATCAGGCCATCGAAGCCAAGGAAAGGGTTAAGGTGGAGGCCGCAACTCAGACATTCGCAACAATCACCCTGCAGAATTATTTCAGGATGTATCATAAGCTTGCCGGTATGACCGGTACTGCTGAAACTGAAGCAGGTGAACTGTGGAACATCTATAAACTGGATGTCGTGGTTATACCAACACACAGGCCCGTAATCAGGCAAGACCGTGATGACCTGGTATACCGCACCAAAAGGGAAAAATACAATGCCGTCATCGAAGAAATAGTGAACCTTCATGACCAGGGCCGGCCTTCCCTGGTGGGGACAACTTCAGTGGAAATTTCAGAGTTACTCAGTCGCATGCTGAAGCTGAAAGGCATTAAACACAGCGTACTGAACGCCAAATTGCACCAGCGGGAAGCTGAGATTGTGGCTGAAGCCGGAAAAAGCGGTATCGTCACTATTGCCACCAATATGGCGGGTCGTGGAACCGATATAAAATTAAGCCAGGAGGTAAGGGTGGCCGGAGGATTGGCCATAATCGGGACGGAAAGACATGAATCCCGAAGAGTGGACAGGCAGTTGCGGGGCCGGTCAGGCCGCCAGGGTGACCCGGGTACATCGCAGTTTTATGTTTCACTCGAGGATGATCTGATGCGCCTGTTTGCCTCAGACCGTATTGCAGGATGGATGGCAAAAATGGGGTGGAATGAGGGAGAGCCGATTCAGGCCAAGCTGATCACGCAATCAATTGAACGTGCTCAACGGAAGGTTGAAGAAAATAACTTTGGGATCAGAAAACGGCTGCTGGAATATGATGATGTGATGAACTCACAGCGTGAAGTGATTTACACAAAAAGGCGTCATGCCCTTTTCGGGGAAAGGATACAAGTGGATGTGGCCAATATGATGTTTGATGTATGTGAAAGCCTGGTTGCCCAGCTGCATGGCCAGGTTGATTATGACGAATTTGTCCTTACGGTTTTGCGTGTGTTGTCAGTTGAACCCTCCGTTTCCGTGGATGAGTATGCAAAAATGTCGCCCAATGAAATATCTGACAGGCTGTATGCAACATTGCGGGATACCTATATAAGGAAACAATCCTCAATTTCAAAACAGGCATATCCTGTAATCCGGGATGTATTTGAAAAGCAGGGTAAACAGTATGAAAACATCGTGGTGCCCATTACCGACGGGACCCGGATTTATCATATCCTCACCAATCTTGAGAAAGCATATCGTTCAAACGGGGACGAACTGATGCGATCGTATGAAAAAAGCATCATGCTCAATACGATTGATGATGCCTGGAAAGAACATCTGCGCGAGCTTGACGATCTCAGGCAATCGGTACAGACTGCAACTTATGAGCAGAAGGATCCCCTGCTGATCTATAAATTCGAATCATTTGAACTGTTCCGGAGTATGATCGATAAGATTAACCGGGATGTTGTCGGCATCCTGATAAGAGGTCAGATCCCGATTCGTGATGCCAGCGGTGTTCAGCGGGGGCAGGCTCCCAGGCGCACCGATTTCAGCCAGATGGAAGCCAATAAAAAAGAATTCAAGTCTGATAATACTTCAGCTCCGAAAAAGGAAGAGCATGTACAGCCGGTAAGGGTAGAGAAGAAAGTAGGCAGAAATGATCCCTGTCCCTGCGGCAGCGGAAAAAAGTACAAGCACTGCCATGGTGCCGGCAGCTTGGTTAGCTAGAGAAATGTCTTGCAAATCTGATTGTCTTGCAGGTCTGCCCCTGACCGCTGATCACTGGTCACCAATCTCACTCAATATCCCTGCCAGCTTTTTATAAAGGGCGGAACTTATGGGGACCAGGGGAAGCCTGAGGTTATTCTGCCCCATTTTAATGATTTCCAGGGTAGCTTTGACCCCTGAAGGGCTGCCTTCCTCAAATAAGGCATTCATCAGGTCGAATAATTTGAAATGCAGCAGGGAGGCTTTATCGAAACTCCCCTTCAACGCCA
>Ga0209593_10000291_pt1 | contig 25849 bp, 19 predicted proteins | sample PPLLaktember2015_3_FD_187260 | JGI IMG/M metagenome (GOLD analysis project Ga0209593, IMG submission 187260) | Freshwater sediment microbial communities from Prairie Pothole Lake near Jamestown, North Dakota, USA - PPLs Lake P7 Core (6) Depth... | ecosystem: Environmental > Aquatic > Freshwater...
AAAGATGGCCAGGATCTTATCCGATACCGGAAATTCCGGTAATGCCCTGTGGAAATAAGCACTGAAACCTATTGCCGAAGCAGCAATGGGGGCTGAAAAACCCACAATGAATGAAACCCAGCCGCTAAGAAAGCCGGCCAGGGGGTGATACAAATTCGACAGGAATATGTACTCACCGCCCGCCTCAGGCATTGCTTTACCGAGCTCGGCATACGCCAGTGCGCCACATAATGCAATGATCCCGCCAATTATCCATAACATGACAAGGAGAACCGGATTGGCCAGGCCGGTCATCAGCAATCCCGAAGTGGTAAAAATGCCCGCACCGATCATATTGGCCACTACAATGCCTGAAGCCGAATACAGTCCGATTTTCCCGGAAGGGCCTGGTTTGGGGTTGCCTTCCATTATAATTTACCTGGTGGTTTTATAACTGATCGACATGCCGGCACCATTATAATCAGCGGTTGTTTTATAATTGGGGAGGCTTTTGACGTGTTCAAAAAATTCACGGGCTCCCTGCATTTCAATATTGTGGCTGGTAAAACACCCTCCCACTGCCAGTTTCGGATCCAAAGCCTTGAAATAATTCAGATACCAATCCTTGTCTGCATCGCTGAAGACAAAATCCACCTCGCCGGTAATTTTTGGAACCAGTTCATGGGCATCACCGAGCCGGGAATCAATGTATTTGGATAATCCGGCCTTTTCAAAATTAGCCAGGGCCTCCTTTCGCCTCTGTTCATTGATCTCAATCGTAATGAGCTTACCGCCGGTCTTGCTCATGGCCCATGCAATCCAGATACTTGAATGACCTGTTGAGGTTCCGATTTCAACGGCCCTCTTATATTTGTTCTTAATTATCAGATCATAAAGCAGTTTGCCGTCCGAATAGGGTACGTTCATATCGTGCCAGCTGTTTTCGCGGCTCTTCAGGAATTCGCTGACTTTTTTGTCAAGATCACTCCCCGGCTGGTTTTCCTGGCTATAGACGCCAATATGCATTCCCGTAAGAATCAGCATTAAAACCGGAATCTTCCTGCAAACGGACTTGTTTGGTTTCATATTATCCTTTTAGGGGTTAAACAGTTAAGCCGGCAAAGAGTTCGTGGCATTTACGGATCATGCTTCAACCATATTTCTGCCATATTGTTTTATATTTAGAGAATGCTAATTGTGAATTCCATGCCATGAAAGTCAGATCTTTGATAAAGTACATGGCCGGTTATTTCCTGCCGGTTCTTATTTTGTTCATATTGGCCGGAACCGGTTTGGATTTCTTGTCCGCCGACCGGTCCGGGAAACCAATTGATACCAATGCCAAAAAGATTGATATCCGGGGCATTTACGGAAGCCCGGATCCATTTTGGAAGAAAAATCATGCTCTGCATGAGTTGAATGTAAATTCGATATTCCTCAGCGGAAAGTCAATAAATAATAATCTGACTGAACGTGCGCGGAAAGAAGGACTTAAAATATTTGCAGAGTTTCCGGTCTTAAATGGTAAGGATTATGTCGACAAGCATCCCGAAGCCTGGGCTATAGACAGGGACGGACATAAGGTGAAACCGGCTTCCTGGTTTATGGGTGTTTGTCCCACAGAGCCCGGATTCAGGCAATACAGACTGACAGAACTGCGTGAACTGCTGCGGTCATGTGATCTCGACGGTGTATGGCTGGACTACCTGCATTGGCATGCTCAGTTTGAGGAACCTGAGCCCATCCTTCCTGAAACATGCTTTTGTGGCAATTGTATCAGCACATTCAGTGCCTGGTCAGGTATTAAAATACCCGGGGGCAATATACCCCAACAGGCAGACCGGATACTTACCAGCCATGACAGCCTATGGAGGGAATGGCGCTGCTCAGTAATAGCAGGCTGGGTTACGGACATCCGTATGATCCTGAATAATGAAAAACCGGGTGCTTTGCTCGGAATCTATCACTGTCCGTGGAATGACACTGATTTCAATGCTGCCCGCCGCCGGATCCTGGGCCTCGATTATGACATGCTCCGGGAAATTGTGGATGTATTTTCGCCCATGGTATATCATGGACGGATGGGAAGGGAACCTTTATGGGTAAAAGAAAACATAGCCTGGTTCTGTGATCGTATCCGGGTGGCAGACGGCAAATACCCCAAAGTCTGGCCTATTGTACAGGCATATGATGACCCAACCCCGATTTCCGCCGGGGAATTTGGGGATGTTTTGCGGCATGGGGCGAGTTCAGGGGCATCAGGGGTGATGATGTTCACCAGTTATTCGGTTGCCGAAAGCGAAGAAAAAACTAAAACCATGAAGGAAGTATTTGCCGGTTGGAAGGATTGATATATCCGGCAGGAAGAGAATCCATATCCCTTCAGATTAAAATTCCACTGCGTTTTTCAATATGTAATCCTCAAGGTTTTGTGTGCCGGGACCAAAATAGTGAAACCTTTCCGCCCATTCCAGTCCGTATTGCTCACCCGTTTTCTTATCGGACGGAACACCCCGCATGATTTCAGAGTATTGATCCAGCATAAAATGTTTGATATAATTTATATCAGCCGTCATATCGTCATCGCCAAGGATAGGAAGTTTCCTGCCTTCCTTTGCCAGCCTTTTTCTAAGCAATGAGCCAGCGTTTCCGCCTGCACCCTGGGATACAACAACCCGGTTTGCTTCTGCCTTTTTATCAATGAAATTGCTGATATCGACAACCCTGTTTACCACCTGGGGTCCCCGGGCATAATAATATCTTTCAATTACGGCATGGGGCTGAACCACCTCGAGCTGCTCCGGATAATCGGTATCCATTCCCGCCATCCATCTGGCTGCTTCAACCGCCCTGGCCGTTACATAATGATCGGGATTTTCTTCATAGTGATCCCAGGGGTCATAGCTTATTACGGTATCCACCCTGAGCAATCGGAACAGGAAAATTAGCCTGCCCTTGATTTCCTGTATATTGTACTCATCCATCCTGTGATTGCGATAACCCAGATCATATGTCTTTTTCAGTCCCATGGATTCAGCAAAAGCCAGGTTGGATCTTTCATTATTCAGTATCCTTTCACCCGGACCATTCCCGATGCCCGCTGCGTCATCATTGGTGGTTCTGATCAGGTAACCGGTATATCCCTCATGAATGAGCTTGGCCACTGTACCTGCCGCAAAAAAAGCGATATCGTCACAGTGGGGCTGTATCACCGCCAGGACCTTCCCCTTATGAGGCTGTCCTTCTGCGGGCCCTTCGATGACAATGTCTTTTTCGGGTTTCATACCCCCGGTATCAGCGTTCCCCGCAGTTAAGTCCATCGAAGATGCGGCGGTCACAGGACCCAACAGACCCCCGACTACCATGCTTTTTTCAAAAAAATCCCTTCTTTTCATATGGATGGTTTTAGATCTTTGAATTACAATTCCGGATTTGTGCCATCCTGATTATTCCCGGCTTTCAACGATCATATCTTCCCGGTTGTCCATAACCGGAGACTCATCCAACGCTTTCCAATCAAACTGCTCATCCAGGGGATCAAGTGCTTTACGCGGATCAAAAATCCGGGGATCCACGGGAATTGCATTATAGGGTTCAAAATCAGGCTCATTGCTAAAAAAATCGGCTAAATCGGATGCTCCCGCATCATATTGGTTGAGATAAGGAAGCCCGAGGATATTCCAGAAAGTCTTGAAAATGCTTCCAAAACTGTAATGAACATGACTGACATTGCCCCTTCTGACCCAGGGTGATACAACAAGCAGCAGGCTCCGGTGTGCGTCAACGTGGTCGACTCCATTCTGGGCATCATCCTCGGTTATTACGATAAGCATTTTTTTCCAGTACGGGGTATGCGACAGGTACTCCACAATCCTGCCCACCGCCAGGTCATTGTCGGCCATGTAGCTTTCCCGGTATGGGTATCCCGCCCCGGGACGATCATCGGCACCATGGTCATTCGGAATAATTACCGTGATCAGGGAAGGCAGGGAATCCTTGCCATTCATCCATTTCTCCCCGAATTCCTTTCTGAACTGGTCAATCCTGAACTGATCGGGAATGGCCATATTGTAGGTGGGGTAACTTTTCGATGTTCTGGACCAGATCGGTTTAGGAAGCGGGAAGTTTATATAATGCCTGATTCCCTCATATTTATACTGTTCGGAATACATGCCGGGCTCAAACATGATGCTGAATCCGAAATTGTAAAAACTCACCTTATTTCTTTCAAGGTGATCCCACATTGAACCGGCCTCATTATACTCTTCCGGAAAAACAGCCCCTGCCGAGCCGTTCATTGCATAGATGCCCGGTGCTTTGGAATTGAATTTGAAAGTGCGGTTACCCCCGTAACTTGCAGCCGTGCAGGTCTCCACCCATTCATTCGGATACGTGTTGACAAGCCACCTGTGACCATCCGCGGACACATCCGAATCAACATAAAAATTATCAGCAATTCCGAAACGGGCCGCGATTTTAAGATGGTTCACCATAATATCAGCGTGACTCACCGAATCAGATCTTTTGTTATTGGTAAAGGATGCCCCTGAGCCATAGCGGGCCAGTGAAGGATTTCCGTTTCCCTCCCTGATCTGACCGAAAACTTCATCATAGGTCCTGTTTTCCTTTGATATGAAAACGATATGCTTAATAGGGCTTTCCGATGCCGCCGGAAATAAAGGAACAGGATTATTTTTCCGCCAGCCGAATTTCGACGCTCCGGCCTTTTCGAATCTGAAATTGTTTGAAATCACCTTTTGGGTCATTCTTTTAAGTTCCAGGTCGCCAGGAATATCCACAACCTGCACTGTTCCTTTCATAAGGGATCCGATATAACTGCCTTCAGGACCCGGTTTAAATTCCTTTCCGCCATTGGGACCACTTCCAAATCCTTTGGCATTGGTGATGATCAGCTTTCTGCCATCGGTTGAAACTTTTAATTTGGCCGGGAACCACCCGGAAGGTATATATCCTATGGTTTTCAGGGTCTTTACATCAATTACCGCCACGGCATTAATGCCTGATCCGGCCGCGTACAGTCTTTTGTTATCCGGCGACAGGGCCAGTCCGAACGGAATCACGCCCCGGAACTGACGAACCCTGCTGTCAGGTTTCAGATATATGGTGCTGACAACCGTATCCTTTTCAATTGATATTACAGAAATATTATCGTTTGAACCGTTGCTCACAAAAACATATTCCGCTGTGGCCACCAGGGAATTCGGACTGGCACCCCCGACTGCCGGCAAACCTTCTATAAGGGTGCCGACAAGGTGTCCTGTCTTGGTTTTTGCAACCACTTCCGGCTTCTCCGGGTTTTCCAGGCTGACAGTGAACACCGAAAACGCCTCGGGTGAGTTCAATTCACCCAGTCCCGGAACGGAAATTGAATCATTCTCAATTCCTTCTATCATTTCCCTGCTGCCAAATGCAAAGGCCGGAAACCTGGCCGCCTTTTCCTCCACGTTCTCCTGCGTGATCCCCCTGAACCTGCTGTATTGGAACATCCCGACATTGGCTACATAGGCTTTTCTGCCGTCGGGTGACAGGCATATCCCGAAAGGATACCGGCCAACGGGAACATGGTGTTCAGGTTTCAGTGTTTCAGTATTGATAATGATCATACGAAATCCGATCTGATCAACCGCATATAGCTTCCTGCCATCGGCCGAAAGAACCAGGTCGCCGATATACCCGTCGCTGTAATCGGCGTCACCGGATTTAAAGGAGCAATCAATGCTGCCCATTTTTTCTCCCGTCTGAATATCGAAAAGGAAGATCCGGTTTTCCTGTCCGCCTGCCACATACACCGTTCTGTCATCATTTGATACGGCAAGTCCCATGAATACCGATGCCAATACCCCTGCATCGGTTGCAGGTCCCGGGGGGATCTGCTGCACTTCCGGATTTCCTGACATAATATTGCGTATTATGGTTATGGAAAGAGGACCGGTCCCCGAATTGGCCGTAATGGCTGTGTTCCCGTCATGACTCAGGGCAAGCCCGTAAGGATGCGGAGCAACAACGATACTTTTGCCTGCCGGTGTAATGATCCTTCCGTTCGGAAGTACGGTTTCCCCATTCTGATCCACCTTGCAATACCGGTTTCCGGAGGGTGATGAAATGATCCAGAGATCCTGCAGGCTATCCCGGCGGCATGCGTTCAGGATCAATAAGCTGATGAACAGTATTAAAGATAAATATTTTTTGTTGATCATCGGGAGAATAATTAATTGTAATCAATTTAAAATGGCAGGTGATTATAACAAATGTACAAATTTCATCATGAAGGCACAAAAGCACAATGAACAAGCTTTTCCTTAACGGGTGATTATTTCGCATCGCAGAATTGCACCGGCTCTTGATGTTAATTTGAATCATATTATTATCTTTAATTGGGCTTTCAACTAAAGAAATTGAACTATGAACAGCTATAACCGAAGGATATTCCTTAAGACATCCCTGATCGGGGGCGCTGCAATCTCAATGGCGAATCCGGTTAAAGTGCTTGCCGGAAGGCCGATTGAAAGCACTCCGGGTTCAAGTGTATCCCTTTCAACGGGAAAGGACAGAGCTGATATGGCCTTCAGGGCACTTCAGCCGTTCTCAAAACAGATCAGGCAGGCAATTGGAAACCGCAGGGTTGTTCTGAAAGTGAATAATGTCTTGATTTATGTGCCCCTGGCCTGTACTCATGCAGAAACGCTGGAAGGGATCCTGGAATTCCTCAAATCGATCGGTAAATCGGAAAATGTAATCATCGCCGAATCAACTGCCAGTGGTTCCACACTTGAGGGATATGATAATTACGGGTACTACAGGCTGCAATCGAAATATCCGGTAAAAATGGTGGACCTTGACCTGGAACCTTCCGAACTGATGTATGTTACCGATGAAAAGGATTTCAGGCCGCATCCGGTCAGGATTTCCAGTATAATCCTTAGTCCTGATTCATTTGTGGTATCGGTGGCCCGGATGAAAACACACTCTGTTGTAGGGGCTTCCCTTTCACTAAAGAACATTGTATTTGGTGCACCCGTCAAGGATCCCGGATTTACGCTGTATTCCGAAGATATAAGGTTCTCCGGGAAGGCAAGGGAGTCAAAACAGGGCACTAAAAGCGACAAAAGGCCGATTCATGGAAGCGGGTTTCATGCCGTAAACATCAATATGGCCATGCTGGCACAGAAATTACACCCTGATCTGGCCATTATAGATGGATTTGAAGGCATGGAAGGGAACGGACCCACGCTGGGAACACCAATTGATCACAGGGTATGTGTGGCAGGTCAGGACTGGCTTGCTGCGGACAGGGTCGCTATTGAACTCATGGGAATCGATTTTTCAAAGATAGGTTACCTTAACCATTGCGCCGCCATGGGATTGGGAACATCTGACCTGGGTAATATCGAAATTGTGGGTGAAAACCTGAAGGATCATATAAAAAAATATAAGCTGCATGAGAATTTCGACAAGCAGCTGGAATGGATGAAACCTGTAGAAGGAAGGCTATAGGCTGTAAGCTGAAGGCGAGTGTGTAAGTTACTAAATCTGCATATGTATTCAACTGATGAAAACACCTGAAAATCAATATGAGATCAGTCGCCGCAATGCGATGAAATTGTTGACTGCCGGTTCTGCTGCCGGAGTCCTGGGATTATTCGGAAGCCCGGAAGCCAGGGCTGAAAACCGGAAAATACCCTCCTATGCAGCCGGAATGCCCCCGGTAAAAATTAAAAGCGTAAAAGCAATTGCCACCGCCCCTGAAGGGTCAAATCTTGTTGTTGTAAAGGTGGAAACAACCGAACCGGGATTATACGGACTTGGCTGTGCCACATTTACGCAAAGAGCAATGGCCGTGGTTACCGCAATTGACAGCTATCTGAATGACTTTTGTGTGGGCAAGGACGTGGATAATATCGAGGATATGTGGCAGTCGGCCTTTGTCAGCTCTTATTGGCGAAACGGTCCCGTATTGAACAATGCCCTGAGCGGTCTTGATGAAGCCTTATGGGATATCAAAGGCAAAAGGGCTAATATGCCTGTTTACCAACTGCTGGGCGGCAAATGCAGGATTGCAGTGGATTGTTATGCCCATGCAAGCGGTCCGACACCGGAAGCCGTTGCAGACAACGTTCAGAAATTCATGGACCAGGGATTCCGCCATGTACGGATTCAGCAGGGAGGTTATGGGGGAGTGGGAACGATGGAAATAAAGCCTGATTTCAGGGAAGCCGGGTTTGGTCGGGAAGAGGATTCCTTCTCGGACCAGCCCACATACCTGAAAAGGGTTCCGAAAATGTTCGAAACGGTGCGTAAAAGATGCGGCGAGGATGTGGAACTGCTACATGATATCCATGAACTGGTAGAACCCATAGATGCCATTAATATGATCCGGGAACTTGAACAGTATCATCCTTTTTTCATAGAAGATCCCTTTTCACCCGAAAACATGAAATGGTTCAGGCACCTCAGAAATACCACCACGGTACCCATCGCGATGGGTGAGCTTTTTAACAACATTAATGAGTTCAGGGATTATATGGTGGATCAGTTGTTCGACTATATAAGGGTCCATATTTCACAGATCGGTGGTATCACGCCTGCAATGAAAATCGCGCGTCTCGGGGAATGGTTCAATGTAAGGACGGCATGGCACGGACCGGGGGATGTATCGCCTGTCGGACACGCCGCCAATGGCCATATTGACCTGGCAGTCTGGAATTTCGGTATACAGGAATCACATTTCTGGAGCCCTGCTGCCCAGGAAGTGTTCCCGGGTTGTCAGACATTTAAGAACGGGTATATGTACATCAATGAAGCTCCGGGTCTTGGTGTTGACATCAATGAAAAGGAAGCTGCTAAATATCCCATTGGAACCAAATCGAGGTGGACAGTGAGAAAAAGAGACGGAACAATAATCAGGCCCTGATCAGGAAGTGTAATTCCAATGGCAGCATATAGCGGTTAAAAACCCTAGAAACCTGCAGTAATCTTATAATAATTGTACTTGTTGCCTTTGAAGGCCGGTATGACAATCGTGTTATACAGAGCATCATAAAACCTTATGGGCTCGGGATACAATGCCTTTCTCTTCCATTTCAGGACCGGCTGTTTTGAAATATTTCCGAATTCATCAATGATTACGGCCATAATATATGACTTCCTGGGCCGGTTGAAATTTTTCCTTTTTCCGTCCTGTCCAAGATTTTTAATATCATCATTGTAAAAAATGGCAACACTGTTGCCGTCAAGCGGAGCCATCAGTGCATAAGAGCAGTAGTTTTCCGCGTATTGGTCCATCAGCCCTGTGTCAATAATATATTCACGATAGTCTGATGGCTCAATTTCCAGGTACCGGATCGTATTGATATTGAAATTCTGATTCTTCTCAATTACCTGTGTCCAGTATATACCCCCAGCATTATCGAAACAGATGACCAGCAAATTGTTGTATGTATCATAGGTTTGCCTGAAAAACTGTTCCGCAATGAATATTATTTTTCCATTATCCCGTAATACCAGATCGGTCATGATGTAATTTATCAGTTCGTCCTTGGCAATTGTGGGTTCCTTCATCTGCGCGAAGCGTTCCAGCAAGGCGTTATCGAATTCGTTCAGGTTTATGTCGGCAAGTCCGTCATAATCCGGATAAATCTTAAAGAAAAAACTTCCTCTTACGCCCGGACGATGTAATTCCGAATAGAGTCCCGCACAGATAAGTTCACCGTTTTCTCCCGCTATGGCCTTGATACCCCTGATATATTTGTTCGGGAAAGTTACGGGATACGTATTGAAACTTTTTCCAAAATTGGTATAGCGGTAGATCATATATGCATTCTTGATTTCACTCAGCAATGACAGGATAGACTGTCTTTTCTGAAGGCTCAGCATGGTAACATTGCCGGCTTCATCTACCACATACTTACTTTCACGCGGACCCTGGCCCGTGAATTCAAAACTATCCTTCCTCTTCCATATCAGTTCAAGATGCTCTCCAAATACATAGTATTCATTGAACTGAATTCTCGACCATAAAGGTTTGGTCTGGCAGGCCACAAGAAGCATTTTTTCGTGTCTTGAAATGGCAAAATGAAAATCAGGCCAGTTGCCTTTGATGAAATCGATGGTTGTCAGCACGGTCAGATCAGACGATGGCAGGAGATTGCTTTTATTGATTTTTTGATAATAAAGCTCAATATCACTGAATCTTCGCCTTGAGGCAAAAATATATATTTCGTCATAAAAGTGGAAAACCGCCTCAAGTTCATAGGTCTTGAGACCCTCAAACAACTTAATCCGCTGCTCCAGCATTATGTTCAGATCCTTATCCAGTTTTTCAAAATAGTACTGCCCGCTATGATACTTGATAACATAATAATGATCCGCATCATGGCCTATGATCTTGTGTAAATTGGTGGAACCAAAATTGAAATCCGGTTTACTGGTTGAAATTTCAATATTTTGAGATACAGATGTCAGATATAATCCCGATAAGATCAAAATCAGGATCCCGAATCTGTACCGGCAGCTTTTAGCGGCTCCGCCATGCTTATTAATGATTAAATGCGTTCTCATTGTAATCCGAAAATTGACTTATTATCGATATTCACAATTCCAATCAGACTAATGAATTACCGTGGAATATTATATGAAAACAGTTCACCAAAAAATTAGTTAAAATTTCTGATATTTTCTAGGACTAAATTACTAATTTGCAGGGATACAATTAATCTGACCGTCATCCTGAATGGAACGCAGGTTCACCATCAGGTGGAGATCCTTCTTATTTTCATCATGACGATTACAAACCTTAAACCATGTACAGAAGAGATTTCATAAAAAAAAGCACTGCCGGTATAGCCGGTTCTGCTGTCATTAACGGTCTTTATATGAACACCTTGTTCGGAAATTCTTCCAAAGCTGTTATGGACATCAATATACCAAGTCCCTACCTGAATAAACTGGTTGTAAAGCCGGTGCTGACTTCCATGTACCATACTGACAAATGGGAAGGTCCTTGCCGGTGGACCCCCGCAACCATGGAAGAGGAAAAAAAGAATGCGTCCGATACTTTTGAACATTTTAAAAAACAAATCCTGAATAGTAAAGTGGACCGGTCCCTTGTGGATATGATGGAACCAGGGCAGGTTTTGTTTGTAGAGGACTTTAAGATAAGGGAAGAAGAATATGGAAAAATCGAGGCAGATGCAAAACAGGCGGATGTTCTGTACATCAATCCATCCGGCTGTTCAGTCTCGAATTATGAAGTGGCCGGAAGATACGGCAAACCGGTGGTCCTGACAAGCGGATTAAACTGCAGGAGCGTTGATGTATCTGCATATTGCCGAAGCAAAGGACTTGAATGCTATGTTCCCGATTCACCTGAAGAAACTAATCAGATATTCACCCTGCTCAAAGCCAGGAAAAATTTCAAACAAACGAGGATCCTGTTCCCCACGGATTGGAAATGGCCTTCAGTATGCAGCATTGCAGGGATTAACGAACCGCAGACTCTAAAGGAGCAATTTGACATTGATGTGGTTACCATTTCGTATGAGGAAATGGCCACTGTAATGGAAATGGTGAGGAATGACCATAATATGAAGGCTGAATCCACGGCAATGGCAGATACGGTTTTCAGCAATGCAAGCCGTTCATTTATTGACAGGAAATATGTAGTCAACAGCATGGAATTTTATCAGACTGTGGTCAGCCTGATGAAAAAACACGATTGCAATGCTTTCACGATAGAGTGTTTTGAATTTTGCACCAGTCGTCTGCCCCAAAAATGGAACATTACGCCCTGCCTGGTACATACCATGCTCAAGGATCTGGGTATTCCATCTGCCTGTGAAGGGGACCTGGGGGGGCTTCTGGCCATGCATATGCTGATGTCCCTTTCAAACAAGTCTCCGCATTTCGGAAATATGTTTTACCAGCAAAACGGAAAGGGAGTTCTAACAGTCAACCACAGCGTGCCCGGAATTAAAATGAACGGATTTGACAAGCCGGGCCTGCCTTATCAGCTTGCTCATTTTGTTGAATCCGGATGGGGTACTAAGGCGGTGGTCGATTTTATGAATAATGATATCAGAGAAGTCACGGTTGCCAGGATGAATCCGGCAGGAACCGGTTTGCTGGTGCTGAAGGGCAAATTGGTGGGATCACAGGGCTGGGATGAAGATCGTGTAGGTTGTTTCGTGGTCGCGGATATTGTAGGACGTGACAGCGGAACAGCCGAAGAATTTGTAAGAAAACAGACTGACTATGGGAATCATCTTCCCTGGGTATACGGGGATTATTCAGATCAGCTGAAGAAATTGGGCGGCCTTGTAGGGATCAGTGTGGATGTGGTAAGCTGATACCTATCGGGATACAATAATCTTTTTGGATAAATTCTGCATGATCTGCGAAATCTGCGAGCAAAACTTAGCCACTTTAAAAAACATTTAGGATTTTCGTTGTACCTTCGGTTATTATTAACTTAAAACCAAAAGGTTATGAGAATATATACCCTGCTCATCCTTTCTGCGGCATTCTTTTTTAATGCCCCCGCCCAGTTGACAAAAGTGCATTCATTTGATGATCAGACATCTACCGGTATTCATATGATCAGCCTTGAAAATGAAGGCCAAAAATACTGTGTAGTGAACCGGGTTGATAGCAGCACCTACCAGGTACTTTTTTACAATTTGGATTTCAGTGAGTTTAAAACGATAAATATCGATCTGGCACCACTTATCATTGCTGCAAATTATAATTCACCTTTTCTGTTTATAAGATACATTGCCGAAACGGTTTTTGACGGGGATGCTGATATTGAAGTGCTCGGACAGCTAACCTATTTCGATGAGGCGGATGATGAATATGCACAGGTTGTGGTTTTTAATGAAAACGGCAGCACGCTTTTTGAATCGGATGTTGTGAACTCAAATGCCTGGTTATTGAATTCATCCGTGGCCAATTCAACCATCAGCTCATCCCTGACAAACACAGGCGACGGTGCCAAAATGATACTGGACGTTTACTACTTTGAGGACGGGCTATATAGTTTCGATGTGTATGACCTGCCCGGATCATTGCCTTCCTCTCAAAATGAGCCCGGACCCTTACAGGAACCATCCGGCAGTTTCCTGCGGGCATATCCGGTTCCCGCCCGGGATTTTGTGGATATGGATTACAGGCTGGGTGAAAATCAGAAATCAGGGGTTATTGAGATCATTGATGAACAGGGCAAAACCTTGCAGAAAATCAGGGTGGATGAAAACAGGGGTAACATCCGGTTGCCGGTTACCAGTTACAGTAACGGACTGTATTTCTATAAATTGAAAACAAGGCGGGGTGTTCCCAGAACAGCGAAGGTTTTGATCGTAAAATAAAACGCATCACTCTCGTTGGTTCCTGCTTTGCCGAATAAATCCAATCGATAAATCCTCTTTTTTCGGAATTTCCATTCACAGCAGTTTTAGACCGATAACAAAATTCTGAAATTAATGTTTAAAGATGAAATCCGGGCTTGTCCCGGACGTAAATTAATCAGCATGAAACCTTTCGTGTTTTTATCTCTGATATCGCTTTTGTTCACCCTGAATTGCATGAAGTCGCGGCGGACAATGACCCCGGAAAATACGTATGGAAAACCGGACGGAAATGTACAGTTTGACTATAAAACTGACATAAAAGGTGAATCTCCTTCCCTCTTTTCTCAAAATGGAATAATCCATCTTTCCTACGCATCCGGTGACAGCATCTTTTATACGCATTCCGGTGACAAGTGCAAATCTTTCGCCTTACCGGAACTGGTTGCCGTAGTGGAGGGCCTGGTAAATGCCGGAAACAGGGGACCTCAGATCGTTTGCACCCATGACGGGGTTTTGGTCGCGGCACCGGATCAATACGGAAATATTAATACCTGGTTAAGGAATAGTGAAAATAGCACCTGGAAACAAGGTCCGGTAATAAATGATCCTGGCGGTACAGCCCCGGAAGGATTTATTTCGCTCGATGCAGGTGACAATGGCAATGTATTTGCCGTGTGGCTTGATTTGCGTGAAGGGGGCAAAAACAATGTCTTTGGTGCGGAAAGCAAAGATGGAGGCAACACGTGGATGAACAACAGGTTGCTCTACAAATCCCCTGAAGGATCGGTGTGTGAATGCTGCAAACCATCTGTTGCCGTAAGAAATAATCATATTGCCGTTATGTTCCGGAATAATCTGGAGGGCAGCCGGGATCTGTATCTTATGCAGTCCGGCGACATGGGTAAAACATTTGATAAAGCCACGAAACTTGGAGAGGGTACCTGGAAAATAAATGCCTGTCCCATGGATGGCGGAGGCCTGGTGATTTATGAAAACGGAAGCATCCGGACAGTTTGGAGGAGGAACGACGAAATCTTCATCGCACAACCCGGCAACAGGGAGGAACTGGCAGGAAAAGGGATGAAATGTATGATCATTTCCAACCGGGACGGTTCCTATATCCTGTTTATTGATAAAGGCATGGTATGCCTTCGGAAACCTGATGGCAGTACAATTGAATTGGGCGCCGGAAGCGGCTATCCAAAATTGAAATCAATTGACGATACAACCCTTGTGTGTGCCTGGGAAAACGATAAAAAAATAAGTTATTTCGTTTTGTCAAACGTATAGAATTCATACGTCAGGTTCCATGTAAACTCCTCGCCGGGCTGCACTTTCAATTGGATGTAGGGCTCCGGGCATAACGTTGTGGGACAAGCCCACAAAACAAGTTTTAATAGAGGCCGATCACCCTTTATTCTGACGCCCGCACCGGTCTTGATATTTTCAATTCTGATATCATAGTCCGATGCGGTATTGCCAACTCCCGTTATGCCGGCACTGTATATGTTCTCCCCGGATTTCAGCTCCCTGTTTAACAGGAGCATATTGTCCACAAATTTCGTAATGTTTGCCGGACCTTCAAATTTCCCGCCGGCCTTAAAAGCAAATTTAACCCTGATATCCGGTCCTGAGGGAGCATTATCGATCATGAAGAAATTATGATCATAAACACTTGTCTCTATGGCATTCCTGCCAGTATTTTTGAAGACATGGGAAAGCACGAGTTCCGGTTTTCCCTTAACCAGGCGCACCGTTTTATTGTACTCATAGGCAAATTCCTTATCCTGAAAAATCTGCTTAAACAATATCTGATCGGGTTTTGTGTCTACCGTCCATGTTCCGGCATTGGTCAACTTGTAGGTCTTAAAAAAAGCATATGCGGATTCATCCGGTTTGACCAGCATGCCCACCCCGGGCTTTAAAAAGGTTTCCCCCGCCCTGGCCACATCATATCCGATGGCTGTGAACTCCTCCACAGGTCCCATAATCGCATCATGGATATCGGGACGATATTCTTCAAACCATTTTCCGAAATAGCTGTGACCCTTGTATGAAAGGGCCGGAATTACTCCGGACCAGTCGAACCTTGTGCCCCTGTAGTAGCCGTTCCCGGCATCAGGGAAGTATAGATCGGCAGTAACAATACCATTTGAGATCCGGGAACCCGGAAAATCTTTCTGGTCGGACGCCGATATCATCAGCACCGGAATCAGGCAAATCATAATCAGAGTGTGTTTCATATGAATTTATATTGGAATTGCTTATTAGTTCTTCTTGTTGATCACAAATTTATCACCCGGCGAAAGGATATGATATTTGTTTATCAGGGATTTGGAAAGACGTATCCTTACTTCGTCGGGATAGCCTTTTGCCCAGAACCGGTTTTCGTCATTCACCGCAATGGTACTGTGATGCTGGGGAAAAATAAGATCGGGGTCCAGCGTGTTGATCAGGATCACAGAAGGATCAATGTACATATTGTGTTCAGTGGGTGAGACAAACAATACATTTACATTTTTAAGAAACAGGTGATCTTCCAAAAGATAAGTGTCCCCGGGCTGCAGAAATCGTATATTGTTAATTGTCAAAAGATAGCCGCAATCCTGCAGGTTGGCCTCATAATAAATGGCAAAATTGGCATTCCCGTGTATAGCGCGCACCGGTTCCACCTTAATCCCCTTCACATTAAAAGGTTCCCTTGGCCGGGCTGTCACAATTCGGTTCTCCGGTATCTTTAATTCACGGGCCTTGGCCAGGCAGCTTTCCGGCAGGACAAAGAGACAAGAAGACCGTTCTGCCAGTATTTTGGAGGTGAATTCGTTGAAATGGTCCCCATGGCCGTGTGTTACAAACGAAATGTCGATCACGCCGGCCAGCTCTTCGGGCGTAACAGGAGCAGGTGCAATACGGCCGCTGTTTTCAAGGAACAGATCGGTACCGATGACCAGGCTGTCCGACTTGATTATCCAGCTGTCCTGCCCGATCCACCATACTGCCGTACCTGCAGTATGATCCCGGATCTCATCCATCATCCTGGTCTGTCCAAAGGTTGAAACCGTGAAACAGCCGATAAACAACAAATAGTTCAGGATTTTCATAAAAAAATCAGGTTGGTTTTGGAAAGATAAACAATTTAGGACTTAATCCTTGTTTAAAACCCGATAAAAAATTAGTTTTAACCTATACTAATATCATACAATATCATGGAAATCAATCGCAGGAACTTTGTGAAAAAGGCCACATTGGCTGGCCTGGCCACTGCCGCTATACCGGCGTCCGGAATGCAGGATGCATCTGTTCAGGACAAACCGAAAAAAAAATCTGCCCCCGCACCCTCAGACAAGATCCGGACCGGGTTTATCGGTGTCGGCAATCGCGGACAGGGACATCTCAGCACCACCCTTACCCTGGGTAAATCTGACATAGTTGCAATCTGTGACATATCGGAAAGATCGATCAGCGCGGCAAAGAAACTCATTTCCGACGCAGGCATGCCCGAAGCCAAAATTTATACCGGCAGTGATTTTGCTTACCTGGATATGCTCGCCAAGGAACAGCTGGATGCGGTGATCATATCAACACCCTGGGAATGGCACACAAGGATGGCTGTAGCTTCGATGAAATCGGGAGCGTATACAGGACTGGAGGTACCTGCGGCCACTTCACTGGGTGACTGCTGGGACCTTGTAAATACGCATGAGGAGACCGGTGCAGAGCTCATGTTCCTCGAGAATGCCAACTATGACCGTTCCCTGCTGGCCATTCTTAATATGGTTCGACAGGGTGTTTTCGGAGAACTGCTTCATTGCCACTGCGGCTATCTGCATGATCTGAGGGGTGTAAAATTCAACGACGGGGTGGAATATGATTATGTTCCGGGACGCCCCCTGAAATTCGGTCATGATGCCTATGCAGAAGCGCAATGGAGAGGATTGCATTCCCTGAGGCGAAACGGGGATCTGTATCCTACGCATGGTATCGGACCTGTAGCCAAGATACTGGATATTCATAACGGAAACAGGTTCACATCGCTCTCGGCATTCGCCACCAAGGCCCGGGGTTTGAAAAAATACGTCGAAGATTATGGCGGAGTGGACCATCCCCTGGCTAAAGCACAATGGAATTGCGGTGATGTGGTCACCACAACCATTCTGTGTGCCAACGGAGAAACCGTGATCGTAACCCACGACTGCAATAATCCCAGGCCGCATGACGGAAACTACTTTGTACAGGGTACAAAAGGATTATGGCATGATAATTTCAAATCGATTTATATTGAAAATCAGACAGCCGAAAAGGATAAATACGAAGCTGACGAATCGTGGGTAAACAAATATAACCACAAATACTGGCGGGAAGAGGGAGAAAAGGCTGCAGGTGCGGGACACGGAGGTATTGACTATATGGTTTTGAATGATTTCTACCATGCGGTGAAAAATAAGATCCCGGCTTCCATTGATGTTTATGATGCGGCAGCCTGGAGCGCGATTTCAGCCTTATCTGAAATGTCCATTGCAACAGGCAATTCATCGGTTGAATTTCCGGATTTTACACGTGGCAATTGGATCAAATTCAGGAAAGAAAAAGTATTTGCGCCCGATGAAAAGTTCCCCATGCTTGCCGAAAGGTTCGTAACGTATTGAATCTGTAAAGGGAGTTATTTATTGGAGATTTTCCTGAAAGAACTTCAACGCGATCCGGCTGACCTCTTCCAACTCGGTTGCATGCTCGTTACCCTCGAAATTTTCAGTAAAATGACCCCTTTCTCCGGGCAGAACAATGAGTTTTGCATTTTTGATAAACTCAGAATAACGCCTGGCATTGGTTTCCATGGGAGTGATCATATCACGGTCCCCCACCACAATTTGCACGGGGATCCGGACATCTTTAAGGCCATCCCTGGTAAAACCAAATCCAATGGCCGGTGCCAGTGCAAATATTGCTTTGATCCGTTCATCTTTGTATGAATTCCCGGCTCTCTGCAACGATTGCTGAACCAGAATATCTCCTTTGGTCATTTCAATCTGGCGTTCGATCAGCTGCTTCATAGCAGGTGGCAGTTCAGGTGCATTTGCCTTAAGGGTGTCCATATCCAGGATCGCCCCGCCGGTCCAGATGGCCGTCGCCCCGCCAAGTGAAAAGCCAGCAACACCAATTCTGCTTCTGTCAATGAAGGCTCCGAAATCGGGATCTGAAAACATTTTATCCAATACCACGGACACATCCCGCGGTCGTTCCCACATACAAAATTCCGACAGGGTTAAAAATTCCAGCTGTTTTTCTTCAGCTGCGGTTCCATTATGGTTTATGGCTACCGAAATGTATCCGTTAGCTGCCAGGTAATATGCCAGCCACCTCATCTGGGCAGCATTTCCATAGGATCCGTGAGATATAAGGATCAAAGGATATTTTTTACTTCCTGAAGAGAGGCGGGCTTCCTTCCACATCCGGACAGGTTCACTGAACTGATTTTGATCATTGATCATTTCTTCCTTACCGGAATTTGCCTCTGAAGGATACCAAATGTCAACCCTTATGGGTCTCGCACCATTTCCCAGCCAGTTGCTGCGTGAACTGTCAAAAAATTCCCTGCCTGCCATGCCAACTTCCCCGGGGATACTCTTGCCGGAAGGATTCCACTCCGGAGAAGCAGCCCGCATCCCCATAACAGTAGAAAAAAGAATAATCAGTGTTTTATTTATCATTATTTGTAGTTTAGAATGAATCCCAAAATTGGTGATAAAACAGTATCGTAAATCATGCTGAATTTGAGCAATGATAATAATTTTTGAAATTTCGTGATTTTTTCAGATATTTTATCTCATATTTAGAAAACCATTAGCCCATGAAAAGATTTTCATCTTATTTCCTGACCATCCTGAGGATATTGGTCGGATGGCATTTCCTCTATGAAGGAATATCCAAGGTTGTCAACCCGGAATGGACAGCTAAATTCTATCTTCTTGGTTCAAACTGGATTTTCTCCGGGGCATTCCATTGGATGGCCTCTTCGCCCGGTGTATTGAAAGTTGTTGATTTTCTTAATGTCTGGGGTCTCATTCTGATCGGTATATCGCTGATGATAGGATTATTCGTTCGCTGGTCATCGCTGGCCGGTGCCTTGCTCCTTTTTTTCTATTTCATGGCATACCCGCCTGTATTCGGTTTTACGGTAGGCATTGTCGCCGAAGGCAATTATCAGTGGGTAGACAAGAACCTAATAGAGCTTTTTGTTCTTGTTGTCATCGCATCCCTGCCCTCGGAATACTTTTTCGGTGTGGATCGCTGGCTAAAATTCTGGAAAGAGGAAAAACCCACAGCGCCCATTCCGGCATCAGGAACTGAAGAGGGTATTGCCAGCAAAAGAAGGGAATTCCTGCGCGATATGATCAGCGTCCCATTCCTGGGAGCCTTTGCGTATGTCTTGTACAAAAAAAAGAGGTGGGACAGCCTGGAGAAAAAGTTCCTGGCAGGAAATCCGGATGCTGTTTCGGGCGCAACCCTGAAGAGCTTTCAATTCACCTCGCTCGACGAACTGAAAGGGACCATCCCAAAAGGAAAAATCGGAAGTTTTGAACTGAGTCGCCTGGTTATGGGCGGAAATCTCATTGGCGGCTGGTCACATGCCCGCGACCTGATATATGTGGATAAACTTATAAAAACCTATCACAGCGATGAACGGGTAATGCTGACCCTTCAGCTCGCTGAAAAATGTGGCATAAACGCAATAATCTCCAATCCTGCCCAATGCCGGATTGTGAGTAAATACAGGCAGGAAACAGGTGGAAAAATGCAATTCATTTCAGATTGCGGTGCCGGAAAGAATTTTAAAGAGGGAATTGAGGTTTCAATTGAAGGTGGGGCCCACGCGCTTTACAGCCATGGCGGGAAATCCGATTTCAGCGTATACAACAATGATCCCGGTTTCTTTGACGAGTTGGCCAAAGGTATCGAACTGATCCGCAGCTACGGCAAACCGGCGGGCGTGGGAGCTCACCGCATAGAAACCATAATGGCCTGTGTGGATCATGGTATCAGGCCTGACTTCTGGGTGAAAACACTCCATACCCATGATTACTGGTCAGCCCAGGTTGACCTGGAACGCAAGGATGTTCCTGAACCTGGCTGGAAGGACAATAATTTCTGTCATAAACCCCAGGAAACAATTGATTATATGAATAAGCTGGAAGAGCCCTGGATCGCATTCAAAACCCTTGCAGCCGGGGCAATCAGACCTGAAAAGGGGATCAGGTACGCCTTTGACAGCGGTGCTGATTTTGTTTGCCTGGGAATGTATGATTTTCAAATTGTTGAAGACGTAAATATTACGTTGGATATTCTTTCCAATGTTAACCGTACACGGCCCTGGAGAGCATAGACGAAGGTCTTGCAGGTCTTGTAGGTTTTCGTCGCTGACAGCGGACAGCTAATTAGGTATTCCCATTAAGGTTTATTACATTTGAAATACCTATTCAGAATAACCGGCAATTGTTTGTTTGAAACTAAATTTTAATTTATCGTAATAAATGGATAGAAGGAATTTTCTAACCCTGTCACTGGCTGCCACAGGGATGGCCGCCGTCGCACCCGACGGATTCTCCCGGGTGACCACGGGCTTGAATTTCCCTGCGATTCCTGTAGGCGGTCATGTATGGGTGTATGCGAAGAATCAGCCCGGGTTTGACGTTACACCTGTTCTGGACCAGATTTTTGCGGATATGAAATATGCCGGACTCGACGGTGTTGAATTAATGGAGCATCCGCTGCGCAAACCCGAAGCGGTTAAAACCATCGCAGAACTTATTAAACGCCACGATATTCCACTGATTGGCATTTCCTATGGAGCTGATATGTGGGATACTTCAAAGCATGGGGAAATTATAAAGGATGTTAACCGGTTGATGGAAAACCTTTCAAAGCTTAAGGCAAGAACCTTCGGCACATCCGTAGGCCATCCGGAAGGCCGTATGAAAACCGCACAGGAGCTGGATGCCCAGGCAGCATTGCTCCAAAAATTAATGACCATAGGAACGAATAACGGGGTCGTGCTGAACCTTCACAACCATACTTATGAGGTTGAAAATAATATGGCGGATCTTCAGGGTACCCTGCAGAGGATACCCGAAATAAAACTTGGACCGGATCTTAACTGGCTTCTGCGCGCCAATGTGGATCCCATTGATTTTTTGAAAAGATACGCATCCAATATCGTTTTTCTTCATCTGAGAGACCAGCTGAAAAACGGCAAATGGCCGGAGTCAGTCGGAGAAGGGGATACAGACTTTGTAAAAATCGGTGAAACCTTGAAAAATATCGGGTTCCGGGGTGATGCGATCATTGAACTGGCCCATGAGGATGGTTTTAATCCGACAAGGCCCATTCGGGACAGCCTTAAATTAAGCCGCGAATACCTTCGCAAAACAATGGGTATTTGAGGTTTTTATGAAAAATATATATATCCGGATACTTCACGAGTTGTCGGTTAATTCCAGGATAGCCCTGGCAACCATTACCGCCACAAGTGGTTCGACTCCCCAGAAGCCGGGCAGTTCTGCCTTGTTTAGCCCCGGCGGTCTTATCTCAGGGACTATAGGCGGAGGTATACTGGAGGAAAAGGTTTTTCAGATGGCAAAAAAGTCTTTTCAATCGGAAAAATCAGGAATCTATTATTTCAATCTCGACCATCCCATCAGCCGGCAGGATGAGGCCATTTGCGGTGGAGAGGTCACCGTTCTGCTGGACTCAGCAATAAAAGACCATGTGAGGGTATTTGAGCAGGTTAGAAATTCAATTACGGACAGGATTCCGGGTGTGCTGGTGACCCGGGTCACAAAAACCGGCAACGATCCCATACAGGTGCAGCGGTCCTGGATCACCCGGTATGAAAATCCCGGTAATCAGTCGGAATACATCCCTGGTCTTGAATCCGCGGTCAGTGATCTGCTCACAAATGGTATGCCCGGGGCTTACAGGGCGTTTTCAATATCGGACAAGGAAAAAGAGGTGACCGTTTGCCTGGAACCTGTTCACCCATACCCGCGGCTGGTGATTGCGGGAGCGGGTCACATCGGTAAAGCCCTTGCGCATCTGGGCAGCCTGCTCGAATTTGATGTGCTGGTCATGGATGAAAGAGTAGAGTATGCCAACCCGGGAAACATACAGGATGCTGATCAGCTGGTAGTGGATGACATTGGAGAAGCCATGATGTCATTGAAGAAGACGCCGGATACATATATTGTGATCGTAACACCGGGTCATAAGAACGATGCGGATGCGCTGAGATCGTGCATTGGTTCGGAAGCAGGCTATATCGGAATGATCGGCAGTAAAAATAAGATAGCCCTGATGCGCACCAGTTTCATCGAAAAGGGATGGTGTACACCCGATCAGTGGCAGCGGGTATTTGCACCTGTCGGACTGGATATCCATTCAGAAACAGTACAGGAAATAGCCGTCAGCATAGCGGCTCAGCTGATCAAGGTGAAAAACGGCAAAGTCAATGCCTATGAATGAAATCTGCGCAATCGTATTGGCTGCCGGGGAGTCAACCAGAATGAAGACCAATAAACTCCTCCTGCCTTTTCATGGCAGACCGATCATCGCCGCTGTGATTGAGAATATAGCCGATGCGGGTGTTGATCATATCCTGGTGGTACTTGGCAGGTTCAGGGATGACATGAATCCCCTGTTGGGCAAAATGACGGTAATGGTGTGTTTCAATCCCGATTATAAACATGGTATGGTAACCTCGGTGCAATGTGGATTCCGGCATTTGCCTGAAACAGCAAAGGCTGCCCTGATCTTCCTGGGCGACCAGCCGATGATTCCCGGCGCCGTGACCCGCCAGGTTATCCAAACCTATAACCATGCCAAAAAAGGGATTATCATTCCGCTTCATGAAGGAAAAAGAGGACATCCGGTCCTCATTGACAGGAAGTATGCCAAAGAAATTGCAAATCTGGAACCGGCAGAAAGCATGCGTGTACTGATCGCCCGACACAGTGAGGATATTCAGGAAGTGGAAACCGGGGTACCCGGCATTCTCAGGGACATAGATACAAAAGATGATTATAGAAAAGAAATCAAACTAAAATAACCGGACATGGAACAAATGATTCAATTTGAACTGAATGGAAAAAAAGTGGAAAAACTGCTGGACCCCGACCTCATACTTATATGGGTTCTCCGGGACCAGTTCGGTCTCACAGGAACTAAATTCGGTTGCGGAGAAGGTGTTTGCGGTGCATGCACCGTGATCATCGATGACGAACCCGTAAGATCGTGCCAGCTGCCGGTAAGTGAAGTTGCCGGAAAGAAAGTCCTCACCGTTGAGGGGCTTGAACAGAACGAAATACTGCATCCGTTGCAAAAAGCATTCATCGATCATGATGCACTGCAATGCGGTTTCTGCACTCCGGGTATGATCATGAACGCCTATGGGCTGCTGATAAAGAATCCGGCTCCCTCCGCAAAGGAAATTCAGCAGGGCATGGAAAACAACCTGTGCCGCTGCGGAGCACATGGTCGGATCATGACCGCCGTTGAATCAGCATCTAAAGATATGAAGGGAGGAAAGTAACCATGAAAGCAGCAAAATCAGACAGAACAGCTAATACAGCTTTAAAGGCTAATCCAGGCTTGAAAAGAAGAAGCTTCTTTAAACTTATGGGGGGAGGAGTAATCGTATTCTTCAGTACATGGGATCCCTTGGAAATCATGGCTATATCCGCAGGAAAAAAAGAAGATCAGAAACCGGATTTCAATGCCTTTATAAGGATTGATGAAAATGGAATGGTTAATGCTTTTACGGGTAAGATCGAAATGGGCCAGGGTCCGGTCACCTCACTTGTGCAGGAAGTAGCCGAGGAACTTGATGTAAGATTTGACCAGGTTAAACTGGTTATGGGAGATACCGACCTCTGTCCATGGGATGACGGGACCTGGGGATCCACAAGCACGCGCTTTTTCGGCCAGGTTTTCAGGGCAGCTGCTGCCGAAGCAAGGGAAATCCTTCTGAAACTTGGTTCTGAAGCCCTAAAAGTTCCTGTCGACCGGCTGGAAATTAAGGACGGTGTGATAACCGACAAGACGGATAAGAATAAAAAGGTGACATACGGACAGCTTGCCAAGGGAAAGAAAATTGAAAAATATCTGGATAAAAAACCTGAACTTAAAAAACCGGCTGACTTTAAGATCATGGGTAAATCGCATTACCGCCATGATGCCAGGCTTAAGGTAACAGGCCAGGCAAAATACTCGGGTGACTTCCATCCGGAGGGCATGCTGTATGCACGTATCCTTCGTCCCCCCGCATATGGTGCAAGGCTGGTATCTGCCAATACATCAGAAGCTGAAAAATTACCAGGCATCAGGGTGGTCCGGGATGGTGATCTTGTAGCGGTATTGCATGAATTTCGTGACAAGGTGGATGAAGCTATTGTGAAAGTTAAAGGCGAATTCAGCATTGATGAAATGAAAGTTGATGACAAAACAGTTTTTAGTTTCATGCTGAACTCGGGTGCCAAAGGCAATACCGTGGACCAGGCCGGAGATCTTGCCAAGGGCAGGTCGCTCGCAAGTAAATTCTTCAGCAACCAGTATGATGGCAGCTATGTGGCACATGCACCGATGGAAACACATACGGCCCTTGCCTATATGGAAGGTGACCGCGTTATTCTGCATGCCTCCACGCAAACGCCCTATCCGGCTAGGGATGAGGTAGCGGCAGCATTGAAAATACCCCCTGAAAAAGTCAGGGTAATTGTGCCTTTTGTAGGAGGCGGTTTTGGCGGCAAGAGCGCCAACGAACAAATGGTGGAAGCAGCCAGGCTTACAAAACTTGCAGGCAAGCCCATTATGTTGATCTGGACAAGAAAAGAAGAATTTTTCTATGATCACCTCAGGCCGGCAGCCGTTGTCAAAATCGACTCCGGCATCGATGAAAACGGCAGGATCACAATGTGGGATTACCATGTTTACTTTGCCGGTGACCGGGGTGCAGACACCTACTACAATGTTCCCAACCGTCGTACCACAGCTTACGATGAAGATGCATCAATCCCCAGGGTGCATCCGTTTGCCACAGGACCCTGGCGTGCACCCGGCAACAGCAACAATACATTCTCCCGTGAATCCCAGATTGAGATCATGGCCGCTGCGGCCGGTATGGATCCGGTAGATTTCAGGTTAAAGAACCTGACGGATGAGAAACTGATCGCGGTGCTGAAAGCCACTGCCGGTTTATTCGGGTGGACACCGGCCAAAGGTCCCAGCGGAAGAGGATATGGAATCGCCATGGGGACTGATGCCGGTACTGCCGTGGCGGTTATTGCAGAAGTAAAAGTCAGCAAGGAAACAGGCCATGTACAGGTAGTGAGGGTTGCCAGTGCACAGGATATGGGTTTATGCGTGAATCCCCAGGGAACGATCATTCAAATGGAAGGATGTATTATTATGGGATTGGGGTACGCACTTTCTGAAGAGGTCATGTTCAGGGGCCGGAA
>Ga0209593_10000292_pt1 | contig 25824 bp, 13 predicted proteins | sample PPLLaktember2015_3_FD_187260 | JGI IMG/M metagenome (GOLD analysis project Ga0209593, IMG submission 187260) | Freshwater sediment microbial communities from Prairie Pothole Lake near Jamestown, North Dakota, USA - PPLs Lake P7 Core (6) Depth... | ecosystem: Environmental > Aquatic > Freshwater...
GTTTGTAAACCAGTCATCTATAATCCTCACAATAGGTTCCAAACCGGGGGTCAGATCAGCAAGCATGATGGCATTTGAATGGCTCATCGCATCCCACCATTGCCAGTTGCTGTGGAATTCAGTGGGGAATTCAGCCAGGGCAGGGTGATCGGGATTGCACAGTATACCCAGTGTATGCGGAGGTTGTTTGGCCGTCCATGCCGTATTCCAGAATATGCTTGAGAACCCGACGGCAATGGTCCCTCCTTTATCAGGTCTTACGGAACCCTTTACTGGTATAAGCAATACTTTGCCGCCTTTGCTCAATACGTCCAATACACGCGCATCCATTTTTTGGGCAACCAGGATATCCTTTCCGGCATCAGGCAAAGTGACCGGGTAAACCCATATATCCCAGTGATTTTGATATCCGGCCACTTCAAGGGTAATGATCAGTTTTTCAGGCTTCTTCAGGCCGTTGAGCGGCTGGATTATCTCTCCGAGTGAGATGCCGTTCCCAACAGGAATAGTAATTTTAGGAAGGCTTCCCCGGAAAAGCATCCGGCCATTTGCATCCGTGATCGTCCACGAAGGGGTGGCATCTTTTATTTCACCTGTGCCAAAGTGAGCTATTTCAGCTTTGATCTTTAATATTTCATCCGAATTATAGATCATTTTGGGCAGACGGATCAGGGGAACAGTCTCGCTGCAAAACTCCCTGAACTCAGTTGGCGTTACATATCCCTTGCTGTTCCAGAATGGATTTAAAACTCCTACCAGGGCTGTTCCCTGTCCGGGGAAATCATGAAGGTCGAGGAGCTGGAATCCGCCGAACCCGGGTGTCCGCAAAGCAGCTTCAATGTCAGCTTTGTAACAGAGTACCTGAAGCCTGCCTGATGCTCTTAAAAAACTGTCAGCCAGATGTCGCATGTTGTTTCTGCGCAGGGATTCCTGAAATATTTCAAAATTCTTTGCCTTCAGTACCCCGGTATATTGCCTGATCTCCTTGAAATCAGGATATACGCACCATTGGCCGATCTCATGACTGAGTGCCGGTTTATCATAACCGGCAATTACAGGTGTCCAGTCATAGTCATTTTTCGGAGGCTGCGAATTGATAATGCTGGCCATGCCTTCTCCCCATCTCTGGATACGTGGATTGGGTGTACTATTGAAATCGGTTTCAGGGAGATCCGGCCATCCGGCACCACTGGAATACAACCGGCGGGAATCTTTATTTTTCCAGTATTTTACAAAGTCCGCCAGCCATTTTTCATGGTTAGCGCCGCCCGGCTCGTTTCCATACAGCATGATGCAGAATGAGGGATGATTGCCGTATTCCTTCACCATTCTCTCGCTTTCTTCATAAATGAATTTGTCCACGGGTTTACCATCGCCGATCGCTGAATTTGAATTTGCCCATGATGAACATTCCACATGGAGGTAAAAACCGGAACGGTCAGCCGCATCAAATGCAGCCTCCGGCGGGCACCATGAATGAAAACGCATATGATTCAGCCCGTGAGCACGTGCAATCCTGAAAATCCGCATCCACGAGGCCGTATCAGCAGGAGGATAACCTGTTTTCGGGAATATTGCACATTCCAAAGTTCCGCGCAGAAAAAGCGGACTGCCGTTAATGGTAAATTGTGTCCCCCGGGTCCTGAATTCGCGCATTCCGAATGTAAGCTCCTTACTGTCCTTTCTGCCTTCAGCATCAGCAATCTCAATATGCATCCTGTACAGGTCGGGATGAAACTCGTCCCACAGGAGAATTGAATCCCCCATCGGGCACTTGATTTCAACATGGTTCATACCCGGGCTGACTATTTGGTCTACCGTCAAGCCTTCTATATTAAAGCGCTTTCTTTGCTCTGATGAACCTGCCAGGGATATGGTGACTTTTCCTCCCGATCCGGATGAATTCTGTATATCAAGTTTTGCTTTAACCAGTTTGTTCGTCAGATCAGGAACCAGTTCGACATTTTCGATAAAGACGGTTGGTCGGGACTGCAACGCCAATTTACCGACAATGCCATTCCAGTTGGACTGAGTATGATCTGAAATGCTGTGTGAATTTTCTCCCACGTTAATGTCCTTAACCCTGTTGTCCACACAAATTGTGATGGTGTGGTTACCCGGAACAAGCCATTTTGTGAGGTCAAATATGTGAGGCGTTCCGAGCGAATTCCCTACACCTGCCTCCTGATCATCGACCCAAACACGGGTTTCCCAATGACACCTTTCCAGGAAAAGCCTGATGTTTTTTTTGTTCCATGAATCGGGAATATTCACCTTCTTTTGGTACCACGCCATTCCGGCATAATACTTATCCGGTTGAAGCCAGAATGGTATTTTTACGTGGCCCGGTTTCCTGTACTGCCTTGTCAGCTTGCTGAAAAACCAGGAACTGTCAACAATTGTCCCGGTCCACCGTGTATTGACACTTACGTCCTCTCCAATGTTATTTTCCGCAAGGGAACCCGGAAGATTCACTTTTCCGGGTAATTCACTGCTAAACCAGTTGTCTGTAATACCCTGACTTTCAGGGTCAAGTTTGAAAGCCCACTCCCCCGAAAGATCGATGGAATCATTATCAGCGGGTTTACTGCATGAAGCGGCAAGAATCAGAACGCAGAGATATAAAGAAATTGTTTTCATTCTATGGCGGATTTAACATTCAGTTTTCGTGCGATAATATACGAAAGATTATAATCAGGCGATGCCCTGAAATGGAATTTATCTTTCATACTTTGCACTTTATTACTATTTTTATAAACTGTTTTGAACCACACCTTACAACTTAAGCCATGAAGAGATACGGACAGATAATCGGGGTGAAACCAGAAAACTTTGAAAAATACAAGGCATATCATGCTGCTGTATGGCCGGGCGTTCTGGAAATGATCAAAAAGTGCAGCATTCAGAACTATTCCATTTTTCATCACGATGGAAGGTTGTTTGCCTATTTTGAATATACGGGAAAGGACTTTAAGGCCGATATGGCAAAAATGGCTGCCGATAAAAAAACTCAGGAGTGGTGGGATATCATGATGCCCATGCAGGAGCCGGTTTCAAACAGAAAAGAAGGTGAATGGTGGGCTGACATGGAAGAAGTATTTCATCTGGATTAGTATGCGCAGCAATTCGCCAAACCGGTTGAATTTTATCATTGCCCTTGGTGCAGGATTGTATTTTCTTTCCGGGGCCTGCATGAATACCTGCAACAGGGAATCCGAAAATATTGAAACGGAAGTATCCAAAAACAATCTCGTATTCTCACATCTTGCATCTGTCTGGGATGAGGCCATACCATTGGGAAACGGGATGCTGGGCGCATTGGTATGGCAAAAAGGGGAAAATCTCCGCTTTTCACTGGACCGTGCTGATTTGTGGGATCTACGCCCTATGAAAAACCTGGCAAGACCAGAGTTCAGCTATAAATGGGTACAGGAGAAAGTCAGGACAAAAGACTACAAAGCCGTCCAGGATTTGTTCGATGTGCCCTACGACCAGTCTCCTGCTCCTTCAAAGATTCCCGGAGCCGCCATTGAGTTTAATATCAAAAACTTCGGTGACGTTAACGAGGTAAGACTGACCCTGGAAAGTGCCCTTTGCAAAATAAAATGGCAAAGCGGAGCTTCCCTGGAGACATTTGTTCATGGTGTGTTGCCTGAGGGTTGGTTCAGATTTGAAGGTGTACCCGGGGATTTTGTTCCTGTGCTCCTGCCTCCGTTATATGGTGGGGATGGAGTGAGCGTAATGGAAAATGCTGTTACCGGCCAGGATTTGCAACAACTCGGATATGAACAGGGCAGGGTGGTCAGTAGCCCAAACAGGCTTGTTTACCGGCAAAAGGGATGGAATGGATTTGAATATGAAGTAGTTGTGATATGGAAACATTCAGGGAATTCTTTGACAGGACTTTGGACAATCACTTCATTTTTTCCGGGTAAAAGCGTCAAAGAAATGACTGGATCACCCGGACCGGAAAAATTGAACACGCCTGGTTTTGAAACGGCAATAAAAGCACATAAAGCATGGTGGAAGGATTTTTGGAGCAGATCGGCGATAATTTTGCCCGATACGGTACTTGAAAAGCAGTGGTACCTGGAACAATACAAATTCGGATCAGCTGCACGCTCGGATGCCCCGCCTATTTCCCTGCAGGCTGTATGGACCGCCGATAACGGCAAATTACCACCGTGGAAGGGTGATTTTCACCATGATCTGAACACCCAGTTAAGCTACTGGCCAGCCTACTCAGGCAACCACCTCGATCTGGAAGAAGGCTTTCTGAACTGGCTATGGGCAAACCGTGAAGTTTTTACGAAATATACGAAGACCTATTTCGGTGTTGAGGGAATGAATGTTCCCGGGGTAACAACCCTCACCGGTGAACCAATGGGTGGCTGGATTCAGTATTCGCTTGGACCGACTGTCGGATGCTGGCTTGCACAGCACTTCTATCTCCACTGGATATATTCAGGTGATGAGAATTTCGTGCGAGAAATGGCTTATCCATGGTTAAAAGATGTGGCGGTGTTTATTGAAAGGATCTCAGTCAGGGATGCCGGCGGTATGCGGAGGCTCCCGCTGAGTTCCAGCCCCGAGATACACGACAACAGCATTAAAGCCTGGTTTCTGCAAACCACAAATTACGATCTGGCTTTTATCCGGTGGACTTTTGAGAAGGCAGCAGAGCTGGCAGATCATTTGGGAAAAACCGGAGAAGCTGCCAGATGGAAATCAATACTGCAGGAATGGCCTACCTTAGCCCTGGATGAAGCGGGCGGTCTGGCATTTGCACCGGGACATCCTTATAGTGAATCGCACCGCCATTTTTCGCACCTGGTTGGCTGGCACCCATTGGGAATGATTGATTGGTCACAGGATGGAAAAGACAGGGAAATAATCAGGTCAACAATCGGAAATCTTGAAAAGACAGGACCCGACTGGTGGTGCGGCTATTCTTACAGCTGGATGGGTAACCTGTATGCCAGGGCCTTCATGGGTGAAAAAGCCGCTGAAACATTGCGGATCTTTACTGATAATTTCTGTCTTTCCAATAGTTTTCATGTCAATGGCGAGCAATTCAACAAAGGATATTCCAAATTCAAATACCGCCCTTTCACGCTCGAAGGAAATTTCGCCTTTGCAGCCGGCATTCAGGAAATGCTGATCCAAAGCCATACGGGAATTATCCGGATCATGCCTGCCATTCCCGCAGGGTGGAAGGATGTTTCATTTAATTCTCTCAGAGCCCGGGGCGCATTTCTGGTTTCGGCGGTGCAAAATGATGGCAGAATAGAAAAAGTGAGGATTGTATCTGAACACGGTGGTGCCTGTACATTGGAAAATCCGTTTTTGCCAGGCAGGGTTCATGCTATATACAACTGGAACGGGTCAATGGAAGAGAAGGGAGATAAAATTACTATTGATTTCCCAAAGAATGGGGTGGTTGAATTGTCGGAATTACAAAGCCGGTGAACGCATATGGATTTGAATGATAATATTTAAATTTTAATAATGAAAAGAACTGTTTCCCCTTTGTTTATTTTTTGCATAACCTGCATGGTTATTTCTGGAGGATGCACCTTAAAAAAGGAAAAGAATGAAGGTAAGGTAATTGCCATCCTTGAAAATGAAAAATGGTGGGGCGGAGCCGTGCTTGATGGGCGCAATTCTCCGCTTGCCGAGAATTTCTCCTATGACCAGCATGGCAATTGCAAGGGGAATCAGGCAGCGCCATTGTTCATATCCAGCAAAGGACGGTTGATATGGTGCGAAAACCCTATGAAAATTGAGATCCTCGATGGAAAAATTTCTGCCATATCCACAAAGGGTGAAATTATATTCAGCAATGCCGGTGAAACGTTGAAGGATGCCTTTTTGTTTGCAAGCAGTCATTTTTTCCCTCCCTCGGGAAAAACCCCCGATCCATTATTGTTCACCAGTCCCCAGTATAATACATGGATCGAACTGCAATATGACCAGAATGAAACCGATATTCTGAAGTACGCTGAAAATATCATTGGAAATGACTTTCCCGCAGGGGTTATCATGATTGATGACAATTGGCAGGATCGCTATGGTACATGGAATTTTGACTGTGAAAAATTTACGGATCCGAAAGGAATGATAGATAAACTGCATAAAATGGGATTCAAGGTCATGTTATGGGTATGTCCGTTTATCAGTTCAGATTCACCCGTCTTCCGCGATCTTGCCGCAAAGAAGCTGCTGATCTTTTCAGACAGTGCAAAAACAACACCGGCAAATATTGACTGGTGGAACGGAATGAGTGCCGTATTGGATCTATCCAATCCCGAAGGGGAAAAGTGGTTCAAGGAACAACTTAACCACCTTGTCAGGGAATATGGAGTTGATGGTTTTAAACTGGATGCCGGAGATCCGGAAAGCTACGCAGGTACTTATTCTTACAAGGATTTTGATCCCAATGAGCATTGTGAATCCTATGCCAGAATCGGGCTTGATTTTCAGCTGAACGAACTGCGTGCATGCTGGAAAATGGCGGGCCAGCCCCTGGTACAGCGGTTGAGAGATAAACGCCACTCCTGGGACGATCTCCGGGTTCTGATGCCGGATATGATCGGGTTAGGTCTGATTGGTCACCAGTTTGGATGTCCGGACCTGATCGGAGGCGGTGAATGGACATCATTCCAGGATTCCTCCATACTCGACGAGGAATTAATTGTGCGGTTTGCGGAAGTGAGTGCGTTAATGCCCATGATGCAGTTTTCAGTAGCCCCCTGGCGGGTGTTAGGCAGTGAAAACCTTGCAATTTGCAGGGAAATGGCGAAGCTTCATTTTAAAATGGGAAGTGAAATTATGGAATTGGCCAGAGAATGCGCGGTTTCGGGTGAACCTATGGTGCGGAACCTGGAATATGAATTTCCGGGTAAGGGTTATGAGCTGATCAGGGATCAGTTTATGTTGGGAAGGAATATCCTGGTTGCCCCGGTTGTTGAAAAGGGTCAAAGATCCAGGGATGTGATCCTTCCGGAAGGAAAATGGACGGGGGAGGATGGCAGCATTGTTACGGGCCCTGTTAAGCTGAAAATTGACGTACCGCTGGAAAGGTTACCCTGGTATAGAAAAATGACAGATAAACAAGGCTGAGAATTGGAAAATCAAAATCAAGGTAATATGAAAACCAAAAAAGACCTGAACTCTTCATTGTTACTGATCGCAACCGGACTGGTTTTAACGGTCTGCTCATTCAGGATCACAGCCGCTGAAATTCCGCTGATATTCCCCATTCCCCAGGAAATGCAGCGCACGAACGATGCATTTATCCTTGATGAGAAAGTGGTGATCCTGGTACCTGAAAATGTGTCTGAAAAGGATATATCCCTTGCCCGTTTTCTGGTAGGTGAGCTAAGCGCAAAATACAGCCTGGCCTTAAAGATCGAAAAGGGAACGGTTATTCCGGGAAACCAGAAAGTCATTGTGATGGGAAGAATCACCAATCCCCTTGTCAGCAAGTTCTGTTCAGATAATAACCTCGAAATTACTTCAAAAGATCCGGGTCCCGAGGGATATATCTTGCAAGTCAGCAGCAACATGATTATTGTTGGCGGATGGGACGATCCCGGAGCTTTCTTCGGGTTGCAGAGCCTCCGGCAACTTATCCAGCATGGAAATGGCAGGTCCGTGCAGGGGGTAAAGGTGAGGGACTGGCCCAGTATGCCCTACCGGGGAATAAGGCTCTATGTCCCGGGTCCGGAAAATTTTGCCTTCTTCAAACGGTTCCTGAAGGATTTTATGGCTCTATATAAGTATAACAAGGTGATCATGGAGGTCAACTGCATGCGTCTCGACAGGCATCCGGAGGTCAATGCCGGCTGGATTGAATTTTCAAAATACATGCAGTATACCCGGTCCAATTCAACTTTGGGACTCCATGGAGAGGAAAAGAATTCAAGTCATTATGATGCCGGCGATGGCTATATCATCGAAAAGGAAGATATACGGGATATTGTGAAATATGCAGGCCAGAACTTCATCGAAGTTATTCCTGAAATCCCTTCCCTGACACACGGATATTATTTACTGACCCGGCATCCGGAATTGGCCGAATATCCGGGGGATATGTGGCCGGATACTTATTGTCCGTCAAATCCTGAATCATATGACCTGATGTTTGATGTTTATGATGAGTATATGGAAGTCATGCAACCCAAAATGGTGCACATCGGGCATGATGAATGGTGGGGTGCGCCATTGGGTGTATGTCCGCGCTGCAAAGGCAGGGATCATTCACTTTTGTTTGCCGGTGATGTGAACAAAATACACCGGTACTTTGCTGACAAGGGTATCAAAATAGCCATGTGGGGCGATTATTTGCTTGAAAGCGTGCGTGATACACTTGTTCAAAACAGGGTCTCTTCCCTTGGAATGAAATATCAGACACCCGGAGCTGTGCGTCCTGAGGTAGTCAGGGATTCAATACCCAAGGATATACTGATTTTTAACTGGTTTTGGAACGATGAGACAAAGGAAACCGATCTGCATAAATTAGGATTTACACAGATATACGGGAACTTTACCCCGACAATCAGCAACTGGGACGAGCGTATCACGAAGGTCAACATTACCGGCGGTGCTCCTTCGGCATGGGCATCCACCAACGAATATACCTTTGGTAAAGACATGATACTGGATTATCTGGGGTGTGCCAATTTGCTATGGTCAAAGCATACGATCGGCCAGCTTGACCTGGGAGAGATTGTCAGGGAATCCCTCCACAATGTGCGTGCAGCTTTACATGGCGGGAGAATACCCAGTGGGGACGGTGATCCCGTAGTACCGGTGGACATATCGCCAAATGTAAACTTTAAGGCAGGTACCGGTGTTTTCAACATGAACCCGGGGTTATTAAAGACGGGTGAGGTCAAAAGCAGGTCACTGCTGTTCAACCTGGTCAATCCCGCAAAAACCTCCGGAAATTCATTGATCGTGGTAGGTTCGGAAGGCAAGGACGGGATCCGGATCCCGGGGAGTGTAAACGGAATTTCGATCGGCGAGGATGTCAGCAGCCTGATATTTCTTCATGCCTGTGCCAGGCCATCCGCAAATCAAAAGTCTTATTTCAACATACCCAATTTCTTTGATTCAGCCGACCTGCTGGGCTGGTACGAAATCGTGTACGAGGACGGGTATAAGGAAATCGTTCCCGTTCAATATGGTGTTAATATACTGGAGTGGAATCCGGGAGGGGAAAAGAGCCTGGATACACGGGAAGGAGATACCGGTTCACCCCAGAGCGCATATTGTTATATGTCCGACCCGGTTATATGCTCTCCGGACGGGCAAAAGGACCCTGTGACATTCTTTGCATTTGAGTGGGTCAATACCCGCTTTGGAAAAGTAATTAAGGAGGTAAATCTGCATGGATCCATGCAATATCAGGCTTTGCAGCAGGACTATGGAAAAGTGGTAACAGAACCGATGCAAAGCAATGCAATTTTGTTAGCAGGGATAAGCAAAGTTAAAAAACGCGAACCCTTTATGCCCAAATAACCGTCAAAAAATGATCAGGATGAAAAGGAATCTTAATAAAGCAGTATTGCTGATCATCATATTATCGCAGGTGGTTGTCGTTTCTGCGCAAATTGTTTTTGAACCACCTCAAAAGAAGTTAATAGATTTTGGCTGGCATTCCCCTTTTGTAAGGGAATATAAAGACAATATGAAATTTTATGAGAACGGACCGTTTGATGGACTTGGTATTAAGTTGTCCAAAGAAGCGGGCAACGGGAATGTTTTTATGGTTGATAACTGGGCGAATATTTCCAAAGAGGCAAAGGATCTTGAATGGGAACTTATATCATCCCTTCCTGCCAGTAAGGTTCTTACGGATAATTTCCTTGTAATGTACGGGGCATCGCAGATGGATTGGTTTTCTGATGAAGACTGGATGAAAGTATCCGATCACCTTAAATTTGCAGTCCAGATGGCAAAAGCAGCCCATTTCAAAGGAATTTTATGGGATGCCGAGCCTTATAAACCCGGGAAAAACCCCTGGAGATATAATGAACAGGATAAAACTTCGCAGTATTCGTTTGAACAGTACAACAAACAGGTGCGGAAGCGCGGGGCGCAATTTATGGAAACCATACAGAAGGAATTTCCGGGAATTATAATTTATTCACTGCGTGAATTGTCTGACTGGCAGCACGGTTCTCCTTTTTCAACGCCATTATTGCCGGTAACTGACCGTGAAAAAGCCATCAATTCGCTTAAAGATGCCTGGTGGGGGCTTCATGTTGCATTTTATACCGGCATGCTCGATGCAATTGAACCCGGCACTGTTTTGATCGATGGCAACGAGGAAGCCTATTATTACACATCTGCAATTGATTATTACAGTATCCGCACCACACTGACAGTTGAGGCAAAGGCACTGGTTCCTCCCGAACTGTGGACAAAACATTCTTGTTTTAGCCGGATCGGTCATGCCATTTCTGCTGACTATATTGCCGGGAACTGGCTCGGGATATCCGCTTTTCCATACCGCTTAAAAGGTCAGGGACTCATGATGACACCCGAGGACAGAACCCGATGGTTTGAACATAATGCTTATTATGCACTGCGCACTTCCGATAAATATGCATGGCTGTATACGGAAGATATGAACTGGTGGACCGGCGAAAAGGTGCCTGATGGATTCAGGGATGCACTGGTAAGGGCCAAAAAGAAGGTCTCTTTGAACGAGGAGCTTGGATATGAGATTGACCAGATCACCAAAGATGCACAGCAGAAGGCTGAGGAATTTTATAAAAACAAGTAAATATTCCGGCCGGAAACACAACTATAAGAGATGAATTAATATAAAAACGATGACGATGAAACACTATTTATTTTGCCTTGTTTTAATTCTCCTGCTCTTCAATTGCGGAAGCGAGCAGAAACCCGCGTTCCGCCTGGGAGATTAAATGCCGGATCATCATTTATAAGCCGGAGGTAAAAAATGGCCTACAATGGAGTAATTGACGATTTTAAAGCGATCAGGGAACTGAAGAGACCAAAAAGAATTCCTTGTGTAGCCTGCAGTGAGGAATTCGATGTTAAGTGGCATGGAAAATACATGTATGAAGAATTTTGCCAGGATGGTGATAAAATCTTTGAAGTGTATAAGGCTGCCATTGATGAATTCGACTATGATTGGGCGTGGGTGCAGATTGATGACTGCTTTGAATTTGAACCGATAGGTGTTGCCGTAAAAGGCGAGGGGAACATACTAAGGGCAACATACGGATACCTTCCGGCTAATGCAGATACCCTGAAAAACCTGGCAACAATGGATCCCTGGAGGGATGGAAGAATGCCTGAAAAACTTAAGGCTATCCGAAAACTGAAAGAAAGATATAAAGATTCCCTGCTGATCTGCGGATCGTGTGCAGCACCATTTTCAGCAGTCGGATTGATGTGGAGTATACAGGAATCCATGTTGCTTTTGCTCACGGATCCGGAATTGTTGCATGATGCAATGGATTACTGGCTCGGATTTTATAAGAGATATATCAGGGCGCAAAGGGATGCCGGAGCTGACGCCATATGGCTGGGAGATTGCAATGCTTTTGGTAAAATGGTACCGGTTCCTCTTTACATTGAACATATTTTGCCTGTAACAAAAAAGCTGGTCGAATATTGTGAAAATGAAGTGGATATTATGATATGGATGCATAACAGCGAGACAAACCTGGAGAATGTTTTATCCCATCTTCCGCTTGGATTGAGTTTTGAGAACATAGGCCCGGCTGCTGATATAGATGAAATATCTGCTGCCTTAAAGGGGAAAGCCGCCATCAGCGGAAATCTGGATCCTTTAAGGGTTTTGTGGGAAGGTACACCGGAACTGGTCAGGCGTGAAACCGCAAGAATAATTAACAGCTGTAAACAAAACGGAGGATATATTTTCAATACAGGGGAAATGAATCCGGGAGATGTACCTGCTGAAAATATGAAAGCCATGATAACAACGGCAAAGTCATTATCAGTCTATTGAGAATGGAAAATTATAACTCACGAAAAAAAATATCATGAAATACATGAAGGAGAAAGTTGCAAAAAAATCTTTCATTGCCCTGTTCCTGGCTTTGAGCGGATTATTATATCAGAACGCTGCCGCACAGGCTTTGGTCGGCCTCGATAACTGGTACAACCACGAAACCAATGCAGCAACGGGCAAGCCTTTTCATTACTTGTGGACGGATACGGAATTCAGTGGTTATTCACAATGGGGTGAGATCTTTACCGCAAAGGGCGCAAACATTGTCACGATTGACAAACCCGATGACTCCACCCTCGATAAACTGGATATTTATATAATAGTTGATCCAGATACGATCACTGAAAACAAGTCGCCAAATTATATTCAACCTGAAGAAATAAATTCAATAGTACAGTGGGTAAAAACAGGAGGCCATCTTGCTGTCCTGGCAAATAATGCAACAAATTGTGAGTTTACACATTTAAACCAGCTTGTTTCCCGGTTCGGGATGACATTCAATTATGTTACACTGCATCCGGTCACAGGGACAAACTGGGAAATGGGAGCCTGCAAAAACCTTCCTGATCATCCTTTATTTAAAGGGGTTTCCAAAATCTATATTAAAGAAGTTTCTTCTATTGATTTGAAAGGGAATGCAAAAGCCATACTCACTGAAAACGGCAAAGTCCTTATTGCAGAATGCAAATATGGCAAAGGCTATGTTTTTGCAATCGGCGATCCGTGGATTTACAACGAATATATTGATCATGCCGTATTGCCTGGGAGTTTTCAGAATAAAAAGGCTGCGGAAAATCTGACCGATTTACTCCTGGGTAAAATCCTGCCATAAAATGCAGGCAAAAAATACAGGCCGTGGCTGCGATGTTTCACGTTTTGCCCGGGATGTTGAATCGCAGACTAAAAGTCACAGGTTGAAGCTTATATATAATTAAATAATTACTGAATTATGAAAAAATTTCCTTTCATCACAGGTATTGTATTTCTTATGCTATCATGCAAATCAGCAGGTAAGCAACAAACGGATCAGTCTGCGCAAATTCCTGTTAAAGTGGAAGATAAGCATGATATGAAACGGGTGGATATTAGGGTTGATGGCAAATTATTTTCTTCATTCCATTATGCTGATACTTTTGAAAAGCCATTCCTGTTTCCTGTTGTTGCGGCAAATGGGATAACCGTAACCAGAGGATACCCCATAGCATCCAGGGAAGGTGAGACAGCTGACCACCCGCATCATACCGGTTACTGGTTTAATTATGGCAATGTGAATGGAGTTGATTTCTGGGGAAACAGCAAATGGCTGCCTGCTGAAGCAAGAAAAAAGTGCGGAAATATCAGGTTTAAGAATATTGACAGCATATCTAGTGATTCCGATAAAGGGATCCTTGCAGTCAATCAGGAATGGGAGGGGCCGGACGGTACTGTTATGATCACTGAGCATGCCACCTATACCTTCCGTGCGGGAAAGGATTGTCGGATCATTGACCATTTAACAACGCTTACCGCGCAATTGCCGGAAGTTGCTTTCGCCGACACAAAAGAAGGTGCATTTGCCATCCGTGTGGCAAGATTTCTGGAATTCCCCGCAAAAGAACCAAAGATATTCACAGATGCTCATGGAATAGCCACCAAGGTCCCTGTCATGAACAATGAAGGCGTGAACGGCAATTACCTAAGCAGTGAAGGGGTTGAGGGTGCAGGGGTATGGGGCACCAGGGCAAGGTGGATGGAACTGTATGGCATATCCGGGGGGGATACAGTATCCATCGTGTTTATGGACCATCCTTCCAATCTCAATTATCCCACTTACTGGCATGCCCGCGATTACGGGTTGTTTTCTGCAAATCCTTTCGGCGAAAAGGATTTCACGGAGGGAAAGAAGGAATTGAACTTCAAATTGAAAAAAGGGGATTCGGTTACATTCAGGCACAGGCTGTTTATAAAATCCGGAATGGAGTTCACAAGGGCAGAGATTGAGAAGGAATGGAAGGAATTCAGTGAGGAATAGGCATACCTCACCTCCGCTCAGCGAAGTTGTAAACTTCGCTGTCTTTAAAATGCAGTCTGTGACTGCCATTCATATATTTTTTTTAAGCTATTATAAGCAGTATTATTTTACATATTTAAGTGCTGATTAATCGCAATTATTCGTAATTTTATTCATCGCATGTTATTGGGAATTTAAAAATTATGTCAACCGGTTATCAGATCCATGATCAGGAGGGGGTGCATTTTTTAACGTTCCAGGTGGTAGACTGGATAGATATTTTTACTAGGCAGGCATACAGGGATATTATTATTGAAAGTCTTAAGTATTCCATTGAGCATAAAGATTTTCAGTTATTTGCATATGTGATTATGTCCAATCATGTACATTTGATAGCCCAAAGCATGACTGGTAATTTAAGTAATACCATACGGGACATTAAAAAATATACAAGCAAGAAAATTATTGAAACAATTCAAATCACAAATGAAAGCCGATGCAACTGGATGCTGAATTTATTTGAATTTCATGCCCGACAGCATTCCAGAAACAAAACATATCAGGTGTGGACGCATGAAAACCATGCTGTGTATTTATACAGTCCCGGATTTATTCGGGAAAAAATCGAATACATACATAAAAATCCTGTAAGATCAGGTATTGTGGAAAAGCCGGAGGATTATCTTTATTCAAGCGCAAGAAACTATGCCGGGTTGGATTACAAAATTGATATTGTGGATATTGGTTTGCCGTGGATAACAATATGAATGGTAGTCGGAGACTACGATTTAAAAAAGCGAAGTTGCAAACTTCGCTTAGCGGGGGCTTCAGCGAGTAAACTTCGCTTAGCTGGGAGACTACGATTTAGAAAAGCGAAGTAGCAAACTTCGCTTAGCGGAGAATATTGGAACCACGTAGTGGTGACCTGTATTGTTATATGATGCACAATCAAAACAGTTGTATAACATAGCCTCGGAGACTACGATTTAAAAAAGCGAAGTTGCAAACTTCGCTTAGCGGGGGCGCCAGCGAGTAAACTTCGCTTAGCGGGGTACAGGGGGCTAAGATTACAATCCCTTCTGCAATTCCTCAATTGCGGCTCCAATTTTCATGCGTGTCTCCAGTATCTTCTCAGGCTGATCCGGGAAACGCAATGTATTTTCCAGCGTTTCTTTCAGACTTCTCGGATATTTAAGCAACAGATAGTTCTCCGGATTAAGAAGTTGCCTGTATGCATTGATCCCGGGGTCATCTGTTTCCTTATAGGCTGACAGCAATTCCCTGAGCCTGTGGAGATATTCGTAATCTTCCATTCCGTCGCGGAAATTTTCCAGTCGTATTGAGGAATAGGGAAATCCGTCCACACCCGGGTAAACCAGCTGTCCTTCTCCGTTGAAGTAATGATAGGTACGTGAATCCCAGGGCACATTCGGCCACTTTTGATCCATCGGTTTGCCGGGCAGGGTATTTCTCCAGAAATAGGTTGTGCTCCAGTGTTCAAAACCGTCCAGTCCATACATCCAGCAGTACCAGGCTATGCTTCGCTGGTAAATGGCCGGGCAGTCGATGAAGAAATTCGGTGCATTTTCCCGGGTCAATGTACAGAAATACGCCCAAATCTCACCTCCTTTTGCCTGTGTTTCAGGTGATTCAACGGGATTTATCGGTGCCCAGATATCCACCAGGCCATTCAAACCATATTTGTCTGTGCTCCTGTCCCAGAAATTATAGGGTCCACCTTCAGCAAACAATTGAAGCCGCAATCCCGGCTCGATTTTTTTCAACCGTTCCGCACGCTCCTTGATGCCTGGCCATTCCAGGTCAGTCGGCTCATCCCACAGTTCAACAAGCGCCTTGTCAAGCCAGCCTTTGTCACGCAGGAACCGGGCATAGGCGGTTGTAAATTTATAGGCTGTTTCTGCTTCTGCGGGAGTGTATGCTCCTTTTTTCATCTGTATGATCGAAAAACGGTTCAGCCCATGGTCAATGCAATAACCCAACACTTTTTCCACCTTGCTGAAATCATATTTACCTGATTTATCCGGCAATTGGCTGACATAGTTTACCCCGGCAAAGCCCGGATTCAACCGGTTTTTCAATAACAAACCGCAAAATCGCAAATACCATTCAACTGGAAAATCCTTCAGATTGTAAAAATCTCCCAGGTGGTCCAGATCATCCCAGGTATGGGTCTTCAGGTGACCTGAAACCGGAAGTTCAAAATCCCATACCCTGCAACTCACGGAGGCCGTTACTTTTTTCATTCCGGCACTGACAGTGACCGTACCGGTATATTCACCCGCGGAAGTCCCGGAAGGAGCATAAACAGTGATCCATACCGGCCGACAGACTTCCTTCCCGGTGATGTTTACTGACGCCTTCAACGGAATCAGGGGATCGGGATGCCAGCCTTTGAAGGCAGTCACATACTCGGCTTGCCAGTCAATTTTATTATAATCCACCAGCGACAATTCAATATTGTCTTTGGGGATAATGCCGCCGTTATTTCCGTGCAAATCACTTACTTCGACCGTGAGTTCATTGAGATCTTTGCCGAAAGGCAAAATGGCCAGCTGGAAGGATTCATATTCATTGCGTGCCATTGATATTTCCGCCTTTTGGGTTATTGGCACCGGAAATGGTGCATCTCTCCGAAGCTTGATCACTGAATGTGTGCATGATATTCCAAAATCATCCTCTCCCTGCCAGTTGTGAAGGCCGGTCCAATTGACCTTGTGCAGCAGTTGTGCAATTTCAATGTCCATTTGGTTTACTTTTCCGGTAAGTTCAATCCATTTTGCTGACTTCCAGGCTGTTTCGACGGAAGATTCCAGATCCTGAAGGGATTGCTCCACCCCTGAGATTTCAGTACGGAGCCGGTCTGCGACAGGGTTCGAGACCTGTGTGAGGGAAGCAAGACATTCACCGAGCCTTTCTTTCAGCGAATTGATTTTTTTCCGGTTTGGTTCGATTGTAAACCAGAAATCGGAATTGCGCAAGATCATCTTCCCGTCTTTGGATTTAACCGTGGCCGATGCATAGTAACTGCCTTCGTAAGGCAGTTCATACATTACCTTTTCACTCAGATCTCCGCCGGCAGGAATCGTGAAGGTTCTGTTGAAACGCAAAGGTTCAGCAGACACTTTAATCTGAAGCTCGGATGAAGGACCCTGCCCCCGCTGGTTGATAAATTCAGGTTTTTCATTAAGAGCAGTCAATTCAAGCTCACAAATAAGATCGAGTTTCTCTGCACCGGAATTGTATGCGGTGAAAGGAATTGAATTCTCACCCGGAGCCGGTTCCGGCCATCTTCCATATCCGAATATTACATTGGCTGCACCTGAAAGACGGCAACTCCCGCTCCAGTCTGCCGATTCGCCGGCAGGATAGCTTCTGGAAACAGCCAGAGTTATTTCTTTATCCAGGGATGGGCCATCCAATCCAAATTCAGATAACGGTATACTGAATTCCGAGGTCCAGTCTCTCCGGTTAATGGATGCGGCATAATTCCATTTCCCGTTCCAGCTGATATCCCCGTTTTTGTAATCTGTCATGGTTTCTTTCGGATCGGCCAGGAGTTGAATATTCAGGTCTTTATAACCAATGTTTACCATGTTGAAATTCCTTCCCCAGAGAAATGTATCCCAGGGACGCTTGGGATCCACAATCCTGTGCAGATCACCGGCCGCGGGATCTGCATTGCGAAAAGCTACATACAGGTTTTTATCATCATGGCAAAGCATTACCGTAAGGGAATCCCGGACGTAAGTATCCAGTGTCCAGATCACGAATTCAGTAATTTTGGTACTATTTTGCCATGATGGATCACCAAGTTTGCCATCAAGAACAGGGGGCGTCTGAACCCAGGGTATTTGCAGCATGGGTTGATGGATCTGTGCCTCTGCCAGATTTGGCAGCCATACAAAAGCAAAAGCCTTTAAAATGAATCTGATCATTTGAAAATATGTTTTCATTTTTGTCATGATTTATTCTATTGATAGTTTTCTGCTTTCACCCTTAAAATTGTTTATTGTAACCGAAATGACTCCTGCCGGAACGCGGATCGCCCGGGATGATTCTGAAAGATAACCGCTTCCGTAAAAGAATTCGCGGTGTTCGGTTTCTCCGGATTCAAACGTCAGATCTGCGGTTACATCATCATTTCTCAATCGGATGACTTTCAGCTTTGTTCCTTCATTTCTGAAAACCTTCAGGTAACCTGAATTCTGTCCGACCAGTACAAGGGAGCTCCCGTCATTCATTACCAGTTCAGCCATGCCTTTCACATCACCGTCCGCAAAAAATCCGCTTTCTCTTGAGGGAACTGGAAAAAAATCTCCTTTTCCGTTTCCTTCCAGCATTAATCCCGTAAAGGCATCGTATTGCCCGTCATAGACATTTGACGAATATGAATTGCCCGCAAGGAGCAAATCGGTATGCCCGTCGAAATTATAATCCCCGGCCAGCATGCCATATATGGGTGCAGTCTGCGCTTCCACCGGCAGGGCATGTGCCTGAAAAGTTCCATCACCCATGTTTTCGATCCATGCTGATTCAAAATACCGGCAATCCCGTGTATAGGCATCCTTCAGGGTATTATCCGGAAAAAGGTCTTCCATGGTAGCTTTTGCATAATCTTCATAAGTTTTTATCCTATTACGGAGGGAAGGTATTTGCGCCAAAAGAATGTTTCTGTGATAAATGGGATAACTCACGTCCTGCACAAAATAGCTGCATACCGGATCCATCGTCCCGTTCTTATCAAGGTCACCTGCCATAATCCTCATTGGCTGAGACTGTGAAACCTTGTACTGGGCATTCAGTCCGAGATTTCCGGCAGCATAGTCCATATCGCCATCTTTGTCAAAGTCGGCTGCAACAATGCTGTTCCACCAGCCGGTTAATTGCTCCAGACCGGTTGAAGAAGTTACGTTAATAAAATTTCCCTTTGTATTCCTGAAAAATGTAAGGGGCATCCATTCGCCGGCCAGGATCAGATCCATCCATCCGTCCCTGTCAAAATCGGACCACAATGCAGACGCAATCAGGCCAGGGCGTTCAAGTTCCTTGCCGGCCGAGACTGTAACGTCGGTAAATTTAATAGTCTTGCCATGGCTGTCATTTCTCAGGAGACAGCTTCGGGGCGGCAGCGGGTATTTGGCAAAATCTACCCTGCCACAGACGAACAGATCAAGATCTCCGTCCCTGTCAAAATCAGCAGCGCTGACCTGTGAATTGCATACCCTTAAATCGGGCAGGGCATTCTGGGTAATCATAAATTTTCCCTGCCCTGTATTGGTGAATAACCGGTCAGCATACATCGGATTGTCGGGAGGCAGACCGGATCCCCCGCTGGCCAGGTAAAGATCCTGGTCACCATCGCCATCCGCATCAAAGAACAATACACCCATATCCTCATACAAACTACCGCCCGGCAGGACTGAAGGCACGAAACCGCCATTGTTCTGACTGACAAATAACCTTCCCTGGTTGCCTGTCGGTCCTCCGATGTATACATCATCAAGACCGTCGGAATTAATGTCTGCAACCGCTATACCGGGGCCTTCCTTCGAATACTGGTGGGGTATGAGCGGTTGCAGATCAAAATCGAAAAACGGTTTTTCACGGTGCCTGTATTCCAGTTTGGTCATTCCCTCCATATTAACAAAGATTTTCTTCCTGTGTTGAGGAATTCTGAATTGAACTGTACCGGAAGATGCTGCATCCTGGTTAAGCGACAGAAACTGATCGGCCGGCAGGTCACGGATAATCTGCCCTTTGCCGTCCGGCCATACAACGTACAGGGAATCTATCAGCCGATCCGAACCCAATCCAAAATGTATACGGGGATCAACCATAGTCTGGAATCCCCGGTTCGGAAAATGCTCGTAATACTGTAGTTTTCCATTACAGTAAATGCTTACTTTGGCACCGATACCTCCGGGGTTGGGCAAATTGCCTTTCAGATGAACCGAAAGGAAATGATGGTTTTTATTCAGGGAATCTTTTGAAATTACCCTGTTCTCATAAACCGACGCCGGATCATTTAAATTACTGAGCACCAGGTCGAGATCACCGTCATTATCAAGGTCGGAAAAAGCGGAGGATGTTGAATATAGGGGCTGGTCCAGACCCCATGCAGCAGTTATATCCTCAAAGCCATAATGACTTGTATTGCGAAACATTACATTTGGCAATTTCACATTCCCTTTTTTGTCCAGGTTGTTCATTAATATTTCATATAAAACACTGAAATCAATTTCGGGATTTTCTTTGATTTTCTTCTGCCACAGTGCGGAGAAATCCATATTGGTCATGTCGTGCGGTATACCATTCCCTATGAACAGGTCCCTTTTACCATCATTGTCAAAATCGGCAAAAAGCGGAGCCCAGCTCCAATCTGTCTCGGAAATGCCTGCCAGCTGACCAATTTCGCTGAATGTAAACCTTCCCTCATTTTCGCCGTTATTAAGCTGTAGCATATTACGGACGTATTGTGGTGAATAACCCAAATCGAGTTCTTTAAGATGTCTGTGGTAATCGCGCATATTGCCCGCCATGATTCTTTTCCGGAAATAATCCCGGGGCTGCATATCGAGGGTGAAAATATCCACCAATCCGTCATTGTTGAAATCTGAAATATCCATCCCCATTGTGCTGTAACTGATGTGTTTTATATAGTCCCTGATCATTTCCTTAAACGTGCCATCACCCTGGTTGACATACAATAAGTCATTGGAGATATAATCGTTGCACACATAAATATCCGGCCAGCCGTCCCTGTTGACATCAAAAAAGCAGCTTCCCAGGCCGAAGCCATCCATGTTAATACCCGCTTCCTGGGATACGTTACTGAAATAGGGCAGTTTGGTTTGCGGATTTATTCCATCATTCCGGTATAATCGATCGGTATTGGCTGCAGATCCGTCATTTTTCAGGAAGCGGAGAGCATTTTTATTGGGCATGTTCATGGATGAGGTTACGAGGTACATATCAAGGTCACCATCCCGGTCATAGTCAAAAAACCCGGCCTGGGTGGAATATCCGTCGTCATCAAGCCCGACCTGTGACGCGCATTCTGTAAAGGAAAGGTGGTCACTGTCTCCGTTGCTTACATACAAAAGGTTGTGATAATCCTGGTGAATATTCCCGCCTGCACAGAGATATATGTCGAGCCAGCCGTCATGATTGATATCCACAAGGCTAACCCCGGTGATCCACTTTCCGGATGTATTGATCCCGCATTTATCCGTGATATCCTCAAAATCAAGGCTGCCCCTGTTCAAATATAATTTGCTCTGTGACATATTGGCCCCGAAAAAAATGTCACTGAAGCCGTCATTGTTCATGTCTCCGATGGCCAATCCAGATCCGTTGTAGTAATATTCATAGAATATGGCATTAAAAGTATCCGTGACTTGCAGGGAATTGACAAAATCAATACCGCTCTCTTCGGGCGCGATAGTGCGGAAGAGCGTATCCTTACGTGTATCGCCATGATTCCCGTTATGGCATTCTGAAAGGAGGATTCCTGCGATCAGGAATAGTATATACTGACCGGGTGATGGGATCCGCACTTTATTCACGTTTTATATTTAAGAAATTTAAAAATAAAATATAATTGTAAAAATAGCCGCCGGATCAAATCCAGCGGCTATTTAAACTATAAATGAACATAAGTACTATCAGCAACCAGCGAGATCATCATTAATCCCCTACCGATGCTGCATAACCCGGGTTTTGTGTCAAAAGCGGATTAAGCCTTAAGTCGCTCAACGGGAGGGGGAAGAGGTAATCATTATCATCACAATTCTGTTGCCACTCAGCCCTGGTCTTTTCACACAATATTCTTTTCCGGATCAGGTCATACCACCGGTCATATTCAAAACAGAGTTCCAGGTTTCGTTCCTGGATAATGGCAGCATCGAATTCCTCTTTTGTCATGGACGTGGTTAATTTCGGATAAGCGGGATTGTCAACATATCCGTTAGCCCTGTCGATGGTCTGGTTGGCAGCATCAACCGCTGCCTGGTTCGGGCCGTTATTCACCATATTTTCAGCTTCTGCAAAGAGCAATAACGCATCGGCATACCGGATAAGCGGATAATTCTGAACGGACCTGTACCGTTCCATGTTTTCCCTGGTATCCATGAGAAATTTTCCGATGGCGGCACCGCCCCACCAGAAAGCATCCCCTTCGGTATAGGATTGGCCGTCCCAGTCTTCGAGCAAAAGGTAGGAATGCTTGCGTGGCTGTTCCGGAAATGTATCGGTCCAGGTTTTGTCGGCTCCTGTATCACCCCAGCCATCAGCCATTGTTCCCGGCAGATAGATCTGGGGAGGTGTCGATTCGTCATCTTCCGCGGCGTTGAAGCTCCACATGATTTCAGGGCCATAGGCGTTACTCAGTGCGAAAACCTCATCGATATCGGTAACCAGGTGGTAAGTTCCATCGTCCAGCACATCCGCTGCCATATCCCTGGCTTTGACGTAATAGGAAGCATCATTCAAAGGTGCTGTGGCCATAGTAATATATACTTTTGCCAGCAGGGTCTTTGCTGCCGCCTTGGCTGGTCTGCCCTTATTCTCGGCAGGCCAGGCTTCAGGAAGACTAGCAATGGCAAACAACAGATCCTGTTCGATCTGGGCGTACACTTCCGTGGTGGGTGCCCGCGTAATCTCTCCGGTAACAACATTTGTTGATTCAGTGATCAACGGTACATCGCCCCATAATCTTACAAGCGAGAAATAATTCCACGCACGGATAAATTTTGCCTGTGCCATCAGTTCATCTTTCAGGCTCTGTTCAACAGAAGTTCCCAGTTTATCATCATTCAGTGCCTGAATCGCCGGGTTAATGTCGGCGATCGACTGGTAATGTGCAGCCCAGATATCAGAAGCATGATTATCACCGATTACCAGGTCTCCATCCTTATACTGGTCATCATTCCAGAAATTATAATAGGTATAGGAATAAGCAGACCAGGGATCGTATAACCGGTCCATTGCACTGGCAAATGCAGCTTCAATCTGTCCGCTGCTCTGGTAAAAGTTGTCAGGACCTGTAAAATCAAGAGGCGCCTCATCAAGCTCCACGCATTTGGATGTAACAAGGAGTAACACTCCTGACATCAATACCATATTAAATATATTTAATATTCTCTTTTTCATGATAGCGTATTTTAAATATTCATCAGAAGGTAAAATCAACACCTATTGTATACGTTTTTGCCGGAGGATAAGCACTGAGATCCACACCGATCACTTGATCGCCCCTATTGGCAAAAGCAGATACTTCCGGGTCATAACCGTAATAATCGGTCTTGGTAAGAAGGTTTGTGCCGCTTACATAGATTCTTGCTTTCTGAAACCCGATTTTCTGCAGCAGTTTCTGGTCAAGAGAATAAGCCAGGGTAATGGTTTTCAGCCTGATGAATGAGGCATCTTCCACCCATTGCGAAGTGGCATTGGAACCATTGCTGCTTTTAAAGAAGTACTTATTGGCAAGGTGCTGGTCTTCGACATACTTCCCATCGTAATAGGCAGCATGCTTTGCATCCTGATTCTCAGGTGTCCAATAATCCATCATGCTCGGGTCATTTCCTTCATAATTGACTTCCCTGCGTATCCTCAGGGTGTTGAACAGGTCATTTCCCTGATAGGCTATGATAAGGAAGGACAATTCAAGACCCTTGTAAGAGATCAGGTTTGTCCAGCCCCAATGGTATTTCGGAAAAGCATGCCCGATGGTTGTCCGGTCATCGGAATCCACGTCCCCATCCTCATCTTTATCCCAGTATTTATCCATTCCGGGCAGCTGGCCATAGCTTCTTGCCTCGGCATCCTCATCTTGTCTCCAGTGGCCAAGCCATTTCCATCCGTTCATCAGCCCATAGGATTCGCCTACCTCTAAAAACATAAAATCTTCGTTCAGGCTGTACCCTCCGGTTGATGCGCCGAAACCGATCCGGTCATCCGGGCCCAGGTCAAGAACCTTGTTCCGGTTGATGGTGAAGTTAAAGGAAGTGTTCCATCTTACCGTTCCTACAAAAGGATCACCGCCGATCATGATTTCCAGTCCTTTGTTTTCAATGGAACCTATATTATCCAAAATGCTTGGCACACCTACATATCCCGGTAATTCCCTGGGCATAAGCAAATCCTCTGTAACCTTTTTATAAACGTCAACGGTTGCAGTCAACCTGCCTTTAAACAAAGATGCATCGAATCCTATGTCGGTCTGGCGTGTTGATTCCCACTTCAGTTCCGGGTTTGCAATTCCGGCAATACCAAAACCGATATTCGTTGCAGACCCGCCATTCCACGGATAACTGTACCAGTAACCTGATCCCAGGCTGGCGAGGGATTCATAAGGATTAATACCCTGGTTCCCCGTGATGCCATAGCTTGCTCTCAGTTTCAGGTCATTGACAAGTGCGGAGTTTTTCAGGAATTCTTCTTCGGAAATTCTCCAGGCCAGCGAACCGGAAGGGAAATAACCCCATTTGTTGTCTTTTCCGAATACTGAAGAAGCATCTGCCCTGTAACTGAATGTGGCCATGTATTTGTCATTCAGTACATAGTTGATCCGGCCCAGGTAGGACAACAGGGTTCTTTTATTATGCCAGGAACTTGTTGATATTGATCTCGCACCGCCCAGGTTGTCATAACCCAGCTGATCAACCAGAAAGTCCTTTCCATTGATCGTGCTGCCCTTTCCCTCCTGGATGATCTGCTCCACTACCCCGGTAACAGTGAGGTGATGCCCGCCAAACGTGCGGTCATAGGTAAGGACATTGGAATTCTGGTAATGTTCGTAGGCAGATTCATTTACATTGCCATACCCATTGTAATTAATTCCTGACATGGTTTTGTGATTATAGTAATCACGATAATGGTCATTTGTAAATTGAACACCGCCCGAAATTCTAAGGCTTAATCCCTTCAAAGGTTTGAAATTCAATGAAAGGTTGGCGTTGTTCCGGTATGTTGGATGATTAATCAAAGGTTCCTTGGCTGATGCAAGGGGATTCCATGTATCATTGGGACCGTGGTCGCCGTCATGGACATGGTAACTTCCATCGGGATCATAAACCGGCTCCGTAGGCGCCCAACGCGGGGCATTGTTGACGACCTGTGAAACGAAAGCTACTTCTTCCTTAAAGGAAGGTGACTCATATGTTTCCTTGGTATAGGAATAATTCAGCCCGAAATCCACCCAGTCTGTAACATCGGCAGCCAGGTTGGCGCGCAGGGATGCCCTGTCATATTTTGAATTGATCAGTATTCCCTGGTGGTTCAGATAGTTACCCGAAACCATATATTTCAGCTTATCCGTAGCTCCGCTGATGGCAAGGTTGCCATTGTGAATATGTCCTGTCTCATATACCACATCCTGCCAGTCGGTTCCCCCTTCTCTTTTATATGTGGCAACTTCCTCTTCCGTAAAAATAGGGGTGGGTGTTCTGCCTTCACTGGTTTCAGTCATGCGGATCTTATTAACAATATCTGCATAGTCTCCCGCATTCATCACAGGCAGTTTTCGTGCAAGGTTCTGGAATCCCAGATTATAGGATGCATCGATAACCGGTTTACCCTTTTGACCCAGTTTTGTTGTGATCAGGATAACGCCGTTGGCACCGCGTGAACCATAGATGGCCGTGGCCGAAGCATCCTTAAGGATTTCCATTGAGGCTATATCGTTGGGGTTCAATGAATTAATATTACCACCCTGCAAGCCATCAATTACGATCAGAGGTTCATTTCCACCGTTGATCGAATTGAGGCCACGGATGCGGATCATTGTATTACCGCCCGG
>Ga0209593_10000295_pt1 | contig 25767 bp, 20 predicted proteins | sample PPLLaktember2015_3_FD_187260 | JGI IMG/M metagenome (GOLD analysis project Ga0209593, IMG submission 187260) | Freshwater sediment microbial communities from Prairie Pothole Lake near Jamestown, North Dakota, USA - PPLs Lake P7 Core (6) Depth... | ecosystem: Environmental > Aquatic > Freshwater...
CCGCTTACTCCGCTCCGGACTCGCTCCGCTGCAAAACGCTTCGCGGCCCTCCGCTGCGTGCGCGGCTCTGTAACGCGACTCGGGCTTCGTACCATGTTCAGTGGGCAGTGGGGGCCGTTACCGTTGGTTGACTTGTTTTGCGGGCATAGAATACACTGATTCCGCGAGGGAGCCGAGTAGTCAATGCCGAACATTGGTTTTCCTGAACTGGTTGTCATCTTTGTTATTGCACTCCTGGTATTCGGGCCCCGAAAGCTGCCCGAACTGGGGAAGACACTGGGGAAGGGCCTGGCCGAATTCAAGCGGGCTTCCAACGAGCTGAAGCGGACCTGGGAAGACGAAGTGCGGGCGGAGGAAGATGAGCTGAGGAAGATCCAGCGCGACCTAGACAAAGACTGATGGAGTCCTCCTGCGCTGATTTCAGCCAGTAATTTCCAGTTCCGGCCGGTCAACAAGCTATCCAGCCTGTCTCACCGTTCTTCCCGCACTTTCTGTGACTCAATCAATGAAGGACACAACGAATCAAGGTCGTGACGATGAGACGCCGCCTGAATCCAGCACGACTAAGCAGCCGAGCCCGTACGCGCCGCCCGACGAGACTGAGGGGCAGGAAGTAAGCCCCGAGAGTCCTGAACCGGCGACCGATCAGCCAGAGTCAGAGCCGACCGACACCGGAACACCGGAGCCGGACACCGGCACCGACGCCCCATTCGCGGAAGAACCTTTCCATTACGACGACGAAGGTGTGCCCGCCGACGAATGGCAAACCGGGCCGGCTTCTGCATCCGCGGAACCTCCAGCAACGGACGATTCCAATCCGCCGGAGCTGGCTGCCCCACCGCCCCCTCCCAGTCCTCCTTCAAACGGGGATGACACAGAAGACGATGATGGCGAGGATAGGGAACTGGGTGCCCGGATGACCTTCCTCGAGCATCTGGACGAGCTCAGGAAGAGGATCCTCTACAGCATTATCGGACTGGCAGTCGGATTCGCGGTTTGCTGGGTCTTTCGAGAAGAGATCTATGCATTTATCAGCTATCCGATCCTCCAGGTGCTCGAGAGGCTGGTCGTGACAAAGCCGACGGAGGCCTTCACTATTTACATGAAGGTGGCATTCGTCGGCGGCATCTTTCTGACCTCGCCGGTAATCTTGATTCAGGTCTGGATGTTTATCGCTCCCGGCCTGTATGTGCGTGAAAAACGCTTCGTGCTTCCGTTCCTGTTCTCTTCTACGATCCTGTTTCTTGCGGGCGGGGCCTTTGCGTACTACATCATCCTGCCGCCTGCTTTGAAGTTCCTGATTCTCGACTTCGGCGCTCAGTTTACCCCGATGATCAGGGCTGAGGATTACTTTGACCTGGTGTTTTTGATCATTGTCGGGATGGGGGCGGTATTTCAGCTGCCCGTCCTCATTGCCTTCCTGTCGATGTTCGGTCTCGTTACCCCGCGTTTCCTCTGGAAGAACTTCCGATACGCTTTTCTACTGATCACCATCCTGGCGGCAGTCGTCTCTCCGACGACCGACCCGTTCAACCTGCTTCTGTGGACAGGTCCGATGGTGGTTCTCTATATGGTCGGGATAGTCGTTTCCTGGATCTTTAAAAGGAGAAGGGCCAAGAAGGAGGCCGCTGAGGCGGTTGGGTAAAAGCGACAAGGAAGCGGCAGCCAAAGGGGGCGCCGCTGGGAGCGCAGGCGTCTCGCCGAATGTCATTTACTTTTTTAGTCCCGGAGGGACGACGGCCGCGTAGCCCCGGGTGACCGAACCCCGCAGGGGTGAGGGAACCCGGGGTTACCGTTGGCCAGAGCGAGAGCCCCGTTGAGGGGCGATGGGTCTTTCGTGCCCGGAAACGCCCGTCGCCCCTCGACGGGGCTTATTAGCGAGCGCCCCTTGACCCCGGGTTCCCTCGCCCCTGTGGGGCTCGGTCACCCGGGGCTACGCGGCCGTCGTCCCTTCGGGACTAAAAAGTAAATGGCATTGGGGGCGTCTCGCCTGCGCTCCCAGCGGCGCCCCCTTCGGCTGCTGTTTTGTCAGTTCTAGTTCTCTAACATGCCCGCCTGCAGCCCGGCCTCGTCGTAGTCTTTCTTATAGTCCGGGGCAACGTAGATGTAGCTTTGGGAACGCAGGTCGTCGAGAAATTCCTTCAGCTCCGGAGCCGCTTTTTTCATGTACAGCTCGTTTTGAATAATCGGTCGGACTTCGGCCAGAGGTTTGACTTGGTTTTCCTTCTTATTGACCAGTTTCACGATCTGAAACCCGTAGTCGGTTTCGATGACGTCACTAATCGCGCCTGGTTTCATCTGAAAGACAACCGCCTCGAGAGCTGGGGCCATTGATCCCTTCTTGAAGGCTCCGATGTTTCCGCCGCGAGAGGCGGTGGGGCCTTCAGAGCTCCTCTTGGCCTCTTCCTCAAAACCGGTGCCTGATTTCAGCCCAGCCAAGACCTCCTCGGCGCGCCGTCGGACTTGAGCTCTATCCTTTCCCTCCGTGAGGAACAGAATTTCCGCCAGCTCGACTTCGGCCGGTTCGGTGAACCGTTGGAGATTTTCCTTGTAGTAGGCCTCGACTTCGGGAGTCAGAAGCGTCAATTTGCTGTAGACGAACTGCTCGACCAGCGTCCTGACCGTCATTTCCCGCTTGATCTGTGCGCGGTATTCCTCCAGGGAAGTGCCGTGTTGTCGCAGAACCTGTTCGAACGCCTCCATGTTAGGAAACCCGTTCTTCTTTCTCATCTCTTCCAAGGCGGCCGCAACCTCGACATCCATGTTGGCCGTGATTCCAAGTTCCTCCGCCTTTTGAACCATCATCTTATTGTCGATGAGGTTTCTCAGCAGCGGTCCCCTTCGCTTCTGAACTTCCTGGTTCAGAGCCTGCGGGTCGCGGATCTCATCCGCCAACTGCCCGCGCAGGCTGCGGAGCTCCCTGTTGAAGTCCGTGAGCGTGATGATCTCGTTGTTAACCTTGGCCACGATCTCGTCCAGGACTGTCACGTCCTTCTGGTCGGCGTTCTGACTCGCAGGCGGCGTCTGAGCCTTATTCGGGCTCGGGGCCTGGGTCGCGGGTGCCTGACTCTGCGGCGGAGTCGGGGCCGGCGTAGTCTGACTCCAGGCAGAAGGCGTCGCTAAAGCGAGGAGAAATATTGCCGCCGCCATGAATAGCGGCTGTCTCCAACTACTCGCCTTTCGCATCACTTTTCCTCCAATCAAACTGAAGATTCGAATCTAAGATCTCTATTGATGCCCCTTTGAGCAGATCCTCGACGTATTTGTCGAGCTGCATTCTTTCGTGTTGGGCCATCATCTTCTCGTAAATGTCTTTCTGCACTTCATGGAAAGCTTGTCTGTGTTTCGGGATAAACTCCTCAACCATGAAGATATGGTAGCCGTGCTCGCTCCTGAAGACCGGACTTATTTCACCGGGCTGCAGCCGGAAAATCGCCTTTTCGAACTCCTCAGGTAGCTCCCCTGGCTCAAAAACGCCGAGATCTCCTGACCGCTCGGCGGTCAGTCCCTCAGAAAATTCCTTCGCCACCCGGCGGAACATCCCAAAATCTCGCCGGCGCAGCTTCTTTCGCAATTCCAACGCCGCTTCTTCCTTGGAGACCAGGATTTCGAGTACATGAACCCGGTCATCCACGACGAACTCGGCCTGATGGTCGCGGTAGTATGTCTCCATTTCGGACACATCAATCTTTGGAGACCCGACCAGCCTCTGTCGCACGTACTTCTCGACCCGCAGCAGGTTTCGCAAGTCTTCCGTATTGCCCCCCGGCTCCGATTTGCCTTGCTCGCCTAACGACCCGAAATGCCGGCGGAGTTCATCGTCGCTCACTTCGACTTCGGCCTTCACGGCTGCTTCCAAGAGCATCTGATCGACCAGGAACTCCCGAAAGATCTCTTTTTCGGGGATCGGAACCAGATCGTCCTGCAGTTCCATTTCCTTCAGCCTGACGAATGTTTCGAACTGCGATCGGTGTAGCTCGCGGCCGTTGACAATAGCGATAACGGGGTCTTTAGGCTTTTCAGCAGCCTGTTCCTTGTTCACGCTTCGACAGGACACCGAGACGCCCAACAAGAAGGGCAGGAGAAGCCCACCCGCCAATAATGTCAGCGTCTGCCTGTAAGACCACATACCCACGCCTGAAACCGCTTATTGTAGCATAGCGATTTCGCCCATAACCTCGCGCAAGGCCTGGAAAACGTCGGACGAGCGACCGGGCGAAACCGCCAGCGACAGAACGCCTTCGGGACTCAATGACAGCCGAGGTTCACTTCGCATGAACTGAACAAGCCGCTCTGGGGATATCGGAGTATCCTCTCTGAACTTGATCAAGATCTTATTATGGCGCCGGTCCAGCGACAGTATCCGCAATCGCTGTGCGTACAGACGCAAGGCAGCGTATTCGAACAGATTGCTCACGGCTCTCGGATACTTACCGAAGCGGTCCACAACCTCTTCCCCAAGGTTCTTGATGGCGTATTCGTCTCGTACTGAAGAGAGCCGCTTGTACAACCACAATCTTAGATTCGCATCCGGGATATAGTGTTCAGGGATTTGGATGTCGACCCCGAGGTCAATCGTTGTCTGGACCTCCTCGACAGTCGGTTCGCCCTTCAGCTCCCGAATGGTCTGTTCAAGCAATTTCACATACAGATCGAATCCGACCGCGTTGATGTGTCCGTGCTGCTCACCACCCAAAAGATTTCCGGCGCCGCGGATTTCCAAGTCCAGTGCCGCAATTCGAAAACCCGCACCCAAGTCGCTAAACTCCTTGATGGCGGCCAGCCTTTTGCGTGCGTCGCTGGTCAGAGTCTCCTCGGAGGGAATGAGCAGGTACGCGTAGGCGCGGCGATTGGAGCGGCCTACCCGCCCGCGCAGCTGGTACAGCTGGGCCAGCCCGAACCGATCTGCCTGGTTGACGATCAGGGTGTTGGCGCGTGAAATATCCAGGCCGTTTTCTATAATCGTCGTCGACACGAGGACGTCGTATTTGTAGTTGAGGTAGTCGAGCATGACCTCTTCGAGCTGGTTCTCGCGCATCTGTCCGTGGCCCACCGCTACCCGCGCCTCGGGCACGATTTCCTGGACCATCGCCGCTATTGAATAGATAGTGTCGATCGTATTGTGCAGGAAAAGCACCTGGCCCTTCCGTTTCAGCTCCAAGTCAATGGCGCTCCGGATAATGTTGCGGCTGAACTTGACTACCACGGTCTGGATAGCCAGGCGGTCTTTAGGCGGGGTCTCGATGATCGACAAGTCCCTCAGCCCGATCAGTGACAAGTTCAGCGTGCGCGGAATCGGCGTGGCAGACAGCGTCAGCACGTCCACCTTGGTTTTCAACTGCTTGAGCCGCTCTTTCTGACCCACGCCGAACCGCTGTTCTTCGTCGATGACCAGCAGGCCGAGGTCGCGGAATTTGACGTCCTTGGAGAGCAGGCGGTGAGTGCCGATCAAGATATCGACCAGGCCGAGCGCCGTATCCTTCACAACCTGTTGGATCTCCTGCCGGTTTCGGAAACGGCTGATCATCTCGATTCGGACAGGAAAGGCCTGGAACCTCTGCCTGAACGTGGTGTAGTGCTGAAAGGCCAGAACCGTCGTAGGCGCTAATACTGCCACCTGCTTGCCGTCATTCACCGCCTTAAAAGCCGCCCGCATCCCGACTTCGGTTTTCCCGTAACCGACATCGCCGCAGACCAGCCGGTCCATGGGTCGCGGAGATTCCATGTCGCGCTTGGTGTCTTGAATCGCGCCGTGTTGATCCGGCGTCTCCTCGAACTCGAAGGCTTCGTCAAACTCCTTAGCCAGGGAGTCATCAGAGGGAAAGGCATGGCCTTGAGCCATTTCGCGGCGTGCATATAACTTGAGCAGGTCCTCGGCCAGTTCCCGCATCGAGCTTTTGACGCGCGACTTGGTCTTTTCCCACGACGTACCACCCAGTCGGTCGAGCGTCGGCGCGGCTTCGCCGGCTCCGCTGTACTTCTGGATCAGATCCAGGCGATCAATCGGGACGTACAGCTTCGCCTCATCCCGGTAGGCGAGCTCGACAAATTCGCGCAAGTTCTCGCTTACGCCAATTTGTTTCAGTCCTCGGAAAATACCCAAGCCGTGATCCACGTGCACGACGTAGTCGCCGATCTTCAGGTCCTTGAAATCGGAGAGGAAGGCCGACGGGACTTCCCGTTGAGCCGGTTTGCGAACAGCCGGGCGCAGCTCGCTTTCCTCAAAAACGTTGTCCTGAGTCAGGACGTGCAGCCCTAACGAGTCGGAGAAGAATCCCTCGGACAGCTTCCCCTGCGTGATCGTGACCGACCGCCGAACGCGGCTCGCCGCCGTGCATTCTTCGAAATCGCCCTCGCAGAAACTGACATCGATCTCGTACTCGCGAAAGATGTCGACCAGCCGTTCCGCCAGACCCTTGGAATTCAAGACGAAAACGATTCGCTCGCCCTTGCCGCGCCATCGATTCACGTCCGCGAGCAGTTCTTGAACGCGCCCGTGGTACTTGCGCTCCAAATGAAAATCGAGCGGCGCTGTTTCTGTGTCCTGATCGACCAGGGAATTGATGTAGTAGACGCTGTGTCCGGCTAGTTCCCTCTCCAACCATTCCGGTGAGAAAAACAGCCGCTCGGGAGGGAGAACAAGATCCCCCACCAGGTGGTGGTCTTCGTAATCCCTTTGAAATCCCTCCAACAGATCTTTCCATTCGCTCCGGAATCGATCCGGAGATGGCAGCACTATGGCCGGCGAGAGACTGCTCTGCGCGAGGTAGTCGAAAAGGCTATACCGATTGTCGACGACCAACGGGAAGAGGTATTCAAAACCGTTGAAAAGCTCGTGGTTTTCCGTAAATTGCAGTTTCTCGCCAAGATTGTCCGCGAACCTGACCTCATTCCAGAGATCAGGTGCCCTGTCGTGCCAGGCGGAGATGTCTCGTTCTGTTACCGACCATTCGCGCATGGGAACAACGTCCATTTGTGGAACGAGTCCCGTGGAGCGCTGAGTGGCGGGATCAAAGGTCCGGATTGATTCAATCTCGTCTCCAAAGAACTCAATGCGGACGGGCAACTCGGACGAAGGCGAGAAAACATCGACAATACCGCCGCGCCAGGAGAACTCCCCCAACTCGGTGACCGGGTCTTCGCGCACGTACCCCAGTTGGCGAAGGCGCGTCAGCAGATGGCTCATCGGGATGAAGCCGCCAACTTCCAGCCGGATACAGTTGTTCAGGAAGTCGGCCGGGGACGGCATCCGGGTGACCAACGAAGAGAGGCTCGTGACGACAAATCCTTCGAAACCCGGCAGAATCCGCCACAAAGCGGCTGCCCGCTTCTCGAGGATTTCAGGGTGAGGTGACAAGCCGCGGTACGGGTCAGTTTCAGCGCCCGGAATGACAACAACCCGGTCCTTTTGGCTGGGCGAGAGGAAGAAACACAGGTCTTCGGCGACTCTTTCGGCTTCCCGGTTCGTCAGGCACAGCCAAAGGAAGCAACCTCTACGGGCGAGATACTGCCGGGAAAAAAGGTAGGCACTGTCGGCTTCGTGAAGTCCCTTGATGAAGCCCGCCTGCAGGTCAATCGTTGGAAGCACCGATTCCTCTTCGAGCCTCTTCTCCGACCGACCGCTGTTCCGGTCCTTTGATTCGCTTGATGATATTGCTGGTGGAATGTCCCGTTTCAAAAGCTATCGAAATAACCTTTCCGTCGTGCGCTTCGACCGTCTCCCGCCCCACGATCTGATCGATCGGCCAGTCGCCCCCTTTTACCAGTACGTCGGGTAGCAGCTCATCGATGATTTCGAATGGTGTCTCTTCGTCAAACAGGGTCACGAAATCAACGCACTGGAGGCCGGCGATTACCTCGGACCGCTCGTCTTCGTTCTGGATGGGCCTCTCCGCGCCCTTGATCCGCCGCACCGAGGAGTCGCTGTTCAACGCGACCACCAACAGATCGCCTTCCGCCCGCGCCTTCTCCAGATACCTGATGTGGCCCGGATGCAGCAGGTCGAAGCACCCGTTCGTGAAGACAATTCTCCGGCCCTCTGAGCGAAGATGCTGAAGAAGATGTTTGAGTTGCGAACGGCTCTTGATTTTTGAACGAGATGAACAGTAGGTCATACGGTCATTTTCAGCCAACGGATAACACGGATAACACGAATCCGGCGGGGCCGGCCAAAAACCCGCCTTGAACGCCGGCCCCGCCGGATTCGTGTTATCCGTGTTATCCGTTGGCTTCAGTTCCCAATTGTTCCCGAAATCCAGCGGCTATCGCCTCGGCGTAGGCGGTTATCTCCTCCTGGTTTTCCCCTTCAAGCATGATCCTGACCAGAGGTTCGGTCCCCGAGTATCGCACAACCACCCGGCCCCTGTCCCGGAGGTGCTCTTCCGCGACTCGGATTGCAGAACTGATCGGATCGATCGTGGCGAAATCACGCTTTTCCCTAACCCTCAAGTTAAGCAAAACTTGCGGGAACTTCTGCAGTTGTTTCCGCAGTTCGCTTAAGGGCTTCCCTTCTTCGAGCAGGAGTTCCGCAATTTTGAGAGCGGTGAGGACGCCGTCGCCCGTAACAGCATGGGGCCGGATGATGATGTGGCCGGACTGCTCACCGCCTAGACTGTGCCCGGAGCGCAGCATCTCTTCCAGCACATATCGGTCGCCGACCTTGGTTCGGACCATGCTGAGGCCCGCCCGCCGAAGGCCGATTTCCAGCCCGATGTTCGCCATTACCGTCGTGACGACCCCATCGGTTTGAAGCCGACCGCTTTTCTTCAGCTGTTGTCCCAGAATAAAGAGGAGATGATCTCCGTCTACGAGGCATCCTTCTTCATCACTGAGAATCGCCCGATCGCAATCGCCGTCGAAAGCGACTCCGAAGGAAGCCCGCCGATTCCGGGTCTCGCTCATCATGGCTTCCGGATGGAGCGCTCCGCAACCACGGTTGATGTTGTGCCCGTCCGGCTGGACACTCATCGGGAAGACCTCCGCACCCAACTGGCTAAAGACTCGCGGCGCGATGTGAAAGGCAGCTCCATTGGCGCAATCGACGACGACGCGGAGGCCATCAAATGCTCGCTCAGGTACCGCCTTCAAAGATTCCACGTAGCGGCAGATCTGGGGTTCCTCGAAACGCGTCAGTTCTTGTTCCCAATTCTGGAACGTCTCGGCCGGCATGCGGTATGTCTCGGAGTCCTCAGCGAGCAATCGCTCGATCTCATCTTCTTTCTCGTCCGAGATTTTGGTCCCGTCGTGGGAGAAGATTTTGATCCCGTTGTCGGTGTAGGGATTGTGGGAAGCCGAGACAACCAATCCGGCTTCAAACGGTTGGGTGCAGGAGAGGAAAGAGACACCGGGCGTGCTTACGACGCCAACGAGGTCCGGTTCTCCACCCTGCGCACGGATGGCCCGTTCCAAAACCCGCTCGATCCAGACGCCGCTGGCTCTCGTGTCTCGCCCTATCAGGATTTTCCCCATGCCGAGCCGCACCAGGGCAAGGCCCAGTTTGAAAACCGTAGATGGGTCAAGAGGATACTCACCAGCAACCGCACGGACTCCGTCCGTTCCGAACAGCCTTCCCATGTTTATGAAACTACCATTGTTTGGGAAGTTTCACCAAGGGAACGGTGGGTTTCGATAGGCCGCACAAGGTGGCGCACTCTTCGAAGGCTGAATTTGGCTTGCAAAGCCCGAGCAGCGACTGCTATAAAACACTCGAATATCGTGGGCAGCCGTGAGCTGCGCAATAATCGTGTCGTTTTCCGAGGAAGGAGCAGGACGAATGCCGGAGAAGAAATTCAGCAGCCGTTTTGATGCGGAGAGAGAAATTGCCAAGAAAGCGACGAGCGATCCTGGGTTCCGCGCTGCCCTGTTGGCGAATCCGAAGAAGGCAGTGGCCGAGGCTTTCGGTGTCAATCTCCCTGAATCTTTTGAATTGAAGATCTTGGAGGAGACGCCTTCCCGGGCCTATGTGGTGTTGCCGGCTCAGGAAAGCGAGACACAAGAACGAACGCTCACGGATGCCGAGCTTGAGGCCGTCGCGGGTGGCGGGTGGTGTCTGGTTTCGAGCACCAAGAGAGAAAGCAATCCCGATCACGGCACCGCGTGGAGCACATCTTTTCGCTGCACCTGCTGGTAAGCAAATGATCGGTTCTCCTCGGTAGTCGAAGGCGATGGGCAATGGATCGCTGGGCGGGTCTGCCCTCTCACTTTTTGAACGAGTGGCGCTCGCCGAACAGGGTGTCCTGCGTGCCGTGCGGCCCGAAGGCTCCAGCCTGCTCGGTCGGTGGGAAAAGCTGCTTGGCGGTGAGCAGGGTCTCCGACGACGACTTGCATGGGCCGGGTTTCAGAAGAATTTTGTCGACGCAGCGCTTTGCGCCGAGCCTGAGATTCTTCCTGGGAAAGAGCCTCAGCCGATCCCTGCGCGATGGGAAAAGGTCCTGACTGAAGTCCTCAAGACCCGATGGGAGACCCGACTTACCTCTCTTGCCACTGATCGGAGCTTGGACCAGCAGGATCCCTCCCCGTTTCAGACACTGCTGGTCCCTTTCGTGACCGCAGGTCGCACACTCCTTGACCGTGCTCTGAACAGCGCCCGGTCAGGAGAAAACGGCTCCGAATGCGCTCTGACGGTCGCCGCGAGCCGGGACATCGAGAGGCAATTACTGAGACGCCTGGCCGTTGTCGCGGCTCCGACCCTCTATCATGAATTCTCGAATCTCCGTGCAAAAGAACCGCCCCTTTCCTCCCTCTTTGGCGTTTCGGACCAAACCCGGTCAACCCAGTTATTCGACACCTTTGTTACAGCGACAGTCAGCGATTTCTCCGCTCTGTTCGATGTCTACCCGGTGCTAGGCCGTCTTCTCGCGACGGTGGTCGTGCAGTGGGTAGGTGCGGTGAGCGAAATCATGCAACGCCTTGATGCTGACCGGGCCGCCGTCAACGAACTATGTCATGCGCATGAGGGCGAGGGATGTGATTCGGTTGTCAGCCTTCAGATCGGCCTGTCCGATCCGCACCATACCGGGCGCACGGTTGCTCTGCTTCGGTTCAAGTGTGGCGCGTGCATCGTCTACAAGCCGCGTCAACTTCTGGCCGAGAAAGCTTTCTATAGCGTCCTTCGATGGTTCGCGGAGGAAAACCCGGGATGGGAGTTCAAGCTGCCGCGGCTCGAGACCAGAGAGACGCATGGATGGATGGAGTACATTGACGCCGCCCCTCTCAAGACCGCTGCCGAAGCCGCTTCCTATTACCGGCGTTGTGGCGCGCTCCTCTGCTTTCTCTACATCATGGGTGGAAGCGATTGCCATGCCGAGAACCTGATTGCCTCTTCCCAGTTTCCGGTGCTCATCGATGCGGAATGCCTCTTGCATCCTGAGATAGAGGTCGGCGCGTCGACCGACGACCCGGTCGGCATGCTTCGCGACTCCGTGCTGCGTACCGGTCTGTTGCCTCGGTCCGAGGTCTACGAAGGCCGGGCGGCAGGCGATATAAGCGGACTGAGGGGGACGGCTGACGCAAGCTCGATCCCTTTCCCGTGTTTTGACTCAGTTAACACCGACGAAATGCGCGTCTTCCGACGGATCGTCACGCTGGCTCCTGCCCCCAACAAGCCCGTGCTGCACGGTCAGACCGTTCGTCCCGACGTCTGTATAGAGGATCTTTGCCACGGATTTGCCTACGCTTACGATTTCGTCGCGAGTCGCCGGGAATCCCTGTTCCTGCCTCAATCGGTCTTCGAACAGCTCAAGGCAATTCCCGTTCGTTTTACGTTCAGGCCCACTCTCGTTTACGGTAAGCTGCTTGACCGCTCGTTTCATCCCGAGAATATGCGCTGCGGCGCCGTCCGCAGCATTCTCTTCGACACACTCGCCCGATCGTTCCTCAGGGATGAGCGGGAGACACCTCCTCAATTCTGGGGAATGCTCAAAAGCGAGCTCGCCGCCCTGGAGCAGATGGACATACCCCATTACTGGGTTGAGAGCAATTCAACCTCCGTCCGCGCCGGCTCCTCTACCGTGGAAGACTGTTTCTCCGTATCGGGTTACGATCGGATGCAACGGCGGGTTGGGGCAATGGGGCCTGGCGATCGTGAGCTTCAGCTCCGGTTAATCCGCGAATCCCTTGTGTGCCGCGCGGTGTGCAGCGATGTGACGGCGGCAAACCGGCTTGCCGGGCAAGTCGGCGATGATGAGGCAGAGATGACCGAGGCGGAGCTGCGCTCTGCCGCGGAGAATATCGCGGAGTCATTGGCCCGCCACGTCGTCCCCGTTGCCCCCGGCGAAGTGACGTGGATCGCGGTCCGGTATGCTGCCGATGTTGAGCGGTTCGAGCACCAGCCGATCGGCCTCTCGCTCTACGAAGGCGTTATGGGACCGGCTCTCTTTCTAGCTGCGATGAGCCGGGAAACGGCGAGTCGAGAATATGGGGCCCTTGCGCGTGAGGCAATTGGCGAGATTCGGCGGATGCTGCGATCCCAAAAGCCGGGAGCCGTTTCACCCCGCCTGGCGAGCTCGGGAGCCGGTACGGGGGTGGGCGGTCTCGTTTACGGACTCACAACGCTTGCGTCTATACTCGGCGATACGGGTCTCCTCAGGGAGGCTGAGATCGCGGCTTCGCTCATCACGCCCGGGCTCATTTCTAATGAGGTTGGCTTGGATCTGCTGGACGGAACAGCCGGTGACCTGCTCGGCCTGCTGGCTTTGCACGTTGCCCTGAAAGAGATGCGAATGAAGCCAGGCATAGAGCTGGAAACGCGGCTTCGAGCCTGCGGCGATCGGCTGGTGAAATCCCTTCAAGAATCCCCCTTCGCCGGGACTCGCTCGTGGCGGACTCTGGATGGTCGGTTCCTGACCGGAATGGCCCACGGAGCAGCAGGAATTTCGATGGCGCTGATGCGGCTTTTCACGACGATGCCCGAGTCCCGCTACTTGAAAGCCGCCCAAGAGGGTGTAGGTTTTGAATCGGCGTGTTTCGACCCTGCCCGGAACAACTGGCCTGATTTCCGCAATACTCCCGGCTATCAGACTCGGAAATACATGACGACATGGTGTCACGGTGCGCCGGGAATTGTCCTCGCTCGAGCAGCCACCTTAGATGTGTTCGACAATCCCGAGGTGCGCCGCGATATCGAAGCAGGGACCAAAACAATCCTCGGCTTGATGCACCTGGGTTTGGATCACGTATGCTGCGGAGCGTTTGGGCGGGCGTTGGTGCTCGAGGAAGTCGGTTGCCGCACCGGACAGCCTCAATTGACTCACCGGGCCGGTCGGATGATTGCAGCTGCAGTCCGCCGCGCGGGAGGAAGCGACTTCCGGCTTTTCGCCGAACTGCCCAGCCAGGTTTTCAATCCGGGCTTCTTTCAAGGAATCAGCGGGATCGGGTACGAGTTGCTTAGGTTTCGTCGGAGGGAGTACTTGCCCTGCGTTGCCGTGTGGGCCTAGATTTCGAGCCGAATAATGAACTGCTGTGTCGTCATTCCGACAACCAAGTCGAACTACGAGCAGGGTTTCTCGGCCCCGCTTGCGTGGCTTTTCAGCGGTTACGAAAACCGCGTGCGAGGGATCTACAGCGTCGACTTGACGCCGACAGCGATAGGGCCCTTCGACACATTCATCATCGAGCTGAACTGGTTCACCACACTTCATGAGTTCGGGAAAATCGTGAGCTTTATTCGAGAGCACCAGCCGCGCGCCGTGATATTGTTCGGCGGGCTGTTCGCGCAGATCCACTATCGGCGAATCTTCCAGGAATATGAGGTGGATTATTTCATCCGGGGAGACAACGAACTGCCGATAAAGCTGTTCCTCGAGGGATGCAAGCCCTCTTCGATTCCCAACATCGTAGGACGAGATTTCGAGAATCCCATCGACTACCGGTTTTCGGCCGCCGAATTCGAGCGCCTCGAGTATTCGCTCGACTGGTTCCCGGATTACGGGAAGTACCCACGTTACCGGGACAGCATGACGTTCCCGCTTCCGATGCTCCTCACCAGTAAAGGCGGGTGCTGCTGCATCCACAGCGGGTGCCAATATTGTCTGGGTTCGCAGACCGGTGTACTCGAATCGGCCTACGGACGTGAGCCGGTCGCGATGGGACAACCAACTCTGATGGGCCAGCTTTCCACGCTGTCCGCGAGATTTCGGGTTTTCAGCCTTTATGTCCTGACTCCGTTCTCTTACGACTTTGCCGGCCAGTTTTTCAATGCGACTGCGATGATAGAGATTGATTCTCCGGTGAGTCTCACCCAGGCGCGCGAGACAATGAGCGCCTTTCGGCGCTGTCGGCTGATGCTCCCCCTTTACGAAGAGGGGGTCATGGGGAAGACCATCCGCGCAGATCTGGACGAGTTGCTCGCCCTGGAAGATGAAGAGCATCGCCTGACTTTCTTTCTATACGATCGCGACATCTCCGCCGTGGCCGCCCGGTTGCCGGAGTCCAATCGAAGCGCCTCGTTGACCCCTATCTGGACGTCTCGCTTTTTTGATTTTAGTTATTACAGTGATTTTGAGAAGGCGCGGTCCTTTAGCAGGGAGATTTTCTACAGATTCCCTTTCCAGCTTCGCGGCGGGCCTACAACGCCTCCATGGGGAACAGCGTTTCCCTGGAGGCAGGGACGACCGAGGGACCGAGACTCATGAAAAGCGGAATGATCCTGCTGCTCAACGGCGTATCGGGCTCCGGAAAAACGACGCTGGCCAAAGCTCTGCAGGAGCAAATCGAGGAGCCGGTCTTCCACCTGGCCCTCGACGCCTATCTGGCTCAACTGCATGACAAGCACTTTCATGAAAAGACGGCGCTCACACGTGAGTGGCCCGCAATCGGAAGGGGATTTCAGGATTCTGTCGCCGCCCTGGCCAGGGCTGGAAACCGGGTCATCGCCGATCATGTCTTGCAGTACCGGGGATGGCTGTACGATTGCGTTCGTAGTTGGAATGGCTTGTCCGTTGTCTTTGTCGGCGTATTCTGCCCGATGGACACCATCCGCCATCGGTGTGTAGAGCGGGGAAAAGTGGTGGACGGGTGGCTCGAGCGGCAAGCGAAGCAGGTGCACGCTCACGCAGATTACGATCTGCGAATTGATACCGCGACGATGCCGCCGAGCGATGCCGCTGAAGTGATTGACCGTTTCCTGCAATCGTGCGAACCCCCGCTGGCGTTCGATCGGATTCGCGCTTCTCCCCAGTTCGGCCGCGACTGAATGGCACGCACATGCCTGCGCCCCCGCCTTACTCCGTCCCTCCGGCGGCAACGATAGTGACGGTAACAACCACGTCTTGGGGTCCGGCCAACCGGACGGGGGAGTCGGGGAGATGCAGGTAAACCGGACGGCGCTCAGTTGCAGACGCCCCGTCGATATTGACCGGCTCGGTTAAAACGCTCTTGATCCGACGGAGTCGGGACTCGGGTCCTATGACGGTCAGAGTAGCCGGCTGTACCGTGACTCCGGAGATCTGAAAACCAGGGGCAGGCCTCCCAATCACGCGGGCTTCAACGGGAACGACTCGCTGCTGCACTCGTTCAAGCGTGATCCGAAGTCGCGAAGTCAGTAGATTGACGATTTCAACGCCCAGCGGCTTGTTGGCCACGTTTCGTTCACTAAGTGGAATCGTCTGTACCCCGGGCTTGGCGGCGCTCAAATCCACAATCACGGCCAGTCCGTTCTCATCGAGCTGGGTCCCTGGCCGCTCCGAACGAATGACGATGTCGAGCTTGGTAGGAAAATCGCCGGTAATCTCCAAGCCGGCGGGCATGTTGGTGAAAACGATCGGAGCAGAGACGATTCTCTGGACTTCCTCACTACCCGCTATCTGAGACCAGAGAAGGAAGGCCAGGAGCAGCGAAAGGACTTTAAGACCAGTATTCCGGAGAATCAGAGAACGGAAGTAGCTCACATGACCTCCTGTCGCCGGCTGCCCTCGGGCCGGCGCCTCGACTTCTCGAACAGGCCCTTTCCCCTTCGCTTCTCGGACTGTCGTAGGTGCTCAAGAAGCGTGGGTCCGTCCAAATTGCGGGTCATTTTGCCACCAGAGACAGTGGAGATGATTCCGGTCTCTTCGGAGATCACGATCGCAAGAGCGTCAGTTTCTTCGGTGATCCCGATCGCCGCCCGGTGTCGCGTCCCCAATTCGTTACTTAGGAGAGGATCAAGAGTCAGGGGAAGGAAGCAAGAGGCCGCAGCGATTCTCTCCCCCTGCACGATGACCGCCCCATCGTGAAGCGGCGTATTAGGAGTGAAAATCGTGACCAGGAGGTCGTAGGTGACCCCCGCATCAATCTCAATGCCGTTTTCGATGTAGTTCCGCAAACCGAAAGTGCCTTCGAGCACGATCAACCCGCCGATCTGGCGGTTTGCGAGCGTCGTAGCGGCTAGTACGATCTCTTCGAAGCTCTCGCGCCGGCGCCTGTGCCTCATCCGCGTGATGATATTCCCCCGGCCCAACTCGGCGAGCGCTTTTCGCAGCTCCGATTGGAAGAGCACAATCAGCGCAAAAATGATGTAGCCGGAGAAGTTGTCGAGCAGCCATTCGAGCGTTCGAAGATGCAGCAGGTGAGCCGCGTAGTAAAAGCCAAACAGTGAGAGGATCCCAACCGTGATGTACCAGCCGCGAGTTCCGCGGACGAGAAGCAGAACATTGTAAATGATTACGGCGATCAGGACGATATCGAGGACATCCAACAGTTCAATTCGGGAGACTAGAGACCAAGCTGCGCTCAGCATTCCCTGGTCCCTTCATTGAGGATGGCATCTGCAACCTGCAACATCTCGCGAACCTCGGCAACATCGTGGACTCGGACGATGTGAGCGCCCCGAGCTGCGGCGAAAACGCAGGCGGCCGCCGTCCCCAGAGTCCGTTGATCGACCGGCCGATCCAGTATCTTTCCAAGAAAACTCTTTCGGGATGGCCCGATCAGGATAGGTCCCATGTCGTCGAGAAAAGAGAGGCGGTTGATGACGAGGAGATTCTCTTCAAATGTTTTCCCAAAGCCAATCCCGGGGTCGATAATCAGTTTGTCCGGCTCCAAGCCAGCGTCCCGCGCGTGCCAAATTGCTACAGTCAGATCCATCTGGACTTCGGCGAGGATGTCTCTGCTCGGGGGCAGCGTCTGCATCGTGTCCGGCATTCCTCGCATATGCATAAGGATGAGGCCCGCACGAAATTCGACTACGAGATCGGCAAGTTCCTGGGCGTTTCGCAGCGCGGTTATATCGTTGATAACGTCTGCGCCCATCCGGAGGCACTCACGTGCGACTTCCGGCTTGTAGGTGTCGATGGATATGATAGCGGTCGTATCCGGGCGGATGCGCTCCAGCACGGGCGCCACACGGTCCAACTCGAGTGCGGCACAGACAGGCTTGGCTCCTGGACGCGATGATTCGCCACCGATGTCGAGCATGTCCGCGCCTGCCTCCAGGAGTTCTTGGCAGCGCTCAACGGCGTTAGAAGTGTCGAGGAATTGACCGCCGTCAGAAAAGGAATCGGGGGTGACGTTGACCACCCCCATGATGCGGGTTCTCCAGCCTAAACCCAGAATCTTGTCCCGGGGACGAAAGACGTATTTAACACGTTCCATTCTCTCTCGGGCGGAGCCGAAAGAAGCCCTATGCCGGGGCTGGGCGCTCTTTCGGTTTGACGAGCGACGGCAGCTTCTTTCGCTCCTCTTCCTTTTCCGGCTCTCGCACTGGCGGACCGGGCGGGAGCTCGTTAATCTCCTCGTCGAACCTCTCGCCCCGAACGATCTTTTCGATCGCGGTCAGATCAAGGCTTTCGTACTCAAGGAGAGCCTCAGCCACGCGGGTGAGTGCCGCTCGGTTAGCCTCGAGCAGCTCTTTGGCTCGCTGATAGCCATCGAGGACAATCTTTTTCACTTCCTGGTCGATTTTGACCGCTGTGTCTTCGCTGTAGTCCTGATGCTGCGCGATTTCCCTGCCCAGGAAGATCTGCTCCTCCTTCTTTCCGAAGGTGAGCGGACCCATGGCGTCGCTCATGCCCCATTCGCACACCATTTTTCGGGCGCGTTCTGTCGCGCGCTCAAGGTCGTTTGAAGCCCCGGTCGTGCAACTTCCCAGGAAGATCTCCTCGGCCGCCCGTCCAGCCAGCAGGATCGCAATCGAGGCTTCCATGTACTCTCTCGTATAGTTGTACTTGTCTTCTTCGGGCAATTGCATGGTCACGCCCAAAGCGCGCCCGCGGGGAATGATGGTCACCTTATGGAGCGGATCAGCTTCAGGCACCAGGTAAGCGACCAGCGCGTGTCCGGCCTCGTGATATGCCGTGTTGCGTTTTTCCTTCTCGTTCATCACCATGGATTTCCGTTCTTTGCCCATCAGGACTTTGTCCTTGGCCTCTTCGAAATCCACCATGGTGACGGCTTTTCGGTTGTATCGGGCCGCATTCAATGCCGCTTCGTTGACCAGATTAGCCAGCTGAGCCCCTGAGAATCCGGGTGTGCCTCTTGCCAGCACCGATACATCGACATCTTCCGCCATCGGGATGCGCCGCATATGGACCTTCAGGATGCCCTCGCGTCCCTTGATATCGGGAAGAGTAACTACGACCTGACGGTCAAATCGACCGGGCCGAAGGAGCGCCGGATCCAAGACGTCCGGACGGTTGGTAGCGGCAATCAGGATGACTCCCTCGTTCGACTCAAAACCGTCCATTTCAACCAACAACTGGTTCAGCGTCTGTTCACGCTCGTCGTGGCCGCCGCCAAGTCCCGCACCGCGATGCCTTCCGACCGCATCGATTTCGTCGATGAAAATGATGCAGGGCGCATTCTTCTTGCCCTGTTCAAACAAATCCCGCACGCGGCTCGCTCCGACCCCGACGAACATCTCGACGAAGTCCGATCCACTGATGCTGAAAAACGGGACGTTCGCCTCGCCGGCAATGGCGCGTGCCAGGAGCGTCTTCCCGGTTCCGGGCGGCCCCATCAACAAAACGCCTTTCGGGATTCGGCCGCCAAGCTTCTGGAATTTTTGCGGCTCACGCAAGAACTCGACGATTTCCTGGAGCTCTTCCTTCGCTTCCTCCACACCGGCGACGTCCTTGAATGTGACTCTCTTCTGCTGATTAGTCGTCAGTTTAGCCCGGCTCTTGCCAAAGGACAGGGCTTTGTTCCCGCCGGCCTGCATTTGCCGCATCAGGAAAATCCAGAAAGCTACAAACAAGATGATCGGGAACCCGGAGCTGAGGATCATGTAGATCCATGAGCCTTGGTCGTCATCGGCCACTTTTACTTTGACGCTTTTGGCGTTCAAAGCGTTAGCGATGGTTTCTTCCGAGCCTTTGGGTATCAGGACCCGGAAGTTGTTCTCGCTGGGAGTCCCGGCGGGCAGGTACTTCCCCTCGACCTTATTTCCTGTCATCACCACCGGGGTCAGGGTACTTTTGATACGCCCTTCGTCGACCGCGGCCGTGAATTCGGAATAGGTCAGCTCCGTCACATTACCGTTCTTAACCGTGCTGAGAAAATTCCACAAAACAACAACAGCAACGATAATGACTATCCAGAGAAAAACGTTTTTTGCAGTTGTGTTCAAGACTAAACCTCCACGCCAGACCAGGAGGGATTTGCGGTGCTTCCCGACTCCACTGTTTCACGCCACTTTCGTCGTAATTTCAGCAGTGGTACAGCAACGATATCGAGCAGCAGTTGTGCTTCTCTATTATAAAGGAACGCTACGTAAATCGCCACAGACTTTAAGTCCTTTGCTCGCAATAAATCGGAAGTGCTACCCCAAGTTCGCGTTCGTTTTCGGATAGCTGACAAAAACGTGTTTCCCTCTCGAGTCTCAATCAGTTAGAAGCCTCTACAAGCCGAAAGTTTCATGCTCGACCGTAATTTCGAGAGCTGGACTCGAGCCCGGCCGCGCTCGAAAATCGGGGTTCGGCTCGAAGCCTTCGACCCAGAGGATTTGGCTGCCGTCATCTAGGACGAGCAATTCATCTCTCACGCTTCGTGGAACTCGCCTCTCAATCAGAATTTCTTTCAACTTCCTGGTCCGCGCGCCGGTCCGGTAACGATCTCCCGCCCGCCGGTTGCGGACACGGAGACGATTGCCTGCGAAATTGAGCAAGACAGCGCTTTTCGTCGAATCGGCGCAGGCGGATTGACTGGACATCTGACGCGCAGAGACGCGCTTCGCCACCTCTGTTATATATACGTTTCCAGGAAGTGACAGTTCGTACTCAAAGTGAATCGAAGGCTTTTTTCCCCCGAATCTCAGGAGATCGAATTCACGTCGAACCCTGACTCCATTGCCCGGATCGCACTCGGTCCCGCTTGCGCCCGCAGCAATCTTCAGGATATCTGCAACGTGCTGATATGAAACGTCTTTAAGGTCACCGCGGTATTCCTTCAGCGCCCGCCGTACGATTTCCTTCTGCACGAAGGGATGATGGGCGAGAAGCTCTGGAACGCGGAGGGCGAGTCCTGCATGCTTTTGCGCCGAACTGCTCGTCCCTTTCCCCTCCCGGCACTGTCTGTACGCTTCATCGAGCAGGGGCGAAAGAAAGTCCTCGAGCTCGCGAAACAACTGAGCGGTCCTCCCCAATGTTCGGGAGATCCCGGGATTCAATCGTCTTTCCAGTAACGGTATCACTTCGTGCCTCAACAGATTACGATCGAAGCTCACGTCTCGATTGCTCGAATCCTGCCGGTATGGCTGTTCTCTCCGGTCCAGGTATTCAACGACCTCGCTTCTGCTCGAGTCGAGCAGAGGCCGAATGACATCGACGGTTACCCCATTCTCAAGCTGATTGCGGCGTCGCGGGTAGATGCCCGAGAGCCCGGAGACCCCTGCCCCACGGAACAGCTTAAGTAGGAACGTTTCACTCAAGTCATTCAGGTTGTGGCCGGTTGCTACTGTCGCCTGCCTCTCGGCCGCCACCGAAAGAAGAAAGTCGTAGCGCAGGCGTCTGGCGCGCTCTTCCAAGTTCTGCCGCGGCTCGTTCCCTGGCTGTCGCGTTTCGATCCGACTCAGATGAAGCGGAATCTCCAACCTTGCGCACAGCGCGCGTACAAAGTCCTCATCCTGGTCGGATTCACTGCCTCGAAGGAGGTGATTGACGTGACCCGCCTCAACCGTCACTTCCAGCCAAGCCCGCAGTTCGAAAAGCGCCAACAGCAGGGCCACGGAGTCAGGGCCTCCCGACAAAGCGACGAGGACCTTCTCTCCTTTGTTCAGGAGGCGGTACCTCGCTATGGTCTTGAGCACCGCATCTTCGAAGGTATCCATAAGCCGCTCAGGGGAGCACGGTCCTTTCGGACTCGACTCACGTCCACGAGCCGCGCACGAAGTGGAGGGCCGCGGAGCGTTTTCTGCGAAGCAGCCTGGAGCGGAGTAAGCGGGACCACCCAACGCGCTCCGGGGGTCGTTGGGTGGTCCCGCTTACTCCGCTCCAGGCTGCTTCGCAGAAAACGCTCCGCGGCCCTCCACTTCGTGCGCGGCTCTGTAACGCGACTCCAGCTCCAAACTTACCCGCTACCCGCATCAGCACTGGCTTGACACTCGCCAGACTCGTTCGTATTATTGCACACTTGCCCAAAATTTCACGGTTGTCGCGGGTTGGAGGTACGCTCATGAATCCGTCCCCGATCGTGGTCAGGAAGTATGGCGGGACCTCGGTCGGATCTGTCGAACGGATCCGAAAAGTCGCGGGCGATCTGGTCCGGGACCACCGAGGCGGTCTAAAACAGGTGGTCGTGGTTTCGGCCATGGGCAAGACGACGGATCAGTTGATCGGGATGGCCCGGCAAATCACGGATCATCCCAGTCCTCGCGAATTGGACATGCTCCTGACGACTGGCGAACAGGTTTCGATTGCCTTGTTGGCCATGGCTGTCCACCACCTCGGTCCCGGGGCTGTCTCGCTGACGGGCGCCCAATGCGGGATCATTACCGACGACAGCTTTTCTTCAGCCCGAATTCAGGCGATCAATACCAAGACGATCCGGAAAGAGCTGGAGGACGGCAACATCGTGATTGTCGCCGGGTTTCAAGGGGTCACGCCCGACTCGCAAATCACGACGCTAGGACGGGGTGGATCAGACACTACCGCGACGGCGCTCGCAGCTGCGCTCGGGGTTCCTTGCCAGATCTACACGGATGTCGACGGCGTCTTCACCGCAGATCCTAATATCGTCCCCGAGGCCCGGCTGCTGGACCTGATCGGATATGAGGAAATGCTGGAATACGCGGCATCGGGCTCCAAAGTGCTACACCCCCGCTGTGTCGAGATTGCGAACAAGTTCAACGTCCCCCTCGAAGTACGGTCCAGCTTCCGCGATGTGCCGGGCACGACAATCGTGAAGGAGGATAGATTGGAAAAAGTTGCCATAACCGGTGTCACCGGAGATGCAAAGATCGGCCGGCTTGCCCTCACGCGCGTTCGGGACGTCCCCGGAGTGGCCGCCAAAATCTCCAGGGCTCTTGGTGATGCGGGGATCTGTATTCGACTGATCATCCAAGGAATTAACCACGATAATTCGAACGACGTCTCGCTGATCGTTGCCCAGGATGACGTGAACAAGGCCGGCCAGATTCTCAAGCAGGTGATGAGCCAGGTGGGCGCCGCCGAAGTCAAGGTAGACCCAGACGTGGCCAAAGTGTCGATTATCGGCTCCGGGGTGTCGAGCACGCCCGGCGTCGCGGGACGCATGTTCCAGGCATTGGCCCAGGAAGGGATTAATATTGATCTGATCAGCACATCAGAAGTCAGAATTGCCTGTATCATCAGGAAAGACCAACTGCAGGCGGCGGTGAGGGCAGTTCATCGCGAATTTGATCTGGCTAACCTGGAAAGGAAGGAACTCAATGGGGTCTAATGTGCAACTCCCCGAAATCCGAGTTGCTCTGGCTGGGATCGGGACCGTTGGGGGAGCAGTGGCCCGGCTCCTGCTCGAGGAAAAGGAACGTTATCAGCAGGAAATCGGGGCGCGGCTTCGACTGGCCGTGATCCTCGATCGCCGGCACCGGGAAATGGATCTGTCGTGGCTTGAGCCAGGCACCCATCTCACTGATAGCGTCGACGAATTCCTGCAGACGCCCTCGGACATCGTTGTCGAGTTGCTCGGTGGCACAGACCCGGCGCATCAAATCATCAGCGCGGCCCTTTCCGCTCAGAAGGGCGTAGTAACGGCCAACAAGATGTTGATGGCCAGGTCCGGGGTGGAGTATCTAAATACGGCAGTTAAATGCCGTTCTTACTTGGGATTCGAGGCTTCAGTCGCAGGCGGGATCCCGATTATCCGGGCTTTGCGCCGCTCGCTTTTCGCCGATCAGATGTCGCGGGTGCGCGGCATTCTCAACGGAACCAGTAATTTTATCCTGACCGAGATGACTGAAAGCGGGCGGGAGTTCTCGGACGTTCTCGGCCAAGCCCAGGCTCTCGGCTATGCGGAAGCCAATCCGACACTGGACGTGTCCGGCCGGGACACTGCCGACAAGTTGTCGATTCTTGCCGGGCTCTCGTTCGGACTTTGGATCCACCCGTCCGAAATCCCCACCCGCGGCATCTCCGACATTTGGCCGATTGACGTGAATTACGCCAAAAAGCTCAACAGCCGCATTCGTCTGCTCGGCATTGCAGAACAGCGTGAGCGCTCACTCGTCATGCGTGTCAGTCCGTTCCTGGTCGATTCCCGATTGTCGCTCGCCAGCGTTTCGGGGGTACTTAACGCGATTGAAGTGGTGGGAAAGCGACTGGGCTCAACGGTCTATATCGGCCGCGGCGCCGGCGGCGATCCGACTTCTGTTTCGGTGGTCGCCGACGTTCTCAACGCTGCACTGTGGAAGCAGGGGCGCGCGCTTTTCCATCGGAACAAGATTCTGGACCGCAAGCTAAGCGGCGCTGCAGCCTCTCGGTTGGAAGTCTATCCGTTCTATATTCGATTTTTCGTCAAAGACCAGCCCGGCATTATCGCCGCAATCGCCACGGTACTGGCTACTCGAAACATCAACATCGACGCGGTGATCCAGGAGAGCTGGCCCGATCCCGCCAACCTCCCGTTCATTGTGACCGTCAATCCCACGCCGTTTAACGTGATGCAGGAGGCGATTGCGGAGATGGCGAAGCTCGAATTCAACAAGGTGCCGCCACTGGCCTTGCCAAGGTTGTCCGACTGAGACGAGCCGATGACCGAGCAGACCTACTCGAAGGTCCAATTCAAGGGCGGAGGCTCAGTGCAGCTGAGCGGCTTTTTGCACGAACCTGCCGCCTCCGGGACTGCCTCGACGGTTCTGATCACACACTGTTTCACCTGCTCGAAGGACTATCGGGTCATCGTCCATATTTCGCGCCACCTTGCCTCCCGAGGCTTCCGGGTCTTGAGATTCGACTTCGGCGGTTCGGGCGAGAGCCAGGGAGAATTCTCGGAGATGACCCTTGCGACCAATGTCTCGGACTTGGTTGCGGCCGCTCAATGGCTCGGTACCCGAGGTCTGGAACCCGCCGCCCTCCTCGGGCATTCTTTGGGAGGCACGGCGGCGATCCTGGCGGCCCACCTGCTTCCCCGAATCGCAGCGGTGGGAGTCATCGCTTCACCTTCCAGTTCAACCCATCTGCTCGAGTTGCTCCCCGCTCTCCGGAGCGAGGAATTCTACGATCAGGGCGTTACCCAGGTGACGATTGGAGGCCGGCAGGTTCAAATCACGCGGGAATTTGTGGAAGAGCTGGAGCGACATTCTCTCAAAGAGAGCACCGCCGGTCTGAACCGCCCATTCCTGGTCGTCCACGGAACCGACGATCGGACCGTTCCGATTACCGAGGGCGAAAGACTCTTCGAGTTTGCCCGGCAGCCTAAGTCCTTTTTTTCGGTGCCCGGCTCCGACCATCTCTTCTCACGCGCCGAATACGCCCGAGTGGCAGGCGAGGCAATTACGACCTGGCTCGAGTCGTGCGGCCTCAAGACAGGAGAACCAAGCTGATGGTCAAAGGGGCGATCTTTGATATGGACGGCGTCATCGTCGACAACATCCGTCATCACCTGAAAGCATGGAAACAGCTCGGGCGGGAATTGGACCGGGAATTTCGGGATGAAGATGTAACGCGGGTTTTTGGAAAACGCAATCGGGAGATCTTGAGATCATTGATCGGGGACGATGTCCCGGCCGAGCAGTTGGCTGAGTATGCTCGCCGAAAGGAAGAACTTTACCGCGGTATCATGGCCCCTGATCTGCGGCCCGTTCCCGGCCTTCCTGAATTCTTGCGCTCGCTTAGGGACAGCGGCATCAACACGGCAGTCGCCACGAGCGGGCCTTCCGAGAACGTTCGCCTCGTCCTCGACGGTCTCAGATTTGAAGATGCATTCGACACCATTGTTACCGGCCCGGAGGTGCGGGAGAGCAAGCCCCACCCGGCGATATTCCTGCTTGCAGCGAACCGTCTTGGGCTAGGGCCTGCAGACTGCGTGGTTTTTGAGGATTCGCCCGCGGGCATCCAGGCCGGGAAAGCGGCCGGCAGCCGGTGTATCGCACTCGCGACCACTCACACGACCGACGAGCTTCGCCAGTACCAACCAGATCGTATCATCAAAGACTTCACGGAATTAACGGTGGCGGAGCTGTAGAGATCCCTGCCGTTGAGATCAGCAAAGCTGGGAGCGCGGGCGAGACGCCCAATGCCATTTACTTTTGATGCAGGCACTGCTCTGACCCCAACGAGGTCGCGCTTTTGCGAGCGAAGCGAGCCTTCGGAGTGCGCAAGCCATGCTCTGCCCTTTAGCCGGAAGTCTATTCATAGCGTAGATGCTCTGCGGCCAGCTGATAGC
>Ga0209593_10000298_pt1 | contig 25593 bp, 17 predicted proteins | sample PPLLaktember2015_3_FD_187260 | JGI IMG/M metagenome (GOLD analysis project Ga0209593, IMG submission 187260) | Freshwater sediment microbial communities from Prairie Pothole Lake near Jamestown, North Dakota, USA - PPLs Lake P7 Core (6) Depth... | ecosystem: Environmental > Aquatic > Freshwater...
AATACCAATAATGTCACGATCGCTTCAAATAAACTAACCAACTGTTCGGCAGGACTTAAAATCGGGAATGGCTGCGACCCAGCCACCATCATTATGAAGAATAACATTGGGTTCTGAAATGTTTTAAAGTTCATCAGGCGTGGCCGGTTGAAGATGATAAATGGTATAAAAAATTGCAAACTGTCCTGAAAATGAAAATATTATTTACCGTTGTTCTGTCGGTGGCATCAATTTTTTCTTTTGGACAGCGGTCGGTAATTTCCCTGAATGGACTCTGGGATATTGCTGAAAGCCTTCAACCGGATGCCTTCCCGCGAAAATATGGTCATACCGTTGCAGTTCCCGGATTAGTCAATCAAGCCCGGCCGTTATTCGTTGATGTGGATAAGTTTACCACAATCGATGTACTCCGGCATCCTATAGTCGGAACTAAAGATAATACCCTGTTGAATTCAGTAAAAATTGGGATTATCGGTCAAAACCGAAACTATTTCTGGTACAGGAAAAAATTTGAGATCACTGAGAAAAAAGAAGTGGTTGTGCTTAAGATCAGCAAGGCACAATTTGGCACTCAGGTATGGATAAACGGGAAAAAAGCCGGTGATCATTACGGTTGTTTTACCGCGGGGTATTTCGATATTACAGGCCTGGTTAAACAACCGGGAAAGAATGAGATTATCATAAGAATTGGCGCACACCCGATGGCATTGCCGGAATGGGTTTTTTTTGGCACAAATGCTGAGAAGAGAAAATGGACACCCGGTATTTTGGATGACATTTCGGTAATTGCCTGCCACAACCCTTATATTGAAACCCTCCAGATCGCTCCTGATATAAACTCCGCCCAGATAAGGGTTCAGGCCAGGGTAATCAATTATAAGGAAGGCGGGAAATTCAAAATAAATTATAAGGTAAATGAGGCGAATACCGGAAAGGCAGTGGCAACCGGGATGAAAGAATTTGATTTGAATAAAAATGTGATTCTGACTGTGGATCATGTAATTGATATGCCCGATCAGCATCTTTGGTCTCCCGATGATCCTTTTCTTTATCTGCTGGAGGCTTCTACAGGTGGGGATAACTCTGTCAGCCGGTTCGGAATGAGGGAATTTCATTTCGATACCAGGACTCAAAGGGCTTACCTGAATAACAAAATTATCTACCTCAGGGGATCCAACATTGTCATCAATGAATTTTACGAGGACAGCCTTTGTAAAAATTTGCCATGGAATGATAAATGGGTACGGAGGCTTTTACAGGATATTCCCAAATCTTTATATTGGAACAGTTTTCGTTTTTGCCTGGGACCGCCTCCTGAAAAATGGTTCGATATTGCCGATGAAGCTGGCCTGTTGATTCAGAACGAATTCTTTCTCTGGGGGGAGAAACCATACTGGAGTGTTCCGGAATTTGAAAATCAGGTTGGGGAATGGATGCGTGACCACTGGAATCATCCCTCGGTTGTGATCTGGGATATGCAGAATGAAACCCGGTGGGATAAGCTGGAAGGAATTATCAATAAATTCAGGCCACTTGACCTTTCGACCCGCCAGTGGGAAAATGGCTGGAGCAGACCTGCGGGTGAGAATGATCCTGTAGAGGACCACAATTACCTGAATTATTCCGATCCGAACGGAGGTAAAATTTCACCATGGAGAATGCCCGTTTATGTTTATGGCAACGGCGCAAGTGGCACCAATTCATTCAATCCGACCGCTCATGCCTCTGTATTAAACGAATATGCCTGGATGTGGCTTCAGCGAAATGGCAAGCCGACAATATTGAGTGAAGATTTCTATAATAACATGGCGCCGGACTATACGGACCGGCAAAGAATGGAATTATACGGATACCTGATTGCCGGTGAAACTGAGTATTTCCGTGCCTTTCGGAATTATGCAGGCATTAATTTTTTTACCTATCTTGCTCCGGATTATGAGACTGCATTCACAGGTGATTTGTTTAAGGATGTAACCAACCTGGAACTCAACCCCACTTATGAAAAGTATATCCGGGAGGCATTCAAACCTTTAGGGGTTTATCTCCATTTCTGGATTGCTGAAATCAAATCGAACAGTGATACACCGGGCAGGTTTCCGGTTGTATTGATTAATGATGAATACAGAAAATTAGCAGGCAAATTGGAAATCAGGATTGAAGACCTTGCGGGCAATCTGGTAAAACAAGCTGAAAAACCTTTTGAAATTTCGGAATTAATTGCAGATACATATCTCATCGAATGTGAGTACCCTGCTGAACCTGGGGAGTATTTAGTAAAAGCAATAGCTCATTCCGAAAATTATGAACCCAAAACAACGACCAGCATAAGAAATCTGAAGATTTTACCGTAATCAGGGTGTTCATTAACATTTCATTAGCATCTGGGATATGAAGTATTCAAATACGCAAAACAAAGTCTACATTATAATAATCTCCAGTATAGCGGCCATTGGCGGATTTCTATTTGGTTTTGATACAGGAGTTATCTCGGGAACGTTGATTTTTTTGCAGGATCCCGGCGGCTGGGCACTTACAGACTATCAACTGGGTGGGGTTACCACTGCTGTTTTATTGGGAGCTGTATTCGGTTGTGCAATCAGTGGCAAAATCACGGACTTGCTCGGTCGCAAAAAAATAATTATTATAACCTCGGTGGTTTTTATGTGCGGTGCCCTGTTAAGCGGTTCAGCACCTGATGTTAATATTCTGATATTAAGCAGATTGTTCCTTGGAGTTGGCATTGGGGTCGCATCCTTTTCGGTCCCTCTATATATTGCAGAGTTATCCCCTACAAGGAACAGGGGTGCTCTGGTTACAATCAATCAACTCATGATTACAATCGGCATCCTGGTGTCATATGTAACGGATTATTGGATCGCGGATGATGGAGATCCCTTTTCATGGCGATTAATGTTCCATATTGGATTTATTCCGGGTTTGATGCTTTTTACAGGCATGTTCTTTCTTCCTGAAACACCCCGCTGGCTGATAAGCAAAGGACGCTTTGAAAAGGGAGTGGCGGTTCTGAAAAAAGTCGAGGATCCCGACTTAATCGAGGCTTCTTTAAATAAATTAAATCAGGAAATTGCCCTTGATAGGGAAAATAAAGGTGGATTGAGGAAAATTCTTGCCCCGTGGTTAAGATTTCCCCTAATTATAGGTGTGGGAATTATGATCCTGACAGAATTAACCGGAATTGATACCATTGTTTATTATACACCAAAAATATTCAAGATCGCCGGCTACATAAGCAATGAACAATCCATATTACCGGCAATCATTGTAGGCGTTTCAAATGTTCTTTTCACCGTCCTTTCTATATTCCTGCTTGACAGGATAGGGCGAAGGCCAGTATATTTTATCGGTTTATCGGGATTGGTATTTACACTGTTTTTATTAGGGCTTTGTTTTCACTTTCAAAATGAGTTGGGTGACTTTTTCAGTTTGCTGACCATAACCACAATGGTTGTATTTATCGGATCGTTTGCAGTAAGTTTCGGACCCTTGTCATGGCTTATCATTTCCGAAATATTTCCTCTTAAATTCAGGGGTTTGGGCATGAGTATCGGAGCATTTACGCTTTGGACATCCACCACAGTGGTCAATTATTCATTTCTTAAAATTGTGGATGTTTTAACACTTGCCGGTACTTTCTGGGCTTTTGCAATAATGGGTATTGTGTCCGGTGTCTGGGGCTTTTTCTATATCCCTGAAACTAAAGGGAAATCACTTGAATACATTGAAGAACATTGGAGGCAGGGAAAAACGCCTAGGGAACTATAGGTCATGGCCCACGAAAGGAAGGCTGGCCTAACAGCTATTCCCATGCTGACTAAAATAAAATCCAGGAAAATACATCTACCATTTTTGTGGAGAATGGGGATTTATCCCTGGATCAGAGTCACTAGTTTTAAGGTCCGGATGTAAATCTATGCTAGTACTGCATTGGTATACATTATTTCCATAGACGTAGTTTTGCAGACCCAGATTTTTCCAGTTATTACCGAAGATGCCTTTATTGGCACAGTTGTGAATGGTATTATTCAATATATATACTCCGGTCCCAAAAAACATTATACCATTATTCCAATCAGAATATCCATCTGAAACATTCCAAATAGTATTATATTCTACCCAAACATCACGCATTTCATTAAGCCTGTAATTGTTTTCCAATGAATTTGCAGCACCTTCGACTGTTATTCCTGCCTGGTTGTATTGCACACTTGTGCCCGGGTGTATATCATGTATTTTATTATTTCTGACCGTAATATGGAAGCTTTCACCTTTAACGTTTATACCTTCAGCATTCCCGGTTTCATAAATATGATTATCCTCAATCCAGATGTATTCGCAGTTATCAGGAAAGTTCCTACCTGAATATGAACCGCTTCCGACATAAATGCCCTCAGCCCATTTGGAATTAAACTGGCCAGTGTTATGTATTTTGTTTCCTATAGCATCAATATACCGTGACGATCTCCCGATATGGCAGCCTTCCTGACCCGTTTTATGTATTTCGTTATTCCGTATGATAATGTGATCAGAACTTTTTACATATATCCCCCACATAGCGTTTATAAAGGTTAATCCTTCAACAACAATATAGCTACAATTGATCATCTCAAGAGAACAACCTTTTGAAATTGTACTTCCCGATATAAATACATTGTCCGAATCAAATGCGCTGACAACAAGCGGGCTTTTTTCAGAATATTTTTTATCAGCCAGAATTATGTTTTTATAAGTACCTGATTTTATAAGAACAGTATCACCTCCTTTTGTGTTATTTAATATTGCATTCAGGTCATAATCCGGATTTACTACAATTAACCCGGCCTTACTTGCCTGTGACATAAATCCAAAAAGTATTATTAAAAAGATCTTTGATGTTGTCATAATATTATAATAAATATAAACCTGGCACTGGTGATTGCTACAAATTTACTATAAGAATTGTGAAATTGTGAAATTGGGGTCGGACCAAGATAATCATTAGATAATCAATAAAATAAATTTTGTAATGCGAGTTTTTTTGAGCTTAAACCTTAGTTTTTAGTCTCAAAAATTTTATGATAAGGAAAACCAGCATCAGAAAGTTTAAAGCATTTTTTTGACCTCTATATTTTTCTTGTTTTTACTTTAATATCCGGCTGTTCTTGAATGCTCTTTAAAAAGCTTCAGAACCAACAGCCATGGCTTCTATCGTTTTGGGTTTGTTAAAGACTTAAAAACTTATGCAGAAACAAGACTCTAAGGCCGAAAATATGCATAAAAATTAAATTAAAATCTTAATAATCAATATATTAGTTTGGTCCGACCCCACAATTATCAATCATGTCATTGAAGAACATTGGAGGCTGGGAAAAACGCCGAGAGAACTTTGAGCAGTGATCGATCCAAATTCACCATTATATGTTTATATAATGAGATGACAAATTAATGACTTTGGGTAAAATGGTAGAGGAACTTGCTGAATTATCATATAAAACTGAAATCCGGGATTATAGCCTTCTTGGAGTTGAAAGCAAACTTTCCCTGGAGCGGGGTCTGGCGGAAGCCACCTGGTATGCCACACCCGTTCCAAGGTCGAAAATGAGAGAACTCCTGATCCGTAAGAACGGTCCAGCTGTCAGGGACACCCTTATCTGGTTCTCCCTTATATTTGGTTCAGGTTATTTATTTTATATTTCATGGGGCCATTGGTGGGCTGTATTTCCATATGTGATTTACAGTGCATTATATGCTTCCACATCCGATTCACGCTGGCATGAATCCGGTCATGGAACCGCCTTTAAATCCCCATGGATGAACAATGTGCTCTATGAGATAGCTTCATTTATGGTGTTCCGGCAGTCCCTGCCATGGCGGTGGAGCCATGTGAGACACCACAGCGATACAATTATCAGGGGCCGCGATCCAGAAATAGCTGTACCCAGGCCACCTGATATCAGGGGAATGATATTGCAGCTGTTTGCCCTTAGAAGCACGCCTGTTGAATTCAGGAAAATGATTAAGCATGCCTTGGGGAAAATTGATCCGGCCATTGCAACCTACCTCCCCGTGAGTGAGTATCCAAAAGTGTTTTTGAGGGCCAGGATTTATCTTCTCATCTATGCATCAGTAATAACATTATCAGTTTATTCCTTCTCCCTTTTGCCCTTAATGTTTATCGGGTTTCCAACATTACTGGGATCCTGGCTGATGAGTGTTTATGGGATCACCCAGCATGCCGGGCTTGCCGAGAATGTGCTGGATCACAGGCTAAATTGCCGGACCGTTTATATGAACCGGATTCACCGTTTTCTGTACTGGAACATGAATTACCACCTGGAGCATCATATGTTTCCTTTGGTTCCATACCATTCGTTGCCCGGATTACATGAATTGGTAAAACATGACTGCCCCAAACCTTACAAAAGTATCCGGGACGCCTACCGCGAAATTATTCCCACCTTATTAAAGCAGGTCAAGGATCCGGGCTATTATGCGAAAAGAGAACTGCCAACGCCAACTTTGACCGTGAAAAACTCCTTGCATTATTTTGGTGCCGAGGACAGACTGAGGGATGAATGGATAGAAGTCTGTCATCGGGATAATCTTTCGAAAGGTGATATAATACGGTTTGATTTCAGGGATAAAACCTATGCAATTTATCATACATCAGATGATCAGTATTATGCAACGGATGGTATCTGCACCCACAGCAATGCACATCTGGCCGACGGCTTTATTTTCGGCGAACAGATAGAATGTCCAAAACACAATGGCAGGTTCAGCCTTAAGGATGGTTCGCCGCAGCGCCTGCCTGTATGCATCGGCCTGAAAACTTATCCCGTTGACATAAAGAACCAGATGATCTGTCTGAACCTGGAAAAAGTTGGCGGAGCCGGTGCAGCGGAAGCTGATAAGCTGCTGAAGTTTAGAGTAATCAGCAATCATAATGTAGCAACCTATATCAAGGAACTGGTCCTGGAACCTGTTCAGGGGACGGATTTAAAATACAAGCCGGGAGAATATATCCAATTCGAAATACCCCCTTATGAATCAAGCCTGAAGCATGTGGAGGTTTTGGAACCATATAAAACAATCTGGGAGGATGAAAATGTATTCGATTGTTTTGCGAGGAATTCAATCACGACCCGCAGGAATTTCTCCATGGCCACTAATCCTGAATCAGGCGGACTGCTTAAGTTCAATGTGAGGCTTTCCTTACCGCCGGCGGGGCTGAATTGCAGTGCGGGAATCGGATCAGCGTACCTGTTCAATCTCCGGCATGGGGATCGTGTAAATGCTTATGGTTCTTTCGGTGACTTCCATATAAGGCATACAGACAGGGAGATGATATATGTGGGCGGTGGTGCAGGTATGGCGCCACTCATGTCCCATTTATCATACCTTTTTGATACATTGAAAACAAGCAGGAAAGTTAGTTATTGGTACGGTGCCAGGTCGAAAAAAGAGATGTTTTATAACACCTATTTTGAAGACCTGGAAACCAAACACGAAAACTTCAGCTTTCATGTGGCATTATCGGAGCCTCTTCCTGAAGACAACTGGACATCCCTGACAGGATACATTCACCTGGTTTTGAAAAAGGAATATCTCGATCAATGTGAACATCCGGAAGAATTCGAATATTATCTTTGCGGCCCTCCGGAAATGATTCAGGCCTGTCTTGAAGTCCTGGATGAGCTAAATGTCAGCAGGGATCATATAACCTTTGATGAATTTTAGGAAATTTCCAACCTCTGCTCACGGTTATAAATTCACAATATCAGTAAGGAACTTTATTGTCGCCTGTTCTACATTTTGCCAGTCTTTTGAACGGATATGGGATGCAATAACATGGGAACCTGCTTCGGGGAATGCCTGTTTTTGCTTTAACGCATCCGGGGTCCCGAGCTCATTGTACATTTTAAGCATGGCGGGCACTGAAACCGTTCTATCCTGTTCCATTTCGTTTTTATAATAATATGCAAGGAAAACCGGGCATTTTATACTTGCAAAAAATTCAGGTTTCATTGTATGCGTAAGAAGATTTTGGAGGGCAACCAATGCTTCTATGCGATATTGAAGTTCCCAGTATTTATCATGGGCTTTGCTTTCAGCACGGAATTGCATCATGGGGCTTCCCTGAACCAGCCGGACAATCTGCAGGCCCCAATGGTTATCCAGCAAAGTGGCGGATTTGTCGTAAAGTTTTACTGCCGGTGAAAACAGCACTATGGCTTTAATCCAGGGATGCCTTGAGGCCAGAAAAAGCGTCAGGGCCCCGCCTGCGGAAGTTCCGATAACTATAACTTCCTCACCTAATTTTCCGGCGACCTCAAGCGCTTTTTCTGCAGAAGCTTCGTACACGCCGGCGGTTAGGTTGATCATTGTGCTGTCCCCTTTATCAATGCCGTGTTCAGCTAATCTTGCAAGGTAAAGATTTGCATGATATTTCCGGGCAATATTACGGTGAACCGGTTCTCCTTCGGCCTGACTTGCCGAAAAGCCATGAAGATAGAGAAAGGCAATTTTGGTTTTTTCTTTTTTCAGGGAGTCTGCCCACACAATCCTTGCTTCATTATCCGGTTTCAGACCCTGTATTTCTTTTTCATCGCTGGTTATTTGTTCTTCAAGTTCTGTCAGGGATGCAGGAATGCTTAAAGCAGGGAGTCCGAATGTTGGTTTTGAAGGTTTCGGGCCGGCATAATATGCGATCAGAATCACAAGCAAACTTCCTGCCGACCATTTTGCAAGTGTTTTCATGGTATGAAATTAATATTCCCTGTAAAACCATTTATCCTGAAATCGGCGTCTTCAACCCCTGAGAGCACCTTTATACCCACAGTGCATTTGTCAAAAGTTACCTCCTCAACAGAATTGTCAGCTGAAAAACCACTGATAATAAATGGTTTTGAGGAATTCTCCCAATGTACATTTTTCATATAGATGCCCCTGATCAGTCCCGGGGGATCATCCCCATAAAGCTTGCCATCAGTAACGATAAGTTCCAGGTTCTTAAATTCGATATTTTCTTCTATTCTGATGTCCTCATAACGAATGTTCTGCACCAGTGCCGGTCCATCACACACAATGCTGAACCCTGAATGGCCTCCGGTTCTGCCACCGCTTCTTGCATACAGGATGTCACAGTTTTTTACCAATATGTTCCGTATCGGTCCCCCGTTCAGTTCGAAACCGATTGTGACCCCGTCACTGCATGCCCATCCGACCATTACGCAGTTAGTAACATTGATGGAGTCAATGCTGAGCTTATAATCGGGTGATTTTATGGCGACGCAATCATCCCGGCAACGCATGAAACAATCATCGATCGTGAAGTTTTTACAGGAAACGGGGTTGATGCCATCTACCGAGTAGATGTCATGATATCCAAATACCTTTACATTCCGGTACGAACTGTTGCGGCAGTTTGTCAGGGTATTGGTCCATCCTTTGGTATTACGGATAAAAATGCCTTCGACATGGAGATTGGTTGTTCCTGAGATCTTAACATTTCCCTGGAGAAGACCCCGGCCCATGATTTTCACATCATGCAGATCGGTGCCCCTGATATTGGAATTAACGATTGCTCCGCCGGCTATGTATACCGTCTGGTTGCTTTTGAGTGTTATCAATCCGGGATTGTGGTTACCCGGACCAAAATAAACCACTCCTGGGTCGCCCTGTTCTGGAGAATTAACCTCGGGGGGATTGGCAAAAATGGCCAGGTGCGGAAGGCCATTTATCTCTATGTATAGTTTTTGAGGACCCGGTATGGAAAAATTGAGATCATGACCTGTTGCGGTCGCAGCAATTCCCCGGAATTTGGGACGGATAATAAATGAATCAATATCTGAAGAGGCAGTAATCGTTATTGTCAGGGGGCCGCCGGAACAGGAGAAATTGGCCACGTTGAGGTACTCCATATCAATGCCCCCGTACAGGCTGTATTCCGGAGTGTGATGACTGCTGCCGATTTTTTCCACCCATACGGGGGTATCATTTACTCTTACTGCAAAATCAGGACTGGTGACCAATCCCGGGGGTGGAGAATAGGTCACAATTTTCGGAGAGGCTTGACCTGCAATAGAAACCAAAATCAATATCGTACACAGAGAGACCCACATAACTGAATTATAAAGAAAACAGGTTAATCTCCCGTCATCCGGGGTTTCATGTTTTTCCATATTTATGGATTTTTCATATTATAAACCGAAAGATATGAAAACATATGTAAAAAATCTGAAGTCCTGACCAATCATTTCGTGAAAATGCGATCCTCAGGAATCCCGGAAACACGGGGGGAAAATCCGGGCAGAGAGTGAAGGGCATCAAAATCTATAATATTGAATTTTGAAAGTTATATTTAAATGCAGCGCTAGAGATTTGTTATATTAAAACCTGAATAAAACATTTTACTCATTTAATTTTGTATTGTTATATATTCAAAAAGCCGTGAAAGCTTTTTCCCTTATTCTAAGCATTTATATTTTGCTGCTTGTTTCACTTCCCTGCTGCATTGAGGAAAATTGCGACAAGATAGGACAGACAGAACAGTCCGGAACCTCCCATGACGATCAGCACAATAATGCCGCATGCAACAACTGTTCACCTTTTTTTGCCTGCGGTTCCTGTCAGGGATTTGTATTTGATTTTAGCGGTTTCTTCATGGAACCTTTACCCATTACCGAAGAAAAGCATAAGATACCTTTCATTCAAAACTTGACTAACGATTATATTATTGATATCTGGCAACCTCCGAAAATAAGTTAATGAATCTCAGGGCTTGCTGTTACCTGCTCATTGAAAATCGGTATTGTACCGGATTATACTGTTAATCATTAACTTATAACGCTCCGAAATGAGAAGTATTGTATTGCAGCTTTTGTTATTGATATATGCTTCCCCTACCTGGGGGCAAAACGCATTCAGGGCTATTGTAAAAGATGACAAAACAAAAGAACCCCTTATCGGCGCCACAGCTTTAATTCAGAGTACTGGCCAGGGTAATGTTACCGACGTGAACGGTATGGTCGAGATCAGGAATATCGCTGACGGAAAACACGTCCTGGTTTTTCGGTACGTCGGCTATGAAGAAAAAACTGACACGTTTGATTTTCCTGTAATCCAAACCGACCCATATGAGGTTTTTCTTTCTGAAACTGAGGAGGAACTGGAGGAGGTTATCGTAACCGCAACCCGTTCAAGCCGTACGATCAATGATGAGCCCACCCGGATTGAAGCCATTTCGGGGGAGGAACTTGAGGAAAAGGGTAACATGAAGCCAGGTGATATAAGAATGATGCTGAATGAAAGCACAGGTATCCAGACACAACAGACTTCAGCTACATCATACAACTCGAGCATTCGCATCCAGGGGCTTGACGGGAAATATACCCAGATCCTGCGAGATGGATTTCCCTTGTATTCCGGATTTTCCGGGGGACTGGGTCTTCTTCAGATCGTTCCGATTGATTTAAAACAGGTGGAGGTAATTAAAGGAGCCTCTTCGACCCTGTATGGAGGTGGGGCCATTGCTGGTTTGGTAAACTTGGTCACCAAATTGCCAAAAGAAGAAAGGGAACTTAACTTCCTGCTAAATGGCACATCGGCATTGGGAATGGACCTAAGCGGGTTCTATTCGCAGAAATTTAAAAGAACCGGTTCGACTGTTTTTGCTTCCTACAATTCAGGGACACCCTATGATCCCTCAAATATAGGATTGACAGCAATTCCAAAATTTAATCGCGTGACACTAAACCCCAGGCTATACCTGTATCTCACTCCTAAAACGTCTTTGAATATCGGGTTCAACGGTTCGGTCGAATCAAGGATCGGGGGAGACATCCGGTTTATTGAGGGAAACGGGGACAGCATTCATTCCTATTTTGAAAAGAACAAAACAAACCGGTTCAGTACCCAGCTTGAACTGACCAGTCAATTAAATGAAGGTTCCCAGGTTGGATTTAAAAACAGTATTGGTTATTATGACCGTAAAATCGAAATTCCGGGTTTTATATTTTCAGGAATCCAGCTTTCATCCTTCACCGAAGCCTCTTATTCAAATAAGCGGGAAAATCATGAATGGATAATCGGGATAAACTTATGGACAGACAGGTTCACAGAGGACAAAACAGACACAACCCAGGTGGTCGATTATAACCATACAACGACCGGGGCATTTATACAGAACACCTGGAATATTTCGGAATTATTGGCTTTGGAAACCGGTGTACGTGGAGACTATCAGAATGAATATGGTTTCTTCTTTCTGCCGAGGCTATCCGCTTTGTTCAGGTTTAATGCCGGATTTTCGGCCAGGCTGGGGGGAGGACTGGGCTACAAAGCACCGACCGTGTTTACCGAAGATGCTGAACGCCTTCAATTCAGGAATGTTCTGCCAATTGACGTTCCCGAAACAACGGCTGAACGGTCATTGGGGGGCAACCTTGACCTTAACTACAGAACAACCCTTGGTCACAAAGCAACCTTCAGCATAAACACCCTTTTCTTCTTTACACAAATTTTGAAACCCTTGATTCTTACAGGGGTTGCGAACGGGCAATTTGAATACCTGCAGCCGGGAGGTTCCATAACCACACGGGGAATTGAAACCAATGTAAAACTTACATTCAATAATTTTAAATTATTTGTTGGTTATACCCTTGCAGATGTAAATCAAAATTTAAACGGAAAATCAACGGAGTTTCCCCTGGTGGCAAAACACAGGCTAAACAATGTCCTGATGTATGAGATAGAGGAAAAACTAAAGGTCGGGCTGGAAGCATATTACTATAGCCGGCAATATCTGAATGACGGCAATACAGGAAAGGCATACTGGCTTTGTGGTATGATGGCGGAGAAACTGTGGGAGCATTTTTCCGTTTTTATAAATTTAGAAAACCTGCTGGATACAAGGCAATCTAAATTTGATAGCATATATACCGGTTCCATTACCAATCCTGTTTTCAGGGACATTTATGCGCCGGTTGACGGGTTTGTCGTCAATGGAGGCGTAAAACTTCGTTTTTAGATACGGATCCATTATCCCTCCTGAATTACTTCATGCCTGTGCAAAATCCTCAAATACAAGTTTAGCCCTGGAAATTTCCATGGCGTCCTTTGACAGATTTATTTCAGGGCTTTATAAGGGTGTTCCTTCAGTTCTACCACCAAAAATTTTATTTTTGTATTGCCTACATTTTCGGTTATGTGCTCACTTTCAGGCCCGGTCACACCCGCATCACCAGCTTTCAGATTGTATGGCTGATTTTTGCCATCTTTAAAATGAACCATCAGCTTTCCCTCGGTAATCGCATAAAAGAAATTGGCGGGATGTGTGTGCATTTCAGTTTTTTCGCCGGGTTCAAGGGTAACTTCAACCGCTCGTAAAAAAGTAGTGTCGGCCAGAACATGGTTCATTTTTGTATTCACATTCTTCTGGGCAGCCGCATCAATTGAAAACAGGGATAGAAAAAATATCCCACCAATTAAGGTAAAATAATCTTTTTTCATAATTCCTCCTATTTTTTAATTTGGTTTTCATCCTTAAAGGATTACACCTTAACAAATTGTGATGTTTTTTTGTTCATTTCATCCTATGTTGCAGCCCGGTCATTAATCTAACGGAAAAGCTTCTTTCAGCAATGGTTAAATTCCACTATCTTTGATTAGAGGTACTTCCGGAATTATAGCGGTCATTTCATGACATTGTTCTAAAATGACAGATTTGCCAGGAAAAATGGGAATTCAGCCCTTCCCCACATTAAGACAAAAAGTTGGAGCACTGTTGCTGTCAAAAAATAATCCTATCCGGGCTGCATACTTTTTCGGGTTCGCAAGTTTATCATCCTGGATGCCGATGTTTAATCTTTGGCTGGAAGATAAAGGATTCAGCGGTATTCAAATAGGATACATAGCCGCCATTCCCTGGTTGCTGATGCTGGTCGTACAGCCTGTATGGGGTATTATTGCCGACAAATACGGAAAGCTGGTATGTTTTAAAATAAGCCTGATCGGTGCTGCAATACTTTTTGTATTGTTCCCCCTGGTAAGGCCGGGAATTACAATTACAGCCGCTATGACCATAACATTGTCTTTGCTTAATACACCTGTTTTGCCCCTGCTCGATAGTATTGCCCTCGATCAGGTTGAAGAAAGGAAAAACATATCATACGCCAATTTGCGATTCTGGGGCGCTCCCGGGTATGGAACCGGGGCTCTCCTTACAGGTGTGCTGATTCCGCATTTCGGGGTGCAGGCGGCATTCTTTTCAAGTGCTGTATTTCTTATCCTTGCCTATTTATGTTCAATGTGTTTTGTTCGTTCTAAATCATTATACAACGCCCTTGAAGTAGAGCTCAAGGGACTTGGAAAGATTGTTACCAGTAAAATACTTTTTATTTTCCTTGTAATTGTTGCAATAGTATCCATAGGGCAAGCGTCCATTACGTTTTTCCTCACCCTGTATATGCGGGAAATTGGTGCCTCGCCTGAAACAACAGGTATTGCAATTGGCATGGAAGGGTTAAGTGAATTGCCATTTTATTTTATAGCTGCCTGGCTCCTGAATAGGATGGCCCCTGGTAAAGTGGTGCTGATCGCAATTTTTGCCACAGCCCTGCGCCTGTTTCTTTATTCTATAAATAGCAATCCAGACCTTGTTATTTTCATTGAGGCCATGAATGGGATTACATGGACTTTGCTATGGATATCTTCTGTTGAATTTGTAAATGACAGGGTGCCTTCAAAATGGCGGACTACCGGACAATCATTATTATGGGCATCCTATTTCGGGGCCGGCGCCGTGGCGGGTAATATCGTAAACGGCTGGTTGTTTGATCAGATTTCAATGCAACGGGTATATGGTTATAACAGTCTGATGATCCTTATGACAGGTATGCTTGCGCTGGTTGTTCTGTTTTCGAATCATAAAAAATCCATATCAATGCAATAAGATGTTAAAATTGTTATCATACAGCACGGTACAGGAAATGATAGGGGGGGCTTGCAGACTGATCCCTGAAAAAGGGATCATGTCACGGAATTCCCATCTGATCCAGGCTGCTGCTCTTTCTGAAAACCTTTATGTAAAGGGCAACCGTATTTTCCCATCCTCTGAGGCAGTTGACATGTGCCTTCTGCATCTGAAACAGAACAGCCTATCCCCGGGCGATAAGCTCGGCAACCATCATGATTGGCACGATATGCTTGTCAATCACGGTGAAGACAGCAAGATTCTCATTAAACTAACCGATTTACCTTACCAGTACTGTGATCATATCAACCGACAAATTATTCCTCTCACGCGCAAACATGTCATTGAAGGAACAAAGCTGCTTCATGTACTTTCATTGCAGAAAGGGATAAGAGGATACAGTTGCGGTGTGCCACAGGATACCGCAGCAATCCTCAAACCCATAGAACAATACCTGATCGGGTTCCGGTACAATCATAATGGTGGGGGAACCATTCAATCAGTCGCAGAAGAGGTTGAAAATCAGTTTGCTGAGATTCGTTGTATTGCCGAAGGCAGAAATGATCCGAACGAAAGAAGCCTGATGCTGTTTTCTCCGGGTCCCCTGATCCTTGATGCTGAAGACCTATACCTATGTTTCAAACCTGGTATTGCAGTTACCGAATTCATGGTAGGATCCATGCCGATGATGGGAATGACGGGCCCCATAGACCCTATCGGCGCATATATACTTGCAATCGCTGAAGTTTTGGGGGCTGCAGCAGTTCTTCATGCCCTTTTTCCCGCTGCAAGGGCTTATATATATCCCCACCCGCAGGCTATGGACATGACTACCGGCCAAATGGCCTTCGGAACGATCGAGCATGCAAGACTTGAGATAATAAAAATGCAGGTGATGCAGGCACTTGGCTTGCCTTATTACAATGTGAAAGATATTATGACATCGGCACAAATGCCCGGAAGCATGGCGCAAGCCGATAAAGCACTTGGTTTTTACACCGGCATAATGTCCGGCTACAGGGCTTTTAACCTTATGCCCCTTTCTACCGACCAGGTCTGGTCGCCTGTTCAGGCACTTCTGGATATAGATGCACTTGGCAATGCATGGTCGGCTATTAAAACCCAGGACCGGGAAGGAGCTGTATCAAATGCAATTTCCGCCATCAGCTGTGCAATTGACAGCAATTGCCTCTTTGCAGAAATTGAGGATACCCTGATGAATATGGGCCTGCACTATGAAATGGGAACCCTGCACAAGCGTTATTTTACGTCCGAATTATGGCAATCCGCCTTAAGACCAACAGAGTATGAAGCCATCAGGGAGACGGCTGATTATTTGGTGGGTTCGTGGAACTTTCAGCCTGATACTGCCAAATTCGAAAAAATGCTTTCAATTTATTACAGGCTTTGCAAGCACTATCACACCGAACCCCTTAAACTGGATTGAATTTTCAGGTTGTGGAAAGTTGCTGCTAACATGTTTCCCGGGTAAGGAATATACATAAGCCTTTGAAATTTGTTATACAATAAATTGCCGCAATTGCGGCAGCATAGATTGTGTAAAATCTGTTAATTCAATACTTATGAAAACAGTGGGAAAAATGGTGCTGGACTACCGGAGAGGATGGAGTCTGGAACAAGGCTTCTACACTCATCCCAACGTATTTAATTTCGAAAAGGATTCCATCTGGAAATACAACTGGCTGTTCGCAGGTTTTACCTGTGAAATTCCAAATGCAGGCGACTATTATACTTATTCAATAGTGGAGCAGTCTGTAATTATTATCCGTGGTGATCTGGGGGAAATATATGCACACCATAATACTTGCAGGCACAGGGGTTCCATAATATGCACCGGGGAACGGGGGAATGAAACAAGGCTGAAATGTCCATATCATAATTGGGTGTATGAAAAAAACGGCAGATTGAAAAGCGCCAGGATGATGCCCAATGATTTTGACAAGGAGGCAAACGGACTGCATTCAGTTCCGGTACGCATTGTCGAAGGGCTGATTTTTATTTCGTTTGCCAAAGATCCGCCCCATTTCACCAAGGAGGCAAGTGATCTTTCAGCGTACCTGAAACCTTACAGGATAGCCGATGCCAGGGTGGCTTATCGCGACCGGTACGAACTCGACGCCAACTGGAAACTTGTTGTGGAGAATTTCAGAGAGTGCTATCATTGTGGTCCGGCACATCCGGAATATTGTAGTGCCGTAATAGGGGCCAACCTGGTTGAAGACCGGGAATCGGTTTGGGAGGCGAAACGACCGGTCTGGCAAGAGAAAGGTCTGGCTTTTGAGACCATAAACACTACAACAGACTCATGTAACTTTATTATGCGCTACCCATTGCGTCCCGGGGTAGATAGTTATAGCTTTGATGGCAGGAAGGTCGCTCCGCCCATGGGTGATTTGAAAGATTATGACAATGGCGTACTGGGATTGTTAACCTATCCGAATTTATTCATGGATGCGGTAAGTGATTACATCTGGGCGATGCGTATTTCACCTGTTGATGCGTTCCGGACAATCGTAGACCTGACATGGCTGGTGGACGGAAAAGCCAGGGAAGGGGAAGATTATCAAACAGACAGGCTGACAGAGTTTTGGAAGGTCACGGGTGAACAGGACTGGCATCTTTGTGAAAACAACCAGCGGGGAATCAGGTCAGATAAATATACATCAGGAGTACTGGCACCATCTGAGGCCGATGTTATGAATTTTCATCTCTGGTATATTAACAGGATGCTGACACGCTGTGAAATGCCTGTAGAATGAACATAAATGCAATTAATAAAATAGTATAAAGCATGACTAAATTTATCGATGACATTAGAAAGCAACCATTTCAACTTCTGCAGTCATTGGATTTAACCATTTCAGAAGGTTGGGCTGAAATGGAAAAAGCTGTCGCATTGATCCGTGCGGCCAAAACCCTTTATATTACCGGCATCGGCGCCAGTTGGAATGCAGGACTGGCCATTCAGGATGCGTTTAACGAGAGCGGAGTGGCCGCCATTTTATGTGATTCTTCTGAATTCTTTCATTTCACAAGATTGAAGGCAGATTCGACCGTTATATTCTTATCTCGAAGCGGCAAAAGTATCGAAGTTGTTAATTCTTTGGAGAAATGCCGTGCAGCGGGCGCCCATGTCATTTCAATCACCAATGATTCAGACAGTATTCTCGCCCGGAAATCCGATATTTGTCTGTTAACCCAGGTAGAATTCGATAACAGTATTTCAGTAAGTACTTACACATCCATTATCCTGAAAGGGCAATTGCTGGCATCAGCCTTATCCGGGGCATTTTCAAAAGCGGTAATTCATAAATCCCTGAGCATATCGTTTAATGAAATCAATAAGAAGCTACCGCGGTGGGAGGAAATTCTTAATGACTCGGATTGGATTGATAAAAACAACTATACGTATTTTCTTGCCAGGGGTGGTAGTCTGGCCTCAGCGTTTGAGAGCATGCTTATATGGGAAGAAGGTGCAAAACAACCCGCTTCGGCCATGACAACCGGTTCATTCAGACATGGTCCCCAGGAAATTATAGCGGGCAATGTGAATATCGGATTATGGATTGACAATGAAAAAGCACGGGAATATGATTTCAAGCTTGTGAATGATTTGCATGCACAGGGTAAAAAACTCATTACAATTGGCTGTAGCCTGCCTGCCGGTCTTAAAGGCCTGAAAATTGACTTGCCTGAGATACCCTATTTGTTTCAACCGGTAATTAATATTTTCCCTATGCAGTTAGCTGCTGAAAAGCTTTCCAGACTGAAGGGGGAAGATTGCGATCGTTTCAGGTTCTGTAATTTCATTGTTGAACACGAAGGAGGATTAAATTCGTGAGAATTATAGCCAGAGGCCACCGAAAGTATGCGACCTGCCACCGGGACCTTTTTCCTTCCATATGACTATTCAATTTCTGTGGCTTGTACTATTTTGAAGTATATTTGAGATGAAATGAAGCCTTACCCGAAATGTGTCCTCTTTAATATAATTTATTAGAACTAGACTTATCGTGAATTTGAACCGTTTGGAAAGTGATTGGTTGTACAATAGCATTTTGTTAAAGTACCTATTAATATATTCATGATATTCAAATAAATATGAGAGTATCCTTAATTTCATTTATTAATTGTATCAATGACAGAATCAGCAAAAATCCAAAAAAAAGTACTTCAGAAAACACCTACCGGTATCCAGGGATTTGACGAAATTACCGGTGGTGGATTGCCCTTCGGAAGACCTACACTCATTTGTGGAGATGCAGGTTGCGGGAAAACCTTATTTTCAATGGAGTTTCTGGTCCGCGGAGCAACGAAATTTAATGATCCCGGTGTCTTCATGTCTTTTGAAGAAACCGAGACTGAACTTACTGCCAACGTAGCTTCTTTAGGCTTCGATCTGGCAAAATTAGTGGATAAAAAAAAGATCATACTTGATCACGTTCACATTGAACGCAGTGAAATTCAGGAAACAGGTGAATATGACCTGGAAGGACTTTTTGTACGGTTGAATTATGCAATAGAAGCCATAGGAGCGAAACGTGTAGTTCTTGATACAATCGAATCACTTTTTGCAGGTTTGCCGAATCCGTTAATCCTTAGGGCCGAACTGAGAAGGTTGTTCAGGTGGCTGAAAAGTAAAAATGTTACAGTGATCATTACAGGAGAGCGTGGCGAAGGAACTTATACCAGGCAGGGAATGGAGGAATATGTTTCCGATTGTGTGATTGTGCTCGATCATCGTGTAATTGAACAAATATCGACACGTCGCCTGAGGATAGTAAAATACCGAGGTTCATCCCACGGCACCAATGAATATCCCTTTCTGATCGATGAAACGGGATTTTCCGTATTGCCCATCACATCCCTTGGTTTGAATCACACTGTTTCAAAGGAACGTATCTCATCGGGTGTGCCTGAACTTGATGAGATGCTTGGAGGAAAAGGATTTTATCAGGGAAGCAGTATATTGGTTTCGGGAACAGCCGGTACCGGGAAAAGCAGCCTTGCTGTGCATTTTGTCAACGCAGCATGTCAGCGCGGCGAACGGGTGCTCTTTTTTACATTTGAAGAATCACCAAACCAGATTATCCGTAATATGCGATCTATAGGCGTCAATCTTGAGCCATGGATAAAGAAGGATCTGTTGAAATTCCATGCCACCAGGCCCACGTTTTATGGCCTGGAGATGCACCTGGCCATAATGCATAAAGTAATACTCGATTTTAATCCGGATGTTGTGGTCATAGATCCCCTGAACAGTTTGGTCACCCGTCATTATGATTTGGAAGTAAAAGCCATGTCAATGAGGCTTTTAGATTTTCTGAAGCTTAAGGAGATAACAGGGTTCATTATTTCACTTACTTCAGGTGAGTCATTGGAACAAACCAATATTTTCATTTCATCTCTAATAGACACATGGCTGCTTTTACGGGATATTGAACTTAACGGCGAACGCAATCGCGGGCTTTATATTCTGAAGTCAAGAGGTATGGCTCATTCCAATAAGGTACGTGAATTTATAATTACCGACAAGGGAATAAAGCTGCAGGATGTATATATAGGCAACGAAGGAGTTTTAATAGGATCCGCTAGGGTTACCCGGGAGCTAAAAGAGAATAATGATAGAATAAGGCTCAGTCAGGAAATATTAAGGACACAAAAAGCTTTAGAACTGAAACGCAAAGCCATTGAAGCTGAAATTGCGGCTTTAAGATTGGAATTTGAAGCGGAAGAAGCAGAGACCCTGCATAAACTTCGGATGGATGAGTCTGATTCATTAAACATAACAGAGGAGCAAATAAAAACGGCAAAAAGCCGGAAGGTTAAATTGGATAAGTAATTGGTGTATGAAAGATAAAGATTTTTCTGAGGAAGAGACCTCTGCGTCGAATCAGGATGAGAGATGGATATTGCGATTATATGTTGCAGGTCAAACACCAAAATGTATTACTGCATTTACAAATCTGAAGAAGATATGTGAAGAGGAATTGAAAGGTAAATACACAATTGAAGTGATTGACCTGTTACAAAATCCTCATCTGAGCAAGGATGACCAGATTCTGGCCATCCCGACTTTAGTTAGAAAATTACCGGTACCGGTAAGGAAAATAATTGGCGACCTTTCAAATACCGAGAGAGTACTAATTGGATTGGACATAAAGCAGCATCCTTAAATTTTACTTTATGAAAAAAAACAGGAAATTCACTGAAAATTCATCTGATCAATTTGAAAAATTAATTAATAATTCAGATAATGACACATATCAGTTAAAGCTTTATGTGTCAGGAAGCAGCCCTCAATCGCTGCGGGCCATACTTAATTTAAAAAAAATATGTGAAGAAAATCTAAAAGGACGCTATAAACTGGAAATAATAGATCTGTATCAAAAACCTGAACTTGCAAGGGAAGCAAACTTAATAGCAGCGCCTACACTGATAAAGAAGCTTCCTCTTCCACTTCGAAGGGTAATTGGCGACATGTCCAATACCGACAGGGTCCTTGTTGGTCTTGATTTGAAAAAAATTGAGGAATGAGGAAATATCGATAAATGTAAAGTTATGTATGACAAAAAGGAGATCAAATTTTGTAAAACAACTGATTCTAGAAAATGAAGAGCTGAAATCACGGCTTTCAGAGGCTGAAGAAACGCTCAACGCCATCCGCTCAGGCGAAGTTGACGCAATTGTGGTTTCCGGATCCGGGACTGAAAAGGTTTTCTCCCTTACATCGGCTGAGACTCCATACAGGCTTCTTGTTGAGGAAATGAAAGAAGGGGCAGTCACTCTTTCGGAGGATGGTATCATTTTGTACTGCAATCACAGTTTTGAAGAACTGGTTTCGATATCCATGGAACAAATAGTAGGTAGAAATTTCAGCCAGTTTCTGAATAAAGATGAAATGCATAACTATTACAAATTATTACATGAAAATCCTCTTGAAAGAATTTCTGATGACATAGTATACTTTACATGCAATGATGTTCGCAAATACCTGCATCTTTCTTATTGCCCTATTCCCAAGGGAGTACTCGGAAAGATTTGTATTATTATTTCAGACGTCACGGAATTAAAAAAATACCAGAATGAATTACAACAGCTTGTGAATGAACGCACTTCGGAACTCGAACTTGCCAACCGTCAGTTAAAAGAAACCAATACCACAAAGGATAAGCTTTTTTCCATAATTGCTCATGATCTGAGGGCTCCCTTTACTGTATTGCTGGGCTTCTCCGAACTTCTTGGAAGAAATGCCCAAAATTATGATACGGGACATTTCGAAGTGATAGTCAGTAACATACAATCAGCTGCCAGAAGTGCTTTTGAATTGTTGGAAAATTTATTCCTCTGGGCTACTGCACAGAAAAAACAGCTGAATTATAATCCTGAAACAACAGATCTTACAGAAATCTTACAAGAGCTTACCAGGAATGCGAGAACGATAGCTGTTACAAAGAATATATCGGTCAATTGTATACCAGCTGAAAAATTAATGGTGTTTGCGGATGTAAATATGTTAAAGGTCATTTTACATAATCTGATCAACAATGCAATAAAATTCACCTATCCGGGAGGACAAATTGAGATCAGGGCTTCTTTAGGGAAAAAATCTGTTGAAATATCGATTTCGGATAATGGTATGGGCATGAGTAAGGAAAAGATCAGACATTTATTTAACATTGAAGCCAATAAAACTTCTTCAGGTACTGCGAATGAAAAAGGTACCGGTCTGGGTTTACTGATATGTAAGGAGTTTATTGAAATGCACAAAGGGAACCTATTAATCCAAAGCAAGGTAGGTAAAGGTAGTACATTCACGGTTGTATTTCCGCAGCCGGAAGTGGTTAACAAAAAGACCGGTGTAAAAACTCCGTTGCAGAAGCACCAGAAAAGGCGCCAGGTAGGGTGAAGATTGCGATTTCAATCAAAAGGGGGTCGGACCAAGATATATCATTGATAATTAGAAGAATACAGAATTAAATCAATGGTATTTGGGGCTTAGAGCATTGTTTTTTGTATCTAAATTAAGGTTGTAAGGAATGTTGGATTCAGAAAGCCCATTGCTTCTTTGATCCTTTCTTTTTGATTCTCCTGTAAGTATAATCTATGATGGCATATTGCATCTTCAGCTGTTATTGTATTCCCAGGCTGTCCTGCTTTCTGATAGGTGCACGAATTTTGGAATATTAATTTTACCGGAATCATCCTTCATTTCTCTTCTCTGAACTTAAACAGAGAGTCCATTTTGTGACATCGATGGGTTATATGTCATATCTTTCCTGCGGTATCATATCGATTTGCCAGGGTACAGATAAATTCTTTCTTAGAAAGTCTAAATTTCATAAAAAAACAGGCCTCTAAAGGCAAAAAAGCATTAAAATCATAAACTATTTACTTGAGTATTAAAAATATAGTTTGGTCCGACCCTTAGTGCTAAAATATAGTTTGGTCCGACCCCTAATACGTGCAGCAGCCTGTTATGAATGATACACCTGTTTCGCTTTTAAATATTCACAAAGGATTTTACATATGCAAAGTAGTTGCCGGAAAGAAAGTATATTTTACAAAAATATTCGTTGAATAATGATGCCTCTCATAACTCTATTGGTATTAAAGGAATCGAATTAAAGGGGTCAATTAAAGGGATCGGACCGAGATATATCATTGATAATTAGAAGATTTTCGACTTAAATAATAAGACAATAATAAGACAATAATAAGACAATAATAAGTTGGGAATTATTCAGAAATGGGAAGGAAACGACAGATACAATTTTCTGCACAAGAGATGAAGCAAATTATGTTTATTTTAAATATTGATGAGAATTGCACTTTATTTGCTAAAATTTACGCTAAACAACCTCAAACCGGTGTGCCTCTATGGCATTTATGCCTGTATGAGGATTGGGACGTGGTTCAGGCTGGGCGTAACCATTTAGATCCACGGCACGGATGCGGAATTCATATTTGCCAGGCCTCAGGTCGCAAAGTGCTGCTGACCATGTAATCATACTGTAACGCAACGGCCACGTCGTAGGCCGGCCGGTCTTTCTGTCAAAACCGAGTACGTCCTTCGGGGATACACCAACAGGGAAGATCCATCTCCAATCGGCTGGCGGTGCTTCAAGTGCACAGGGTATCCATCGTGCGTCGCCATACATTTTTTCGTCCTGCGGCAAGGGCGGCTTTGCGCCCGGTTCGACGTGATGCAGCCAATACTCAACACGCTGCAATCCCGAATAACCTGCCATGACGATCCCGCTCATGAAAACAGGCTGCCCGAATGAAAACTTGTCTTCCGTTTTATCGATATAAGCTGCGGTCTTGAGGTGCGACTCCGGATCATTGTTCTGGTTCGCATAGGTGTCGTTCGACCTGAAATCATTGGTCATTATAATGCGCTGGACCCACTTGATGTCTTTGAAACCATGCGCCCATGGTACGATAAGCCGCACGGGGCCACCACGCTTGAGCGATATAGGCTCGCCATTGAGCTTATAGGCCAGGAATGGGGGGAACTCACCGGGTGGTGTTTCCATAGCCTCCGTATAGCTGAGTGAGGACTGGAAGACCTGCTCCGGGTTGTTGTTGTGAAAACCCCAATAGTATATACGGCGAACATTGTGCACCTGTCCGGCAAGACGCAGCACCTCGCGAAGCGGAACGCCTTCCCACAGACCCTGGCCTAGCGGCGTGCCTATGTTAAGGCATTGAATTGCCTTGAGAAAATACACTCTGTGCTCTTTACCAAGTTCCATCAGGGCAGGCAGATCAAGCGCGTTGCCATCGTCAAGTGTGAGGGATTTGGTGAGGTTCGCGGGCTCCTTCACCACATCATCGGTATATGGATCGGCAACAATCTCGCAACGCCATGTCTCCGGAGTCATTCGTGCATCTATTAGTGCTTTGCCCGTGAGCGTATGCGGCTTTGGCGTACCGCGCGAGAGATCGAAGTAGTCATCCTGGGGTGTGATCAGCGGATGCGGTGCGGGTGGTATTACGCTCTCTGCTGCCGTTGACGATGAGGCTGCTCCCGCAGTCAGCGCTGCGGCTGCCAGGGACGTCGTGCGCACGAACTCGCGGCGCGAGAGGTTTTTTGATGAGATCTGAGATTTCATTTTATGAAGCGCACTTTCGGTAAAGCATCAATTTATCTTAACCTATCAAATATAATAAAATTCTTATGCCGTAATATTTAACTGCCTGCAAAAGTCATGAGCAAGTGATTTCGGACCAGATTGGGTTGATTTGGGGAAAAGTAATTCCTAAACCCGTGTCTATCGGTATTGAGGAGTCTCAAAATATGATGGTAATAATTGGACAGGTTATACTTGTCTGGTTTGGGACCAATCAGGGACTTGTAAAATATAAGGCTCTATTTGGAATGCCACCACACAGATTAATAGATAGGCTGTAAAACCTGGATCAACACTTGTGTCACTTAATGAAATGATAATCATTCACCAGGTGATGGGAAGTCATATCGGTGGAAATTTAACCAGTTTTAGCCACTCCTGACATCATTAAATAATATGCAGTATGCTTAAAGTTTGAGAAATTCTGTTTCCCACCAATTATCGCTTCCGGTTTTTGTACGAAAG